>ENA-OROZ01000022-OROZ01000022.1-human-gut-metagenome-genome-assembly--contig:-NODE-22-length-161770-cov-6.842377_pt1 | contig 161770 bp, 138 predicted proteins | sample MGYA00242138_ERZ509066 | MGnify/ENA primary metagenome ERZ509066 (study PRJEB26280, sample SAMEA2338691) | human gut metagenome | biome: human gut; feature: human-associated habitat; material: faeces... | reverse complement strand
CACCCAGCATCCGGCCGCCGGTGCTTTTTAACACAACTTACCGTAAAAATTTTACGGAATCACACTTTTATTCGCTATATTTGCATCGGAATCAAGTCGGAGCATAATATGTTAACCAAATTTGCAGTAACAAATTATAGAGGTTTTGCCAACCGTATAGAGTGGGATTTGTCACATCCCGCCAATTATGAATTCAATAAAACAGCAATAAAGGATGGAATCATAAAAAACGGAATTCTATACGGTCCCAACGGATCGGGAAAGACCAACTTCAGTTTGGCTCTATTTGACATTGAAAACCATTTGTCACAAAAATGGAAAAAGGCCGACTATTACGACAATTTCATATATGCCGGCAACAAAAACGGTGTTGTCACATTTGAATACACGTTTCAATTAGGCAACAACGAGATATACTATGTCTACGCCAAAAATGCATCCGGTAAATTAGTGGAAGAGAGCCTTTCAGTCGACAATGCCAATATATTCGTCAGGGTAGGCAATTCATTCCAAATTGACAAGCAACAGTTTCCTATGGACGAAAGCATCGAGCGTAATCTTGGGAACAATGCCAACAACGTGTCAATCATAAACTTCCTACGCACATCCTATCCCCTTGATGCCGAACATTATTTGATAAAACTAAGCAAGTTTGTCGATTCAATGCTTTGGTTCAGAAATCTTGACATACGAGAATTTATAGGGCTTGAATCAAGCAGCACAATGCTCGATGACTTCATAATACGCAACAATCTGCTTGACGATTTCTCAAAATTCCTGCAACAGGTAAGCGGTCAGGAATTTAAATTCATGGTCCATAATACTACCGACAAACATATTCTTTGCAAGATAGATGATGACGAAGTGCCGTTTCAGTTGATAGCCTCGACTGGAACTCGATCATTGCAATTGCTATACTTCTGGATAAAAAGGATGAACGAAGCATCATTTGTGTTCATCGATGAGTTTGATGCCTTCTATCATTTCAAGTTGGCTTATGAAGTGTGCAAACAACTATTCGCAATGGATTGCCAGATATTCACATCATCACACAACACTTATCTGATGACCAACGATTTATTAAGGCCCGACTGTAACTTCATCCTAAACAACAATGTAATAAAATGCTTGGCCGATTGTACCGACAAAGAGCTGCGTTTTGGTCATAATATCGAAAAAATATATCGCGCCGGTGCATTCCATGAAGAATAACGAAAAAACATTATTCATATTTGAAGGAGCCAAAACCGAAGGCAAATTTGTAGAGAAGCTGGAAAACAATTTCTTAGGCAGCAACCATGCCATAAAATGTGTATTTGACGCCGAGATATATCAGTTATACCGCACGATAAAGGAGGAAGACATCTTTGCTATCGACATAGTATCGCTTCTTAAAGAGCGCACAACTCAGAATGCCATCGCCCTGAGGGGGTATAACCGTGACAGCTTTGCCTACATATATATGTTTTTCGACTATGACGCACACTCAACGCTGGCCGATGACCGAAAAATTGAAGAGATGCTTTCATTCTTTAATGATGAAACCAACGAAGGTAAGCTATATATAAGCTATCCGATGGTGGAGGCCATTCGTCATTACAAAGACATGGATAGCTTTAAGTCGTTTACCGTGAAGTGCAAGAGAAATAACTGTCCTTACGCCGACGATTGTGCCGATAAAGAGGCTTGCTTACAAGAGCCTCATTATAAGAAAATAGCCTCAGATGAGAGCCGCCCACAGCTGTCAAACATAAATTCCTATAAAAAGGAGGTTTGGCAAGAGTTAATTACGGCTCACCTTTGCAAAGCGAATTATCTTGTAAATGATGATTTTAATTTACCTTCATCATTGATGTCACAAGAGGATATTTTTTCAAAGCAATTGACAAAACACATATCCAATCGATGTCCTGAGGTTGCCGTGTTGAGTGCATTCCCGCTCTATGTTTTGGATTATTTCGGATGCGATAAAACCAAAGCAAAACTGAAAGAATAGTATACCCAATTTGTGAGTGTGGGGATATTGGGCAGCTATGCAGCCCTATTTCCTTTTTGTAACACATGCCTTGTACCCGTGCGGCAGACGCACGCCTAACGGCGGCCTTGCGCGGGCCTAACGTTGTTAAGCTGCTCTGCAGCTTTGGCGCTGACGCGGGGATTTGCCGGTGCGGGAGCGGCACACGAAGCGTAGGTTGCGGGATGCGGGGATAAAAAAAGCTGTGCCAATTTTTAGTTGGCACAGCACATATATCAGTTTATAATTGAAATCAATTACTCTACGACTCTTATGAATGCAGCATCGGATGCGCCATAGTTATAAGCATTATAGCCAAATGATCCAAAATCAAATGTGAAATAATTAATATCCCACGCCTGTCCTTTCTCTGTCCAATATATAGCGCCGGGGCGTTCAAATATATCGTAGAACAATGGCAATTTTCCCGGATCTCTATCAGATTCATGCTTTCCATAGAATGTGGCTCGATTTGAATATTTCAATATCGCATGTCCCGGTTCAGTCATATATGCATGTGCCGACTCCGAGGGTGTACCACCATGTTTTATACGACCATATCCAGACGCACCAATAGGGAAGAATATATTTGCTCCATTATCCTTATTATAGACAAAACAGCCTCTCATTCCATAAGTTTTTGGAGAATCTTGACGATATTCATAGGCAGAAACAACATCATCAGCCGTTTCCTTAGCTCCATCAGCATATAGAACCCCATAACCATATTCTATCTCCATTTCTGAATTATTGGCATTATGGATCACCTTATAATCAGCTTGGGTTGCAATGCGACAGTTTGTATTTCCCCCAGGAACAGGAGGCTGATTAGCCGGGAAACTGCTTCCCCTAGGCAAATAGTTAATGTTATTCCACAAAGCAGGCGCTGCTTCAGTATCAAACACTACAGATCCTCTATCGTGATTGAAATCTTCTTTCTTATTATTGGATGCTTTAATTGGATGCCACCACCAACCGTTTCGGAACAAACTTCCTTCTTCTCTTGGATCAGTAGTTTCAGTACTTCGGGTTCTTAAATTAAACACATGCCACTTGATAGTTCCGCCTGTACGAACAGGTTGAGGAGCATAACCTTGACGCACGAAAATACGATGAACGCAAGTGTAATTATGATAGAGAACCTTTACAATACCATAACGGACTTTATCGGCACCTCCGGTGTTACCCTGAGGCTTGATGGTAAAGTCAATCGGGGTTTCAGAACCTCCGGTCACTTTAGTTTTGGTATTGTCATTAAGCTTAATCCAATCAGCACCTATTTCCACCTCGGCACTCCAAGGACCATCGGAATTAAATACTTCAAAACCTGTAGCAGTTTCTTCGGGAAGGCGCTTCAACACGACATGGAATGGAGCATCGTTATTCCATCTGCGCCAAACGCCCTTGGGATTAACAATACGACGCACCTGAATAATAGTGACATCACGAGGCTCTCCAATAACTGTACCGTCCTTATCAAGAGCTGTAATACGAATTTTTGCAGTACGCTGATAAGCTACATACGGATTATTACCTGTATATCCTGTCGCTGAAACCATCTGCTTAGCACGAGTGTACAAGGGTATATTGAAAGTATATCCCTTATTGGTTTCAGTTACACTATAAGCGCCATTGGCTTCACTGTCATTATCCTTGCCATCAACATTTTCATAGGCGCCATCAATTCTATAATTACGCTTACCTCGGTAATGTTCATTATAGTATTGATAATTATAAGACTCAACATACTGTCCATCTTTAAGTATACCATATAAAGTCTTTTCATCCTTAGAAGGAGCCTCGATTACAGCAGTTTCTGCCTTACGCAAAGAGAGGAATCCATTCCAAACTCCTGAATTTTTAGCTTGATAATAGTACAATTTATCATCATTAGGAGCTTCCGGTGCCCAGTTGTTCTCGACGATCTCTACGTTAATCTTATTGACTTCCTTACCTACAACTTTGATAGGCAAAGTCATAGTTTGGTCATAGAGATAAGAGATGTAATAAGGGTCAGGCACCACGATACCTTTAGGCTCTTCATATTCGATGTGCCAATCGGCATCATTACCGTAGCCCTTAAACATAAGAGTCAACTTGTAGTGATGGTTACGCTCGGCATTATAGTCGGTTGCAATGTCCTTACCGAGCATAAAACGGAACTTTATAGGACCGTCACCCGGATTCTGAGGATTCTTTGAAACATAGTATCCCTCTACCTCAACATAGGTACCATAAGGTTTATGATCCTTCCATCCTGAAGTAAGGTCACCTTCCACAGGGTCGGGGAAACCTATGCCGGTACCAGGTTTTTGATCGTTACCGGGACCGGCCGCAGTCTGAGCCTTATCCTTGCCTGTACCCTGCATATTCTCATAGAAGAAAAACGAGTTGGCCTCGGGGGCATGAGCATTGTCGAGTATAGCCTGATCCTTACCTTGGTCACCAAAACCGCCATAACGGTGCTGATCCTGGCATACGTGGTAGTGGGTTTCGGGCTTGAATTCAGCACTTGAATTGCCGGCGAGGTTACCCTCAATCGTCGACATTTCACCGGTGGGGAAGAGCAGCTTTGCGCGGTCGGCACCTTTGACATCATATCCAAGTCCTACTTCATTGGGCTTTCCGAGATAGCATTGCTTGGGAATGTCCTTGATGGCAACCGACTTAATATAAATCTGTACCTGTTCCTTAAGTCCCTTGCCGTCAAAGGCCACAGTGACCTTTGATGCGGCACGCTTAATCCAAGCATGCAGATTGATATTTTCACGCGCCAAAGTCACCACAGGAGCATTAAATCCATCAGCGCCGTCCTTCTGCACTTCAGTGTCGAAGTAGCCAAACATCTCCTTGTTATTGTTGATGTCATTTTCATCCCAGTCAAGTTGTATGCCCTTGAGGTCGGCCTCAGTAGCAAGCTCCTTATCAGAAAGGTCGAGATTGGCCACAGCATATATCTTGTACTTGCCCATCGGGACAGTGAGATTGAAAGTGGCACGGGGATTGGGCGTAGATGTTTCCCAATCGGGATCTTCCTGCGAAGGCCAGTCGGTGGGCTTGTCGGTATTTACATTTTCCGACTTGTAATCGAGAATCTGGTATTTATTTACAAAATTACCGTTACCGTCGAAAAGCACCACCCAAAGCCGGTCGATTGAATTAATGGCCGTACCGGCGGCACGCGATTCCAAAGCAGGGGTGAATGACTCAAAGGTAACTGTTGCCGAGATGCGACTATCGCCATCGGGAATGACAGAGTCATCATAGAGGCGATCGTCCTGACACGACATCAAGCCAAGCATCAAGCCAAGCACCAATGTAATATATAGAAACTTACTTTTCATCGTTTAGTCAGTTTTCAGGGTCAGTATTAGGATTTTGTTCGCCTTTTACCTCAAGCCCGAATGAAGGCTCGAGGTTGACAACGGCATAAGGCACAACATCGACCTGCCAAGTAATCGAACCGCTCTCATTGAGCGTGATGTTGACATAGACATGCGTGTTACGCGGCAACTCCGTCTGTCGCAACACATTGGAGGAGCCAAGTTCACCGTTGTTCAGGGTTATCGATAAAGGATAGTTCTTGGGGGCGTTGTTCTCCAAAAGCTTGCCTTCGAGGGCATAAACAGGCTTGTCGAAGAGGTGAATCCACTCACCGTCGGCGGCTTCGGCGGCCTTTGCTGGCAGCTCCACAGCGAGGGTGCGCACGATGTCGTAGGTAGCGGCATCGGGCACTGCGTCAAATGCGGTGATGGTCTTGCCGTCCTTACCGCCCATGGTTATGCCTTTGGGCATAAGGTACATTGCAGTCGACATTCCGCCGAGGCTCAAGTCGGTAACCGTGTACTTGCGCGAGGTGTTGTTGCGCATGCGGAATGTGAACTTCACGGCTGCGCGGTGGAGCCACACCTCGGTGGACTGGTTGATATCCTCAGGCTTTTGGGGCTCGGTGAGCTCCACCTCGGCTGAGCCTGTAATGGGGAGTCGAGTGCCTTCCATCACGGAGTGACCGGCCGATAGGTTGAGCATTGCGGTGTAGACATCGCCGATGTTGTCGCCCTTGGCGGCCGAAAGCCAGTCGATGCCTGAGGCAAATGAGCCAAAGTCGTCCCAAGAGCCTTCGTTGCCGATGATGTATAGCTTCTTCTTACCGGTGGTGAGCTTCACGGTTATCTCGTGGGAGAAAGTGACATAGTTGGCCTCGACAACTCCGGCTTCATTGGTAACAATGAGCCTTACGCGGTCGAGCTTTTCAAAGTCGCCTACTACGGGGGCCTCGAGATCACCGTCGTCGCCTCCGTCGGTATAGTCGTTGTCGTCAAAACCGTCGGCACGAGAGCCCTGAGTGTCGCCTGCCACACGGAGAGTGACCGTGTAGTTGATCAACTGCTGCGGGCTGATGTCATCGGGCCCTTGGCCGTCGTCGGAACAAGACGGGAGAGTCATTCCGACGACGAGGGCAATCATCAGTGTGAAATAATATTTGTATCGGGTCAAAGATTTCATTCCGTCATGTCAATGTCATTCAATCTTACAATCCAGTCGTTGACGACGATGTGGGTCTTCAGCCAAGTGGCGCCGTTGCCGTCGTTGTCACCACCGGTGAGGAAGAACAGCATCGACCACTCGCTTTCACGGTCAAGAAACTCCTGGGCCGGCATCTTGGCGTAAAGGTCGCTTTTGAGCAGGAGCAGGTAGTTGATGAGGGGAATGTTGACCACTTCACCGCCATCGGCGTGACGGGTGATGACAAGACGTGGAGCGTTTTGAGTCACGAGTCGTGACATAGACAACTCGGCATAGGCAACCTCGACATTGGAGCCGTCGGTGTTGGTACCGGCCACGGCCTGACCCCGGGTCCACGGGCGGTAGGTGATGCCACCGTTGGGGAGGGGTGCGTTGTCATGTCCAAGGAGAGTGTTGTCGTCGGTGACCTTGAAGTCAAAGTCGCGGTTGTCGACGGGCTTTCCCGAAACATGCTGGAGTAGTATGCGGAGGTTGTTAGTGTCCTTCATCATCGGCAGAGTGGCTTGGGTGTAATCGTCGCCACTTACCGTCACGTCGAGAGTACCCCAGAAAAGGGGATGCAGCGATTTTGACGACTCGCGTGAGGAGTTGATGCACCAGTCGTCCATAGCGACTCTCAGGTCGGTAATCAACGATCCTTGGTCGGGCTTGTTGACGAGCGAGAACGAGTGATTGTCGCAAGTCGTACCACCGTAGGCCACCATTCGGTAGGAGCCTTGCGGGAGGTCGAGAATCATGCGGTAGTTCTCGTCGCGCAACGCTTCGGAAGTTTCGGATCGTTGTGCCAGATAGCGTCCGTCGGCGTCATAGATGTACAGCGTTACGCAATCGACTTTGGCGGGGAAGGCGTTGGCCCACTCCATGTTGTAGTCGTAGACAAATCTCAGTTCCACGCCAATGCGGCATGGGTCGAGGTCGTCGTAGATTGCGTCGCTGCACGATGACATAGCGGCGGCACCGAGTGCGGCAAAGCATGCCGCACCGAGCCATCGTGACAGTTTATTTCGATATTTTGAAAAATTCATATTGATTTATCAGAATTCAATGTTGTTGACGCGAACCGTCCAAGGAAGTACCTGACAAGAAACAGTCAAGTAAACATCGCCCTTTTCATCGGGGGTGTTGGGATCAATGGGATCGGGGTCATTGTCGGTGATGCGGGGGTGACCAAGACGCTTGATGTTGGTTACGGCAAGCTTGTAGACATTGTTGCGTACTACACCAAACTCCATCTTACCCATTGTTGCGGGCAGACCGTTGTCGTTGTGACGGTTCCAATAGTAGTAGTAGAAGTAGTAGCCTGCTCCGTAATCATTGTGCTCGTCCAAGCTTGCCTGATAGAGAGTGAATCCGGCAGCTGTAGCGGCAGCACGGAATGCAGTGAGTGCAGCTTCTTCCTTAACCTTGTCTTTCTCCTGTACGGCTGTTACAAGAGCCTGATAGAGTTCGTTGACGCTCTTGCCACCTTCGGGAGCAACAGTAGCTGCAGTGTGAAGGGGTGAGCCGGGACCGTAGGCAGCGGCATGTTCCATAACTTCATCGTTCCATCCTACATAAATCTGCGACTGGAACTCATAGAGAATAGGATAGGTCTTTCCGTCGACAGTGTAAACGTAGCCATTAACCTTTCCATCCTTCATAGGCACGGTGTAGGTACCATTAATGGCAGCGTTCAATTTCGGGTGTTTTGTGGCAGTATTGCTACCTGACAAAAGCTTACCCTTGAATACAACACCGGTAGATACACCGTTGCGCTGCTTATTTTCATCGGAGGGGATAGTGTTTTCTACAGCATAACGCCAGATTACATAATCGCCCTTTTTGCCATCGTCATTCCAAGAGTCGTCGTTGTCAGGTCCACCCTTAAGGATCTCCTCCTTGATAAGATGACGATGCCACTTGTTGCGCTGAGCCTCATCGATTTTACCCTCGGCATTGAACAATGGATAGTAAACATGTTCGGGGAACTGACTCGCAACAGAGGTGAGATCAGCAGTAACCTTAAATTTGGCATCGGTGTCAACAATGTAATTATCGTATTCAATACCGCATATTGTTAAATTATTGGGTTTGCCATCTGTTGTTAAATCATTGGGCGTACCGTCAACAGAAGTGCGACGGAGGAAATAGAAGTTCTTGCTGAGGTTTACGAGGGCCATGCGCATGAGCTGCACCTTCATCACTTCCTTATCGGCCTCGGTTTTGCCAAGGTCATAGGTGTTGTTGCCAAGTTTACTTCCATCCTTGAAGTCGAAACGGGCAGCAGCACGCTCAACATGAACATAGTTGGTTCCATAGTTCTTATCAGCTCCAAGAGAGTTGTCAACGCTACCGCTGTTATTTTCACAGAGCTTGAAGGCCGACTCCTCAGAGTTGTAGTTATCCCAAGACGAGAACTGAACAGGAAGCTTACGTATTGCAACATCGTGACTCGACATAAGGAATGAATTCTTAGTCCAAATGGCGCTATTTTCATCATCCTTTATCTCATAAGATTCATTAATCCAATCTACATCGCCCTGCTGAGCCTTGTTAAGTACATCGACAAGGGTCTGCAACGGATTACAGAATACATATACGTTGATTCCTTCCTGGTATTCCTGCATTAAAGCTCCATTCTCATACAGATAATTGAGGTCGGTACGCGAAATAGAGGCAGTAGCCGTTACGTTGGGCTTTACTGCAGTTGAAGGATTGTTGTTGTCGTTAGTGCTAAGACCGCCTACAACTCCGTGAGAAACATATTTACCCTCGGGAGTGGCGAGAACGAGGAGGATTGTGTGTACGTTGTTTTCATAATTCTTACCTACTTCAACACCAGCATCACTTTGACTGCCGTCACCACCGGGAATGGTTTCACTACGGCTGCCGGGAGCAGAGGGGAGCTTAACATCAACCTGAATATAAGCTTTGTCGTCTTCACTTCCGGGATAGAAATTATTGTTGCCACCCTCGGGAAGGTCTTCGCTACACGCCACCATCGAGAAGGCGGCGAATGCGCTTACTAATAATTTGCTAAAGTGTTTCATCGTTATAATGATTCGTTAAATGATTTGATTTTTATTTTCTATAGTATTTATCAATGGGTTAATTGTGATTGGTCACTTTTTAGAGTTGTACTTTTTCATCTCTTCAAGCTGCTCTACAGCATCGGGAGCGACTGCAACTTTCAGGCGAGCGGCCTGCTTGAGGTAGCGCTCGGCGGCATCATAATCGCCCTGAAGTCCGGCAAGGACACCGCGAGCGTAGATGGCCTGAGGATCGTTGCCTGCCTTGAGGAGGTAACGTGCGGCTTTCGCGTAGTCGCCAATCTGCATTGCGGAGTTGGCGGCGTTAAGATTGGCCACGGGATCGTCGGGGTACATGCGCACGGCGATTTCAAACACTTCCATGTACTCGGGCGTACCGGGCTCCATCGACTGAGCCACGAGGAAGAGCTCCTGGAGGGATAGCTTCTGCGGTGCGGAGAGCATTACGGCCTTTATCTCCTCGACATCGGTGTAGGAGCGCACTACGTAATCGACTGTGTAGTCGGAGTGACGGAGTCCGGGATATACTTCGGCGAGGAGGAATGCATACTGCTTGGGGAAGTCACGCTTGATGCGGGCATCCTTGGCGTCGGGCTCGAGGTCGCTGTCGACAAGTGCGAGGATGCGGTCGCGGTTTTCGATGCCTGACGACTCGAGGTAACGGCGGAGGCCTTCCCAATCCTCAGGCTCGAAAGATGTGCGTATGAGTCCCGGCTCGAAGGCGTAGAGGCTCTGCACGTAGTTTTTCAACGTTTCGGTACGGCCCTTGGCGAGGCGAACGTTGTTGGAGTAAGAGCCTTCGGGTGAAGCGTAACCCTTGATTGAGAGAGCGGTTATGCGTGTGTCGGCATCGTTGCGCACGACATCGATAGTCTGACGAATCTTGGCCAACTCCTCGGGATTGCGACGATAATCGGGATATATCTCAGTGCGGTTGACTGGAAAGTCGATGTAGGCTGAACCCTTAATTTCGCGAGCTTTAACCATTTCGGCTTGGGGAGTAATGAAAACGAACTGGGGAGCGAATACGCGCTGCTTGAAATCGAGCTGCTGCAGTAGCTCGTCGGACGAAAGGAGAGTGCGGCCTGCGCATCCGCATTCATCTTCCTCAATTGCGAGCTCGGCCCGCTCCATCCACTGCTCGTAGGCCACGTTGGCCGAGTAGGGAATAACTGAAGTCTTGCCCGAGCGGAATAGATTGGGGGTGGGATTGTTGCCGTCGTTGCGGAGATGGCTGTAATAGCGGTTGCGTCCGGCAACGGTAACCGAGGGGAATGCGACACGGTTGCCCTCGTCATCCTTGAGGACGGGAGTTAGGACGGTTTCCCTGCTCGCGCCCTGCTTCAAGGCGGCGACATCGATATTCATCGACACCAACAAACGGCTCTCGGAGCGCTCAACCTTAAGGTCGTCGATTTTCACAGAGCCGGCAAGCAGCGATATAGCGGCAGCCTGGGCATATAGGCCCATGAACAGCGCTACGCATGACATGATGATATTCTTGAGTTTCATTGTTGTAAATGCTGAAATGATTTTGCTTGTTGAAATCGTGAATTAGAATGTGTAAACAAGATTTATTGCCGCCTTTGTGGGGCCGACATAGTTGTGGGAGCGATCCTTGGCAATCTTTGTTCCGCACTTGGCGCAGGGATATACATCGTAATGGGTGTAGATGTAACCGAATCCAAACTCAGCCTCGATGTTCCAGTGACGGTTTAGAATCCAAGAGTAACCGTAGGCCACTCCGGCGCCTACCATCCAGCCTTGGTAACGGCGGTCGGTGAGCTTGCTGAAATCGCTTCCGAGAAACTTGATTGAGTTGTGGATGTTGCCCAGATTGAACTGTCCGCCCAATGCGTGAGCGGCAAAGAAATGGCCCTGGAATGTTTCACATAGCCAATAACGGGCTTCGGGTTGAATGAGCCAATGTTTCCAATAGTGTTCATTGACCTTCCAGCCGTTGAAGTTGCCCGACAGGTCAAAAGTCCATTTTGGCGCCAAGCGAGCCTCGACTCCAGCATTGATGGTCAGTGTGGCATCATATATCAAATTGGTCTTAACAGCCACCTCTTGAGCTGATGCACTGAATTGCATAACTGCCAATAATGACAATAACGCTACTGCAATCCTCTTTTTCATTGATGTAAAGATTATGTTATATTAATTCAATATTAAGCACTGTCATAGCAGCTACCCCATGTCAAAAACAATGTGCGTTCCCTTCACCTACGGCATAAACACAATAAAATAAAACACTAACTTCCAAGCAGATAAAGGAAACACATATCCTTCCACACATCGATAGTTCCATAGTAAAATATCTCCTACTTAGAGATACTTTTGCAATTTGCACAGTTACAACGTATTAACCTATTTATTAAATATGTTTACACAAATAGGCATATATAAATTTAAAAATGACAAATGTTTGATTGTAATCAATTCTAAACGCTGTCAGCATGGTTAAAGAGGATTAAATTTTAATATCAAATCAAGCGAATCTTAGTTATAGCTGCTATGATATCAGATAGTTATATTGATTATAAATATTTAGCCTGACATTTTTTAACAGTGACAATGGTTAAAATGTTTTTGCCATTTCAAATAAATGTTTTATCTTTGCGAAATCTAAAAAAGCATCTCTAAGTAGGAGATACTTAAATCCAACTATTTTTCGTCGCATTAAAGTGTTGCGGTTCGCGTGATTTGCGAGCCGCAACACAAATTTCTTATTCTCAAATTATTTGACTAATTTTGAGGTCGGTATGAAAATAGTGCTAATAAACTACAGTTTCACTCCGCTTATGTCGGCGATATCAACGAGGCTAAACGAATCTGGCCATCAATTCATTACAGCCACTGCAACCGGCAACGGCTGCAATAGCCCACATAACGTGGTCGACCTGAAGATAGGCAATCGCATCGACCGGGCGGTACACAATGCGCTCGGATGGTTGAGCGACACTCACGGCATGCACTCGACAAGAGTGACGGCATCGCTTCTCGACCGCATCATAGCGCTTAATCCCGATGTAGTGCATCTGGTAGGTTCAAATAACGCATTTCTCAACATTCCGTTTATGGCCTACGTAATGATGCGCTGCAAAATGCCCGTTGTACTATCATTAACCGAGGACACAATACCCGGTACCGGACATAACGCGCTGATAAAACGAGGAAAATTCCGACGCAAGACAATCGAAAGCACGTTTAGAGCATGGGATCTGCTTCATATCGTGTGCGACAGCAAGCACACCGCAGAATGCGCCACCCTAAACGGACTCGACGGGCATCCCACATATATAATAAGCAACGACGACACCTCAAAAGCCGCCGAACAATACGTAACACTCTATGACAACATCAAATAATGACGAAAGCAAGCCCCGCCGCCTAAGGGATGCGTACATCTCGCATCGCAACGGATTCATGGGACGATACATAGCCCGCGAGCTGGGACACGGCAACAACTACGAGCCTCCTGCCCTGTGCCAGCTGATGGTAATATCGGATCCCGGAGAGATGACCGAGGATGATGCCGTGAAGCTGATTGACGACACCAAGCCCAAGCATGTAGTGGTAGTGTCGTCGACCGCCGTGTATGGGCTCTCGTCGGGCGAAAACATCGACGAAACGGCTCCGATAAAGCCCACCGGCAATGCTTCGCGCCATCTTGCCTCAATCGAGGAGAGGATCAAGGAGCGCTGCAAAGCCACAGGTGCGGCATGCACAATACTGCGTCCGGCCGATGTGGTGGGCACGGGAATGGAAGGATTCACAGGCCGGCTGGCACGTGATGTAAACAACGGCAGCTATATGCACGTGAAAGGCAATGAAGCACAGCGCAGCATTGTCCACGCAATCGATGTGGCCAAAGCGGTAAGAGCCGTTTCCGACAAGCATGATTCAATCATCGAAGGCATATACAATCTCACCGACCGAAGCGGTGCCACCATAGAACAGCTGGCCGATGCAATAGCCTATCGATTGGGCAATAAACGGCTTTTCAGCATCGGATTAAAGACAGCCAAGGCACTTGCATTGCTCGGTGATCTTACTTTCGGCGCACTGCCTTGGACCAGGAAGAAGTTGAAAGCGAGGACGACAACGCTTACATTTAATTCATTCGCCATATCAAAACATACGGCATGGGAACCGATGAGTGCAACCGAATATCTTAAAACCCATAAATACAGCGAAGATGACATTTGACACCATAGCCGATTTTGCATCGCGTACAGGCGATTCGCTGAAATCAATAGCCAAAATAGTCCTCCAGACACATCGCGCGACACTGAAACCTGTCGACAATGCCGATTCGATAATCGTAATGGGCAACGGACCATCGCTCGCCGACACGATAGCCCGGCACAGCGATTTGTTGACCAAGCACCCCACCATGGCAGTCAACTTTGCAGCCAACACTCCGGAGTTTTTCATGTTAAAGCCTCGATTTTACGTTTTAGCCGACCCTCACTTCTTCACATCCAACGACAATGACAATGTAAAGCGGCTTCACGAAAATCTGTCGGCAGTTGACTGGCCGATGACACTGCTCGTTCCGACACAATATACTGCCAAAGCCCCGGGAGCCGGCAACGGCAACATTGACCTGCGCACCTACAATGCTGTGGGTGTTGAAGGTTATCAATGGCTTGAAAATGCAGCATTCAAATCAATGAGAGGGATGCCGCGTCCACGAAACGTCCTCATTCCTTCGATAATGGCAGCACTTGCTCTTGGATTTAAAAACGTGTACATAGTAGGGGCCGACCATTCCTGGACACGTACACTCAGCGTCAATGATAACAATGAAGTGGTGTCGATACAACCTCATTTCTACAAAGACAGTGACAGTGAGCTGGCCCGGACAAAAGCAGTTAGCATGGGATTGCCTCTGCACAAGATATTGCAAAGCATGGTTGTTGCATTCCGCTCCTATTACACAATCGAGCGTTACGCACGCCACATAGGCGCCAACGTTTACAACTCGACCCCCGGCTCTTTTGTAGATGCGTTTCAACGACGGCCTCTCGACATGATAGACCGATAAAAGGACAATAAACAATAAGGGTCACTCTCGCGAGTGACCCTTATTGTTATATCTCGGATTACCGAGCCATTAACCTAAAACATCATTAATCAAAAAACACTTTAAAAACCTAAATAAGAAACTACCTTAATGTTATATCCTATATTACAAAAGACTGATTAATTATTTTACACATTGCAAATTTACGCCATCGAAACGCCCGAAACTACATCATTGAGATGCGATATAAAACAAATAGACAGAGCATAACAATTATATCATTATTATACAACACATTAGATATTCACAAGCCAACGAAAAATATAAACCATTTTCTAAGGATATCAAGCCTAAAAATTAATTTGTCAGGCAATCTTAGAGAATGATGCAAGCAAAATTCACATGATATCCACACTAAATAATCGTGCGCCATAGATCTTCGAGAGCAAGAGGGACGAGCGTCGTAATGCCAACCCGAATCAATCAGTCGACACCGACAACATCAATCACAAAGACTAATCAGTCAGGCCGGCAAAATTGCAAGAGGAGTAATTGGGACTAATCGCAATACATCCCATATAAAATCAAAGAGCGACATCTCTCGACGCCGCTCATTCCATGACCCTCCAAATAGGGGCCTCTACTTTACTAACTAACATAAAACTAATCTAAATGACCGCAAAATACACGTTTCGGTCTTCTACCATTAACTATACCTATTGTGTTACCGTTTTTCCAAAACCATACATAAAAATTGTCATATTCAATTATTGAATGCAAAATTACTCAACAGCTGCATTGATTTCAACACAGTATCACTTCAATATAAATACTTACAAAACCGATATAAAATATATTCATTGATTTGCAAGCGATTAATCATAGCCCCATAAACAAGCAATATAGAGTTAGTTTTAGCTCAATATACCAATATTCATTATGTCACTGTCAAAAGTATCGCGATTTCGAGCCCTGCTCTTTATTCGATTACGATAAGTGTAAACAGTGTTAAGCGACAGCCCGAGGAATCTTGCCATCTGCGCACTGTCATCAAGACCAAGCCTCATCAATGCAATGATTCGCAACTCGGGTGGCAGATGCCCGTCCTCCGACAACGATATAGCCTTGTCGGGCTCAAGCAACTTATTTACATCATCGACAAATGTAGGATAGATATTTACAAATGCATCATCAAATACTTCATAAAACTGGTGGCTGTACTCATCAGACATCTTTCCCGACTTAACCATAGACAAAAGTTCATCCACCTGACCTGCAACGATTTTACGTCCCACTATGCGATTGAAATCATCGAGTTTGTCCATGCAAATAGAGCACAACGACAGGAAACGTCCAATGTACACTTCCTTTATCTGATTGGCCTGCTCAAGATTGTCCTTCATCATGCGCAACCGCTTCATGCTCCTATAGTGGTTATACATTATTACAAAAATGAGTGCCAAAATGAGCACCAGACACGCGATAATGATTATAAGCATACGCGTAAAGCGCTGCTCCTCGCCACGATGTGTCCCTACAATCATAGGCAACGACTTAGCCACCAAGCTACTTCGCATCACAGCTCCCGAATTAGCAATATTTTCCTGTGAAGCAAGCAGATATTTATGAGCATGCTTGTTATCGCCACGGCTATAGAGCCCGGTGCCAAGCCGCCTCAACGCCTCGCTGCTCAAATATCCGCATTCTATGTCGGAAATGGCAACAAGCGCGGTATAATATAACGCCTGCTCAGCACGCCCACGCGCGGAATAATTGGCCGACAGCAACAATGCAGTTTCAGGAAATACGGCATTGTCCATTTCCAGCGTTTCCAACAAGTCGTTCAACGCGGCAATCGACAGCGAATATTGCTTCTTATTAAGGTAATCGGTACCGAGATAGAGCTTATAAATACTGTCATTCTCACCTATCAGCGTCATCAACGAATCATTGAAGAGGCATGCCCGCTCAAAGTATTCGCCGGCAAACTCGGTTGACGAGTACATCGAAGCCATAAGCACATAGGAGAAGCGCCCGCTGTCGTAATACAATCGCCGCTCCGCCGAGTCAAGTTCCAGCGCATCAATGGATTCATATATGTTTATCGTTTCCTTTACAATGGATTTTAGCGGGTATATACGGGCCATTCGCAAACGGAACCTGACGGCCGTCGCCGAGTCACCGCGCTCCAATGCCGCCTTATAGCCCGCGTCAAAGACCGACAAAGCCGAATCGATGTTCAACGAGCTATATTCAACGCCGATGGTTTCAACAACGGAAAGATCGGCATTCTTTACGCCGCCGACACTCTCTACGACATCCCTCATCGAATCAATCCTGGCAAATCGTCGAGCCACTTTTTCATAGCGCAAGGGCAAAGCCTTGTCAAGGCGATTGATGGCTTCGTCAAGCGTAGCCGGTAAATCGTCGGCCCTACACACTGCGCAAAACATGAGCGGCAGCAGTAACGACACAACAATCCTGTTCAAAAAACTGAAACGACCGATGGGCATCTGAAGGATATTATAGATTAGTTTTTATATTGCACAACAAATATACGTATATTAGTCCAATATAGAAAGGAAATCGCCCATATACATACAACAAAATAGGCCATTTCTCACGAAGCGGCCTATTTTGTTGCCTTTTTTTAATAAAAAGACTTCCAAACCTAACATAAAACACATTTACTATTATGCACTATTTACATTCGTCGCATTAATGATTCTAACAATCTATACTAACCCTAAAATAATATATAAATACCAATTTATTTTTCCTATACTGTTTTGAGTCGTTTGTAACGCAAAATTATCATTTATACATTATTCCGCACAACTCATATAGTAGGCATCTAAATAATTTCATAGTCAATATAGAAAAATATGTCTGATAATCAGCCAAAATGGCATTTTGAATATAGACAAATTGTACAAGTATTCATATACTTGTTTGATTATTACTATTTCCTTTTGAGGGCTGCTTTGAGCCCTCCGATTGTAGCCGTTTCACCAATTTCGTAACGACACAATGCAAAGATATAAAATATTTGTGTGTTTTCAAAAAAAATATTTCAGCCCGATTAACACTTACAATATTTGCAGTAACTTTGCACCATGAAAGTTTCACAAATTCAAAAGTTGCTTAAACCTTGGATGCTTCCCATCGCAATGCTGTGCGGAGTATTGTTTCACGACTCAATAGGGGAAATAGCATTTTTATCGCCCTACATCATTTTCATAATGCTGTTGATAACTTACTGCCGAGTATCGGTCAATGAGTTCAAGGTTACAAAATTTATATGGGCACTTCTCGCCGTTCAGGTACTCGGAGCATTGTGTGTCTACTTCGCACTTCTTCCATTCAGCGGCGACATAGCCCAGGGAGCATTCATCTGTGTATTCTGCCCCACGGCAACGGCCGCACCGGTAATTACGGGAATGCTCGGCGGCTCCATACCTCGCCTCGCCACCTACTCGCTGTTCAGCAATATAGCGGTAGCCATTCTCGCTCCGTTACTGTTTACATATATGGGCACCGATGCCGACTTGACATTTGCCGAGTCGTTTTTTGCCATAAGCACACGAGTGTTCCCACTTATCCTCGCTCCGCTCGCACTCGCCTTGCTGTTTCAGGCATTCATGCCACGCGTACACGACGCCATAGCCTCGCGCCAGTCGCTATCGTTCTACATTTGGGCCGTAGCGCTCATCATCGTCGTGGGCAATGCCGTCAGCTTTATAATGAAAGAACCGGCCGAGAAGATACCCGAGATGCTGCTGCTCGCGCTGGCGTCGCTTGTGGTGTGCTGCGCACAGTTCTGGATAGGACGACGCGTGGGCGCACGACTCGGCGACAAGATATCAGGGGCGCAAGGGCTCGGACAAAAGAACACCGTGCTCGCTATATGGATGGCACTGACCTATCTTAACCCGATTGCGTCGGTGGGTCCGGCGGCTTATGTCGCATGGCAGAATATAATAAATTCCATGCAATTGTATTTTAAGACAAGAAGAGAAACAATAAGTTAAAAATAAAACTTTTACGCCACGGCAAATGTTAATAATAGTACCTAATATACAACCATTATGGACAGCATGTACGAGATATTGATGGGGCTCCCGCTATTCAAGGGAGTCAGCCATGAAAAAATATCGGAGATAGTTGGCATGGCCAAGTTCCACTTCCTAAAATATCTTCCCAATGAGATTATTCTCAATGCGGGGGACCAATGCACGCATATAAAGTTTATCATTTCAGGGAAAGCCCGACTCACTATAGCCAATTCCGACGACCGATTCAAAGTATCGCAGACTCTTGAAGCGCCCAACGTAATAGCCCCCGAATTCCTTTTCGGCCGTGCTCCATTCTATCCGTGCACAGCCGAAGCGATAGAAGCCACCGGAATACTTCAGATATCCAAGAGCGACTACATAAAGATACTCAACACCGATGAGATATTCCTGTTCAATTTCCTGAACATATTGTCGAAGAACGCCCAGAAGGCAGTCGACGGTATCCTGGCCATCACAACCGGAAGCCTTGAAGAGCGTATAGCATTCTGGATAATCTCGTTAACACAGCGTGGAGGAACCGACATAGCGCTGACATGCCGCCAACGCGACCTGTACTCACTTTTCGGAGTGCAACGCACATCATTCCTCGCCACGCTTGAGAGCATGCGTAATCGCGGAATAATCGAATACAACAACAATGAAATCCGCATCAATTCACGCGACAGCCTGCTCGACATACTGAACACAGCAGCCGAATAAAAGCCGAGCGACAAGAGCGTCAGGCCAATTCACACATCAAGGTAGCCGATGATGAGTCGACTACCTTTACTTTTACAGTGTCGCCAATGCGGAATGTGCCACGCGGAAACACACAAGTCTTGTTTTGCTGGTTGCGGCCTACCATCTGCTCCTTGGAGCGTTTCGACACGCCCTCCACGAGCACATCAAAAGTCCGTCCCACATCGCGGCGGTTGGATGCAGCCGACAATTCGTTCTGGAGAGCTATCATGCGGTTAAGACGGTCTATTTTTACCTCTTCGGGCACATTATCAGGCATAACTTTTGAAGCAAGTGTTCCGGGACGCTCCGAGTACTTGAACATGAACGACGCATCAAATCCCACCTCACGCATCAAGTCAAGCGTCATCTCGAAGTCGGCCTCGCTCTCGTCGTGAAATCCGGTAAACAGATCGGTGGATATTCCACAATCGGGCATGGCACGACGAATGGCGGCTATGCGGTCAAGATACCATTCACGCGTGTACTTTCGGTTCATGCTCTTCAGCACGGCATTGGAGCCCGACTGTACCGGCAGATGTATGTGCTTGCATATATTTGGGTATCGGGCCATCGTGGCGATTATCTCATCGCTCATGTCCTTGGGATGGCTCGTTGTAAATCGCACTCGCATATCGGGAGCGGCCTCGGCCACCATTGCGAGCAATGCGGCAAAGTCGACCGTAACGCCGTCGGAGCCCGTATAGTTATAGGAATTCACGTTCTGACCAAGCAGCGTCACCTCCTTGAATCCACGTTCACGCAAATCGGCCAATTCGCGCAATATGCTTTCGGCCTCGCGGCTGCGCTCACGGCCTCGGGTATAGGGCACTATGCAGTAAGAGCAGAAGTTGTTGCATCCGCGCATGATGCTGATGAAGCCCGAAACACGGTTGCCCGTAATCTTCATCGGTATTATGTCACGATAGGTTTCGGTTGTGGAAAGTTTGACATTTATAGCCTTCTCCCCCGACTCCACCGAAGCAAACAGCGCAGGCAGGTCGAGATAGGAATCCGGTCCGGCCACAAGGTCTACGCCATGGTTTTCAATCAGGTCATCCTTCACTCGCTCGGCCATGCAGCCTATGACGCCCACTGTCAGCCGGCCGTGACGCTTACGTTTCAACGAAGCCAAATATTGAAGGCGTGAATGGATCTTCTGCTCGGCATTGTCACGTATCGAGCATGTATTGAGCAACACGGCGTCGGCCATGTCTATATCGTCGGTCATCACATATCCCACGGTATCCATCACCGCAGCCACGACCTCACTGTCGGCTACGTTCATCTGGCATCCGTAGGTTTCTATATACAGGCGCTTATCGGAATGCGCCCGTGCATCGTCATTCTGTTTCATCTTCTCTTTTTGTATTCATAGCATCAGCCCCGCGTTACATCGGCGGCAGATGCGAAAAAATTTTGATAGTAGGAGAGTTTTAGCTATTTTTGTGCAAAAATACGAAAAACCGCCGAAACCGTCAAGCCACAGGCTTCCGATTTAAGCGCTACATACCATGTATTTTTCTTAAAATCAAATATATAATCAATTATCGTCACAAGATTATGGCATTTCCCATTCTCACCCCACAGGAAGCCGCCGACATTATCAAGAACGGCGACAACATTGGACTCTCAGGCTTCACTGCTGCCGGTACCCCCAAGGTAGTCACCGAGGCGCTTGCAGCAAAAGCCGAAAAAGAGCATGCCGAAGGCCGCCCCTTCAAGGTAAACATTTTCTCGGGAGCATCAACCAACGACCATGTCGATGGCGCCCTTGCACGCGCAAATGCCATTGGCACTCGCACCCCCTATCAGAGCTGTCCCGACTTACGCAAGCGCATCAATTCTCACGACGCCCACTACTTCGACCTTCACTTGTCGGAGCTGGCTCAAAAGGTGCGTTACGGAACATTCGGCGACATCGACATTGCCATAATTGAAGCCGCACGCGTAAGCGACAACGGAGAAATACTTCTCGGCACCGGTTTAGGAATGTCGCCCACCGTAGCCCATCTCGCAAAGAAGATCATCATTGAGCTCAACGAGGCAATTCCCGAAACAATCGAAGGCCTTCATGACATATATATGCCGCTCGATCCTCCCTATCGTCGCGAAATACCCATCTACAAGCCAAGCGACCGCATCGGTACTACTTTGCTGAAGGTAGACCCCGCAAAGATTGTCGGAGTCGTACGCACCAACCTCACCGACGGAGTTCACGGTTTCTCACCGCTTGACGAAACCACTCAGATGATAGGTAACAACGTGTGCAACTTCCTCATCCAAGAACTTCGTCGCGGAGCAATACCTCCTTCGTTCCTGCCCCTGCAGAGCGGTGTGGGCAATGTGGCCAATGCCGTGCTCTTCGGCCTTGGTGAATCCAATGAAGTTCCCGCATTCGACATGTACACCGAAGTCATACAGGACGCAGTGGTTGACCTTATGGAACACGGAAAATGCCGATTCGCCTCTACATGCTCGCTCACATTCTCCGATGCAAAGATGGCCGAAGTGTTCAACAACATCGACTTCTTCCGCGACAAGATTCTAATCCGTCCCGGAGAAATATCCAACAGCCCCGAGGTTGTTCGCCGACTCGGTGTCATCACAATGAACACAGCACTTGAGGCCGACATATTCGGAAACATCAACTCAACCCACGTTGTAGGAACCAAGATGATGAACGGAATCGGTGGTTCGGGCGACTTCACCCGCAATGCCTACATCTCGATATTCAGCTGTCCATCAGTTGCCAAGGGCGGTCTTATCTCGACAATCGTCCCCATGGTTTCTCACCTCGACCACAGCGAGCACTCGGTCGATGTGCTCATCACCGATCAGGGCGTAGCCGACCTGCGCGGAAAAGACCCCGTACAGCGTGCCGAAACAATCATCGAGAATTGCGTAAATCCCGACTACAAGGAACTCCTTTGGGACTACCTGCGCATGGGCAAGGGCGGTCAGACACCCCACTCGCTCAACGCCGCACTCGCATTCCACACCACATTTGCCAACGAAGGCGACATGCGAAAGACCGATTGGGCTAAATTCGCATAATCAGCTTATTCCCAGATATTTATTGGCTGCATTAACCTGCAATGGTTTTTGCGGCCAATATTTTTTTACTTCAATAACTTGACAACGGGGGTTTTATATATTAACTTTGTAAGTCTTTTGGGCAAATACGCCCGTTAACAACCCTCTATGGAAAAAAGACCGAATAAAGGCATATCTACATTCTCTGCCCAGATTACAGCCACAATCAGTGTGGCTCTTGTATTGTTATTGATAGGCATAATCGCCATGCTCGGGATAGCCGCACATTCAATAACCCGGAATATAAAGGAAAATATCGGGTTTGACATCGTGCTGACCGATACTGCCACCGATGCTGAAGTCAATCAGCTCAAAAGCAAATGGACAGCATCTCCCTATACGGCAAGCGTGCGATACTACTCCAAGGAAGACGCACTCATGAATTGGGAAGAAGAAACAGGGGAGAATCTTATGGATGTTCTCGGGATAAATCCCTTCAGTGGAGAGCTTGAAGTCAAAGTTAAAGCCGACTATGCAAGTTCCGACTCCATCAACAAGATCATTACTCCATTGAAGTCGCTACCCTACGTACACGAAGTCAATGTACACACCGAGCTTGTCGATTCCATAAACCGCAACATCAACTCTGTTTCACTGATTTTAATAATAATAACCTGTGCGCTTCTCTTCATTTCATTTGCACTCATCAACAACACGGTGCGTCTTACGGTATATTCGCGACGTTTCATCATACACACTATGAAGCTTGTAGGAGCCACAGGATCGTTCATCCGACGTCCGTTCATCAACGCCAACGTGGTGAGCGGCATCGTTTCGGCATTGATTGCAAGCGCAATCCTCGCGGGCACACTCTATTACCTGCAAGGAATCGACTCAGGCATCGCATCGGCCATAACCTGGCCCCAAGCGGCGTGCGTATTCGCCGGAATTCTTATTATAGGAATAATAATATGCGCCGTTGCAGCGCTATTTGCGACCAACAAGTATCTTCGTCTTGACTATGACGACATGTTCCGATAAACAACTCTCACACTGAAATATAAAGAATATGGCAAAACCAAATAACAATTTCAAGCCGGCCGTCGAAGACAACGGCATCGAGCGCGAATCCTATTCGCAATTTCCGCTCGTAAAGATCAACTTCATCCTCATGGCCGTTGCCGGTCTGATAATCGTGCTCGGATTCCTACTTATGCTCGGCGGCAGCTCAACCGTCGACGAGTTCAATCCCGACATATTCTCAACTCGCCGCATCGTGGTCGGCCCCACCATGGCTTTTCTCGGCTTCATATTCATGGGCGTGGCCATTGTATATCGTCCACGCAAAAAAGAGAATAGCGCCGCCGAGGCCACCGAAAACGACAAATAACCCAACTTTTAACATCGTAAATCTACAATCAATAATATATGGAATGGCTTGACGCCCTCATTTTAGGCATTGTGCAGGGACTCTCTGAGTATCTGCCCATCAGCTCCAGCGGACATCTTGAGATATTTCGTGAAATCCTCGGCATAAACTTGCCCAATGAGGATATTCTTGAGTTTGATGTCATGCTGCATGCCGCCACCGTGCTGTCGACACTCGTTGTGTTATGGAATGAATTTTTCCCGTTATGCCGCAGCTTCTTCACCATAAAGCGCGACGACAATTTCTACTACGTGTGCAAAATCCTCATCTCGTGCATTCCCGTAGCCGTCGTTGGCCTGTTTTTCAAGGACACTGTCGAAAGCTTCTTTGGCGGCAATCTCACCACAGTGGGAATATGCCTATGCATAACGGCCGCACTTTTGGCATTTGCCTACTTTTTCCGCACAAAACCCGAGGAAACCAACAAGCTCACGGGCCGCGTATATCGCCCGCGCGACATCACCTGGCTCGACGCATTCGTCATCGGCATAGCGCAGTCTATCGCCGTTCTTCCCGGCCTTAGCCGCTCAGGCACCACCATCGCCACAGGTATACTCCTCGGCGACAAGCGCGAAAAAGTAGCTTCATTCTCATTCCTGATGGTCATAATCCCCATCCTTGGCGAAACATTGCTCAACATAAAGGACATGATTTCCGAGCCTGCCGCATCGAGCAATGTAGGTATGCTCCCCCTCACGATAGGCTTCATCGCCTCTTTCGTCGTAGGCTGCCTTGCCTGCAAATGGATGCTCAACATCGTCAAGAAGGGCAAACTCGTTTGGTTTGCCGTCTACTGTGTCATCATGGGTATAATCTGCATCTGTTGGTAAGCCTATGAATTTTATCGACGGAGAAGTCCTCTATATAGACAAGCCCTATCGATGGACATCGTTTGATGTCGTGAAGCGGGTGCGCGGCACCCTTTTGCGACGCATGAGGATGAAACGCTTGAAAGTGGGTCACGCCGGTACGCTCGACCCGCTCGCAACAGGAGTAATGGCCATCTGCACCGGAAAGGCGACCAAGCTTATAGACACCCTCCAGGCTCACACCAAGGAGTATGTTGCCACTATAGCTCTCGGAGCCACCACACCCTCATTTGACCTCGAAACCGAGATCGACGCCCGCTATCCGGTGGAGCACATCACGCGCGAGCTCGTCGAGTCGGTTCTCTCGCAGTTCAAGGGAGCCATAGAGCAGGTACCGCCGGCTTTCTCGGCTTGCAAGATAGCAGGTCAGCGTGCCTACCACATAGCACGCAAGGGCGGCGATGTCGACATAAAGCCCAAGACACTCGTAATCGACGAGATTGAGCTGCTTGAATTTTCACCCGAAAGCATCGTTGTCAGGGTCGTGTGCAGCAAAGGCACCTATATCAGGGCTCTTGCGCGCGACATCGGCAAGGCTCTCGGCTCGGGCGGACACCTCACGGCATTGCGCCGCACAAGAGTGGGCGACATAAATGTCGAGGATTGCCTGCCGCTCGACAAGGCGATAGAGATTCTTCAGGTAATCGACATTGAGATGCCCGAAGACGACGACACACAGCGGAAATAACCGCTCCCAACTATTAACTACGATAATTTCTCCAAAAAAGGTATATATGAAACTTTCTCAATTCAAATTTAAGCTTCCCGAGGAGCTCATCGCAGCAGAGCCCTGTGCCGTGCGCGACGAGTCACGCCTCATGGTTGTAAACCGTAAGACCGGTGAAATCGAACATCACACATTCAAGGAAATAATCAACTATTTCGGCGACGGCGATGTGTTCATCCTCAACGACACCATGGTGTTTCCGGCTCGATTGTACGGAAACAAGGAAAAGACCGGAGCAAAAATTGAAGTATTCCTTTTGCGTGAGCTCAATGAAGAAAACAAGCTATGGGATGTCCTTGTAGAGCCTGCACGCAAGATTCGCATCGGCAATAAACTGTACTTCGGCGACGATGAGTCGATGGTGGCCGAGGTTATCGACAACACCACCTCGCGCGGCCGCACTCTCCGATTCCTTTACGACGGAAGCCATGAAGAGTTCAAGGATGCCCTGTACAAACTCGGACAGACTCCCCTGCCCCCCTATATCAAGCGCGAACCCGTTCCCGCCGATGCCGAGCGCTATCAGTGCATATTCGCAGCCAAAGAGGGTGCCGTGGTGGCTCCTGCCGCAGGATTGCACTTCAGCCGTGAACTGATGAAGCGCATGGAGATAAAAGGCATCGAAACAGGATTCCTCACCGTGCACTCGGGCCTTGGCAACTATCGCGAGATCGATGTCGAGGACCTCACAAAGCATCGCATGGACTCCGAGGAGATGGAAGTGACTCCCGAACTTGTCGACATGGTAAACAAGGCCAAGGACGACAACAAGCAGGTGTGTGCCGTAGGCACTTCGGTGCTTCGCGGAATAGAAACCGCAGTGAGCATGGGCGGCCACATGAAGACATTCACCGGCTGGACCAACAAGTTCATCTTCCCGCCCTACGATTTCACCGTAGCCACATCGCTTGTAAGCAACTTCCACATGCCCTACTCAACCATGCTTATGATGGTTGCCGCATTTGGTGGTTACGACCTCGTGATGCACGCCTATGAAGTGGCTGTAAAGGAGAAGTATCGCTTCGGAGCCTACGGTGACGCAATGCTGATTCTCTGACAATCACTCACGCATCATCATCCGACAGCGTTACGCCGTCGATATCAAGTAAACGCGCTGACAATGCCCCCGCATGGTCGGCGCGTATTCTTATGCTCATCCGGCACGCATTGTCAAATGCCTGCTCGAGAATTTTGACCTCGGGATTTTTCACTACTCGCATCACATCGTTCATGGCGAGATAGGGAAACACAAAGTTTATCACCCGCTGCTCGTGGCACTCGATTATGGTTCCGGCGGTTATCGCCTCGCGGGCAGCTTCGCGATATGCCACGATAAGGCCGCTTGTGCCGAGCTTTATGCCGCCGAAGTAACGCACCACCACTATTACGATATTGGTGAGGTTGAATGAATTTATCTGACCGAGTATGGGCTTTCCGGCCGTCCCCGACGGCTCTCCGTTGTCGTTGCTTTGAAACTCCTCGCGTGCGGCACCTATCATGTAGGCCCAGCACACATGACGGGCGTCGTGATACTTTTTCTGATACTGCACAATCACATCCTTGGCCTCCTCAGCCGTCGTAACCGGGACGGCAAAGGCCAGAAACTTGCTCATCTTCTCCTTATACCACCCTTCGGCCGGAGATTCAAGAGTATAAAAAGTATCGCCCATAATCCTTGACTTTTCTACAAAGTTAGGGATTATGGGCGTAGGTTACAAATGTTAATGATCAATATACGTGCTCGCCGTCGCCTTCCATTTCGGAGGGAGTGATGGGCTTATGGTCCATTTTGTACCACACATACCAGATGTAGGCGAGGACAAACGGCACAAGTATCGACACGAAGCTCATTACCGTGAGCGTGAATTCGGTCGACGAGCTGTTGTTGATTGTCAGCGAGCTTGCCGGATCGATGAGCGAAGGATAGTAGGCGGAGTTGTTGTATCCGGCCACCCAGAAAAGGGTGAGCACCACAAGCACCGTACCTATGCCCGACCACCATATACCCTTGGTGTAGTGCTTGGCAAAAGCCGATTTAAGCACTCCGTAGAGCACCATTACGACTCCGATGAGCCACAGTACTATGCACCACCACATCTCGATGTAGTTGTAGAAATACTTGCCTTTAAGCCTTTCCCAGCCGTCGGGGGTGAAGTTATATCCGTCATAGGTCCACAGGAGCACTGTGAACGCCAGGAAGAATACCACAAATATTACTCCGTTCACGAGCACGCGACGCTTGTTGAGGTTGAAGAAGCTGTCATCGCCGGCAATGTTGTTCATAAAGTACAACGAAGCCTGAGTGCGGGCAAGGAACAGCACGGCCAGTCCGAGAATCCAGTTGCGCCAGCTGAAGATGGCCTCAAAGCCATGTGACGGCACCCACTGCGAAATGACAGGTGAACCGGGATCGAGGATGTTGCCCATGCGCACCGTAAACTCTGCGCCGAAGAAGAACATCGACACTGCCACGCCGAGAAGGAAGCAGCCCACACAGCCGTTGATAAACAGCAGCCAGTCGTAGAAGCGCGTGCCGTAGATGTTACCGCTCTTGCGACGGTACTGATAGCTGACGGCCTGCCCCACGAAGCTGAACAGGATGAGCATCCACAACCAGTAGGCACCGCCGAAGCTGGTGCTGTAGAAGAGCGGGAACGAAGCGAAGAATGCGCCGCCAAATACCACGAGCGTGGTGAATGTAAGCTCCCACTTGCGCCCGAGCGAATTTACCATGAGTGTACGATCCATGGCGTTACGGGTGTCGAGAAGCATCGACTGCCCTCCCTGCACGAAAAGCAGGAATACCAACAGCGCACCCAGCACTGAGATGATAAGCCACCAATATATCTGTAAATGTTCAAGTGCCATAGTCGTTAGTCTTTAGATATTGTTTCAATGTCTTCTTTGGAATGTTTGTTTATCTGCGACAGCATGATGCTTATTTCGGCGATGAGCAGAATCGTGAACACGGCGGCAAACATGAAGAATGTCACCTGCACGGTAGCCGACGAGATGTCGCTTATAGCGGCGCGCGTGGGAAGCAGATCCTGAATCACCCAGGGCTGACGGCCCACTTCGGCGGTTATCCATCCGCTCTGAGAGCACACCCACACTACCACTATCGACAGCATGCCTATCCACTGCACCACCTTGTTGCGGAGCCACTGCTCGCGATAGTAGACGGCAAAGAGGGCAACGATGAAGAAGAGCAGCAGATAACCTCCAGCAATAACCATGATGCGGAACGTATAGAATGTCATCGCAACAGGAGGTATAGCCTCGGCCGGGCTGTCGAGATAGCCGTAGCCGAAATATTTATAGGTCGAGCGCAGCTTCTCGAGCGCGACCTCCATGCCGGCCACGTCACCGTCGGCCATCGCTGTGTCATAGGCGCGGAGTGCCTCATGCGACTCCTTGCCTATGGCTATGCGGTCGGCATAGCCTACGCATGTCACGGTTTCTCCGTTCTCGTCGATCTCATAACCTTCGATAAGGTCGTTGATTCCGGGAACGAAAGCATTGAAGTCGTGAGTGGCGAGGAACGACAGTCCCTTCGGTATGCTTATATGGAACAGATAGGGATTCTCGTCGTTGTCATATCGCTTGTCGGGATTCAGAACTCCTATGGCCACCAGCTCCTGCCCGCGACTTCCGTCGTAGAGGCCCTCCATGGCGGCAAGCTTCATGGGCTGATGCTTTGCCACATTCACTGCCGACAAGTCACCGGTGGCAAGCGTGGTAAGAATACCTGCAAATCCCACCCAGCCGGCTACCTTGATCGACGACATGGCCATCTCGACATTGCGCTTGCGCAACAGGAACCAGCAGCTCACGCCTATTACAAATACTCCGGCGAGTGTCCATGCGCTGGCTACGGTGTGAGTAAACTTGGCAACGGCCGTATCAGACAGTACCAGTGCCCAGAAGTCGTCCATGACGTTACGCATCTGTGCCGGGTCGAATTCCATTCCCGCGGGCTGCTGCATCCATGCGTTGGCGATAAGAATCCACAACGCCGACAAGGCGGTGCCTATGGCAGTGAGCCATGTAGCGGTGAGGTGGAACCGGGGGCTTACCTTTTTCCAGCCGAAGAACATCACTGCGATGAAAGTCGACTCCATGAAGAATGCCACAATACCCTCTATTGCAAGCGGGGCACCGAATATGTCGCCTACAAACCAGCTGTAGTTGGACCAATTCGTACCAAACTCAAATTCAAGGATAATACCGGTGGCAACACCCACGGCAAAGTTGATGCCGAAAAGGAGCATCCAGAATTTCGTCATTGCCAACCACTTGGCCGAACGCGTTTTCACATATACGCTCTCCATGATAGCGACTATCAACGCAAGTCCTATCGTGAGAGGAACAAATAGCCAATGGTACATGGCCGTCAGCGCGAATTGCCATCGCGACCAGTCTACAACACTAATTAAGTCATCCATATAATATAATTTTGTTAGGTTAATCTCAACAATAGTACGACAACATGCCTACCGGCGATCATCGGTCAATGCAGTTCTCACAGCCTGCGCGCGGTCACGGTCGTTGTCGTAGTCACGCTTAAGCAGATCGGGGAAAAAGAAGAGCTTAAACACAAAAAAGAGGATAAACAGCTTTATCAATATCAATGCCCACAGATAACGGCCCACCGTCATGGCTCGGAAGCCGTCGCGATAAAAATGCCACACTCTCACTACGGGATTGACTTTTTCGATCGGTTGCTGCATAGTTTTTTGGTTATGTATATATTAATAAAACCAAATGTAGACAATTGTTCTTAAAATTCCAAAAAAACCTTGCCAATTGTAAAAAAAGCGCCTTATTGTCGAACCGGCTCTAATATTTGTTGACGCCGGGACTATATAAAACGACAAAGCCCATCCTCACGGACAGACTTTGCCTAATCGTAAATTATTGTTTTTCTCTTCTCGAAAATGTAGTATAGTCTATTTTGTCGCTATTATTCGGCTATCATTATGACGACACGGTTGTCATCGTTCTGTACAAACGGTTGTTCACTGTCGCCCTTGCCCGACATCGAAATGCGGTCGGCCGAAATTCCTGCATCAAGCAATGCATCGCCAACAGCCTTGGCACGACGATCTGAAAGCGTTTTGTTGTAGCGCGATGTTCCGGTGGCCTTGTCGGCATATCCGGTAACTACCACTGTCGCGCCTGGGTTACGCTTCATGTAGTCGACTACAGCTGCGACCTTGCCCTCCTGCGATGCTCTAATCTTGGAAGAGTTGATGAGGAAAAATATATTTTCAGTAATTTTTTCAACCTTCACCTCAGGCTTAGGTTGTTCAACGGGTTTAGGCGTTACTTTGGGCTCCTCCTTTACGGGAGCGGCGGCTACGGGAGCCGGCGGCAGCTCTTCATACACGGCAGGAACCTTACGGGTTCCCTTGCCAAACTTGAAAGTGAAACCGGCAAGAGCGTTAAATTGCCAGTCGACACTGCCTCCGCGCTTGGAGTTGAAGTGATCCGACATCATGTTGGCGTTGACCTCGACATTGAATGCCACATAACGGCTCAGGTTGATGTCGGCGCCCACGCCTGCCCGTCCTGCGACAAACCATTTGTGACCGGTCCACAGATATTTCAATTGGTCGGCATATTCAAGTCCGTTGGCAGCCTCATCGTTGTTGAATGCGTTGATAACTCCCACACCGAGGAAGGCGTAGAAGTCGACACGACGGTCGGGGCGGAATCCGCCTATAATGTTGGAGAGCGACATCACGATGTCGGCATTGCCTTGAATAAAATCATATTTATAGACCCGGCGAGGAGATACCCATGCGCCTTTGGCCTGCCATCCGCTAACTCCGAGCCTCACGCTCCATGCGGGAGCAAAGTGATAGCCCGCACTCAATGCTGCTGCAGGCGACAACATGTCGCTGAACGATGTTTCGCCGAGTGTTTCGGCTATTCCGGCTTGAAGCCGCAACGACCAATAAGGCGCAAACTCGATACGCTCGGGGGAGAGCATACGACCTCTGTTGTCTGCGACATCGTCGGCCATTGCGCTCATTCCGGTGACAAGCAACAACGCTGAAGCTATTATTCGGTTTATCTTATTCAATCCTATTTGTATTTTGATGTTTTACGCATCAAAATTACAACATTTGATTGAATTTCACAAACATTTGAGTGATTATCGTATCAGATATATATCATTTTACGTGTCATTCCGCCATCTATCACAATGTTTTCACCATTTAGGAAGTCATTGTCGGGCAAAGCGATGAAAATACAGGCTCGTGCAATGTCGTCGACACGCCCCACCCTGCGTGACGGATGCTGGGAGTGATCGGCCTCGCTGAGTGCGTCATAGTCGCCGGTTTCGATCCATCCGGGCGATACGGAGTTGACCGTTATGCCAAGCGGAGCGAGTGACATCATCAAAGCGTGGGTGAGCGAGTCGACGGCCCCTTTGGATGCCGAGTAGGCCTCGGTGCCGGCCTCGCTCATTGACTGTCGGGTCGAGGCCATGTTGATTATGCGTCCGTAATGAGGTTCACCACCCATGTTGCGGCGATGAATGGCAAGCTTGCGCGAAGTGATGTAGACGGGGCGCACGTTGATCGACATGATGTCGTCCCACTCCTCAAGCGTGCTCTCCTCAAGCGGCTTGAACGCGCTCACGCCCACATTATTTACAATAACATCGATGTCGCCCCACGCCTCCAGCAGGCGATCCATGCAGCGCTCAAGAGCGGCGGCGTCACGCACATCGACGGGATGAAACTGTGCCCCCGTGGCCTGGGCCGTAGCCGCTCCCGCCTTGCTGTCGATGTCGCAGAACGCCACGCGGCATCCGGCATCGCAGAACGCCTTGACAATGGCGCGGCCTATGCCGCTTGCACCGCCCGTGACAAGCACGCGCCGCGAAGGGAATTTTACATTAAGGGTGCCCGGTCGCGCCCCGGTGGGAGTAGTGCGATGACGGTAGGTCACGCCCTTTCCCGAGCGGTATTCCTCCATTTTGCGTTCAAGATAGTTGTCAGCCATTGTTATTCCATTTTAGCGTTACGGCAGCCGATTCAAGCTGGGCGGTCACCGGCGGGCGCAGCTTGGCCACCTTTATATATCCGCCCGTCACCTTGGGGAAGTCACGCACAACGGCCGACTTTATGCGCCATGCCACATGCTCCAGCAGCTGCGACGGCACAGCCATCTCGGCCTTGACAAGCTCGATGACATCGGCATAGCTCACCGTGCCGTCGAGGCGGTCGCAGGTCATGGCCTCGGTCATGTCACACTCCAGGTGCAGCGTCACCTCAAACTCATTGCCCACCTCACGCTCACGAGGCAACACCCCGTGAAAAGCGTATACCCTCAATCGGTTGATCTCTATAGTTGTTGTCATAGGACAAATTTAGGCAAAATTCTTGAAGTTTTCATCTAAATTCGTTTTTGCGCACCACCTCACATAACGCACCCACAAAAATGCGCATATACAACTCGTCCCGATGAGGTCGTTCTGTACAAATGACCTCACCGGGACGAATCATGATTATGATGTTATTGTTAACCTAATTTGTTTGTTGCGGTAATCTATAAAATGCCCTAACGCGAAAGGTTTCACTTCTTTCAGCTCGACCTTTGTCATTGTTTGTTCCGGGATAATTATTTGCATCAGTACTTCCTCCCGATTCGGCATAACGAACTGAAGAACCTTCGACTATCGCCTTGGTTGCACGAGCTAGCTGAGATGCCTCGCTATTTTCCATGTTTTGAGCTGCTGATGCTGACCAATAAAAATTCCCTTTAAAGTCTGAGAATGTCAAATAGTATTCAGTTAACGCACGTTCAAGTTCTCGTATACCGGGAAGATACCAACCACCACGACTCACATCGTTATAATCAGATGCGCCATCAACAGTTCCATCAGCTTTACGTTTGTTCTTTCCATAACAATAATGGAACGCAGTTACCGGAGGAGCATCATTATATAACTTTACCGTACTCATTGACACGTAACCATCAGTACCACTTCTCCTAATCAGTACCCATTGAGTAGCCTGAAGGCCATAATCACGAACAGAATCAAAAGTACGCGTCGACAGACCGTTATCTGCTCGTTCTCCACTATAATAATCATATGGATTCCAAAAATTTCCTGTTGGCACTCGGTCATATCTTGTTCCTTTTACACCCCAAGGCATACCTTTATAAAGTTCACCAGGCATAGTGTGCTGGTCCAATGGGTCATAGTGTTCAAGATACTCCTCATAATACTCCATGTAGGTATCGTCAATAGTTCCACCGCTCGGATGACTGTAAGTTATCTTCTTCAATCCTCGTTGCTCGATTTCAAGAATCCTTTCTCTTTCGTCCAATATTGGGCCATTTTCACTTTCTCGCTTTCGATAAACTATTTTTACTTTTGCAATTCTATCAAGAATCTCACCTTGTGCATTAGGGGTAACATTTTCGTCAATATAAAAATAGACACGCGAACGTGACTTATCACGCTTTCCATCAATAGTAACATGCCATCCACATTGATGATTTGTTTCCGACATGCCATTTTCCATATCCAATTTACTGATAAGGTCGGTAGTAAAATAATCACGAGCACCTCGACCTGCAATGAATTTTTCTTTATTGTTTTCAAGAATTCGCATTTCTTCACGAGGAATCACTTCCATACGAATCCATTTAGCTGAAGTATTTGCATCTTCAATCGTTAACTCGACCTCCGACTCCCAATCGACATTCTCATTCAATGTTCCATCAGCATTTTCGCGCAGGAGAAACCATACATCCATCGGGCGCACCGATGCATGAGCATCGACCTTGCGCTCGTTTACGATGGCGAGGTAGACGGGATTGTCGGTTTTAACATTTACTCGACCGTCAAACGTGTAGGTATTGTCGTCGGAATTACGCACATAGTCAAGACCATGAATGGTGATGTTGTTGACATACTTGTGATTACGTTTAACTTTAAAGTCGTCAATCGTATTCTGACCCATAAACACCTTGAACTCGGCCTCGTAGGTAAGACCCTGATGAGTTATATAGGAGCCACGCAGCACCATTGCCGATGCACGGTCTTTTTGAGCGATAGTCGGCTTCCAACGCTGCTTATCCTTTTCAGCAACGCCTTGGGGGAAAGTCAATTTTCCATCCTGATATGCAGGGCTCCCGTCGGGACGCTTGGCCTCCTTGTCGGGGTACTGTATATTCTCGTAGGTATAGTAGGTAAACACATCCTGGTCGTGAGTGTTCTTGTTAATCACTATGGGATTTTCAAGCGTCACCTTAACCTCCTTCTCTATCTTGCCCAAAACATCAGTAGCCTCATTGTTATTGATGTCGGGCATGGTGTAAGGTACGGTAGTGGGCATATTCATAACACCATACTCCTTGATTGTCAACTGCGGAAGGCGTCCATCGGTACTCTCCTGATTGGGGTCGAGCGTAACGCGTATGTCAACACGGGCCATCAACGCCTTCATAGGGATGACAGTATTACCGGAAGCCTTACTTAAATCAACGCCCTTCAACATTCCAATCATAGGCATACCGGCCTTGGGCAGCTGCGTAATGTCGGTTCCCTCAGCGGTTCGCAATTTCGGGGCATATACCCACTTTTGAAGGTCGGCAAGACATGTGATTTTGTATGGGTTGGGATTGCGCGTTTCTCCGGGATTGATTCGTGTTCCGCTCTCAATCTCGCCGCCTGCAGTTATGACAGTACCGTCAGGATATTCGGTCGTAAAATAGTTTGCGCTTTCGTTGTCGGTACCGTTGATGTTGGCAATGGCCACGATTGTGACATCGGTCATCGTCTTATAGGCTTCATCCTTGATCACAAACATGAAATTCTTCACATTGGGAATATAGGGTTTGAAGTTATCGGCATTGGATGTAATAAATTGGCCGTTATTGTCAAAGAAAAAGAGGTGAAGAGTGTTGATTCTCTTCTCGGCCTCGTTTTTGGGATCATTGGCCCTCGACAACACTTCGGGCATCGAAAACGGCTCAATCATGTCGACACTCTGAGCCACGATGGTTACAGGGCCCGAGATTTCAGGCTCGTCCCACAATTCATTGTCATCACTGCAGCCCGTCATAGCGACAATCGACAGTGCGGCGACAATGGCATAGCAAAATTGGTTCTTTAATATAAGGTTTTTCATATATTCAGCTTAGTTAATGTCAATATCGTTATCCGACCCATCTTCCCAGTTCAAGTCATTGTCGGCTTGGAAGATGAGAGTAAATTCATTGCCCACGAAGTTTAGATTGGCGGTGTGACGCACATTTGCACCGGGCACATAGGATAGCTTAAAGTTCTCATATCGCCATTCCCTCTCCTCTCCATTCAATGTATAGTTGACAATAATCGTCTTGTTATCACCAAGAGCAAGCACATCAGTGGTGGGATTGGCAGCAGGATTGGGCAGCAACAGCAATGTGGTTCCATCGGGATTATCGATCGAATAACCCATCAATTGCGAGCTTTCGCCCGGAATCGTCTGCGGTTCCGTCATCAAGTCAAACCGACCGCTGAACGAATCCTCACTAAGCGTCTTTACACTCCGCTTTGCATCTGCGCCTGAGAAATCGAACTCACCCGTGCGATAAAACCGGCCCTGAAAAGATAGCGACTTTATAGTCAAGTCATTGCTCGTGTGGTTGTGAAAGCGGAATCGTATACCGGTCAATATATGAGAGAATACCAGATCCACCTTGCCGTTGCGGCGGGTGTGGTCAAACTTCGCTGCAATCAGTGCATCGCTTATGAGGTTATGGTTAAGAGGCGTAGGATTGTCACCCAAGCTTCCGTCACTAAACGGCATCTCAAACTTCAATACAGGCACACCCATGCCCGAAGCAGGCGACATTGTAAAACGACCACTACCGCCATTGGCACAAGCTATAAAGGTATAAGTGTAGCCATAAGATGTTTCAACATCGGCAATGGAATTACTTTTTGCCTTCCATTGCTTCGGATCAGTGTAGGACATCATAGAGCCGTCGACAGTGACTACCTGATTATTAAACACATCAGGAGTGGAATAGGACGACTTCTGAGGCCACTTGACATTGTAGGCGGCATTCCAGTCTTCGTTCTTACCATCGATTGTGCGAGGCACACAATAGCCCCACACATTAAACGAGGTCACGCCTCCGTCGCCAAATTTATTGACCAGCGTAGAACGCGACACTGCCGACCCGTCGCCGCCATTCAACACAAATGAAGGGGTGCCGAATGTTATATAATCGGCGGGGTCGTAGACCGGTGTCAGGTTGTCGGAATCATCGGAGCATCCCGACATTACGGCAGCCGTCAATGCAACAACTCCGGCAACGGTGATTCGTCGTATATAATTATTCATCATCTTACTTGTTTTTTACTTATTGAGGCAAATAGTTTCCGCCCTCGGCGTCTTCCCAGTCCTGAATTGTGGGAAGGCTGAACAGGATGTACTGGTCGGGGCCTATGGTGAAGGAGTAGCGGTAGGTGCGCGAGGGCTGGTAGCCGCCTGTAAGGCTGTAGGATGCCTTGTAGATGTCGGCGGTTACGGTCTTCTCCGTTCCGTTTTCGGTATAGGTTATGTCGGCCTTTGCGCCCACGGGGATGACCTGGGGCAGCATCAGCACGGTATTGTCGCCGCTTAGCAGCGACTGAGGCTCGGAGTTGAGCGTGATGTCCAGTCCGCTGACGGTGTGGGCGTTGTCGCGGCCCGACAGATTGTCCCACTTGCCGTAGATGTTGGTGGTCATGCCGTCGCTGCTCCACGAGCCCACGGTGTCGAAGCCGTAGAGCTTTATGCCCGTAATAACAAAGGTGCCGGTGACAGCCTTGTCGACCGAGGCCGAAATGTCGACGCGCGACAACAGGTGACGGAAGTCGAGGCTCACAACGGTGTTGCCCTGCAATAAGGACTCACGGGTGTGGGTGGCGGCCACGAGGTCGACACCCTTGGTGGCATCGAATGAGGTGACGCTAAGGCGGTCGGACGCTGCATCGCTACCCGGCGTAAACGCGGCATTGACCGTGGCCGGGTGGATGGCGCGGAAGGTGTAGTAGCAGCCGGGAAACCAGTACTGCAGCGGGGTGGATGCGCTCGCATAGGTCCAGTTGCCGTCACCGCCCTTGTTGACCGTAACGCCGTTGAACACATTGACGGGCTGAGCGCTCCATGAGCCGCCTACCTTAGTGCGGTAGGTGCCCCACACCTTAAAGTCATTGAGCGTGGCCGAGGTGGTGAGCGTCGTAGCACGCGAGCCGTCGGCAGCTGAGGCACTGAAGCGCAACTCGACTCCGGCGGCTACATCGTCGTCGCTCGATGTCGACGAACACGACTGCAGCGCGAGGGCAGCCGCGGCAACGCATGCGGCTGTATATATGTTAAGCCTTGGGCTTAGGATGTGTCGTAATTTAGATTGTTTCCACATAGCTTGGATTGGTTGGGGTGTTTTGTTTCTTGTCACATCGGCTTCATCGAGCTGTTGCCGGCTAAAGGCCGATGTCGATTGAGGGGGAGATGCTTGTTATAGATTGTGAGGCGAGATAGTGAGTAAAGGTAGCCGACCGAAACGATCGGCTACCGTGAATTAAGTTGATTGTTTATAATTTGATTGCAAGTTTTGATTCAAAATCAGTCTTGAGAAGGAAGATGACCGGCATCAATATTAACTTTTTCGCCTTCTTCTACAGGATTCCAGTCTTCAACTGAACCAGAGAACACAATAGGATCAAGACCAGATGAATTACCCGACAAACCTATAGTATAGCAATAAGAGTGACTCATTTTCCATTCCGGACAAATAGAAGCAGTAAGTACCTTATCAAAAACGTTAACGGTTTCTGTCCCGACTATACGAGTTACAAATATACGGAATGAAATCCTAACATTTGCGTCTGAATACTTGTAAGGTATAACGTATGCAAAATCAGTAGTTGCTGATGCGTTACTTGCAATAGTTGCATTTGCATCTGATAGAGCCGGCTTTACAGTAGGCTTCGCTTGATCGTTAGGATAGCGAGTTGGAACAGTATACTCATCGGTAATTCCCTGTCCATCCGGCTTAACCCAGCAGTTGACAGTTTCCGAAGGGAACTGCGAACCGTAAAAGTTACCGTAATTGCGTACATTTATCACTTCAAGATCAGCAACTTTAACATTATAATCAGCAGGGAATTGATTTTCAAACTTAAACTGTATGCGAGCAAGAACGTGCTTGAAATTCAACGATTGTACAGGATTTCCAGTTGCAAGAGCCGGACCATAAGATGCTATTCTTGCATAAACGAGATCCTTTTGAACGCTCTCATCACATCTAAAATTAGTAATGTTGAGATATTTAGAATCTCTAAAGTTAGCATTTGCTCCTGAAGGAAGGGCGTCATCGTCTACAGCATAAGCTGAGAATGTATAAGTACCACCTTCAATCCAATAACGAGTATCGGCATATGTCCAATTACTACCCGATTTTGTAACGGGTATTCCATTGAACAGCTGCATGGAAACCTCAGAACCAGCCACTTTATAGCTTCCGTAAACTAAGAATTGATCGAAATTATCAGCCGTGATTGCACGTGATTCCTTGTTTACCAATGTCTGGAAACCGATAGCGTTGGTCTGCTGGATGTTACCTTCTTCCAACACATCGGTATTGGAACATGAACTCAATGCCAAAATAGCAGCAGAGAATAATAAAACTTTTTTCATTGTCAGAAAAATTTTGTTAATGAATAATATTAATTAAATTGATTGAATGTAAATCGTTTATTACACCGGATGCACCGGTATTATTATATCTTCAAGCAATCCCCAGTCCTCGAGGTCGACATCAAATCCCGAGTCACTCAGATTTTCATCGTCCTCGATGCGGATGTCCTTCACAACTATCACACCGCCACGGGGCTGACGCTGCATCTGGTCGGTGATGTCAAATGTAAAGCTCTTCAGGGTGCCGTTGGTAAGCTTCACCTCAAGATTGAGCGTATAGGGGCGCGGGGTGTCGCGACGCGACGACTCGTCACGGCCGTAGTATTCGTCGGGAAATCCGGGAACACCGAATGAAGCCACCTCGGCACGTGCTCCGTAGGGGGTGAGAGTGCAGTCGTAAAGGATGGTGGCAGCTTCGTCAGATGTCACTCCGTCGCGCATATAGACCGACTCAGCCATTCCAGCCACGGCACCGCGTGCAAGCGCAACGTGCTGCTGTCCGTAGTCAAACTCATATCGGATCACATAAGTGTAGACGAGCGGTTGCAGGCGCACCGGCAGGGGCACATTTTCGTGCATCTTCAGCTCGGGCACTTCGGGCGAATAGGCGGCATAGAGCACATCGGGCGGATTGATGGTGCGCTCACCGGCATGAAGTTCGCCGAGAGTGGCGCGTGAACGCGATGTCGATGTGGCGCGTGCCGAGGGCAGCGAAGCCATGTCGTTGAGAATGATGTACTGGGTGTCGTTGTTGTAAAAGAGCAGCGAGTGGACGCTTGCGCCAAACGACACGTTGCCGCCGGCGGTGCTCATGTAGAACTCCGTGATGCCGTCGGGGTGGTAGGCCACCATGGTGACACCTTCGGGGTTGCCGGGACGCAGATTGTCGTAGGTCGAGCCGTAAAGGTCGGCATCCCAGCCCGACAGCCATCCCATGCCGTAGTCACGCTCCCACTCGTTTTCGTAGGATAGCGTCACGCCTGCCTCGGGAAAGTGATTGTAGCACAAATCCTTGCGACACGATGATGTGGAGGCGGCTATAATGAGCGCCGATGCGGCGAGGAGTGTATTGTGAATGTTAAGTTTCATCTATATCAAGATAAGAGGGGGATTATTTACCGGCTTTCGAGTCGAAAGCGTTAAACCGCCACACGAGGCTGAACTTCACCTTGACGGGGCCGAAGTAGTTGGTGCGGCTTTTGTGCTGAAAAAGATAGTGGTCGTCCTGGGGCTTGTAGACCTTGTACTGGGCGTAGAGGTAGCCGAAGCCCACCTCGGCGTCAAACGACAGGCAGCTCGACACGGGGAACATGAATCCGTAGGACAGCCCGGTGAGGAAGCCCTCGCCCTTGTAGCCTGTGCGACCGCCTTCGAGGTCAAACTTTCCTCCGCCGGCCGACAGCCCCACGTAGTGGCCGTGCCATGGCTTGTAGGAGTGAAACCAGTAGCGGCCCTCGGCTGCGAAGTTCATTATCTGATAGTACTTGTGACGACCGTCGTTTTTCCACCACGCCACATCGGCCTCAGCGGCGAGCGACCAGCGGTTGTTGATTCGCCATTCAAGCTCCACGTTGGGCATGAGCAGGGCATCGTAGATGAGATTGGTCTTCAGTGCGAAGTTCTGTGTCTTGGCCTCTTCGGAGGCTGCGGGGGTGACGCTTGCGGCTTCATGCTCAATCGATGCAGCTGACGCACCGACATTGGCGGCCAAAGCCAACATCACGGATAGTATTACATATAGTGGGTTCATACACGCAAATGATTGGTCAGAATGTAAATAAATGCAAAACGACGAATTTGAGAAATGCGACTTTCCTTTTTAATTGTACCTAAGGCAGATAATCTATATATCAAGATTATAGTCTTTCACGTTTAATGTTCTTTTGCAATGCAAAATTAAGCAAAAGTAATGGATAAAATACCCTCCCCGGTTTAATTTTTGCAAACATGAGTTAATATTTATTTACAAAATCAAACATTTGTATTGTCACGTTCCGATTTAACGATATTAGGTTAACGGATTAACAATCGCACGCCCCGGAGCGCAGCTACAAGAAAGGCCCCATGCAACATATCCCATCGACAGGGAAATGCGACATGGAGCCTTGAATCTATAAAATATAATGTATTGCGATTACCGGGCGCACGGCCCGAGCCGCTATCGCTCGCCTATAATCTGCTTGGGATTGATGGCGTTGGCGGCGTCCTTGGCGGGCATCTCGGCATCCTTAACACACAGATACCACTTGCCGTCCTTCTTCACCGGGTTGAGCATCAGCGACATGGCGGGAACACCGCTCTTGCCGTCGCGGGCGCGCATGTAGGTGCGGTATTTCAGGTCGTTAAGACCGGGGAGCGAGAAGTCGTAGTAATCGATCTCCCACTCCACCACGGGAAAGCGCTCGAAGCGGGCGCGCATACGCTCGCGAAGCTCGTTGCTCATCTCAGCGACATTTCCGTTGGTGTCGGCCGAATGGAGCTGCGACAGGGCATAGTCGATGTTGCCCGCACGCAGGCTGTCCATCAACGCGTTGCCGGCCGAAAGCACCTCGGTGGTGTCGCTCGCCGACAGAGTGGCGGCAAACTCGGCCTCGGCATCCTCGTAGGTCACATAGTCACTTGACTCCTTGCTCGACTTGGAGCACGACCATAGGATAAGCGATGCGGCAATGAATACAAATATTTTTTTCATATCGACAGGATTTTATGTAACAAAGAGCACTGATTGTAACAATCAGTGCTCTTATCGTTATCAGGGATTAAACAATCGTATCAAATTAGTTATTCGGGAAAGCCTTGATAGTAACCTGAGCTTCTACGCTCTGAGTACCCCAGCTGTAAGCAACTGTGATGGGGAGCTTAACAACCTGATCCTTTTCAAGAACTTCGTTACCGTAGTCACATACTACCATGATTTCGTTGAGAGCATCAACGCTAGAGATGTTGGCAGTGTAGAGGTTCTTGTTATTAGTGTCCTGAGTTACAGTAGCGCTTGAGCCCGCAGCGGCCATCATCTTGAATGTAACACCGCTAACAGCAACCTGGCTGAAGTCGATAGAAAGAGTAGCTACCTTATAGAAATTGTAGATACCGTTAACATCGGCGTAAGCGTTATTCTGAAGAGCGAAGAGAGCGTTACCGTAAGAATCCTTCATAGTGAAGAAGTCACCGAGAGGCTCCTGGCTGGGATCGATACCGTTGGGATAGATTGAATAGCCTTCAGCACCCTTAAGTACGATAGGACGCTTGAAGTCGATGCGAACCTTGTTGCCTGCAAGAGCAGCGAAGGGAAGCTTGCAAGAGCCATAAGTAGCAGTGATTTCTACCTTTGCCCATACGTTGTAGTCAGAAGTACCTGCATTGAGGAGTTCCTTAGCCTTTTCGCTGTTGTTGTAAGTAACCTTACCGTCAGTAGCACCGATAGTTGCGATAACTTCAGTTCCTGAAAGGAGTGAAAGAGCGTCGGCACTTACAGTAAGACCTTCCATCTGCTCGGCAGCGGCGGCAAACTGGTAAGACTGAGCAACACCAAGAGCAGCTATTGCGGGATAACCGGTAGCAGGAGTTGTAGTGTAAGTAGCATTGATTACATCGTTGGTATAGTAGTCCTTGAGAAGTGCATAGAAGTCGTTAACATTCATACCGAGAGTATTCTTAGCCTGAGGAACACGCATACCTACTTCGTCGGTCTTACCTTCAGCAAGGAATACGGGATCAAGAGTACCGAATGTTACCGAAGGAGCAGCAGCGATAGAGATTTCAACACCAAGATAGAGGATGATGTTTGCATCGTTGTTGTTGACAAACTTACGGAACAGCTTGATGCTGCGGTCTTCAAGAGCTGCGATAGCCTTAGCGTTGGCAACTGCATAGTCCCAAGTCAAGAAACCGTTGGTAGGACCGGCCTCAGAGTCAGCGTTGTATTCGAGGTTACCATAAGTGTTACCGGTTACGGCTACGAATGTATTTTCAGTAGTGCCTTCTACATAAGTTGCGCCGGTAGCAGCATTGCCTTCGATTGTATAGTTAGCCTTGAATTCAGCTTCGCTCAATCCGAGTTCAGCAAGAACCTTGTCGCTGGTAGTCTGCCAAGTGCTTACAACAGCGTCGTCCTTAGCCTCGCAAAGGAGAGGAAGTGTACCTTCGGCAAGGATTATCGGAGTGTTGGCGATTGTGGGAGGAACAGCAGCCTTGTCACCGATCTCAAGTTTAACATAACCAACGAGGACAACCTTGTCGCCGTTCTTAAGGGTTACGCGTACGATCGGGTGCTTGCCGATAGCCGAGCGAGAAGCTTCGTTGTCACCACAGTTAACCCAAGCGCCATCCTTGATGTACTTAAGAGTTACCTTACCGTCAGCAGCAACATTAGCATACTTAGACTCATCGGTTTCGCTGGTACCTACATAGTAGGTCATGGGATCATAGCTTGTAGTCAAGCCCCAACGAGTAGCAGCCTCAGCCAAAGTCATCTGGCTTTCAGTCGTAGTAGTCTTACCGAAGTCAGCGATAGTGTAGCAAACGCGGATCTTAGTAGAAAGATCGAAGAGGTGCTCAGCATCCTGATTGTAAGGAATAACGAAATCAGAAGCTGTTTCAGCAGCCTTCTTACCGTCAGTGTCAAGGTGAACATCGGCGGTAGATCCTGCAGCGGGAACATAGCTGAGAGCTGTGAACTTAGCTGTAGCCATAACAAGGCTGAAGAGGTCAGAGGTGATTACCTCATCAACATCCTTACCGGCAAGAGTTGCCTGAAGAGCGGTAACAGGAAGAGTATTCTTGCTGTCTTCAGTGTAAACAACCGACTTAGGATTAACTATATTGTAAACAACCTTCAACTCACCGTCCTTCATAGCGGGCTTATCCTTTACTACGAGTGCAGGAACAGAAGCCTCAGCTGCACGAGATACAGCAACTTGCTCCTTGTTGTCGATGGGGAGGAAGCTGAACTCAACACCGTCGATGTTAGCGTTGTTAGGATTGAGGACATAGCTTGTAGTAGCGTTTTCACCAAGCTGATAAGCATCAGTTGCAGCAGTGCTGGCTACATAATGCCAGTTAGATGCGGCGGGAATTGTAAAGTTAGCCTTTGTTGTGTTAACAGTAATTTCACCGGTTGCATCACCTGTTCCGGGAGTCTTATAAACACCGTCGGCATAAGCATAGCGTGTGCCTTCAACACCGTCAAGATAAAGATCGGGATTGAAAACTATACCGCGGAGAAGACCGTTGCGAGAGATAGCTACAGTGCCGAAAACGGGCTTGCCGGCTTCGTCAGTACCGGTCTGAACGCCGGTCAGGTAAACGTAGTTAGCGTCAGCAATAGCAGTGATACCGGGAGTCTTGTCACCTTCTACAGTGATTGCGATATCAACTGACTTACCGGTCTTTTCATACTTCTTAGCATCTGCATTCCAAGCATATTCTTCAAGCTTTGTGCCCTCTTCGTTAGGAGCCCAGTAGTTACCGGGAGCGCCTGTTTCACCAGTGGTTCCAACGCCATCCTTGCCCTGAGCGGGGATGTTGGTGTTTTCACCATTCTTGAACCAGTAAGCCTTTCCGTCAACTTCGCGGATGTCCCAAACCTGAGCGGTAGTTCCGTCCTGTCCGTTTTCGCCGTTCTTAATGGTGTAGGTCTGAGTGTTACCGTCCTTAGTAACGGAGATAACGATACCCTTGCCGTCCTCAGTAGGTACAACCGAATTAAGGATAGCTCCCTGCGAGATCTTCTGATTGATAGCCTCAATCGCAGTCTTGTTTGCTGCTATTTCAGTTCTCAACTGGTCGATGTCGTCATCGTAGTCCTTACAGCCAACAAAAGCAGTTGACATTCCCAGTGCAAGAAATGAGAATAGCGAAACTTTCAAAAAAGTTTTTCTCATAATTAAGTAAACTGTTAAATTAATAATATATTATTAAGCTTATACGCTTCAAAAGTGTTTTAAATAGCCTTAAAATATCGGCAAAAATTACTACATTTGTAAAAGCACAAAGCTATTTTGGGTACAAATATCAAACATTTATTTGAATCTACCAAATAAATAATTGAATTTCTTAACGTATTTATGGACATTTGCGACCGAATAAACGAAATCATAAAGCACGAGAATCTAAACATCGCGTCATTCGCCCGTAAAATAGGCATTGGCGACCAAACAGTTAGAGGCGTGGTGGCCATGCGCCGCAACAAGCCGGGCTTTGACTTCATCATGAAGATAGTCCAAACATTTGATTGGCTCAACGCTCATTGGCTTATAACCGGAGAAGGCGACATGATATGTGAAAATTTGTTAACAATAGGGGGGGGTAAAGAAGACCCCTCGATTGAAGCCCTTTTAACGCTCATTCGCGAAAAGGACGAGCGCATCGAGCAGCTCATCCGCGAAAACGCCGCCCTCACCGCCCCTTGCGGCCCCTCGGCCTGCGGTTGCGCACCCTCGGAGTCTGCTCCGGCCTCCTCACCCGCCGACACCCACGCGTGACATGCAACCCGGGCACTCGCCCCGCGTCAGCGCAGGGCGCATTCCCTCCACTATCAAATCCCCGCGTTAGCGCAAAAGCTGCGATAGCTGCTTAACAACGTTAGGCACGCGCAAGGACGCTGATATGCGTCCGCTGCACGGGTATAAAAGCATTATATATAAGAAAAGAGGGCTGCGTTAGCTGCCCAATAAAAACGCTACACCATGTTGCCGACACTTATTGGGCAACTACGTAGCCCTCGGGATTGGGGGGGAATCCGCTCACGACCCCATGCTGCACGCACCCAAAGGCGCGTTGGCATGGGGCTAACCTTATTGAGCAGCTATCGCAGCTCCAACGCTAACGCGCATCCCACATGCTCACACATGCCCCACATATATACATACGCTTGCACCCACATGGGAACCCTGACAGGCATTGCGGGTGGTAGGCCTTCGGCCAACCTGTGGAAAAACCCGCCACCCATGAACCACAATCCCGCGTGACATGCATCCCGCTTCTCACCCGGGCACAAAAAAAATCGTGAATTATTTTCACGATTCCTAAAAAATTAATCTACTCTTATCACCCATTCCCTGCGGAATGGAAAAAATCATATACACTCTACATTTATCGGTACATCTCTGCAGATGCTTCAAAGTACCACGTAAGTACCTTCTTCAAAAAATTTTTCATAACATTTCTATTTTATAATCGTCCACTTTACTTTTCTTTATAAAGAGAGAGAAATCCGCATTATCAGTTCTTGTCGTCAAACACAGGTGAGCAATCACCGGTCACACGGAAATATTGATGACGGCCCACATTTTCAACGTATGAGTTGACACTCTCCTTGAAAAACTTAATCATCTTGTTCATAACTGTAAAAATTTTAATTATACAATATTCAACATCCGACTCTTCGGCCTTAATATCTTTTTAAAATGGGGTTCATGGAATATGAATCCCGGGGTTTGCAACGTGGCTTACTGCTTCTCGGGGTTGAAAGCCGAATGATTGGCCGAGAGGCGAATCACCTGATTGTCGCTGACAACCTTAACGTAAGCATTGATACCACTCTTAAACAACTGAATCATCTTGTTCATAATACTAACTTTTTAATTACCTAAAACAATTTTTTTATTGGCCTGACTCTTCAGGACCTTTGCTATTATATACACTTGAAAACGCCACAAAGTTAGGTCAACTTCAAGAAAAATGCAATAAAACTATGTTTTTTAACATATAAAATTTGTCATTGCATTGATTTTCAGCAGTATAATTTTAGACATCAAAAGAGTTAAAAACTGTTCAAAAGCCGCATAAACGCATATTTATGCATCGCAAATCATCGCCCGATATCGCCTCAAAGTGACAATTTAGTCATTTCCAACGTTAAATCGACACAGAAACATTGACAGTTTGAGAAATAGACTTAATTTTGCGCCCGATTTACAATCTATATTTAATTTTTTTCTTACAGAACTATGATTCTACAATGTGCCGTCTTGTTTGCTTTCCTGGCAATCGGCGAGTTTATCGTATGGGCCACAGGGGTGCCTGTACCATCAAGCATCATCGGGATGCTGCTGCTCACGGCCGCCCTTAAGCTGCGCATAGTGCGTCTGATGTGGGTCGACCGCGTGTCTGACTTTCTTGTGAAGAACCTCGGATTCTTCTTTGTTCCCGCAGGCGTGGGCCTCATCAACTGCCTCGGGCTCATCAAAGCCCAGTGGCTCCCCATCATCGGGGCATCGATAGTAAGCACTTTTCTAATCATCGCCGTCACCGGTTGGGTTCACCAGCTTGTGCGCCGCCTTTCAGCACCGCATCATGAGCTTTCTCGATAACCAATACTTCCTGCTGGCCCTTACATTTATTATTTATGTGGCCTCACAGTTGCTACAGCGTCGCACCGGCATATCGATGCTCAACCCCATCCTGCTGTCGACCGTGGCGATAATCGTGTTTCTGCTCGTGTGTGACATCGACTACGACACCTACTCCAAGGGCGGCGAGTTCATCGACTTCTGGCTCAAACCCGCCGTAGTGGCGCTTGGCGTACCGCTCTACCGTCAGCTCGAGTCGATAAAGAAGCAGTTTCTGCCCATCCTCCTTGCCGAAGTCGCGGGATGCATCGTGGGCATAGCGTCGGTTGTCATCGTGGCACAGATACTCGGAGCGTCACGTGAGGTGGTCATGTCACTCGCCTCAAAGTCGGTCACCACCCCTATCGCCATCGAGGTGACGCAAGCCATAGGCGGCATTCCGGCGCTCACTGCCGCCGTCGTGGTGTGTACCGGCATATTCGGCGGCATGACAGGTTTCAGGATGATGAAGCTGTCGCGCGTCAAGAGCCCCATTGCCCAAGGACTTTCGATGGGCACGGCCGCCCACGCCGTGGGCACGTCGGTAGCCATGGAAACCGGCTATCGCTACGGCGCATTCTCGTCGCTCGGACTCACCATCAACGGCCTCTTCACCGCCCTGCTCACCCCCTTCATCCTGGAGCTGCTCGGCTACACGCTGTGACGCCATGTCACGCAATGCCATTGTCGGCGTTATATGCGTTTTAACACAGCCCTCTTGCAGTTGATGATAATAATTGTTAACTTCGCAAAACGTTACTTTTATCACCATCACATTAAACTACAACATGTCTGACAACCGAAACTTAGACGATGCCGTCAACGGCATCGACCCGGCGACCAACGACAACGGCGTGGCCGGACTACCCGAAAACGCGTTTAGAGAGCTCGCCGCCGACGAGCAGTATCATCCCGTAATGCACCCTGCACGCGACTACCGAGAGGTGACTCCCTACTCCGTGGGCATGGGACTGCTCCTCGCCGTCATATTCAGTGCGGCGGCCGCCTATCTCGGATTGCGCGTAGGCCAGGTGTTTGAAGCCGCAATACCTATCGCCATCATCGCCGTGGGACTATCGAGCGCACTCGGCAAGAAGGACGCTCTTGGACAGAATGTGATCATCCAGTCGATAGGCGCCTGCTCGGGAGTGATCGTGGCCGGTGCCATATTCACCTTGCCCGCGCTATACATCCTTCAGGCCAAATACCCCGACATTGCGGTCAACTTCTTCGAGATATTCCTCAGCTCGCTCTTCGGAGGCATATTGGGAATACTCTTCTTCATCCCCTTCCGCAAATACTTCGTTAAGGACATGCACGGCAAATACCCCTTCCCCGAAGCCACAGCCACCACCCAGGTGCTCGTGAGCGGTGAAGGCAAGGGCGAAAAGAGCGGATCACAGGCCAAGACACTCATCATAGCGTCACTTATAGGAGGTATCTACGACTACGTGCTTGCCACGTTCAAGTGGTGGGCCGAGAATGTCACCTCAATAGCTTCGGAATGGGGAACGGCGCTTGCCGCCAAGACGAAGCTCGTGTTCAGCGTCAACACCGGTGCCGCCCTGCTCGGACTCGGTTACATCGTGGGCCTGAAGTACGCATTCGTAATCTTTGCCGGCTCAATCTTCGTGTGGTGGATCATCATTCCCCTCATGGGAACCTACGGCGCACCTGAAATAGCCTCGATGGAGCCCGGAGCCATCTTCAGCGACTACGCCCGCCTCATCGGTATCGGCGGCATAGCCATGGCCGGAGTCATAGGCATCGTGAAGTCATGGTCGATAATAGCTCAGGCAATAGGCCTCGCCGCACGTGAGCTCAAGGGCAAAAGCAGCGACATAAAGGAGGTGCGCTGGCAGCTCGACATATCGATGAAGCACATCGTCTACCTCATCGCCATAGCCCTCATAGCAGTGCTCGCCTTCTTCTACTTCGGAGTCATCAACACATTCTGGCAAGCTCTCGTGGCCTGGCTCGTGGTAGTGGTGATAGCATTCCTCTTTACCACCGTTGCCGCCAACGCAATCGCCATCGTGGGCTCCAATCCCGTGTCGGGCATGACGCTGATGACGCTGATTATCGCATCGGCAATCTTCGTGGCAATAGGTCTTAAGGGCACATCGGGCATCGTTGCCGCAATGGTGATAGGCGGCGTTGTGTGTACCGCGCTCTCAATGGCCGGCGGTTTCGTGACCGACCTCAAGATAGGCTACTGGCTGGGCTCCACTCCCCGCAAGCAGGAGAGCTGGAAGTTCCTCGGCACACTCGTTTCAGCCGCCACAGTGGGTGGTGTAATTCTCGTGCTCAACGATGTCTACGGATTCTCGGGCCCCGACGCACTCGTGGCTCCGCAGGCCAACGCCATGGCCAAGGTGATCGAGCCCCTGATGATGGGCGGCGACACTCCGTGGATTCTCTACATGGTAGGTGCCATCCTCGCACTCATCCTCAACTGGCTCGGTGTTCCGGCACTCGCATTCTGCCTCGGAATGTTCATCCCCTTGCAACTCAACACCCCCATGCTCATCGGTGGTGCCATCTCATGGTTCGTTTCAAGCCGCTCGACCGACTCGGCTGTCAACGACGCTCGCCGCGATCGCGGAACCCTCATCGCTTCGGGCCTCATAGCCGGCGGCGCACTGTTTGGCGTATTTGCCGCGCTTACCAACTACATGGGATTTGAGTACACCAATCCGTTATCGATGACAACCTCGCAGGCACTCGGATGCGTTATGTATCTGCTCCTCATCATCTATCTGATAGTTGACTGCATGCGAGCCAAGAAGCTATAATCGCAAATGCCGATAATGACGACGAATAAACAACGACACAACCTATCGGTAAACCGCGAAATCCTATCACTGTCCCTGCCCTCGATAGTCACCAATATCACCACTCCCCTGCTGGGGCTGGTGGATGTGGCTATCGTGGGACACATGGGCTCGGCCGCCTACATAGGCGCGATAGCCATAGGCGGCTCAATGTTCAACATGCTCTACTGGCTGTTTGGATTCCTGCGCATGGGTTCAAGCGGCATGACGGCACAGGCTTTCGGAGCCAAGGACCACCTTGCGCAGTCACGCATACTGCAGCAGGCTCTGCTCGTGGCCATGCTTGCCGGAATAGCAATGATAGTCCTGCGACATCAGGTGTGCGAGGCCGTACTATGGTTCATGGATGTCGAGGCCGACACCGCCGTACTCGCACGCACCTACTTTGAAATTCTCGTATGGGGCGCTCCCGCCGTACTCGGCACCTACGTTATGTCGGGTTGGTTTCTCGGCATGCAGAACTCCCGCGCACCCATGTGGGTATCTATATTCATCAACCTGTGCAACATCGCGGTGAGCCTGGTGCTCGTCTACTGCTTCAATTACGACATACCCGGTGTGGCCGTAGGCTCCCTTGTGGCCCAATGGGGCGGATTCATGCTTGCCTGCTCGATATGCCTCATCAGGTACGACATCGTGCTGTCGACATTCAAGGAAATTGTCGAGATAAAGGGGCTGAAGCACTTTTTCCGCATAAATGTCGACATATTCCTGCGCACACTCTGCCTCGTTGCCGTCACGCTATGGTTTACCCGCACGGGGTCACGCCAAAGCACCGAGATGCTTGCCGTCAATGCGCTGCTCATGCAGTTTTTCACCCTCTTCTCCTTCTTCATGGACGGATTCGCATTTGCCGGCGAAGCCATCTGCGGTAAATACATCGGAGCAGGCGAGCGCACCCTACTGCGCCGAAGCATCGATGCGCTGTGCCGATGGGGAGCCGGACTCGCCGTGGCCTTCACCGTCATCTACGCCGTGGGCGGTGACTTGCTTCTCAATTTCCTGAGCTCCGAAAAGAATGTCATCGTGCATGCTCACGAGTACATCTATTGGATAATAACGATACCCGTTGCCGGATTCCTCGCCTTCACATGGGACGGCGTGTTCATCGGCGCCACCGCCACACGCTCCATGCTCCTGTCGATGGCCGCAGCCACAGCCGTATTCTTCATCACCTACGCCCTGGCATTTCCCTCGCTTGGCAATCACGGGCTATGGCTTGCATTCATCTGCTATCTGCTCACTCGCGGCACCATCCTGTCGGTCATCGGACGCCGTTACCGCCGCAATTGAGCGACCCCGCCACCTCGGCCTCAAAGCAGCCCTCACATCTTAATATATGTTAAATAATGGGGGGGGTGATTTTTACCTCCTTTTGTTGACAATATGTAAAAATGCTGTGGAGTTTTGACTTCATGGCACAGGAAAGCACACCCGTTTTATAGAATTTATAAAACAAAAACAGGTTAAAAGTTATGAGGGCTTGGATTGTGATTAATTCGAACCCCTATTTCAATTACTGCGACAATAAGGGTGACCCTTGCAAAAATTTTTCGTATCTTTGAATACTTCAAGAATACCATCGCCTCGCCTAACATAACAGCGTGTGGGTTTACCGGTATCTCAGCCAAGGCAAAGGGACGAAACTAATCAAATCACATAACTTTTAATCGCATGACAAACAAATCATTATTACTGACAGCCATCGCAGTGGCAGCTGCATTTTCAGTCGAAGCTGCGGTCAATGTCACAGGCCCCGACAGAAAACTCGTTGTAACGACCGATGTTGCAGCCGGAGTTCCCCAGTACAGTGTCACCTATGACGGCAAGCAGCTCATCGAGCAATCACCGCTCGGATTCGTCACCAACATAGGCGACTTCTCGCGCGGAATGACCATGACCGACACCAAGACAGGCAACGTGTCAAAGAGCTACAGCCAGGACCGCATCAAGAAGAGCCATGTCGACTATAACGCCAACACCCTCGTCACCACCTTCAAGAACGAAGCAGGACAAGAAATGAGCGTCGAATGGCAGGTTAGCGACAACGATGTTGCCTTCCGATATATAATCCCTCGCCAGAAAGGCGGCGAAACAGGAAGCCTCGTAATGGATAAAGAGGCTACCGGATTCAAGTTCCCCTCCTACACTACTACGTTCATCACCCCCCAGAGCCACGCAATGATAGGATGGAAGCGCACCAAGCCAAGCTACGAGGAGCCCTATAAGCCCGATGCACCCATGACCGAAAAGTCGATGTACGGACACGGCTATACCTTCCCCGCCCTCTTCCACGTAGGCGACGACGGATGGGTGTTGCTTACCGAAACCGGTGTCGACGGAAGCTACTGCGGCTCACGACTGAGCGACTACAACGACGGCATGTACACCATAGCCTATCCGATGCCCGAAGAGAACAACGGCAACGGCTCGGCATCGCCCGGCATCGCACTTCCAGGAACTACACCTTGGCGCACAATAACAGTAGGCTCCGACCTCGCCCCGATCGTCGAGACAACAATTCCCTGGAGCGTTGTCGAACCTCTGTATGAGGCGACCGAGCCTTTCAAGCCCGGTCGCGGAACATGGAGCTGGATTCTGTGGCAGGACAACAGCATCAACTATGACGACCAGGTGAAATTCATCGACCTCGCCGCTGAAATGGGCTACGAGAACGTGCTTGTCGACAACTGGTGGGACACCAACATTGGCCGCGAAGGCATCGAGAAACTCGTTAAATACGCCCACAGCAAGGGTGTGAACCTGCTTATGTGGTATTCGTCAAGCGGATGGTGGAACGACATCGTGCAAGGCCCCACAAGCCTCATGTCACGCCCAATTCCCCGCAAAAAGGAGATGAAGTGGCTACATGACCTCGGAATAAAAGGTATAAAGGTCGACTTCTTCGGCGGCGACAAGCAGGAAACCATGCGCCTCTATGAAGACATCCTCAGCGACGCAAACGACTACGGCATCAATGTCATATTCCACGGCTGCACAATGCCGCGCGGATGGGAACGCCTCTACCCCAACTACGCAGGCAGCGAGGCGGTGCTTGCATCGGAAAACCTCGTGTTCAGCCAGGGATTCTGCGATCAGGAAGCCTACAACGCCACCCTGCATCCCTTCATACGTAACGCAGCCGGATGTATGGAATATGGCGGTACGGTGCTCAACAAGCGCCTCAACCGTGGCAACGACGGCGGCACCACACGCCGCACAAGCGACGCATTCCAGCTTGCCACATCGATTCTCTACCAGAATGCCGTGCAGAACTTCGCACTGTCGCCTACCAATCTAACCGACGCTCCGGCCGAAGCGATAGAATTCATGAAAGCCGTGCCCACGACTTGGGATGAAACACTCTACATCGACGGATACCCCGGCCGTTACGTAGTGCTTGCGCGCCGTCATGGCGACACATGGTATATAGCAGGCGTGAGCGCCGAGCAGGAGCCTCTCAAGCTGAAACTCGACCTGCCCATGCTCGCCAAGGATCAGGTGGTCGAGATATATGCCGACCCGGCCAAGCTTAAATCGATGACTCCCGGCGTGATTGAGAAACGCGACCTTAAGGTGAAGAAACCCGCTGAAGTTCCCTTGACAATACTCCCCTCAAGCGGATTTGTCATCGTTGCCAAATAACACGCATAAACGAAGCGATAACATAACGGCGGAAGCGTCCCCACATTAAGGGATGCTTCCGCCTTCTATATACGATTGTCTAAAATGTCAGGCGAGAAGACCGGGAAGTTTCAGCATATCCGACATGTTTCGGAATCCCACATCATGATAAAGCCTGCGACCGGCACGTGTCGACTCAAGGTATATCTTCACTATGCCGCGTTCACGGGCACGTGCCACAAGCCAGTCGACGATGCACCGCCCTATCTCATGACGACGCAACTCGGGCAACGTGTATATGTTCATCAGATAGGCACACTTTCCCGACGGATTCTCGGGCGAGGGTATTTCATCATAGAGGCACATGCCTCCGCATCCCGCAATCAGCCCGTCGACCCATGCAAAGCACGCCACATGACCTCCGGCTGCCAACTCCTTCTCATAATAGGCCCTGCATGATTCACGCAATCGGCCCGTATCACAACTTTCAGGCAATGAAAACACCTCTCTAAGCACCATCATGCGCCATTCAAGCAGCAGATTTAACTGCTCCACACCTGCCTTCTTTATAATTATATTCTGCATAACTTTCAATACACTTGCGATAAACATTTCTGATATAACAAATTTTCCGCCTTTAAGCCGACTGCCAAGGTCAAAAAAAGTTAACCTAATCCGCTGTTTTAACTATATTTCACCACAATTCAACCATTCATGATGCAAAAGTGTTAACCTTTAGCAACAATTACTATTTAATAATGTATTCGCAACTGAAAAAATACTTCCATATATTGATGGCTGCCACAACTGTCCTGACAATAAACGGTTGCATATACGAAGACATGAAGCCTTGCTTCGAAGACGACGTGGACATTACAATTGTCAACGATTGGGCATTGGCTCCCGATGCCGATCCCGAAGGCATAGCCTATACATTCTATATCGACGGAGTGAAGGATCATTGGCGATTTGACTTCCCGGGGCGAGAGGCCGGAAAAGTGATACTTCCCACCGGACACTACCGATTCATAATGTACAACGACGACACCTCGGGTGTTAGATTTGAATCGGGCGAGGACGGAACCATGATCGCCACAAGCCGACCCGGGTACATTCTCGAAGGTCTTCCGGGATGGAATTCAAACGACACCATAACCTATACTCGTGAAAAGGTATTGATATGCCCCGACATGATGTGGTCGGGCTCCTACTCCGATGTAACAGTCACCTACGACCAACTCACCTACTCCGACTCCACCGCCACCTACACTTCGCGTTTGTCCGAAAGCAACCCCATGCAGTTGGTTACCAAGCCAAGACAAATCGTTGCAACTTATTCTTACGACATTATAAATGTCAAAAATCTCAGCGGAGTCAAACGAATGTGCGCTGCGATGAGCGGACTCGCAGCGTCATTATGCGTCAACAACGGACTGCCCTCCTCTCAGCCCGTAACGCTCCCTGTAAAGGCTGTAAAAAGCGGTGACAGCTCAATATCAGGGAAGTTTTTCACATTCGGCCTGCCTCGTGCAACCCGAGCTCCTAACTTATTGTATCTCTTCGTATGGCTCACCGACGGACGCCGATACGTTTACGAGTTTGATGTGACTGAGCAAGTCGTCAAAGCTCCCGACCATCTTAACGTACACGTAGTGGTGGATTCACTGTCGTTACCGGAGTCTATTCCCGATGAATCAGTAGGGACATTCGACCCTTCGGTAGACGGATGGACTCATGTCGTTGTGAACTTTGTAGTATAAATCACCGTTATTAAACTAACAAAAACTCATTGATTATGAAAGCTTTTGCATTACTAAGCTTGACAGCATTGTTGTTTGCGGCAAATGCCTGCTCCGACAATGAAGCACCTGCTGGCACTACCGGTCAGCATGCAATATCGTTCAACGCGCTTGCGTCAAAGCAACCGCGTTCGGCCGCAACCACCACAGCGTCGCTAAAAAGCTTCGTCGTATATGCATTCACCGGCTCCAAGCCCCTTATGGAAGGTGTAACCGTGTCGCGAAACGGTGGATTGTGGACTTATTCTCCTACGGCCTACTGGCCCGAAACTCCGGTTAATTTCTATGCATTCAGCCCCGACATATCCAATTCTTCACAAATCACAGGTATAGGCTCCAACTCAATTCCCGATTTCATAAATAACAGCAACATCGATTTGCTCTATGCCGTGAACATCGGGGAGTATGAAAAGCCGGCTCCGGTAGCAATCAACTTCAGGCATGCATTTGCCAAAGTAGATGTAATGATGTCGAGCAGCAATGTCGACATTCAGGTCAAAGTAAGTCATGTGTCGTTATGCAACATTTACACCAAAGGCACATTCCGGTTTCCACAAGCAACAACTTCGCCCGAGAATCCCGAAGCTATGGGATCTTGGACCGACTTAAGTGCCAACCAAAAAATTCTGACATTCTATGCAATTGACAATGAGTCGCAAGTAACGCTGACCTCTAATCCGGTCAACCTCACTGAAGGCACACTGGACACTCAGTTCTTTCTACCGCAAGAGCTTACTAAAGTCGAGCTTGCAGGCAACGACTATATAGGCAATTTCATTCAGATCGACTGTGAGATTTACGACACCTCAAGCGGGGCAAAGTTGTGGCCAAAGTCCGACACACCGTCCTACATGCTCGTACCTCACACCAATCTCGGACGGCTCATATTCCCGTTGATGACGACCAATGTCGAGGATTGGAAAATGGGATATTCCTACGTTTACAACATCGCCATCAACAATCCTGCCGTACTCGATGCAATAGAATTTGAGCCGACAGTCGACGAATACGCCGAAATCAATCCCTGACGGCGCATAACCACTTGCCGTAAATAATAACGCTCCCGGCAACCGTCCTCTAAGGAATGGTTGTCGGGAGTGATTTTATATCGTCACATTGCTTTGTCGCACGATAAATTATCGTATCTTTGTAGGAACATGGAAAATTACATTGTATCAGCACGCAAATACCGTCCGTCGACCTTTGCAAGCGTCGTGGGACAGAAGGCTTTGACAGCCACACTACGCAACTCCATCAGCAAGGAGCGACTGGCTCACGCCTACCTTTTCACAGGATCACGCGGAGTGGGCAAAACTTCATGCGCCCGAATATTTGCCAAGACAATCAACTGTGAGCATCGCACTCCCGACGGAGAGGCATGTAACGAATGTGCCTCATGCCGAGAGTTCAACGAAGGACGCTCGCTCAACATCATCGAACTTGATGCCGCATCCAACAACGGCATTGACGATATGCGCAACCTCATCGACCAGGTGCAGGTGCCTCCGGTACACGCTCGTTACCGTGTATTCATCATCGACGAGGTACACATGCTTTCGTCGGGAGCATTCAACGCTTTCCTAAAGACACTTGAAGAGCCGCCGAGCTATGTGATTTTCATCCTTGCGACAACCGAGAAGCACAAAATCATACCCACCATTCTGTCACGATGCCAAATCTACGATTTCAACCGCATCACGATCAACGACATGGTGGAGCATCTCGCCTATGTGGCAACTCAAGAAGGCATAACAGCCGAGCCGGCGGCTCTCAATGTAATCGCACGAAAAGCCGACGGAGCGATGCGCGATGCGCTTTCAATATTTGACCAGGTCGCCGCATCATCGATGGGAAACGTGACCTATAAGTCGACCGTCGAAAACCTGAACATACTCGATCACGAATACTACGACCGTCTTGTCGAGGCAATGCTGACAGGCAATGTGCCACAGGCATTGCTCATATACAAGGACATACGCGAAAAAGGATTTGACTCACAATTTTTCATCACCGGACTGGCTTCGCACTTCCGCGACCTGATGGTGGCTCGCGACCCGTCGACAATCTCACTGCTCGAAGCCGATGAAGAATCTCGACAGGCAATGGCAAAGGTAGCGCAGCAATGCACGCCCCAATTCCTGTATAAGGCCATGGATCTGTGCAATGATGCCGATCTTAACTACCGCGTAGCATCCAACAAGCAATTCCTCGTCGAGCTTACACTGATCAAGCTGTGCCAACAAATCAGGCCCGAGGGTGATTCGGGCAATAAGCTGTCGGCCGTCACCGCCTCACAACCGGCCTCAGCGAGTAATCAGTTGCTGAAAACCACTGCTACATCGCCCAAGGCCGCCCCGGCACCGCAACCAGCCAATCAGGTGGCACAGCAGCCTGTCAGTAATCAACCGCTGAAAGCCCCTGTCACCCCGCAACCTGCAGCGGCACCTCAACCCGCACATCCCCAACCGGCCGTTCCTCGACGCCATCAAGGACTGCGCACTCCCGGATTGTCGCTTAAGAGCACTGTGACACAAGCCAACGAACAAGCCGCCGAATACGTGCGTGAAACACCCCGCCGTTCCACCGACTTCACTGACGAACAGTTTGCTGCGACATGGCAAAGCGTAATCGACTCGCACCCCAAGGAGCACCTGCTCATAAACGCAATGCGCGTGGCTCGTCCGCAACGCATCGAGGGTGCGCGTTACGGAGTAACCGTCGAGAGCGAAGCCATACGCGACAGCATCGTCCAATCGATGCCTATGCTGCTTGAGGAGTTGCACAACCGCCTCGAAAACGACTTCGTGACACTCGACATAGCCTTAAACAAAGGACAGGCCACCGCCACTTCACTTACCGACGGGGAAGTGTATTCGCTTATGCGTCGCAAGTATCCCTACCTAAACAATGTCATCGACGACCTGCATCTCACCATGCTGTGAGGCTGCATTTGATTTAACACACATCACCGGTGACCTTTTAGGGTGTAGATTTGTTATATTGGGAAATTAGGAGAGCAAAAAGTCGAGAAAATGTAAATTTTCTACATTAATATATGCAACTTTTTCCTAATTTTGCCGATAATTTTGAATTAACATCGAAATCATGCTGAAAAATTTAGTCATTGTAGAGTCACCGGCAAAAGCCAAAACCATTGAAAAATTCCTTGGAAAGGACTATAAAGTCATGTCAAGCTACGGTCATATACGCGACCTTAACAAGAAGAAATTCAGCATCGACATCGATCATGGTTTTGCTCCGGTGTACGAAATTCCCGATGACAAGAAGGCGCTTGTTGCCGACCTGAAAAAGGCGGTCAAGGACTCACAGACGGTGTGGCTCGCATCCGATGAGGACCGCGAGGGTGAAGCAATAGCATGGCATCTTTGCGAAGTGCTCGGACTCGATCCTGAGAACACAAAGCGCATCGTATTCCACGAAATCACTAAAAACGCAATAATGGATGCAATCAAGCATCCGCGGGCAATCGACCTGAACCGTGTCGACGCCCAGCAGGCACGCCGCGTGCTCGACCGCATAGTAGGCTTCGAGCTGTCGCCCGTGCTTTGGAAGAAGATAAAGCCCGCCCTCTCGGCAGGACGAGTACAATCGGTGGCCGTAAGGCTCATAGTTGAGCGCGAGCAGGAAATCAAGGACTTCAGAACCGAAAACTACTACCGCATCAACGCCGACTTCACTACCGATGACAATTCAAAATTGCGCGCCGAGCTCAGCCGAAGGATTCCCGACACACAGGCCGCCATGCAGTTCCTCTCCGATTGCACCGACGCCACATTCACCGTGGGCAATGTGACGGTAAAACCCGTACACAAGTCACCGGCACCACCATTCACCACCTCCACACTGCAGCAGGAAGCGTCACGCAAGCTCGGCTTCACCGTGTCGCAAACCATGATGGTGGCTCAGCGCCTATATGAGGAGGGACACATAACTTACATGCGTACCGACTCGCTCAATCTGTCGGAACTCGCCGTAAATGCAATTGCCGGCGAAATCACCGATAAGCTTGGCAAGGAGTATCTGAAAATACGAAAATATCACACCCACTCCAAGGGTGCCCAGGAAGCTCACGAGGCAATCCGTCCCACATCCATCGACAAGCACACTATCGACGGCACGGCACAGGAGAAAAAACTGTACGGACTGATATGGAAGCGCACGATAGCATCCCAGATGGCCGATGCCGAAATAGAAAAAACGACTGTCGAGATACATCCCTCGACACGAAGCGAACACTTCACCGCCACCGGAGAGGTAATAAAGTTTGACGGATTTCTCAATGTCTACATCGAAAGCAACGACGACGATGCCGACGAGCAGGATTCATCACTGCTTCCCGCAATGAGCGAAGGACAGTCGCTGTCGCTCGCCTCAATCACCGCCACCGAGCGATTCACTCAGCAGCCGCCTCGCTACACCGAGGCTTCGCTGGTAAAGAAGATGGAGGAGCTCGGCATCGGCCGACCCTCTACCTATGCCCCCACAATATCCACCATCCAGGCTCGCGAATATGTGGAAAAAGGCGAAAAAGAGGGCGAACCGCGCAACTACAAGGTGCTGCAGCTCAAAAACGGCAAGATAAAAGAAACGGTAAAGACCGAAATTACCGGATCGGAAAAAGGTAAGCTCATCCCCACCGACATAGGCATCGTGGTCAACGACTTCCTCACTCGATACTTCCCCTCGATTCTCGACTACGACTTTACCGCCAAAATGGAGGAAAAGTTTGACGACATAGCCGAGGGAAAGCTCGAATGGGACAAGGAGATAGGCACATTCTACGCTCTGTTCCATCCCGATGTCGACCATGCGTTAAATGTCAGGCTCGAGCACAAAGTGGGCGAGCGCGTTCTCGGAACCGATCCCGCCACAGGCAAGCCAGTAAGCGTGAAGATAGGCCGTTACGGCCCGCTTGTGCAAATAGGTGACGGCGATAGCGACGAGAAGCCCCAGTTTGCATCACTGCTCAAAGGCCAGTCGGTTGGCACAATAACTCTTGACGAAGCCTTGAAGCTGTTTGAATTCCCTCGCACGCTTGGTGAATTTGAAGGCTCTGAAGTCACTGTTGCAATAGGTCGTTTCGGCCCTTATATAAAGCATAACGGCAAATTCGTATCCATTCCCAAGGACATCGCTCCGGCAGCAATTACATTGACCGAAGCCGAAGAACTCATCACGGCCAAGCGTGACGCCGAGAGCAAGAAAGTGGTCAAGACATTTGACGAAGACCCCGACCTGATGATTCTTAACGGCCGATACGGAATCTACATCTCCTACAAGAAATCCAACTATAAGATACCGCGCACCGTAAAGAATCCCGAAACTCTCACTCTTGAGCAATGCCGTGAGATAATCGACCGTGACGAAGCCAAGCCCAAGAAACCTGCACGCCGTACATCGGCCCGCAAGAAATAAACATATTCCAACCATCAAGCCATGCCTCGACAGAATCGCTATACAAGCAAGCCGGGAGCGCATAACGCGCCGTTTCGTCCCGATGTAATCGAAACATATCCCGTAAAAGGTGACTCGCAGTTACTTCAATTCCTCTTTGACTCGATGCCTCAACGCAAGCGCACCACAGTCAAGGAGCTGCTGAAGCACAATCAGGTTGCGGTAAACGGAATGCCGGTAACACAATTCAACCGTGAGTTGCATGAAGGCGACAAAGTCGAGGTGAACCTCACGCGTGAATTCAGGGTATTTTCCAATCGCCGCGTAAAGCTTGTATATGAGGATGACGACGTCATCGTCATCGAAAAAGGCTACGGACTGCTTTCGATGGGAACCGACCGCGTAAAGGACGGTACCGCCTACTCTATAATGCGTGACTACGTTAAGTGGGCCAATCCGCGCAACAAGTTGTTTATAGTCCATCGTCTTGACCGTGACACTTCGGGACTGATGATGCTCGCCAAAACCGAAGAAGCCAAAGAAGCCATGCAGCATAATTGGAACAACATGGTACTGAGTCGCAAGTATATAGCAGTGGTCGAAGGCGAAGTCGAGAAGGACGAGGGTGAGATACGAAGCTATCTTGCCGAAACGTCACAGTATGAAGTCTACTCGACCCAGAATCCCGAAGAGGGAGAACTTGCCGTGACACGTTATAAGGTGCTGAAGCGCGGACTCGGTCACACAATGCTTGAAGTCGAGCTCGACACAGGCCGCAAAAATCAGATAAGAGTACACATGAAGGAACTCGGACACCCCATATCAGGCGACCGCAAATACGGAGCAAAGGCTTCAATGATACATCGCCTTGCACTGCATGCCCAGACACTAAGGTTTGCACATCCTTCAACGCGTCGTGACATGAACTTTACCACCCCCGTTCCCGGTTCTTTCTACAAGCTTGTAGGCGGTAAATAACCTTCAGCCGCAACGGTTCACACTACATTTTGCGGGATTTTGAAAATATTTTCACAAATTTCCCACGAAACATTTGTTCATTTTCAAAACTTATCCTATCTTTGGCAATGTGAGTTATGTAGATAAATGCAATCTTGCATCTGCTCCGCTTGTAAACCTTAATATTTGCGGCACTACATCTACCTGCTCACAATGAATAAGTTATATAGCTGAAATACAAGTATCATTAAGTAGCTCTCTCGAAAATCAGCGTAGCATAAAAGTAATTACCTGCCTTAATTAACCGACTATTTTAGCCATGTAGCAGCGACTATATTATCGACCCGCCCTATAGGCAGGACGGCAATATCCTTCCGATTTCCGTCGTTTTACCGCCATGGAAAATATTAGCAAGTCATCTCGTCGACAATATTTGCACGAGGTTACACCACCATTGTTTTTCATCTTCCCGATTGCTCATTAACATTTCAATGGCAAGTCAAGGACTCAAACCAATCCATGTAACGGCAATACCAGGTGCCGTCATGTGTCGCGCTACAATTATTGCTGCATTGCTTGCCATAATGTCGGCTATCGCATGCAGCAAAAGCGACACGGCGAGCGAAATAATGGATCACACGGTTTCCGTCAGCGTGACATTCGACATGCGTTATGTCGGCGATCAGCCTCCGGCAGGAATGACCCTTTACCTGTATCCCCTGGATGAAAATCTTGAAACACGACGCTTTGACTTCAAAGGTATAACCGGAGGAAAAGTCGACATTAAGCCGGGTCGATACAACATAATATGCTACAACAACGACACTCACGGGGTCGACTTCCGTAACACCGACCGCTATGACTCACATGAAGCATATACCCGACAAAGCGCCTTAAATCAATCGCCCGACGGCAATAACCTTCCCGTGGCTCCCGGAGCTGAGGATGAACAGCTCCTCATCTGTCCCGACCCCATGACGGGCACTTCGATAAGCAATGTGTCACTCGAAAGCAACGATGTAACGCTCACATTGCAGCCACGCCGATTGACTTGCACCTACCGTTACGAAATAACCGATGTGACCAATATAGGCCGCGTGACATCGATGTTCGCCTCCATTTCAGGCATGACTTCGTCATTGCTCCTATGTGACGGAAATCCCGGCTCGGAGTGTGCGACACTTTTAAGCGAAGCAGTCAGCGACGGCATGTCACGCATCACCGGCGAGTTTGTAACATTCAGGCATGATAATGGCTGCAATGCGTCACACCATTTAATGCTCTACGTGTGGACCGACGACGGAAAGCTGCATTGCCTGGGCGGCTCCGACACCCGATTTGACATGACCGAAAAGCTGCATCAATCGGGCGAATCAGGCAGCGTCACATTGACTGTCAACGGCCTTGAGATTCCGCAATCCCACGACCCCGAAGGCACCGGCTACACCCCCGACATTGACGACTGGCCGATAGTAGACACCGACATTGACATATAAATAATACCATATAAATGACTCCTCTAATTGAAAATGTAATGAAACACAGTCTATCCATCACGATTGCAATGCTTGCCGTAGTCATGACCGCCTGTACACAGGACGACATGCACGACGGCACCAATCTCATCACCTTTGAGGCAACGACTTCCAACACCGCCCGCTCACAGGCATCCTACAGCAGCAGTAATCCACCGGCTGCATTCACAGTTTATGCCGCCAAAAGCGGCACATCGGAAGTCTACATCAACGGTGACATCATCAACAAGACAAGCAATAGCCCCGTCACGTGGGAATCATCGGCAACCCGCTACTGGCCGGCCTATACGCTTGACTTCCATGCCCATGTAAATGGCAGCGGATTCTATGAATACAGCGAGGGCACTCCCCGCTTCAAGGATTTCAAGCCCGACGCCGAAGCGTCACGTCAACTCGACCTGATGTACGCCGTAAAGACCAATCTATCGCGCCAAACCGTAAGACTAAACTTCCGTCACGCACTTGCCCAAGTGACATTCAGTGCCGTCAACAACTCCGAATATGCCATCGAAATTTCGGAAGTAAAGATAGGCAACATCCATCAGCAAGCCACATTCTCCTTTCCCTCACAGGACACCGACGGCACTGATGTCACGGGCTCTTGGTCAGGAGTCGAATCATCGGCTACAGCCATTTATTCGGTAACGTTCAACGCCAAAAGCGTGACATCGGAAAAGACCGAACTCACGGGAGTTAACGCATCGGAAGGAGGTGACGGTTCACTGCTGCTGATTCCACAGAAAGTGACGGCATGGAATCCCGAAAACAAATCGGATAACTACATCGGCTCCTATTTCCTCGTGAAAGTGAAAATGACCGACAACGGCAACACCTTGGCCTATAACGACTACATTGCCGTGCCCGTAGCCATCGACTGGAAGCCGGGAGTGCGTTACGTTTACACATTCAAGTTCTCCAAGGGAAGCAACGGCGGCTACACGCCCGATCCGTCCAATCCCATATCGATATTGTCAAGCATCGACTATGACATATCGACCGAAGACTTCATTCCCGGAGAAGACACAGCGACCGACATCAACGGCCCGCAATCCCCGGAATCACAGGGAAGCATTAGCGGCTCAGGCACCGATGCCGCAGGCGAAGGGCCCGAATCATAAGCACGAAACACGATAACCCATAAATCCATCTGTCATGAATCACTGCTTGATAAAAAACTTTCTTGCTGCCGCAATATTATCGGCGTTAACATCGTGTACCAGCGATGCACTCGACACCCCGTCGTCAGGCAAAACCGTAAAGGTGACGGCCAGGGCATCGGTGGATCACGGCGATGATTCACGCTCCGCCCTGTCGGAGGAAAACGGGTCAATCGCCTTTGCATGGAGCAGCGACGACCGGCTACTGGTCACCGACGCGTCAGGAACGGCATTAGGCATCCTTGACATCGACAATGCCCGATCGGGCACTTTCTCAGGAACTCTCACCGGACTCGATGAAGGCCGAAACGACATAAACATCTACCACTTTGGCTCAAGTGACGCATTGTCCGCTTCGGCCACCGATGCGTCATCGCTGCTGTCGCTCGACATCTCATCGCAGGAGGGCAAGCTGACCTCGTTACGTAACACCGACATGATGTTTGCCTCAACTTCAGCCAACGTGACAGGCAGCGAGGCCACAATCAGTTTCACTGTCACGCGCAGCACGGGGTTTGCCCACTATAAGCTGAACTTCACCGACGGCACAACGCTGTCAGGCAACCGGGTCACAGTTTCAGGGACCAACCTTTACAACCGATGCACGTTCAATCTCGACGGCTCGATTGCTGATAAAACTCCCGGTGACATAACAGTTGAGAATAGTGACGGCGACATATACCTCACAATAATTCCCGAGCGTGACATGGCACTGACATTCACGGTGACCGTCGACGGCAACAGCTACTCGGGCACCCTGCCGTCACGCACCTACAACGCCAACCGCTTTTTCCGCATGGCACAAGGCGAGGGAATCGAGGTGACGATGGATGCCGTCGGGGAAAATGATAACACACCATCCACCGAAGCGACGCTTATAGGCCCTGAGATAACTCTCGGCGACAATAAATACCGCTTCACAGGAGGCAACCTGTTCTTCAACACCAAAAACCGTCAATGGGGCGTATTTGGGAGCCAGACCGAATATGTCACAAAAAGGGGCTGGGACGAAGAAACTGCCGAGATAATCGACCTGTTTGGATGGGGCGCAACAGGAATCGGCAATGCCCGCCAACCCGAATACTGGGACGCTGACAAAACTCTCTATCCATCAACACAGGAAACCTAAAATCAGAAAATAATCGAAATCAAGGCGACACAATATGATTGGGGAACCGCCTATGGCCGACAACTGTCAGTCGATGACGGCACCTATGTGACTCCTACAAAAGATGAGTGGAATACGATACTAAGCACCTTCTTCATTCATCCCGGCACGGTCAACGGCATAAAAGGTCTGCTGATATTGCCATGCGACAACAGTGACGCAACCAAGGCAAATGAGATATTGTCAACAGCCGGAATAAGTCAGGATGACATCTCTTCAATAAAACTCGGTCAGACAGACGCCCTCGATTACACCAAAATAGTCCTTGACTCCAACGACCAATTGACAGCAATGAACTCGGTATTTCTTCCACTCGCCGGATATTCAAGTCCTTCTCTGAATGGCGAAAAAAACAGTGGTATTACAGTCTATTATTGGGCATCTTCCGGAAGTTATCGCGCAGCCGGCTCCAATAAAGTTGCCAACGGATTCTCTGTACGTATTGCAAATGAAAATTTGGGGTCATCTGACTTCAACATCAGTGAATGGGCACGAAACTACGGCAATTGCGTGCGATTGCTCAAGAAAGTCAACTGATTATAATATCTAATCCATGATTAGCCTATCGGTCGCAACTGTCACCCATGACTATTGCGACCGATTGTTTCTTCTTCTCCCACGGGGAAACAACCGCTTTATATTGGTCAGATTCTTGCTTACGCTGCCCCCTACCACAACCAGCGTCACGGCTATCACAATCAATGAAAGCCCCAGCACGTCACGCACTGTAAGGCGCTCGCCAAACACCGTTATGCCTATGATAACCGCCGTCAACGGTTCCATTGCGCCAAGTATGGCTGTAGGAGTTGAACCTACATATATTATAGCCATAGTCGTACACAGGAACGACACAGCAGTAGGCAGCAACGCCAACGCTCCCACACCAAGCCATTGGCCAATATCCGAAGGCACATTGACATAACCTTTCATAAGCAAATTAACGGCAAATACTATCATGCCAAATATAAGCACATAGAATGTCACGGTTAGAGTGGGAACTTTGGCAAGCTGCGTCTTGTTTATACCGACTATGTAGACGGCATACGTAAGAGCCGACAACATAACGATAACCGTACCGACCGGGCTTAACGTGCCTCCTCCTTCGCCCTTATACAACAACCCTATACCTGCCAATGCCGCAGTAAGACAAATAATGGTGAGGCGTGACATGCGTTCATGGAAAAAGGCCGACATTATCACAGCCACCATCAACGGATAGATAAACAGCAACGTGGATGCAATGCCGGCATCCATGTAACGATAGCTTTCAAATAATGAAATCGATGAAATGCCGAGCAAAAGGCCAAATACAACAAGCAGCCCCAACTGACGGAATGTCACGGCAAACGAACGGCCGCGAACTGCCATCATCAAAGCTACAATAGGAATGGCAAGTAAATATCGGAACAGCAATATGGATGAGGTATCCATGCCGTCATTCATCAACGGTAGCGCAAACAACGGGTTCAAACCATAGGTAGCAGCCGCAACAAACCCAAGTATATAGCCTTTCGCTTTACGAGAATCCATAATTATTACAAATATGAAATTCAACTATCACAAATCAGACTGTAAAGATACTCTTTTTTATATAAAATAGCTACTTTTGCAGCATCATTTAGAGCTATCAAACTTCTGAAACTAATCGTATAAATGAGAAATTCTACAAAATCATTGGTTGCCCGACAATATGTCATACCGTTCATACTTGTGACATCGCTATTCTTCATATGGGGATTTGCACGAGCCATACTCGATGTCCTCAACAAGCATTTCCAGACAACGATGGACATAACCATAACACGCTCGGCTATGATTCAGGCCACTACCTATCTTGGATACTTTATAATGGCTCTTCCTGCCGGATTATTCCTTAACCGATTCGGATATAGACGTGGCGTTGTGTTAGGGCTAATGTTTTTTGCCTTCGGCTCGCTATTGTTCATTCCAAGCGAATTGACTGTTTCTTTTAACTTCTTTCTCGTGTCGCTATTTATAATCGGATGCGGACTCGTCGTGCTCGAAACAGCCGCAAATCCTTACGTGACCGAACTGGGCGACCGATCCACAGCGGCAAGCCGCCTGAATCTCGCGCAGTCGTTCAACGGCCTCGGTTGTATTCTCGCACCGTTGATAATGGGACAAATACTGTTTACCGGCGACGAGGGCATCAACGTAGCGCTTCCCTACTCGGTTATGGGCGTTGTAGTACTGATAGTAGCATTGATTTTCAGTCGTGTAAAGTTGCCTGAAATAACCGATGGATCCTCAGCAGGCGATTATGATGCACAATCAACCGGCACTGTCATATCCAAGTTGCTCCACAACAAGCGGTTTGTTTTCGGTGTTTCGGCACTATTCTGTTATGAGATTTCTGAAATATCCATCAACAGCTTCTTCATCAACTATGTCACCGACGGCGGTTGGATGACCTCCAAAACGGCAGCCGTGGTGCTGTCATTCGGCGGTCTTGGCCTGTTTATGGCAGCCCGAGTAACAGGAAGCTGGATAATGAGCCGCATAGCAGCAGAAAAAGTACTATGCTTTTGCGCAATAATGACTGTTATCGCATCTCTGATCGTGACACTCGACATAGGATTGATGTCACGCATCAGCCTATTTGCCTGCTATGCCTTCGAAGCAATAATGTTCCCCACCATATTTGCAATATCCATACGCGGTCTTGCGGGATCGTCGACCAAGATTGCATCGTCATTTCTCATGATGTCGCCACTTGGCGGAGCCGTAGGCACGCTTCTCATGGGCTTAATGGCCGATGTCACATCAATGTCTACAGCATTCCTTGTACCCTGCGCAGGCTATATATTCGTCCTCTTGTACTCCTTGACCGTCATGCCAAGGAAGCTACATTGACAATATCGAGCACATCACGCTCGGTGCCGCTGAACGGGCCCGAGGCGCCAAGCTTGATTGTACACATTGCTGCAGCAAAGATTCCCGCTTCCATATATGACGCACCCTTGTTGCGCATATACAGGTATCCGGTCATATATGTATCGCCGCATCCGGTTGCATCGACCACCTCTTCGGGTTCAAAAGCCGGAATCTCATAAAAATTGCCGCCTGCATATATCAGCGAGCCGTTGCTGCCGAGCGTAAGCAACACCTCCTTGACACCCCAATCGGCAAGTATTCGAGCGGCGGCATACGGATTTTTCTCACCGGTCAGCACCTCCGATTCATGCTCGTTGACCTTAAGCACCGTTATGTATTTAAGAGCCTCGCGCTTATCAACCCAGTCAACAGGAAACACCTTGTCGCCACGCACTTTGCGCAGATAACCTTGAGCGTCGACCGACAGCACACCCTTTGTCGACAAATACTTAACCAATTCAAGCGGAAAATCATCGGCAAGCAGACTGCCGAGATGGTAGATGCGTGCATCGACATCCTTCAGTCCCTCCACTGTGAAAGGGTCGGCCTTGGCCAGAACACGTTGCGTGCGATTATTCTGATTTTCTCCATAGATATTTTCAAAATATACCGAATTGCGACTCGGAAGAACCTTTACCTCAACTCCCTTTTTGCGAATGTCGTCAACAGCACCCATTTCACTTTCAGCAAGTGATGTCACCAGTACAAACTTCGACGGGTCAAGAGCGCTTATACCGTGAGCGAAATAAAACGATGTTCCTCCGGGCATGTGCACTGTATGTTTTGGTGTTACAATCTTATCAAGCGTTATGTGTCCTACACAACAAATATCATACTTATTCATTCCTTCTTTTCAATTTAAGTGTGCAAACTTAGCCAAATTTTTCGATATATGTCCCTATATACATCCATAAATAGCCCTGCAAAACCATTCTTAAAAATATTATTAGTATATTTGAAAATATTTTAACACCAATACCCGGAAACTTTTACCCAAAAGACCAACTGCAATGAAATCACTCCTACTTGCAATCGCGTTTTCAGCATCAATTTCGCTGAACGCAGCCGATGAAGCTCGCTTGTTGCGCTTCCCGGCAACCAACGGCAACGATGTCGTGTTCAGTTACGCCGGCGACCTATACTCCGTGCCATTGAACGGAGGCGAAGCCCGTCGACTCACATCACATGAAGGATATGAGATATTCCCTCGATTCTCGCCCGACGGAAAATCAATAGCCTTTACCGGCCAATATGACGGAAACACCGAAGTCTATCTGATTCCCGCCAACGGAGGCGAACCCGAAAGACTCACCTACACCTCGACAAACTCACGTGATGACCTCGGCGACCGCATGGGGCCCAACAACATCGTCATGACATGGCAGCCCGACGGCAAGGGCATCGTGTACCGCAATCGCATCGGCAGTGGATTTGAAGGGAAACTGTGGACAGTGTCGCCCGAAGGTGGAATGCCGACCGCCATCCCCCTGCCCGAAGGCGGATTCTGTTCCTATTCGCCTGACGGGAAAAAACTTGCTTACAACCGCGTGATGAGAGAGTTCCGCAACTGGAAGTATTACCGCGGAGGCATGGCCGACGATATTTGGATCTACGACCCGGCAGCCAAGACCGTAAAGAACATCACCGACAATGTGGCACAGGACATAATCCCGATGTGGATTGGCGATGAGATATACTTCATCTCCGACCGTGACCGCACGATGAACCTGTTTGCCTACGACACAAAGTCGGGACAAACCCGCAAGGTGACCGACTACACCGAATATGACATCAAGTTCCCGAGCAGCAACGGCAACATAATCGTATACGAAAACGGAGGTTACATCTACAAGTATGACCCGCGCTCAGGCGCACAACCGCAGAAAATCAACATAACGCTTGCCTCCGACAATACCATCGCCCGAAAGGAGATGATGCCCGTTGAGGATTTCATAAGCGGATATTCGGTATCGCCCGACGCTCACCGACTGGCTGTAACGGCCCGTGGCGAAGTATTTGACGTGCCGGCATCTAAGGGCGTGACACGCAACATAACGCGCACTCCGGGAGCCAACGAGCGTGACGCATCATGGAGTCCCGACGGGAAGCACATCGCCTACATAAGCGACCGCACGGGTGAAACCGAAGTGTGGCTGCAGGATGTCGAAGGCGGCAAGCCGCGTCAGCTCACCAAGGACAACGACACCTACATTCGTTCAATCAACTGGAGCCCCGACAGCAAGAAGATTCTTTACACCGACCGCAAGAACCGCATCGTGGAGGTCGACGCCGCTTCGGGAAGCAAGCGCACAATAATGCAGAACCCCGAAGGCGAATTTTATCAGGTAAATTACTCCCCCGACAGCCGATGGATAACCTACACCAAATCGGGAGCCAACAACATGAGCGTCGTCTATGTCTACGACCTCACTTCAGGCAAGGAATATCCCGTCACCGAAAAGTGGTATGACTCATCGTCGCCCATTTTCAGTTCCGACGGCCGTTACATCATATTCACATCGGAACGTGACTTCAACCCCACCTACGGCCAGACTGAGTGGAACCATGTCTACAACCGCATGGGAGGTGTCTACATCGCACTGCTTGACAAGTCCACCCCGTCACCGCTGCTTCCATCGGATGACAAGGATCCGGTCAAAGCTCCCGACGCAAAAGCCGACGAACCTGCCAAGGCTTCACCTACAGTGAACATCGATACCGACGGGCTCCCGTCACGACTTGTAAAGCTTCCTCTCGCGTCGGGCAACTACACCCCCATATACTCCAACGGAAAGAAGGTGTGGTACCGCAACGGCGGAAGCGTGAACATGTTTGACCTCGAAAAAGGTGAAAACACCAATATTGCCGACGGCGCTTCGATGTCAGTGTCACCCGACGGCAAGAAGGCGACATTCTATTCACGCGGCAACCTCTACATCACCGAGGACGTGCTCTCCGGCAACGTCAACCTCAATAACGTCACCGTCAAGGGCGATATCATCGTCGGCGGCGGCAACGTCGACTTGAGCAACATGACTGCTACTGTAGACTATGCCCAGGAGTGGCCTCAGATATTCGATGAAACATGGCGTGCTTTCCGCGACGGTTTCTATCTTGAAAACATGCACGGAGTCGACTGGAACGCAATAAAGAAAAAATATGCAGCGCTGCTGCCCTATGCCAAGACCCGCTATGACCTCAACTACATCATAGGCGAAATGATTGCCGAACTCGCATGCGGTCACGCATACGTAAACCCCGGTCAGATAAAGACTATCAAGCGCATTCCCATGGGACTTCTCGGTGCCGAGCTCAGCCGTGACAAGAGCGGCTACTACCGCATCGACAAGATAATACCCGGAGCCGTCTACAGCCGCTCGTTACGCTCACCGCTTGCCGAACCCGGAATAGATGTAGCCGAAGGCGACTACATCGTAGCTATCGACGGCGTGCCCACCACCGAAACCGACAACATCTACACCCTGCTCACAGGCAAAGCCAACGTGCTCACCGAGCTTACCGTAAACTCTACACCGTCGGAGAATGGAGCCCACAAAATCGTAGTGGAGCCTATAGCCGACGAAGAGCCGCTCTACCACTACAACTGGGTACAAAACAACATCAAGAAAGTAGAGAAAGCCACCAACGGACGCGTAGGTTACATCTATGTTCCCGACATGGGACCCGAGGGTCTTAACGAGTTTGCGCGTTACTTCTATCCTCAGCTCGACAAAGAGGCACTCATTATCGACGACCGCGCCAACGGTGGCGGCAACGTGTCGCCCATGCTCATCGAGCGACTTCTGCGCGAACCCTACCGCATGACCATGAGCCGCACATCATCCAAAGTGGGAACAATACCCGATGCAACACTTGTGGGGCCGAAGGTTCTGCTTATCAACAAGTATTCGGCATCTGACGGCGACCTCTTCCCGTGGAGCTTCAAGGCCACCGGTCTTGGAAAGGTGGTAGGTACCCGCACATGGGGAGGCATAATCGGCATCAGCGGTTCGCTTCCCTACATGGACGGCACCGATGTAAGAGTTCCTTTCTTCACCAATTACGATGCCAAGACCGGCCAGTGGATTGTGGAGAATCACGGTGTCGACCCCGACATTCTCATCGACAACGACCCCATAAAGGAGCAGATGGGTATCGACCAGCAACTCGACAAGGCAATCGAAGTGATACTTGAAGAGCTTAAGAGCCGCAAGCCCCTGCCTCCCGTTCCCGCACCACGCACATTCAAGGACCTTGGCGTGGAATAGCAACGCTATTTAACTGTAGAATAAAAACATACCGGCCGACGGGTTAGTGACAATCACTCCGTCGGCCGGTATTATATTTTCAGTTCAAATATTGGAGAACGGGGGCTTAAAGCGCAGCGATCAGCTCATCTATGTCACGCTCGGTAGTGGCCCAGTCGGTAACGAATCGCACCGGTGTTTCCACATCGCCCTTGGGGCCCCACAGCTCAAATGACGCAACTTCCCTCAACTCGTCAATCTTATCATTGGGCATGACGAAAAATTGCTGATTGGTGGGTGAATCCATGTACAATCGATAGCCCTTCTCGACAAATCCCGATTTCAACTTCATGGCAAGTGCCACTGCGTGACGCCCTATTGAGCAATACAGATCATCGGTGAACAGGGTCGAGAACTGCACACCGAGCAAACGCCCCTTGGCAAGCGTGGCACCACGAAGCTTTATAAGCGACACGAATCGAGGCAACAGCTCGGGACGGCGAGTCACCACAGCCTCGCCGAAGAGCGCACCGCACTTGGTGCCTCCGATATAGAACACATCACACAATGACGCAATGTCCTTCAGCGACAGGTCGGCTCCATCGGCGGCAAGTCCATAGGCAAGACGAGCGCCATCGATATATAACGGCACATCGGCTTCGCGGCACACAGTTGAAATGGCTTCAAGCTCGTCACGCGAGTATATGGTGCCAAGCTCGGTGGGATAAGATATGTAGACCATGGCGGGACGCACCATGTAGTGATGCGTGTCGTCACGATAGAAATCGGCAATGTAGTCGCGGATGTCACAGGCTCTCAGTTTACCATCATGATTAGGCAACGCCAACACCTTGTGTCCCGTAGCCTCGATCGCACCCGCCTCATGCACGCTGATGTGGGCGGTATCGGTTGCAATCACGCCGTCGTTATGGTCAAGCAGGCGATCGATTACCACAGCATTGGTCTGAGTGCCGCCCTCCAGGAAATAGACTTCGCCGTCATCAATTCCGCAAGCATCAAGAATCATGCGCCGTGCCTCGGCTGTAAACTCGTCACGCCCATAGCCCACGGTGTGCAGGCTGTTGGTTTCATTAAGACGCTTAAGAACCAAGGGATGTGCCCCCGTCATGTAGTCACTGTCAAAATATATCATTTCCAATAAATAATGTTATGCAGTGACAAAAGTAAGCAATTTTTTGCAATGTAACGCATTTATTGCGGCTTACTCTCCTCGACATCAGCATCCGAGGCGGCAAGTTTTTCAAGCTGATCGGGAGTCAGCACGGTGTGCTTGTCGGAGAATCGATACTTATTCAATTCAAGCGGCGACAGCACCTTGGCATCGGTAAGTTCAGGCTTGACTATTCGTTTCATTACTTTCATAGTTTATAACCGTATTGTCAAATTGAGGCATAATCCTGTTCAGCAGCAACAGCACCGTCAGGTAGGTGACGCCAAGCACAAAGAACTCTATCCTAAACGGGAAAACGTCCTTGAGCCACCCGCCCGAAAGATAGCAGAAAAACAACAGCCACAACGTAGCCTGTACGCTGACACACAGCGTACACCACTTGTGAGCGCGGAATCGCTGATACCATATACTCCAGAATGTAAACGGGAGGCAGCACACATTACATAACGCAAGATAGCGTATCCACTGAGGAAACATGAGCAGAGCAAGCAGGCTTACCGAGAAATAGGCAAACCCGACTTCGCTCCAACTGAAGATGCCGAAGAACTTGGAGGCCTTCATTTCAAGGACACTGTCACATCCTCCCTCCTGAAGGACACCGCACACTCGGTCGGCTGTGGGATTCTTGATTTTAAGCGACTTCTGAAGCAACAGATAGGTCAGATACAGTCCCCCGATGTCAAGGATAGTCAATAGTACGGTAGAGATGTGACGATATATGCCGTTGCTTATCACAAGATATAAGAACAGTGCTATGATACCGCCCCACATCAACCATCCTTTGGCCTTTGTCAGCAGCTCGTCACGGTGATGAGCTGCATAATCGGGCTCAATGGCCTTGTCGCCGGGAAACGCAAGGAACACCATGCCCGACCACACCTTCATGAATTCGCCCAACGACATGGACTCGCTCACGCCTTGCGTCACGTAACTCACGGCAACAGGCGTGACCCGGGTCACGATTACAAATCCGCCCTTGGTACGAGCCAGAAACGGGGTCGACAACTTCATGATCTCCCTCTTGTCGCCAAGCTGCACGCCCTCGCTGTCGACACCATACTGCTGCAACAGCTTCGACAAGCCGAACAACGACTTGAAGGGCATGCTGTTGAATTGTCGGTCAGAGTATTCAACAGTGTGCCTTACGCCCAACTCTTCAAGGAAATCGGAGAATAATGTAGTGCCCGACTTGTGTGACATGGCAGTTGCTGTCAGAGAACCGATTCAATCTTGCTCAGCAGAACTTCGCCCTCCATCTCTCCGCTGTTACGCCACATCTCCTTGCCGTTGCGATAGATGATGAATGTAGGCACCGATTCCACATCGGCTTCACCTGCTTTCGATTTATTCTCGTCAATGTCAAACTGATATACCTTGACGCGTCCCTGGAGCAGCTCCTTCACCTGCTCAACTACCGGCATCATGCGCTGGCAGTGAGGGCACCACGATGCATAAAACTCAACAAGTACTACGGGCTCGCTATTGATAACTTCATTGTAATCCATAAAATCCAATCATTTAAAATTAAACTTATAATTAAAAAATGGATTTACCCGTCGATTGGTTTTGTCATTAACAAAAATTACCCATGCCCTAACATCCTAAGGCAAAAACATTACCTATATAATAAGAACGCGGACCTGATTTCCATGAATGAAAATGAAGCCCGCGCCAATTCGTATAATTATCCGGATGCAAAGTTACTCCATATATACAACCTTCACCATACCTAAAAACAAGTAATTTTACTCCGTTTTCATCACTATATCTAATCAATTCCGATTACTCGGCTCTCACAACCTTGAATTCCGAGCCGGTATATACAAACTCCAGCACATCCATGGCACACAATCGCACGATAATTTCTTCGGCTGTTTCACGGCTTATGTGAGCGCCGTGCATATAGTCGTCAACCGTGGTCATGCCCCACTCGTCAAGATAACGCAACAAAGCCGTTTCGTCATCCGACAGCGAGAATATGCATCCGTCATCGGCCTGCTTGCGCTGCCATGCGCGAACCATAATCGCCGGAGCCACTATGTTTTCATCCTTTACACGATAGTAGGCACGGAACTTTCCGTCGATGTCACGTGCAAAAACCGGCCGACGCTCGGCACGCATAATCTCGGCACGCAACACCATTGCCCCACCCTCGACCGAAAAGGCTGTCATCTTCACATCCTGCGGAGGGTGACAATACATCTGAGCCGCCTGTTCGATTACATATATGTCTTCTTCGTTACGAACACCGGCAATGTTACCGTTGTCCTTTACACCTATCAGAAGCCGTCCGCCGTCGTTGTTGGCAAACGCCGATATGGAATGTGCGATTTTGGCCGCATCGGTTATGGCAAACTTAAAGTCCTGATGCTCATGTTCGCCCTCACTGATGAGGCTGTGAATGTAATATTTACCCTTAATCGCCTTTATATCCTTCATCGCACGCCAATAGGTGTCAGTCGGGGTAGTTAAGTTGCTGTGGAGTTATATTGTCGAGAATTTCTTCAAGATACTTAAGGGCTTCCTTCTTGGCCTCGGGAAGGTCCATGTAGGTGTAATTGCCGCAGTCACGCGGTGATGCACCGGGAATGTCGCCCTCGAAGTCGGCAATGAAGCGGAATGTTTCCCTCATCAACGGAACAATGTCGGCACTCTCATAGTCGCCGCTAAGCAGCAGATAGTTACCGGTGCGGCATCCCATCGGACCCCAATATATCACCTTGTCACGCCACTGAGGATGATTGCGCAGATAAGTTGCGGCAAGATGCTCAATAGCATGGAGAGCCTTTCCCGACAGAGGTTCCTGACGATTAGGCTCGGTCATGCGTATATCAAATGTTGTAATGACATCGCCCGAAGGCGTGGTATCCTTTCGCGACACATACACACCGCGAAGCAACGTGAGGTGATTAACCTTGAAACTTGCAATTTTTTCCATAAAGATAAGCTGTCTTTAAAGATTAAACAGCAAAGTGTTGAGAATGTTGAATGTGTGCAACGGAGCCGTTTCCCAGAAGTTTTCATACTGTGCGGTATTGTCGTCGCTCTCTCCGGGAGTGTCGCTGATTACGCGAAGACTCACAAAGGGCACCTGCTTGATGTGACACACCTGAGCAATGGCAGCTGACTCCATGTCAACTGCAAGCACATCGGGATAGAGGCTCTTGATGCGTGACACCTCCTCGGGATTGTCGACAAACATATCGCCCGATGCTATAAGGCCTCGCTTTATGTGCTCGTCACGTTCAAGACACGGAAGCTCGATTATCTCGGCGGGAGCGGTGAAGAACTTGGGCATGCCCTGAATCTGGCCCCGCTCGGCACACGGGCCGCACCACACATCATGGTAGGCCACACGCTCGCCCACGACTACATCGAGTATCTTTGCCTCGGAACCGGTACCGCCGGCAACACCGCTGTTGATGATGAGATCGGGACCGAAATTGTCGATCATCGTCAATGCGCCTATCGCAGCGTTGACCTTTCCGATGCCGCACTGCATCACCACCACATCCTTGTCGTGGAGGGTTCCGCAATGAAACACGATGTCATTGACCGTCAATTCACTTTTATCGCTGAGTAGCGGCAGCAGCAGGTTGAGCTCCTTGCTCATGGCCACGATTATACCTATTTTCATAACTCGGCTGTGTTTAATTATGGGGTTTTGTTCATTACGCGAAGTTACTAAAAATCCGTGACAAATCAGAATCGCAATACGAGTTCTACCACTGCCTTGTCGCCTGTGTCGGGTGTAGTCACCGCATCATGATGATAGAAATAACACTCATAGTTGGCGCGAAGGTCGACAAATAGATTCTTGGATCGATAGTAACTTATAGTAGCACCCACCGTAACGCGATTACGGGGAGGATTATCGGTTATGAGCACTCCGTCGTCGTTGCGCTTGCCATTGCTGTGAGCGGTCATGCCGTCAAAGCGGCCCTGAAACGACAATCGGTTGAACACACCGGCCTCTATGGGCATAGAGTAACTTGCAAAGAAATTATAGGCGTGACATGGCTTGTGACTGCTGTTGGTGTAGTGCTTGTACATGTATTCGCCCTCTACAATCCAGCGGTTGGCACTCCAGCTTACGCAGCCATCAATCAGATTGGCACGTATCGAATCGGGAATTACCGACTGAACGCCTGTCGAAAGCTTTACATTGCCAAGTGTATAGGTGGCCTTGCCGGCAAAGGCAAGCGACTTGTTCCATCCCGAATGATCGCCTATGGTAGTGGGGTTGAAGGCTCCGAACTCTACCAAAAGCGGTATCTCGGAGAAGTCGTAGGACAATTTAGCACCTACGGCACGTACATTACACACATCCTTGCCTATGAACGAGCGATTGGCAAAATAGTAACTGTTGGGACCACGGAACGGATCGACACCAAAGGGCATCCTGAACTGTCCGGCCTGAATCGACAATCCCTGCATTATGCGCATTCGCGCCCACACATCAAGAATCTTTATCTTTCCCCTGTCGCAGAAATCGGTATTGATGTAGTAGTTTATCGAAGGCGCAACCATGCCGTCGATGCTGACTCGTGCGTTACGCACCTGAAAACGATAGTCGCCCGACTTCGTTGCCACTTCAAACCGTGAGCGTATAGTTCCGTGTACATTGGGCCGGTAATCGACTTCATCGGCGGCAAACGCATCAAGGCCCACCATAAACATAGCCACAATAGGCAACAACCTGAAAAAAGTAAATCGTATCATAAAATGTTATCTACAAGACCCTGCGAAGTTACCAAAATGTGGTGACTCCCACAAAACAAGTTGAAGGAATGTGACGATTTACCCTCTTTCGTTATATAATTTTTAGATTTATGTCACGATACATCCGATCGTACGACAGCCAATCCATTCATCGCCAAAATCGATAGCCGCTATAGACGGCAGCTATCGCAGCCTGATTTTTCTTATCCGTTTATCCAACTGTTTCGACGTTCAAGCACGGCATTTGACTCCGAAAGGAGCTTGAGAAACTCGACGGCCGAACGCTTACGATAGGAATTTCGCAACGTATGAATACATCCCGTCATGTTGTTGCCTTGGTCCATTATGCGCAACGCCCTCACCTGATTGTCGCCGTAGACGGTAGCTTCCGACAGCACAGTAACGATATCGGTGTTCTTAACCAGTTTCAACAGAATATTCACTTCGTTCAGCTCAATGCGCACCTTGTAGTCAAGCGCCCTGCCTGAAATCAGGGAATCAAATGCGTTACGTGCCTGTAATCCGCACGACGGCAGGGCAAGTTCATAACGCTGAAGGTCGGCAAGACTCACGCTGTCACAATCGGCCAGCGGATGCCCCGGCCTTACTATAGCCGATAGATGCGTGTCAAACAACACATGCGAGTCGATGTCGTCACGTGTAGTCAACGGCTTGAATGCCAGCACAAAGTCCACATCACGAGCAACGAGCATCGTCATCAGCTCCTCCATTGTCTTGTAGAACACATTCAACTTTATGCATGGATACTTCTTCATGAATGTTATCACGGTTTCGGTGAGGATGGGACTGAACGAATAGGTGACGCCGATGTTCAACGTGCCCACCGACAGCCCTTTTATGTCGGCCAGCCGCTCCTTGCAAGCCTGGGCGGCACTAAGCGCGTCAACAGCCGATGACAGGAGCTCACGCCCCTCCTCGGTGAGGAGTACGCTGTGACTGTTTCGACGGAAGAGTTGCACGCCAAGCTCCGCCTCAAGTTGCTGAATCTGCTGCGACAGCGTGCTTTGCGAAATGGCGAGCTGCTGAGCCGCCTGTGAGAAATTGAGCGTGCGTGCCGCCGTTACATAATATCTAAGTTGTCGTAGTTCCATACGAAATCAATGTTACATTCCTTATATAGTCAACGCGTAGCGCTGAAAGATATTTTCCTGAAAACGAGTATAGGCAACATTTCGCCCACTACCATTGAGAGTATAACAAGCACACACGTGACTCCGTTGAACTCAAAGAGATAAAAATAGTGGGAAAACTCGCTTTCGCATGAGGTTGACAATGCAAGCACAAAGGCTTGTACCGATCGGTAGGCATATATTCCCGGAATCATAGGGAGCAGTGCCGGGAAGCAGAAAGTTTCAGGAGGGCATTTAACTCGCGGAGCCATGATTATCGACATGAGCCCGATGACAAGGGCCCCTGAAAGACTTGCCGACACAATGCCAAGTCCAAGCAGGTTCATCAGGCAATAGCGGCTCACATGCCCCATTGCCGCTATAAGCGCACAATATTTAAACGCCATGCGGGGAGGATTGCTTATAGCAGCGAATCCGATAGCCGCGAGTGCCGCAAACACTCCGTCCTCCAATATATCCAATATGATACTCATTGCTTCAAAACACCTTAAGGTTCATTATGAAAAAAGCACCCGTCAACCCGAGAGCGATGCACGCCGTCAGCAACGCAGCGTCGATGAATCGGCTCAGTGAACAGAGGTAATGCCCTGTCAACAAGTCGCTCACGCTGTTTATATAGGGAATCCCGGGAATCAGATACAACACACTGGTGGCCAACGCAACATCAGGCGTCGACGACAGCGAGAACACATGGCCCGCTGTGGCCGTGACCGCCGAAACGAATGAGCAGAAGAGAAACACCGCCTTGCCGTCGACATGATGCGACATGAGAATGTTTTTCAACGAATACCCCAGCATGGTGGCCAACGCCACTATACCCATAGCCGTCACATCGCCGCCGAAGAGCCGGCAAAACGATGCGTTGGCTATAACCACGAGCCACATCACCTGCCACACATTTACGGGCTTGATGTTGATGATGCGGCCGAAGAGCCGCCTGGCATGACTCATAGAGCAACGGCCCTCGGCGACACGCCAGCTAAGGTTGCTCAAACGTGTGTTTATATTGTAGCTCACCGGCACACTCGTGCGAGCCGTGGAACATTGACACCGCTCTCCGCTACAGTTATCTATCAAGGTGACGACAATATGCGAGGGCAGTATCATCAGGTCGGCCTTCGCGCCCACGGCATTTGCCATGCGGGCCACATTTCTTGTGATTCGCTCACACGTGGCACCGCATCCGAGCATATATGACGCATAGTCGCCTAAAAAGCGGCAATCGTCGTCACGTGAAGAGGCACCGTTATTCATAGTCGTCACAGTCGTCGTCATCATAGTAACGGTCATTATGCTCAATCTCAATAAAACGATGCTTCAATCCCGGAAGCAAATTTTCTTCGTGATACAGGTAGTAGAAAATCAATCCCAGTACGACTGCACCTACAATAACAATCCATAGAATCTTAGTCGTCATCATAAACTGTCAAATTTTTTAATCGCACAAAATAACATCATTCTCACGAACAAAGTTATGTGCCGATTACGCTTTGTTTCGATAGCCGTGATTGACAATTTCGATTAATAAACAAAGCCACCGCCATAATTGATGATTACGGCGGTGGCGGTGAACTATTTTATCGCAGAAAGGTTATTAGATGTAGAGAAGGCATTTTTCTGGCTTTATTAAAAAGCCAAATCCCAAAATGAAGATAGCCTTCTCCGCCCCCTTCCCCAATTACGGGGGAGGTGGCTCTTTTTATATAGGTATGCCATTACTTGGCGGCACTCCAGTGCTTCTCAAGACGAGCCTTCTCCTCAGCAGTAATGGGGATGATCGATCCGTGCTTGGGCGATGTGAAGTTGGTGATTTTCATCACGCCCTCATTGAAATGTCCGAGATTTTTGAATGTCTTGAAGTCGGTAGTTTCAGCAAATCCGAAGTTATTGGGACGGATGCTGAAAATGTCATACATCAGCACCCACTTGTCTTCACCTATGCGCTTCCACACATTGGGAGCCTCGCAGGCACCGTCCTCAAAGTCAACCTGGTCGGGAAGATATTCCCAGGGGCCGTTCACATTGTCGGAATAGGCGATTTTAATTCCACCGGGTTTTTCCTGTGCAACGTAAGCCATGCACCAGCGTCCGTCGGGCATACGTGAAATGTCGGCATCAAGCACCTCGATGTTCTCGTCGGGATACTCCATCAGAAGCTTTGGCTCGGTAACAAGAGTAGTGAAGTCGTCGTCGGTATAAGCATAGTAGAGCTTTGAGCCTCCGTTACCCATTCTCGATGTAAAGTAAATCATCATCTTACCCTCAACCGGGTCATATATAGTTTCGGGAGCCCATATACAGCCGGCATTGCCAAACTTCTCGGGATAAGTCTTGTCGATGCGCATGTTGCTGCGTGTCCAGTTGATCAGGTCGTAGGACTTCATCATTACAAGAGCCTGGTTGTTACCCCAGCCGTAGTCCTCGGCAGGACGGTCCCACTGAGTTTCACGCAATCCACGCTGCTTTGCAAATATGTGCAGGTCGGTCATGGCAAGATAGAATGCGCCATCGGGGCCACGTGAGATGTGCGGGTCGCGCACACCCTTCTGCTCGGCGATTGTGTCACCGGCTATTATGGGCTTGCCGTCGTTGAGCACGGTGAATGTGTAGCCGTCATCGCTCGTTGCCATGAAAAGGCCATGAGTGGGGTCGCTGAAGAATACAAACAGATAGGCGCTCATTTCATCCTCCGTCGGCGCATGACGGTCGGCTGCCTTGGCTCCGAATGCCAAGAGGCACAAGAGTGCCAATGCAAGACTGTGTAGTGATTTCATGTTTCTTACTTTTTAGTTCAATTATCAGGTTAAACGATTTTGGTTGAATATGCAAATGTAATGATTTTATTCATGCAAATTGACTTATCTTCACTTTTTATGTTAAAAAATAAATCCTTAACCCATCAGCAGGCACCGGCCGACAAAGTAAGACCTCATTCCACAAACGTTTGTTAAGAGCAGTTCCATTTTATTTCACTAACTTTGCAAAAAGCATGAAAGTAATACGTAACGACATAATCCCATTCGGTAAAGGCTACGGAGCCATCAACCTGTTCGGCATTCTGTTTGCCAAGCACAACATGACCGTGACTCCCGAAGTCATCAACCACGAGATGATCCATTCCCGGCAGATGCGCGAGCTGCTCTACCTGCCCTTCTACATCATCTATGTCATCGAATGGCTTATAAACATTGTGCGTTACGGAGGCAATACACGAAGAGCCTACTACAACATCGCATTTGAACGCGAAGCCTACCGTCACGGCAACGACCTCGACTACCTTAGTCATCGCCGTCACTTCGCCCAATGGCGCAAACAGTAGTCATTGCACAAAAAAAGCCGAACCACCCTAAAGCGGTCCGGCATATATAAGCGGTACAAATCAAAATCAACGTATGAGAGCACGGCCGGCCCAAACAAGGAGCACACCGAGTACAACGCTCGCTGCAAGGTAAAGCACACATGTCGACCACTCACCCTTGCTGCCCAGAACCCACATGTCATCGGCAAATAAAGAGAATGTAGTGAACCCGCCGCAGAATCCGGTAATCAACAGCACGTTTTCGCCCGGAGTCATGACATGAGCCTTTTCAAGAAGACCGAAAAACAATCCGATGATAAAACAGCCTATGATATTCACCATGAATGTACCCAGCGGGAAAGCGCCATGAAACATTCCCGAGCACCATTTCCCTATGAGATAACGGCCACAGGTGCCTACAAATCCACCCGCTCCTGCAATTAACATCGCCTTAATCATAATCTATAGTATTTATAAGTTATAAAATAAATTCTCATTAAAATAAATTCAATATTTTCAACGAACTTCGGCATATTATAGTTCAAAACTAACCGAAATTATTAACATTATATCTAAAATTTAACATTTGCTCCTGATTATAAATATTTTTGCTTCCATTTTTAATAATAATTATTATGATATTGCAATATTTTAGATTATCTTTGCTAAATACACTATTGGAAGTTTTTTACCAAATCAAACTAATCATTAATATTTCCACATAAATGTTTGACCACAAAGCAAATAACGGGAACAGCAATTTTTATAGCCGCTCTAATTCCCCTCAAAACGGCACTATCGTGCCCGAAATGCACAATAAGAATGCCGGAAGCAATCCAAACGACCCGATGCGTCCCATTGGACCGGCCAACACTCAATATGAAAGGCCGGTAGTAGGATTCCTATACTCAATATCGCGTAAAGGAGTAGGCGAATACTGGCCTCTGCACCCCGGCACCAACACAATAGGCCGCAACGAAGGATGTGACATCGTGCTGAAAGAAGCCACCGTATCAGGCGAACACGCATTGTTGCAAATCAAGCAGATGGAATCGACCGGTGAGATTCTCGCGCAAATCAAGGACGCAGGCTCGGCCAACGGAGTATGGGTCGACAACAACGAGCTACGATTTGACTACTTCCAGTGCGAAAGCGGCAACATCCTGCGCATAGGCAAAAACTACTCGCTGCTGCTTATCCTTATAAACGCCAAGGAACACGGGCTGTCGGTGGCCGAAGAGTTTATCCCGACCGAAACATCAGGACCGATTCCCCCGATTCCAGGCGACAACAGCGACAAAACAGGAGGCTTCTACGACCACACCAACCGCAATACCGGCGGCACCGTGGGCATGGACGACGGAACATCAGGATTCAACGCAGGAGGCACCCAATTCCTCTAACTGAAACCCACAACGACATTAGCGGGCACATGAGCCACCGGGATGTGGCTTCACGTGTCATATCATTTCATTGACCAACATCATCCCAATTACCGATCATGGCAAAAATAATCATTCAAAGCTCCGAAGACAAGCTAAACGGGATACACTACGAAGTCGACACCAACCAGCAACCTCTTGGCGTAGGTGGTATGGGCCAGGTGTTTAAGGGAACGCGCATAGACTCCCGCACGGGAGTGGCTCGCGATGTAGCTATCAAATTCCTCTTTGACGACCTGTCGGCAGGAGCAATCGAACGCGCCCAACGCGAAGCATCTATACGAATAAGCAATGAGAACCTCATCGAGATGTTCGGCTTCATCACCGTCGAGGAGCCTGTAGGCAACGGCGGAGTGTGCAAGCGCTACCACGTAGTAAGCGAACTCCTGAACGGCGTGATGCTCCAGGACCTGCTTGAAGGCAACATCGTCGACAAGCAAGGACAAGAGGTACCCTATGCAAGTCAGCTTTATGAACTGGCACAAAACGACCGCACTAAATTTGCCCTCGACATTTCCATAAATGTACTGTCGGGAATCATGGCACTGCACGACAAGGGATACATACATCGCGACATCGACCCGAGCAACATATTCGTGACGTCCGATGGAAAGATAAAGATAATCGACTTCGGAATAGCAAAGCAAATAAATACACTCGGCACCCAGGACCGTCAGCTGACAACCGCCGGACAGTTCATGGGGAAAGCCGCCTACGCTGCTCCCGAACTCGTAGTGGGCGATGTCGTGCACCAAAATGCTACGACCGACATTTACGCCATAGGCATAATGCTGTTCCAGCTGCTCACAGGGCGCACCCCGTTTGAAGGAGCCACACATGAAGTCCTCGACATGCAGCTGCACAAGAGCATCCCGTTGAAGGACATCCGGAACAAGGAGCTGCGCAAAATAATCCAAAAAGCGACAGCCAAGAAGCAGAGCGACCGCTATCAGTCGGCCGCCGAATTCCGCGTGGCGCTTGAGAACATAGCTCGCAATCCCGCCCCAAAGCCCAAGCTTAATTTCGCAGTGATAGGCTCCGCCGCCGCAGCCGGAATTGCGCTCGTCATAGGCGTAGCGGTTATGTCGGGAGGCGGTTCTTCCGACGAGCAGGCCGAAAACACCACAACCGTTGAAGATATTGCAGCCATCGAGCCGGCAAAGCCCGCCAAGCCCTACTCCATCAACGATCCCGTGACCAAGGACAACGCGCAGGAGGCAGTTGAAAAAATCATGAGCGACGAAACCATCGGATTTGACCAGGCCAACAACGCCCTGCAGCAGGTCATAGCCCTCGGCGGTCCCACGGCATCGGAAGCCGCATGGATTTCAGGACGACTCTATGCGGGCGACGACAAGGCCCTCCCCGGGAAATCCTACTCCGAACCGGCCTCTCCGCAAAAGGCATTTGAGATGAACAGCCTCGCCCTGCAGCTCGACAGCACCAATGTGCGTGCACTGTTTGAGATGGGACAAGCCTACCACGCCGGCGAAAGCCGCACCGGAGGCATGGTTGTGCGCGACCTCGACAAGGCCGCTTACTTCTATAACAAGTGCATCGACCAAGCCCGCAAAAACGGCGACATGGAGTTTATCAACAAAGCTACAATACGCCTTGAGCAGATAAAATAAACGCATCTCGACACCATGACCCCAATAGTCCAACAAGGCAATCGGATATATCTTACGGTAGGGCGCGACATCTACTGGTATGACATAACCTCGCGCCCGCTCGGAAGCGGAGCCATGGGCACGGTATTCCTTGGCCGAAACCTCAACAACAACCATGACCTTGTGGCGATAAAGCTGGTCAAGGCCGAATACGCATCCATCCCCACCGTGCGCCGACGGGCCCGACAGGAAGGAAGCCTGCAATACGGCCACAACCATCTCATCGAGATGCTCGGCTACTGCGAAAACCATCCGGTCGAAGGCCCTCTCTTCATCGTGAGCAAATACATAAGAGGCATAACGCTCGACGACCATGTCGTGGACAACCTCAATCACCTGCCCGACAGGATAAACAAGATAATCGCCACGGCGTTTCCCGTGCTCGAGGCCCTGTCCTATCTGCACAAGAAAAACATCGTGCATCTCGACATAAAGCCGTCAAACATCATGGTGGAAACAGGCAACTGCAACATTCGACTGATGGACCTCGGCATTTGCAACGTGCGCAGCGCCACCGAGATAACATCGGCAGGCATTCTCGGCACGCCGGGATATGCCGCGCCCGAGCAGTACGTAAAACCCGGTGAGCCGCTCGACATCGACCCGCGCACCGACCTTTACGAGCTCGCCGTGACCTATTACGAGCTGTTGGGAGGCGACAAATCACTGACCAACCGTCAGGGCGACGACAATCCTCCGGCAATTCCCGGTGTCCCCAAGCCCATAATGCAAGTGCTCTACAAGGCTCTGCGCAAGTCGCGCGACGACCGATATCCCTCGGCCGACGCCATGATTGCAGCGTTACGCAATGCTCTCGCACCCGCCAAGCCATGGTATGTTCGCCTGTTTCAAAGTTAATCCTATAGAACTCATTATCATACACAATCGTAAATAATGGTACAATTCAACACAAAATATCCGGCTGAAGGCTACGCCGAGTCACGAATCGGCGGACGCAGCGAGAACCAGGACACCTGTGCCTATGTCGACACTCCGCTGGGACTTCTGGTTCTTGTGTGCGACGGAATGGGCGGAGGTCCCGGCGGAAAGACAGCGTCGATGCTCGCCGCCAAGACCATTTCCGACACTCTCCTCGCCACGAAGCCCGACGACGACCGCGAGCTGATGATCCTCAAGTCCGTCAAAGCCGCGCATAAAGCACTTCTCGATGCAGTAGAGGCCAATCCACAGCTAAAAGGGATGGGCACAACCGTTACGCTGCTGCTCCTCAACGAGCAGTCGGCGATGGTGGCCCACGTAGGCGACAGCCGAATATACCAATTCCGCAACGGACACCGCGTATTCCGCACAACCGACCACTCTATGGTAATGGACATGGTGAAGCTGAAGCGCATCAACGAAGAGCAGGCGCGCGTGCATCCGCAGTCCAATGTCATCACTCGTGCACTCGGACACGGCGAAAGCCCCGTCCCCGACATCGAGGAGCTTCCCTACCTTAAAGGCGACCGTTTTGTGCTGTGCACCGACGGTATATGGGGAGCCATGCCCGAAAAAGAGCTTATAAAGATAATAGGAGGTGTGAGCAATCCTGCCGGAGCCGTTGAAGAAGCAGTCGTGAAAATCGACGACATCGGCGCAAGCGAAGGCGGTCACCACGACAACCTCACAATAGCCATAGTAAATACAACTTCTAACTCTATATTGAAAATTCCCATGTCACCAACTGTGAAAAAGCTGTTGATAGCACTTGCCGCCATTGCGGCCGTCAGCGTAATACTTAACATCGTACTGCTTACCCGAGGCTCAGGCAAGGATAAGGAGAAGCAGGAAACGCCGGTGACGGTAACTGCCCCGGCACAAATCGAGCAGGCAACAATCGACTCAATAATAGAGGTGAGAATGCGCGAGCTTGAAGCCAAGAATCGTGAGCAGCTCGACCAAATCGACAAGATGCTTAAGGACAAGAAGGTTGAGGAAGCCACCAAGTCAATAGGCAACTCTCTTGAAAACCTCAAGGTGCTCGAAAAACTCGATCAGCTTATCGCCCAGCTCAACACGCTCATGGAAATGAAAGCGGGCAAGGACAAAAAGGCTGAAATAAACAAAACCATCAACCAAGTGAAGGAACTCACCCCGCAGCTCGAAGCATTGAAAGTGCCTCAGGCCGACATCAATTATGTAGTCACCGAACTGGGCAAGGAAATATGCACCCGCAATCCGTCGGAAAAAGGCGTTAAGGGTCAATATACATTAATAACCAAGCGCATGCGTCAGATACAAAGCGCTATCCGCACTCATTAATCACAACATCCAATCATGAAAGTAATTACCATAGGACGCGACCCCGAATGCAATATCGTGCTCGATGACAACCTAATAAGCCGCCGACACGCAGTGTTGCGCCTCCACGGCACCGGAAAAATCGAGATTATCGACTATAGCAGCAACGGAACGTTTATCAACGGCACCCGAATCGTAAGCAACACCCCGTTAAAGATACATCGCAAGGACGCAGTGTCATTTGCTCATGCCAAGACCCTTGACTGGAGCCAGATTCCCGACCCGTCACGGAAGCCTCGCATGATCATCATCATTGTGTTCATTGCTACGGTGCTCGTTACTATTGCAGGAATCGTAGTTTCGCATCTGCCGGCAAGTAAATCCGACTCAGGTGCATCACAGGACATCGAGGTCTATGAAAATACCGAGCAACCCGCTCAGGGCAACGGCAATGCTACCGCCAAGCCCGACGGCACAACCGCCCAACCTGAAAAACCTAATCAGGAAGAAGCATCGTCAAGCGACATAAAACTGGCTCCCGACTCTCGCATTCTCAATGAAGTCGACCGCAAGAAGCGCGAACAGATTGAACGCGAGAAGAAGAAAAAAGAGGAGGAGGCCAAGCGCAAGCAGGAAGCTGAAGCAAAGGCCAAGAAAGAGGCCGAAGCTGCAAAAGCCAAGAAGGAGCCCACGCGCCGTCGCGGCACAATGTAATAATGAAAAAACAAAATAAACCAATAACATAAAAAAGCTATGAAACTTTTTAAAATCGGCAGCAACTCAAAGTGTGACATAGTGCTCAATTCGCCCTATGTAAGCGGACTTCATGCCGAACTCACTTCTCTACCTGAAGGCAACTTCATCCTGGAGGACAAAAACAGCACCAACGGAACGACCGTAAACGGTAAAAAAATCGAAGGCGCTAAGGAAATAACAGTAGTAAGAGGCGACAAAATCGTATTCGGCGACACGCCTTTGAACTGGAATGCCATTCCTCAGCATGAAAAATTCACTGATTGCAAAAAGGTTCTCAACATCGGCTCCAACTTCCGTAACGAGCTTCAGATTACCGATCCCTATGTAAGCCGTTATCATGCCATCCTGAAAATCGACAAGAATGGCAAGCCCTACATCAAGGACCTCAAGAGCAAGAACGGAGTGCTGCTTAACGGAATAAAGATACCCGCCAATCAATGGGTGCCCATAAAGTATAAAGACACTGTAAACCTTGGCAACATCGACATCACCGACCAAATCAAAGGAGTGATTCCCGTTCCGTGCCCATGGCTTAAGATTGTAGCTGCCGTGGTTATCGCAGCGGCTGTACTGGTAGGCGGATATTTCGGATACAGGGCTCTTAACAGACCCGGCAGCGTCCTTGGCGGTACCAAACCTACCATCGCCGATGTTCGCACCTCGGTAGTATACGTGACTGCATCATTCCAGCTGAATACCCGCTTTGAAGACTGCCCGATACATCCTGAAATATGGAATGCCGTCATAAGGGCCCATTATCCCAACATCGGCAACTGTGACACCGGCGAACTTCCCGTACAGATTCAAAGCTATAGCGCAACAGCGTTCTTCCTTGACCGCGAAGGTCGCATGGCAACCAACCGCCATGTAGCGTCGCCGTGGAAGCTTGAATACCTCCCGGCAAGTGAAAGAGCTGAGATTAGAACCGAAATGGAGAAAATGGTCAATGAGCAACTGCCTCTTGAAATCAACCAAGTGGGACGTGACCTTGTCGACACCTACAATGCGGCCTATCAGATGAGTCCGACCAAATTCATGCTTTGGGGCATGATCTATACCCAGGCCCAGAATCTCTACGCACAAGGCAAGATTTCCGATTTTTACGGCTACATCGACTCCCTTATTCGTCAGCTTAAGAACTGCAAGCGATCAATCACCGGCAATATGCTCTCGATATCGGTAGGATATGCAGGCATCAACTATACTCATGAGGATGAATACGACCGTTGCGATGTTGTCGCCGTGTCGCCTTCCGACGATATGGACATAGCTATCCTGCAGCTCAACAAGAAGCGCACTCCCGACATTGTCAAGTTTGTATTCTCACCCGAGAACTTCTTTACCGGCACTCTCGAACCCCAGAAAGACAAGCTCATGTGGATCGGCTATCCTCGCGGCAACATGATGGCTCGCGACCAGATAACCCACTCAATCGAGCCTCAGATACGCAACACAGTTTGCTCAAAGGTTCCGAGCAAATACTCATTTGAGTTCCAGGGCGAATCACTTGGAGGAGCCAGTGGCTCACCCATCTTCAATGCCGAAACATTCCAGCTCGTAGGTGTACTGTGGGGTGGATACACCACCGGTGCCACTTACGGTCTTGCCTGCCAGGCCAAGTATCTTAAGCGATTGTATGACGAAGAAGTAGGTAATATATGATAAAGCGTCTGTTACTTTTTACTATTCTAATAACTGCAGCAGTTTCGGTCAGCGCCGAAACTGCTGTATGGTCAGTATTGCCCGAGTACAACGGCATCACCCGTCTTAGTGACGACCTGTTTATCGTCGAGAAAGGTGCGCGCTCGGCAATAATCGATGCAAGCGGCAAGGAGGTCATACCCATGACACTCGACTCCATCACCCCCATGGTCGACGGCAAGTCGCTCCTGCTCACCCGCGACGGCAATGACTTCCGTCTGCGTAGCATTATATTCGAGAATCAGCGCATAGTCAATGTCGACGGCGAATACTTTGTAGGCGACTATCCCTTCTTCTCCGAAGGCATGCTCCCCGTCTACAACAAGAAGGGCTACTATGGTTACATCGACGATGAAGGTCGACTCGCGATTGAGTTCAAATACCGCAACATCCATCCATTTTCCGAAGGACTTGCATCGGTAAGCAAAGTATCGACAGGAATGCTCGGTTCAGTAAAAAACAAGGTCAGCGACCTTGCCAATAACATTACAAAGCGAAAGACACGCGTCTACTTCATTGACATGCACGGAAAAGAGCTTAAGCTCCAGAAGGACATAGGCAACATAACGATGGGTAGTACGTTTCTCAACGGCGAAAGCGTTGTGGAGGACACAAAGGGCAACTTTTTCGTCATCAATACACAAGGACGAATGATAAAGCGCCTTGGCAATGAGGATCTCACCTTCGACGACCGATATTCGGTAGTGAGCGATGACGATGTCGCACAACCTGTAAAGGCCTCGGGACCGCAACCCTTCTTCGACAACCGTAAATACGGCTATCGCTCGACTAAGGGAAGTGTAGTAGTCGTGCCCCAGTTCAATTACGCCTACCCGTTTGAAAACGGCCACGCAATCGTAAAGAGCGGTGCCTTTTGGGGAATTTTGGCTTTGAGCGACGGCAAATTCGATGTGACAAAACGCATCGTCGTAAAACGCCGAAAAAATGTCGACGAAGTTGTTGAATACAATGTCACCGTTCCCGCCGGATATGCCGACACACCGCTGTCGATGGTAATAGATGCCGACGGACAGAAGACCGAGGAAACCTCGGAATCAGGAGCCACGCGACAATTCAAGATAAAGACTCCGGAATCTGACTACAAGCTCTATCTAATGTCGTCCAACCTGATTCTGTGGTCGGCCAATGAGGATGTGCAGACCAGAATGGAAACAGCCGACATGATGCGCATTTCGGTTTCAAAAAGTTCAAAGGCCGACAAAAACGACCGCGCACCCATAACCGTACGCATCAGCAACCCCACCGACGATGAAGTGACGATCGAAGTGAAGGTAACCGGTGAAAATCTCACCCCGGTCACCAAGACTTTGACCATCCCCGAAAAATCATCTCGCTCGATATCTACCGCCTTCAACAATGTCACTGTGGCTTCATCCAAAACAGTAGCAGTGAGCATCGAGGGAAAGACATCGTACTTCAAGGTGAATCCCGTCACTCCATTTTTTGTAGATTTTTAAACTTATTCAAAACATGAAGACAATATTACCCGTAATAACACTGGCATTGGCCACCTCGGTTGCTTTTGCCGCCGACTTTGACGATGCGCTCAACTATGAAACCATCACATTGAAAAGCGGCGATAAAGTGTCGGGCTACATTGTTAGTCAGAATAACTCGGAGTTCTTCACGTTCAAGCCGGTGGAACAGTATGTCGAAGCCGATACGTGTATCGCCGACACGGCAGTTGTAGAGGTAGTGCCGCTTGACATGACGATAGCCGATTCAACTGTGGTTGAGTGCGACAGCGTGGCCGAGGTCGTCGTCGAGCCTGTCGATTTCTCATTGGTCGATTCAGTGGAAGTTGTCGAGGCGGTTGACAATCCGTCGGAAATCCGATTGAATTGGGACGATGTAAACTATATCGAGCGCAACACCTCGCTGGGCGGCATACTCGATGTAATAGTGCTTGGCGACAACACCGAGTATGTAGGTTACATCATCCGCAACAACCCCGTAAGCGGCATCCGATTCAAGACACTCGACAACAAAGTACACATGTTGAAATGGGATGACATCGTCATCTACAGCCGCCGTCCGCTCGACCCCGAAAAGTCCATTTTGAGTCAAAGCCCCCTCATTTCGACCTACACATTTGCCGGATTGAAACCCCTTGAGGGACTTATCGTGGAGCAAGACTACGAAACCGGACTTATAACCATAGAAACAGCCGACGGCTCGGTTCAGCGCAATTCGGCAAGAATCACCAACATAACCAACAGGCCCAACGAAAACCTATACACTCCTAAACGCAAAACTACCAAGCGCAGAGCGGTGTATTGATTGCCATTGATTATAAAGAGATCTAAATTCAATATCAGAGAGAGAGAAGGGCGCAGCTGCATCACGAGCGGTTGCGCTCTTTTTTAATTGCCCCCATTCCAACATAAATATGTCGTAGAGTGTTTTTTCAATAGGACAATTTTAAAACACATAAGCCATGACTGATATAAAAATCAAAAGAGCCTATGAAGAAGCCGCTCCTGCCGACGGCTACAGAATACTTGTCGACCGATTGTGGCCCCGTGGAGTCAGCCACGAAAGACTTGACTGTAAACAATGGGCCAAGAACATCGCGCCTTCAAACGATCTGCGCGAATGGTTTCACGAGGACCCCAACCATCGTTGGAATGAATTCATGACGCGTTATCGCGATGAATTGAAGGCATCGCCCGACTTCGTTCCGTTTGTAAATGAAATATCGCAATATCCGATTGTAACTTTTGTGTACGGGGCACATGACGAGCTCCACAACAACGCAGTAATTCTGCGCGATGAGTGCATTGTGGCACTTGACATAACGCCGATTAACAAAATTAATGAAAATATTGTTTGATTGAGTTATAATAACTAAATTTGTACATTCCGCTCCTGCGAGCCTTTTAACTTTAAACCATCATTATAAATACCGCGACAATGAAGAAAATAATTTTGTCATGTGCCTGTGCCATGCTGCTTGCATTTCCCATGGAGGCACAGAAAAAAAGCGCAGTTTCATTCGACTCCTATGAATGGAACTTTGGCAAAGTGAATGCAGCCGAGGGGGCTGTATGCCACACTTTTAAGTTAAAAAACAAATCAAAGGAACCGGTAAGCATCAGCAAGGCCATACCAAGCTGTGAATGCATATCGGCACAATACCCCACCACCCCGATTGCTCCGGGAAGCACCGCCGAGGTGATGGTGGTGTTCACTCCCGCCAAATCCATCGGTAAAAGCTTCCGCAGCGTGGAGCTTCTCGACGACAAGGGCAAGACTCTTGGCGCACTGTCGGTAGAGGCCGTAGTAAACGAAGGAGCGACACCCGCTACCTATTATCCGTTCCGCAATCCGCAGTTATCCAATGAGGAGCGTGTTGAAAACCTCATTTCACTGCTCACCCCTGAAGAAAAAGTGGGTTTGATGATGAATAAGTCGATATCGGTCGACCGCCTCGGCATCCCCTCCTATAACTGGTGGAGCGAAGCATGCCACGGAGTGCGTCAGGACGGCTACACCGTATATCCGCAGCCGATCGGCATGGCCTCGGCTTTCAGCCCCGAGCTGGTCTATAACGTATTCTCAACCGTTTCCGATGAGGCAAGAGCCAATTGGAACCGTTCCGATCATGACATATTCAATGTGCCAATGGGAGTAACCTATTACCCCGGCAATCCCGAACTCACATTCTGGTGTCCTAATGTCAACATATTCCGCGACCCTCGTTGGGGACGAGGACAGGAAACCTGCGGAGAGGACCCCTACTTGAACGCAGTATTGGGAGTGCAGACCGTGCTTGGAATGCAGGGCAACGACGACCGTTACTTCAAGACTCATGCTTGTGCCAAGCACTATGCCGTACACAGCGGGCCCGAACCTTTGCGTCACACCTACAATGCTTCGGTATCGATGCGTGACCTGTGGGAAACCTATCTCCCCGCCTTCAAGGCATTGGTCCAGAAAGGCAACGTGCGCGAAGTGATGTGTGCCTACAACCGTTACGAAGGAAAGCCTTGCTGCACAAGCGACCGATTGCTCGTCGACATCCTTCGCCGCAAGTGGGGATATGACGCAATCGTATTGACCGACTGCGACGCCATCAATAATTTCTACAACAAGGGACAGCATGAAACTCATCCCGATCCCCTCTCGGCATCGGTCGACGCAGTGCTCAACGGCACCGACCTGGAGTGTGGAAAGGTGTTCATGGTACTCACTGAAGCCCTGGATAAAGGAATGTTGGATGAGAGCGTTCTCGACGACCATCTGCGCAAAACACTCTTGGGACGCTTTGAGCTCGGTATGTTTGACCCCGCCGAGATGATCCCGTGGAACAACCTCGGTCCTGATGTAATCAGCAGTGAAAGCAACCATGAACTTGCTGTACAGGCCGCTCGTGAATCAATGGTGCTGCTTGAAAACAACGGTGTGCTTCCGCTCTCGAAAGACATCAAGACAATCGCCGTTGTTGGCCCGAATGCCGACGACACTTCAATGCTCAACGGCAACTATGGCGGTACACCCACCGAAGCTCACACCCGCTCGTTGCTCGAAGGTATACGCGCTGCATTGCCCGACACTAAGGTCATCTATCAAAAAGCTTGCGAGCTGGCCGACGAATACAATACAATACCCCATCTGCAGGAATTTAATGACGGCAAAGGTGTGCTCGTAGAGTTCTACAACAACGACAACTTGAGCGGACAGCCTGCAAAGACCGACTACTACGACAAGATTGATTTCTCGACATTCGGAGCATGGGGATTTGCCCAGGGCGTAAGCAAGGACACAATCTCAGTGAGAATATCGGGCAGCTACAAGGCTCCCTTTACCGGCGATATGCAATACACTCTCGCAACCGACAACGGATACGTACTCAAAATCAACGGTGAGGTTGTCGACAGCGTAGCCGCAGGCTCATCACGACGCGGATTCGGATTCGGTCGCGGTGCCGTCGACTATAAGTCATTCCCCGTAAAGGAGGGTGAAACCTACGATGTAGTCATCGAATACAAGCATGGCAAGTCCAACTTCGCAATGTTGCGCGGCGACATCTGCCAGCGTCAGTTGGTTGAATTTGACGATGTAGCCGATGCTGTCAAGGATGCCGACGCAATAATTGTCATAGGCGGTATCTCGGCTCGCATGGAAGGTGAAGGCGGCGACAAGGCCGACATCGAGCTTCCCAAGGTTCAGCAGCGACTGCTGCGCGCAATGCACGCCACAGGCAAGCCCGTCGTAATGGTCAACTGCTCGGGATCGGCAATCGCGTTCGGCAGTGTGGAAGGACAATATGACGCTCTGCTTCAGGCATGGTATCCCGGACAGGGTGGTTCGCAGGCTTTGGCCGAAGTGCTCCTCGGCGACTATAACCCCAGCGGAAAACTTCCCGTTACGTTCTATCGCTCCAACGACGACCTGCCCGACTTCCTCGACTACAGCATGGACAATCGCACCTACCGCTATTTCCGCGGCAAGGCTCAATATCCGTTCGGTCACGGACTCTCCTACACCAGCTTCGATTATGGAAAGGGTCGTCTGTCAAAGTCCTCGATGAAGTCCGACGGCAAAGTTACACTCACAGTGCCTGTGACAAACACCGGCGACCGCAAGGGCGACGAAATCGTACAGGTCTATGTCAAGGCTTTGGACTATCCTGAAGCTCCCATCAAGTCGCTTCGCGGATTCCAGAAGCTCTCTTTGGCACCCGGCGAAACAGCAAAGGCTTCGATAACTCTCGACGGCGAGGCATTTGAATACTACGATCCCTCTATCGACGAACTGTCGACCCGCCCGGGACGCTATCAGATTCTCTACGGATGCTCGTCACGTGACGAAGATTTGCAGTCTATCGACTTTGTAGTGAAGTAACAATTCACTTTTTATAACACCACAATCCCGTATCGACACCGGACATCACGGAGGTCGATACGGGATTTTTTCGTAACTTTGCGTCATGGCAGAAGTGATAAAATTACCGGCTTCACAAAATCCACGTGTGCCGGAACCCCGATTCCCATTCCGTCATCTGGTGCCGCTACAAATGCGGTTCAACGACATCGACATGCTCGGTCACCTGAACAACGGAGTGTATATAGCGTTTTTCGATCTTGGCAAGAGCCGTTACTTCCTCGACATAATGCCCGATGGCGTCGACTGGAAGCACATCAACATTGTGGTCGCAAACATAAACTGCGACTTCCATGCGCCCACCTATATATATGAAGAAATCGGTGTGGTGACAACCGTTACCGAAATGGGCGAAAAAAGTTTCGTCATGGAACAGCGCATCGTCAACACCAAAAGCGGCGAAGTAAAGTGCGTAGGGCGAACAGTCATGGTGGGATTTGACATCTCCACGGGACATTCGGCTCCTATCGAACAGAAATGGATTGACGCAATTGAACGTTACGAAGGTCGAAAACTTTAAGATGAAGCGAACTCTCTACGTAACCGACATGGACGGCACCCTGCTCGACGACAACAGCAGGGTAAGCCCCGAATCGGCCGAAATAATAACCGACCTTACACGACGGGGCGCCTTGATAACCGTTGCCACAGCCCGCACTCCGGCCACGGTAAATCCGCTGCTTGCCCACACCGTGACATCGCTTCCGGCAATAGTCATGACCGGAGCCACCCTATGGGACCGCAACACGATGCGTTACATCGACACCCGCTTCATATCGCCCGAAACATCACGGCTCATACGCGCTGCCGCCGACCGTCACGGTGTAAATCCGTTCATATACACATTCGACGACAAAGGCATGCTCACAGTCTACCACAACGGCGAACGAAGCATCCACGACGACAAGTTCATAAACGAGCGCATGAATCTACCCCTCAAACGCTTCCACATCGATGAACCGGCGGGAATGAATCAGTCAATCCCCAACACCGTACTCTTCTTCGCCATGGGACCATGCCAACGCATAAATGCTCTTGCCGACGACCTTCGCCGGTCAATCGACTGCTCGGTCAGCAACTATGTCGACATCTTCGGCAAGGATGTGGGCATCATCGAGATATTCGCGCCCGAAGTGAGCAAGGCCAATGCCGTGAAGCGTCTTGCACGTGACATCAACGCCGACCGCATAGTCGTGTTCGGCGACAATCTCAACGACCTCCCCATGATGCGGATAGCCGACCTGTCGGTTGCCGTGGACAACGCATTGCCCGAAGTGAAAAATGCCGCATCGACAGTCATCGGGCCCAACACCTCCCACTCGGTAGCCCGATTCATAGCCGAAGACTTCGAGCGAATGCAATAATACTCACGGCTCAGCCGTTGTTATTACATCATGGCCGACATTTACGACAAGCGACGCTACGGCACAATGGCATTTCTTGCCGTTGCAATAGCTCTTGTCGCAATATTCCTCTACATCTCCAACCGAATTGTACGCGAACTTGCCGCCCAGGAGCGCGAGCGCATGGAGATATGGGCCGACGCCACGAAAGCAATCGTCGCCCCCGAAACCGACAACAGCGACATCGCCCTTCCCGGCTCGGCCGACATCGATTTCCTGCTACGCATAATCGAGGGCAACCGCAACATCCCCGTATTGCTCACCGACAGCGACGACAACATCCTACTCTACCGCAACTTCAATCTGCCGGAGCCGGTCGACACTCTTCATCCCTACTCTATCTCTGAAAAAAACAGCAAGTACCTCAACGACAAACTTGCCTCGATGAAGAAAACCAACAACATCATACACATTACCATCTCGCCCGACAACGAGCAGATGCTATACTACGAGGACAGCCGACTGTTGAAAATGCTCAACTATTTCCCCTACATCATGCTGGTTATAATGCTGCTCTTCATCACCGTCGTCTACTATGCCGTGACATCCACCAAAAAGGCCGAACAAAACCGAGTGTGGGTTGGACTGTCCAAGGAAACGGCCCATCAGCTCGGCACACCCATATCGTCACTTATGGCATGGATCGAGCTGCTGAAGAGCCGTGACATAGACCCTACCGTCACCGAGGAGATGGACAAGGATGTAAACCGGCTGTCGACCATAGCGTCACGATTCGGCAAAATCGGCTCACGCCCCGCCATGACTCCGGTCGATGTAAACACTGCTGTATCCAATGCCACTCGATACATGGCCGCCCGTATATCAAGCCGCATCGCCTTGAAAGTCAATCTGTGCCAACAGCCTCTCATCGTTTCAATGAGCGCACCGCTGCTTGAATGGGTAATGGAAAATCTCATAAAGAATGCCGTAGACGCCATGAAAGCCGACGGAGTAATCACCGTGACCACATCACGCACTCCCCGATATGCGCTGATCAGCGTCAGCGACACCGGCAAAGGCATTACTCACAATCATTTCAAGAAAATATTCAGTCCCGGCTACACCACCAAGAAACGCGGTTGGGGGCTCGGCCTTACGCTTGCAAAGCGCATCGTCGAGCAATACCATCACGGACACATATATGTAGCGTCGTCCGAGCCGGGCAAAGGCACCACGTTCAACATCGAGCTCCCCGTGTCACACCCGGGTGATGCGCTTCTGTAACGGATACCACAGGAAGCCTCTCACTTCCACATCGGGATAGATTTTTGAAATCAGCCTCATATACCCCTTCACCTGCCGTATATACCCTGAAGGCTCTTCCTCGCCGAATTTATAGTCAATGACATCGATAGTGCCTTGCGAGGTCCACACCACCCTGTCGGGGCGGTAATTTCGCACACCGTCACCCGTTGGCACGGCAATGGTGCTTTCGCGCAACAGTCGGCGATAACCCTCAAACCATTCATCAACCCGCTCGTCGGAAAGTGCCTCCGACAGCTCGGCGACATATCCGTCGATTTCATCATCATCTATGAATCCGCGTGCGGCACGACGACGCACTGCGCGCTCCACATCTCCACGACGGCGCACTCCGCTCATTATCGAATGTAGCACGATGCCTCGTCGGCGCGGACGCTCCATATCCTCAAGATCCTCTATACGGCTCATTTCCCATATTCCGTCATTGTCATAGGAATAGTAGGCCGGCATCTCTACCATCGGTTCGTCACGCTGATCAGCTTTATGATCGACAGGCTCGCCAAATTCAAAGAGGTCACAGGAGTCAACATGATTCTTCAGCGGGGCAAGCAATCCCGGCAGCGGCTCATTGTTGCAGCAAAATGCCGCATCGGCCACCGAAAATGCATTGGCAAGCAGGAAATCGGTTGTTGGCAATGATGTACCGTCAAGTTGCTCGACCTTTATTTTCTTCAACGGCGTATAATAGAACATCAGTTCATTGACCGCTCGCGTGCATGCTACATAGAGCAGATTAAGTCGGTCGACATATTTTTCTGAAACAATCTCCCTGTAACGCGGGTCAAACATGGTACCGTCAAGCCCCTTGCCTACCGACAAAGGCACAAACGGAGGAACGCACTCCTTATCAAATCCGTCACGCACAAAGTCGTCAAGAAGAGCTCCCTCGGCATCACGGGTTCCAAACCATGCTATATCCGACTTGCTATTGCGCGGCAATCCGCAAAACGGCATGTGTACACAGGGAAATTCCAACCCTTTGGACTTGTGTATCGTCATCACCTTTATGGCATCGAGCGAAGCCGGGGTCGAAAGCTTGCTATAACATCCTGTAGCATCCCACCATTTCATGAATGAATGGATGTCGGCATCGGCGCGTGAACAGAAATCTATCACCATGTCCTGAAAGGCACACACATACACATTCTCACGACTCAATGTATCAACATCAACATAACGGCCTATAATTCTCTCCACAAGCGACGGAAGATTGATGCAGGTCATGTCGGCGGCCTCCATGGCAAGTTCATCGGGTGTGTCATCGACAAATGCACGTTCAAGCGCACAGGCTGCGTCGTCGCCTTCCGACGAAAAATATTCATATCGGTTTACAAGACGTGCTATAAGCTGTTGCGGTGTAGGAGTTTCGCCTTCAAGAGGCTGTCGGGCGTCAATAAAGCGCAACACACTTACAATCTTTCGCACCGACGGAGCTGCGCTTATCGCCAGTGAATCGTCGCTAAGCACCCTTAAGTCGCTCAGTTCTTCGTCTTCGAGCTTCGCGTCAAGCAGTCGTTCAATTACTGCACTTCCCTGGGTCCACTTGTGTACCAGCACCGCTATATCGCCCTGCCGGTAACCTTGCTTCAACTGACGCTTTATCTCTTCCACCATATTATCAAGAGCCTCCTCGTCATCAGCACTCGGAATAGCCTTGACATAACCTTTCATCTCCTTCTTGGCTATGTTCTGCACCACACCGGCATAATGGTCGATGACCTCTTTCAGTCCTATGCGTGACATCAGGGCCGTGAACAGGGTATTATTGAACTGCACTATCTCACGCGCACTACGCCAGTTGGTGTTCTCCTCAACGCTGTTGCCGAATAAACGGCTGTCACGCTCAAACTCTTTGGGTACATCGTAGCTCAACAGTTTGGGGTCGGAATTGCGAAACCGGTATATCGACTGTTTTTCGTCGCCTATTATCAGATTGTCATTGCCCGTCGAAAGGCTCTCCCTCACAAGTGCGCCAAGATTGATCCATTGAAGACGCGATGTGTCCTGAAACTCATCGATAAGGAAGTGACGCAGCCTCACTCCCATTCGCTCATAGATGAACGGAGCCTCCTCCTGATTTATGATGCGCCGCAATATATCGTTGGTGTCGCTGAGCACTATCGAGTTATTCTCCTTCTGCACTTCCAGCGCATGATGCACTATATCGCCTATGAGGCCGAGATTATAGACATTGCCGCGCATTAGCTTATAGGTGTTGTAGCGTCTTGTCAACGCTATGCAATCGTTCAGCACCGCCCCTATGGCATCGTCAAGGTCGGCTGAGAATAGTTGCGCCTGCCTTACCTTATAACGTGCATCGGGATTGGCGGCAGCCTTAACCACCGTCATGTTAAGATCCCTTACCTCACCGGAGCTCCACTCTCTCAGTCGGTTCATTACATGGTGATTCACACTGGCTGTGAGGCCTTCTCTCTCAATTGCCTCACACACTCGTGCCGCCTCACCGGCTATCAGCTTCGGAATCTCACTGATCTCGCTGTTAAGCTTCTTGGCAAAATCCGATATTTTGTTTTTGTCAGCAAGATAATCTTGAATCTCCTTGGCGTTAAGCTTGTACACCTCCGACAGCGCATTGTTTACAAAATCCACAAGAGCGCCGTTAAGATTTGAGCCTCGATTGAATATGTTGTAGGTTTCGCCGGCCTCTATCTTCGACAGCATATACTGTTCAAGCCATGCAATAAGCATGCGCATGTCGCCGCTCCGCCGTGACTCCTCGGGTGTGGCGCGGTTTATCGACGACAGCATCTCGCTCACGCCTATGGCTATGGCGTTCTTTTCGTTCAGTTCAACCTCGTAGTTGCCGGTAAGTTCGGCTTCGCGGGCAAATGTACGCAAAACCGTCTGAAAAAACGCATCGATAGTACTCACATTGAAAAAGCCGTAGTCGCCGAGAAGCGAAAACAGTGCATCGCGGGCTGCATTGGCAAGTTGCGTTGAATCACATCCGAGTTCCTTGCACAACCGCTCCTCATAGTCGCTTTTGCTTCCATTCACCGCATCGACATGCGCAAGCATCGCGAGCTGCTGCACGATGCGTCGCTTCATCTCGTCGGTGGCCTTGTTGGTAAACGTTATGGCAAGTATAGCGCGATGACGCTTCCTGTCCGATGCAAGTCGGTAATTTCCCTGTTCGTCGCCGGCACCGAGCAGTAGCTTTATATAATTATAGGTGAGCGTATAGGTTTTGCCCGAACCGGCCGATGCCTTGTGGATATTGAGCATTTATATGTAATGACGGTTTATATGATTCGGGCTTTGTAGCCTAACGACTTAAGCGCGGCAAGCACATCGCTGCGACGGTCACCCTGGATGAGTATCTCTCCGCCGCGAGCCGAGCCGCCTGTGGCAAGTTTGCGTTTCAAAGCCGAAGCCAATTCGGCCAGCTCGCTGTCGCTTCCCGTAAATCCGGTTATTATTGTCGCCTTCTTACCTCCGCGTCCTTTCTTCTCCAATATGATGTCGAGCCTGTCGGCACAAACTGCAGCCGGGCGTGTATCGGCATTTTCGTCCGACACATCATTGTCGTCACCATTTGGCAAGTCGGGATTACGGTCGAGGAAATCCTGCAAGGCCGATTGCAAGTCAATGTTCATGGCGTTTAAGGTATCATGTATGAATCATCATCGGGTACAATCAACAGCGTGTCGCCCTGTTCGTCTATCTCAGGCACTGCGGTGGTACTGCGCACAATCGACGAAAGCAGCACTACCTGCGCCATCTCGTCGACACCGAGTCGGCTGTAATAATCCATAGCCCCCGCCGAGTCGCATTCAAGGGATTGCATATAGGCCTGACGGGCATACTCCACATTGTCGTCACGGTCGGTGTGGTCGGCAAGCTGCATGTAAAGTATGGCAAGTTTACACAAATCCTCTACTTCTACATCGGAGTCGTCACTCTCGACCGCATTGCGCACCTCGTCACACATGCTCTGCGCCGAAGCAAAGTCATTGTTCTCAATCAACAGCCGTGCACCGGCAAGATTCTCGGTGGTAGTTGCCGCAGTACATCCGGCAAGCGTCACCACGAGCAGGCTAAATAGCACAATGTGAAGTTTCATAGAGTGTATATTCATAAATTTCGGTTATTGTTGTCAATCTTTATCGGGAGTCACCTTGCGATGGTAGAGATATTCGATGCCGTCCTTGGCAAGTGTAAGGCTCAACTCGTCATGTCGCGTTATAAGTCGTGAATATTTAGTCGCAACATCACCGAGAACCGAAGTATCGCCCACGGTCACCATTCTCGTAACATCATTGTCGATTACAAGCGAATCGTTCACTACATTCCATGTACCCGGCACCTCTATAGTCAACACATCGGGCTTTATGGCTCGCATCACCGATGTCCCGTCGTCGTTCAATTCAAGCACGGGAGTGTCATCCGACAGCTCGTTATTATAGTAAACGCCCACTATTTCACGCGCCTCAGGCGACAAGCCACTACACGACGACAGCAGTAATGCTGACATGAAAGCTGAACACGAATATTTCATTAATGACCTGAATATTTTGTTATCTATCGCAAATTTAAGAAATTTTCCGTTTACACAATTATTTATCGGCAGTAATTTTTCCATCCTCATCGCGACAAATGTCCGTAAACCTCGGCAGTGCGTGCGGCTATCGCATCCCAGTCGTAACGTGACATGTCGTAACAGCGCCGCCGAGGAGCCACACGGAGCTTGGTGTCGATAAGCCGGGCAAGATCGTCACAGTCGCCTCGCTTGAAAAAGTCGGAGCCGTCGAGCTCGCTCAGCCGGTTGGCCCTAATGTCGCTCACCGCCACATCAAGACCATAGCTCATCGCCTCAAGCAGTGCAATGGGCAAGCCTTCATGATAGGACGGCAGCACGAATAAGGCCGAATGTGACATCAGCTGTTGCAGAGGCTCTCCCGAAACGTATCCCGGCATCACCACTCCGGCCTCGACCGCCATAGCCTTTAGCTCGTCGCTGTAATCGTCGCGATGGTCGGCATCACCGGCTATAACCAGTCGGAAGCCCTTTGTCCTGATTTTCCCGAACGCCATTATCAAGTCGTGAAGGCCCTTCTCCTTAACCAGTCGACCCACAGCAAGCACATAACGGCCACGCTCCACGCCTATTGATTTAAGATAGTCGTCGCCCTCGGTCACGCATGCCGGCTCGACTCCGTTGGGAATCACCGTGACATCGCCTCGCCCGTATTTCGACTCAAGCACATCGGCAATAGGCTGCGATATGGCAATCACCTCATTGGCAAAACGCACACCGACCCGCTCCCCCATGCGCAAAACAGCCTTGGCCACTCTTCCCCACTTCTCACGTTCATAGTCGTGACCATGATTGGTGACCACCACTTTCATTCCTAACAGACGGGCAAGCGGTGCAAGCAGCGAAGGCCCCACCGCGTGCAGGTGAACCACATCGGCACGGTCGATACCGGCCTTGAAGACTCCGAGCAGGGTGTGACACATCGCCTCAAGGCTCTTTATCCTCGGAGCATATACATCGATAAGACGCACTCCCCGATACTCGTTGCGAGGCGAAACATAGCAACGCCTTCTCACGACCGTCACATCCATTCCCATGGACGCAAGCCGTGGATAAAGCCGCTCGCAGTGGGTTTCCACCCCTCCCGCCACATCAGGAATGCCTCGTGTGCCTAATACGTATATCTTCATGAACCGCTATATATACTCATCAATGAATCGTAATGCCGTGACGCGCTGAATCGCGCTCGTGCGTCACGTGCTATCGCCTCGTTGTCGCGCAGTGAGCGCCACTCCTCTTTCATCGTCCATGCAAGATCGTCGACATCGCCCGACATGAACAACCGCCCGTTGCCGTCGTCGATCAATTCGGGAATACCGCCTGTTGCGGCGCCCACCACAGGAGTGCCGCACGACAACGACTCGATTGCCGAGAGCGGATTGTTTTCCCACCACTCCGAGGGAACGACCGAAAAGCGCGCTCCGCGCAGCAGTTCCATGACTCCCGCTCGGTCAAGTTTTCCTAAAAACTCCACATTCAGGCAATCGGCGTACCGGCCCCTCAGCTCATCGGACAACGGGCCCTCGCCGGCCACTTTCAGCGGCAGCGACGACATTGTCGCCGCCTTCAGCAGTGTATCGACACCCTTCTCCTCCGAAAGCCGCCCCGCATAGCAGCAATAATCACCCCGCCGCGATGCTGCATCGCCACGGCCTGCGGGCGACTCGTCCACGAAGTTGCACACTACGTGTATTTTTCGTGCGTCATATCCGGCGCGTATCATGACATCAGCCATGAAACGGCTCGGACAGATGAAAGCATCCACACAGCGTTCAAGCACCGTGCGCCGCCAACGCCAAGCCTCGGCAAAGGCAAGCGCCGAGGCTTTAACGCTATGCTTCATGCACCGGTGCAGCAGCACATTGTGCAGTCGGTTGCCGAAGCAATCGGTGCAATCAACCCCGTTGCGGCGGCAGCTGTAGGCGGGACACACAAGCTTATAGTCATGTAGAGTCCACACCACCCTTATGCCCCGTTCATGGGCAATAGCGGCTACCACGGGCGACAGATAGGAGTGAATGTTGTTGAGATGAACCACATCGGGCCTCACGCGGTCGACTATGGCCGAAAAACGGGCCTTGACATCGCCAATGCCCAGTACACGCCGCGCTGCCGGAAGCAAATGTGCATCACGGCCGAAGAATTTCACCTCGGGAACGAAGAAGCCGCTCCATCGCGAAGGTTCGTTTAGCCCGTAATCCATGGCAAACACCGCCACCTCATGGCCGCGGTCAAGCAAAAGTCGCTCAAGGTTAAGCACATAGACGCATGCGCCTCCTCGACGATAGTAGAATTTGCTCACCAATAGCACCTTTGACTTCATGTACGCAAATTTAACTAATAATTCATTCTCCCAAAATTTTCATCAAAGAAAATCGCTTCGCGACATTATGGGGTGAAATCCGGCTTTTCCGCATCATAACTTTGCAATGTGAACATCAACCGACAACAATATCACTAATACCATGGAAACGACACCAGCCATTCAGGATCCGGAAGTCAATGACACTCCCGTTCCATCGATCGACAACGCATCTTCGACAGTCGACCTGTCGGAAATCGTAGCCCGCGACCCGCGTGCAGCCCACTTCATCGTCGATTTGCTCGCCGGTGTAGAGGCCGGAGAAGCTGCTTCAAGGCACTTCTCCACGCCTCCGCCGCCTCCCGACGAATCGCTTATTCTCGAAGCCGAGAATCGAGGCTATCTGCGCGGACGCAACGAAAGTGCCGCGGAAATCATGAAAAGTCCCGGGATGTACCAGCAGCCTCATTCCCCCGACAGCTCCCCCGCCAACTCCTCACATGAATCCAAATTCATGCTCCAGCCGCCGCGTCGCAGCGTTTGGGATTAATCAACTCACTTTTTATAAACACACTTTTAAATTAATTTATGGAAACACAAATCGTAGAAGGATTTGCAGGCGCGTCACACGTAAAGGGCGCTCCGCTTACAACCACAATCACACGTGAAGTTTCGGAAGAATTGCTCCGAAACGAAATCGACGAGCGCATCGTCAAGATTCGCCCTATGTCGACTCCCATCGACCAGATTTCACGCCTCGCCGATGCTCGCCTCAGCTCAAGCATGATAGTCGACTACTACTCGGTCGACACACCGCCCTCGGTATGCAAGCTGTTTGAAGGCGTTGAATCAAGCCAGACATCCGACATCGCCGAACTGTCGGTCGACAACATCGCGATGTTCAGCCCCTCCGACACCATTCTGCTTCCGGGTGTGAAGGGCAAGGCTCCGGGCAGCTGCCTCATGCTCTATGTCATCAGCACCGGCGACAAGCTGCGCGTAAAGGCGATAAATCCGCCGACCGAGAACACCTTCCCCGCTTTGAACTTTGAGCAATCCATGATAAGAATGGGGCGTGCGGCTGCCGAACTCGATGTGCAGACATCGCAATCCGAAGCCCTTCCCATAAAGCGTCGAAACTTTTGTCAAATATTCAAATGCCAAGTCGAACAGTCTATCCTACAGCGACTTTCAGCCAAAGAGGTGGGATGGAGCCTGACCGATCAGGAGGAAACGGCACTCATCGACATGCGCCTGAGTATGGAAAAGAACTTCCTGTTTGGTGCCCGAACCCGATTTGAGAAAGACAACACCCACGGCGAGGTATTTACCACCGAAGGCATCTGGACCCAGGCGGGCAAGGAGTTCTCCTACGTTAAGGACAAATTCAATGAAGAGGAGCTCGTAAGGCTATCGCGTGCGGCATTCACAGGCAACGCCGGGTCGTCACGAAAAGTGCTCATAGGCGGTTCGGGCTTCATCGAGCAGCTCAGCATGCTGCCCCATGTTAAGACAGCCGGGCCTGCCGAAACCGTGACCCGCTGGGGAATCGACTTCACCGAGATCACTACCAAATTCGGACGCCTCTACGTGGTGCTGAGCGAAGTCTTTGATGCTTGCGGACATGCCGATGAAGCAATGGTGCTCGACCCCGAATACATCCAGAAGTATTCCCACATACCCTTCAAGGCAATGCCCATCGACCTGCGTTCAAGCGGTCAACGCAACTGCGAGGCGATAGTGCTCACCGAGGCTTCATGCATAGTGTTACGATATCCCGATGCTCATCTGCGCATCGTAACCAAGTGAAGATGATAATTGAAATGACCCATGCGCAACTGCTACAGGAGTGGCGGTTGCGCTACCTCCATGAACCGGTGAACGACGACTGCCCCTACACGCGGCACGACGGCATTGACATCGACAGGCTCTTAGCGGGAAAAATGCGCGACTGGTATCTCGACCTGCTCGACAACGCCCCGCTGGCGATGCTCGCACCCATGGAGATTCACGACCGAATCACCAATCTGATTGCAGACGACGAGGGATGCCTGGTATTTAAATTGCCCGACGAGTGTCGCAGGCTGACAGCGGTGAGAGCCGAAGGCTGGACACGCGATGCCGCAATAACCGCCGACCTGTCGAGCCGCACGGCGCAGCTTCAGCTATCGCCCTACACACGCGGCGACACGCATCACCCCGTAGCGGTGATCGACAACCGTGAGGTGCGCCTCTACTCCGTTAAGCCGGGTTCCGCGGCAAAGGTTGAAAAGCTGCTCGCGATAGTCGATACGCCGGGCATATACCGGTTTGATGAAAAGGCGCTTTCAACGATTCCCTCGCCCGATTTTTAACTCTAAATCAGCACAATAATGAACGACACGAAAAATCATCTTGACAAAGCATTGGAAACATGGCTGGCCGGAGCCCAACTAAGGGCTCAACGGCTTCGCCACAAGCGCTACACATTCGGCAAGCAGTGGAGCGACAAGGTGGAAATGTCGGACGGACGGGTGTGTGACGAGCACACGGCAATGCGTATAATGGGCTACAACCCCGCCACCAACAACCTCATACGCCGCCTACTGAAAAGCATCATAGGCTACTACCGCTCCTCCATAGCGGCAAATCGCCTTAATGACGATGTGAACAATCTGCCCGAAATCGATGCCCGCACACTTGAGGAGTTCCTCATTTCGGGATGCGCCATACAGCGCGTCACCTATGAACGCCGCCGTGGCGGACTCGCCCGATGGGTCGACATTGTAAGTCCCGCCCGATTCTTTATAAACTCCGTCACCGACCTGCGCGGCGATGATGTGGAAATACTGGGACAGATTCGCGACATGTCGCTCAACGAGGTTGTAATGCGTTTTTCAATGGGCGACCGACGACGCGCCGATGCCCTGCGCAGCCATTTCGCGAAATTGGAGGCTGCCGGCAACTGCCGCTCCACCCCTACCGGAGCATCGGTCAACGACTCTATATCTTTTCTCGACGCGCCTAAAGGAATGTGCCGCATAATTGAGTCGTGGGAACTGGAAACGGTTGAGCAATATCTCTGTCACGACCCGATGTCAGGCGACATATTCTACCGCAACGGCGATGCCGCGAATGAACTGGAGAATGAAAACAAGTCGCGAAGCAACGACAGCAAGCCGTTGATTGAGTTTCGCTGGGACATTTCGACCCGATGGCACTGCCGCTTCATGTCGCCCGACGGAAGCCTGCTGCACGAGGAATACTCCGACTCGCATCCCTACGTATTCCGGTTCTATCCGCTGATTGACGGCGAGATACACTCTTTCGTGGAGGATGTGATTCAGCAACAGCGCAATGTCAACCGACTGCTCACTTTGAACGACCGCATCCTGTCGACTGCCGCAAAGGGCGTACTTCTTTTTCCCGAAAACCAATATGCCCGCGACATGTCAATCGAGGAGGCCGCAGCCAACTGGGCCGCTCCCGACGGAGTGGTGCTCTACCGTGCGCAGCCCGGAATGCCGGGACCTCAACAGGTGGTGTCGTCGCCGGGCGATCTCGGGGTCAACAGGATGCTCGACCTGCAGCTGAGGCTCATCGAGGATGTGTCGGGGGTGAACGGCGCCCTGAAAGGACAAGCGGCCTCGGCGGGCATGTCGGCATCGCTTTACGACAGCCAGCACCAACACGCGGTGAGTTCGCTAAGCGACATTTTCGGAGCGTTCTCGACATTCATCGAGGCCCGCAACCTGATGCTGAAACCGTGACTATGCGGGCAAATTCATATATCGGATTTGCCCGTAACGCCAAACTTGCCTATCTTTGCCTAAAACTGACAACTCTATGCCACTATTCAATGACGATGAACTGAAACGCTACAGCCGGCATCTGTCACTGCCTGAAATAGGCATTGACGGACAATCGAAACTACATGACGCAAAAGTGTTTATTGTAGGAGCCGGAGGACTGGGTTCGCCTGTTGCTCTCTACCTTGCCGCAGCCGGCGTGGGCAATATATGCATTATCGACGGAGATGTCGTTGACCTCTCCAACCTCCAACGCCAGATAATACACTCCACGGCCGATGTGGGCCGCGCCAAGGTTGAATCGGCATCGCAATCCATGACAGCTTTGAACCCCGGCGTAAAGGTCGAGGCCGTTTCAGGTCTCCTTACCGCCGACAACGCAGAGTCGCTCATGGCCGACTACGACATAATAGTGGATGCCACCGACAGCCTTTCGACAAAGCTGCTGATCAACGACACCTGTGTGGCACTCGGCAAGCCTTTTGTGCATGGAGGGATGTACCGTTACATGGGTCAGGCGATGACCTACGTTCCCGGCTCACCCTGCTATCGGTGCCTCTTTGCCGGAGAGGAGCCTGTGCAGCCGGGCAATGAGGTCGTAGCCGGTCCGTTTGGTGCCGTAGCTGGCATACTTGGATGCATCCAGTCCGCCGAAGTCATAAAATATATCACCGGAATAGGTCGACTGCTCACAGGTCGACTGCTGCGTTTCGATGCGCTCACAATGGAATTCAGCACCTTCAATATACCGGCCTACAACAGGTGCCGATGCCGGCGACCGATCAAATAAATCATCCCGCCGCCTAACTTTAACACCTATGAAAGCGTTATACTTCTACTGACAATAAAACATTTACGCACTATGAAAGTTAAGTTAGGCACAACTCCCCTGAGAGTGGAGTACACCGATGACGAATTGAAGGACAGGGTGTTGAGCTACATCGATTCCAACACCGACGGAGTGGGATTTCGCGACATCTGCGACCATCTGCTCATGATAGCCAACGACGAAGGGAAAATCATAAAGGACAGTGACACCGACTACGAATGGATGGAACTTGACCGTGCCGACACTTTGAGGGTGAGCCGGGCGCTTTGGCAGGAAATATGGTCCTACCGCCTCTTTATCGACTTCGACACCACTCACTATAAAGCAACCGACACCTACTTTATGAGATACAGTCCCGAATCTTAAACCCAATTTTCCCCGCCGCTGCAAAGTTGTGGGGATTTATTTTGCCTAATTGTGACGGGCTATGATGAAGTCAAATAGCGAAATGAACGAACGGCGTATCTCCGTGTCGGGGAAGTGGCTTATTATCTCTACAGCCTCATCGCGGAAACGTGACATGCAATCGTAGGCGTAGTCGATGCCTCCGAACTCACGTGCATAGGCTATAAGAGTGGCTATCTGCTCGCTCGACAGCTCATCTTTACGCACAAGCTCATTCATCTCTTTGTGGCGTGGAAGGGTGTCGATTGACAGTACATGGAGCAACGGAAGCGTTATCTTGCCTTCGCGAAGGTCGTTGCCTGTAGGCTTGCCTATGCGCGAGTCCTCAAAATAGTCAAATATGTCATCCCTGATCTGGAAGCACAGTCCGAATAGCTGGGCAAAGCGGCACATGCGCTCTATATCCTCATCGGATGCGTTGACCGAGTATCCGCCCATCTTTATACATGCGACAAAAAGCGATGCCGTCTTGCTGCCTATGATGTCAAGATACGACTCTTCGGTTATGTCATGGTAGCGGGCCTTGTTTATCTGATCGATTTCACCGAGCGAAAGAGTGCGCCCGAGATGCGAAATGGTGTCGATTATGCGCAGGTCGCCCGTGGCGACTGCCTTATGCAATGACGATGACACGAAAAAGTCGCCCACAAGCACTGCTATATGGTTGTCCCAAATAGCGTTGACGGTCGGACGGCTGCGGCGGGTAAGAGTATCGTCCACCACATCGTCATGAATCAGCGAGGCGTTATGAAGCATCTCGATGGAAGCGGCAGCGTCGATTGTGGCATCAGTGATGCCGCCAAACAGCTTGGCGCTAAGCAACACGAGGATGGGTCGTATCTGCTTACCTTTGGTCTTCAGATAGTTGCCGACAATTTCATTCATCAACTCGTTGGATGTCGAAAGAGCCTCGGTCATGCACTCATTGAGTTGACTAAGTTCCGAGGCTATTGTATGTTGAATGTCTTCTAATACGGTCATATCGGCATTTTGTGATGCAAAATTAGTAAAAGTTATAATTTTATGCCTATATTTATCGTGAATTTCTTGTTTACACTAACAAAAAACAGCCGATATAATGGATAAGAAACTATTTCTGCTCGATGCCTATGCACTAATATACCGTGCCTACTACGCACTTATACGCGCTCCGCGCATGACTTCACGGGGTTTCAACACCTCGGCGATATTCGGATTCGTAAACACCCTTGAGGAGGTGCTCAACAAGCAGCAGCCATCACACATCGCGGTGTGCTTCGACCCGAGCGGCCCCACATTCCGCCACGAAGCCTATCCCGAGTACAAGGCGCAGCGCGACAAGCAGCCTGAGGACATAACCCTGTCGATTCCCTATATAAAGGACATCATAAAGGCCTACGGAATCCCCGCTATCGAAATTCCGGGATATGAAGCCGACGATGTGATAGGCACACTGTCGCACATTGCCGAGAAGGAGGGTTACATCACCTACATGATGACCCCCGACAAGGACTACGGACAGCTGGTGACCGACCGCGTGCTCATGTTCAAGCCCTCGCTCCGCGGTTCCGAGATGGAGATACGCGGCCCCGAGGAGATTTGCGAGCGTTACGGCATTAAGTCGCCGCAACAGGTGGTCGACATACTCGCCCTTGAAGGCGATGCGGTCGACAACATTCCGGGATGTCCCGGAGTGGGCGAAAAGACGGCAATGAAACTTATATCGGAATGGGGCACCGTCGAGAATCTGCTTGGCAACACCGACTCACTGAAGGGTGCCTTGCAGCGCAAAATCGTCGACAACGCCGAGCAGATAAGATTCTCAAAATTTCTCGCGACAATAAAGACCGATGTGCCTGTCGACATTCCCATCGACAATCTGCGCCGAGGTGATATTGACCTGAACACCCTGACCGGGATATACACCGAACTGGAATTCCGCACGTTCATCAAGCGATTGCACGACCGTCATGGCGATAATCAGCCGTTAGCCCCGACACCCGAGGCCAAGCCTGCGACAACCAATGAAATGCCTTCGCTCTTCGACATCATCGACGAGCCTGCTCAGCAAGCCGACACATCGGCCATGGCCGACTCGGAGCATGACTACACCGCCAATTCCGACCTCGCGACTCTTGAGGCGACAATCGACGAAGCTGTCAAGGCGGGACGCGTGGGAGTGACGCTCTATGCCATCGGCTCCGACGACATGACATCACGCTGGATGGGTACGGCAATCTCGACATCCGAGGGAAAAGCCGTCTACATCGCCATGCCTCCGCAGGGAGCCGCACGTGACGAAATGCTGAAAATCATGGCCAAGCTGTTCACATCGCCCTTCGTCACCATTGTAAGCCACGATGTAAAGCGCGACTACCTGCTGCTGAAGCGTGAAGGCATTGCATTTACAGCTCCGTACTACGACACATCGGTGGCCCACTACCTCATCGAGCCTGAGATGAATCACTCTTTTCCGCGCGTGGTGGCCGCCTATCTCGACTATCACACTCTCGACTACGATGACACATCGCGCACCCGCAAGAAAGGCGAGCCGCTTCCCGCAGGTGAGGAGATGCTGCGCCTATGTGAGATTGCCGACATGACGCTGCGCCTCTACAACAAGCTGAATCCGCTCATCGAGAGCAACGGCGTGAAAAATCTGATGGACGACATAGAACTGCCTCTAATAAAGGTGCTTGCCGAGATGGAGTGGACAGGGGTGCGCATCGATGTCGAGGCATTGGCCGAGCTGTCGCGCAAGTACACATCGCAGCTGCGCGAGATGGAGCAGGAGGCCTACAGGCTCGCGGGCGGTGAGTTCAACATAGGCTCGCCCATGCAGGTGGGCGAAGTGCTCTTTGAACGGCTGAAGATCGATGCCAAAGCCAAGCGCACAAAGCGTGGTGCCTACTCCACCACCGAAGAGGTGCTTGAGAAATACCGCAACGTGCATCCTATTGTCGACACCATACTTGAAATACGAGGTATACGCAAGCTGCTGACAACCTACATCGACGCACTGCCTCAGCTGATAAATCAGTCGACGGGCAAGATACACACCACCTACAACCAGACCGTAACCGCCACAGGACGAATTTCATCGACCAACCCCAACTTGCAGAACATCCCCATACGCACCGACGACGGCCGCGAAATACGTCGCGCCTTCATAGCCGACCGGGGCGACCTGTTCATGAGTGCCGACTACTCGCAGATTGAGCTGCGACTGATTGCCGACATAAGCGGTGACAACGACATGATCGAGGCGTTTCTTTCAGGGGCCGACATCCATCAGGCCACGGCGGCAAAGATATACAAGGAGCGCATAGAGGATGTGAGCGACGAGCAGCGCCGCCGCGCCAAGACCGCCAACTTCGGAATAATCTACGGCATATCGGCATTCGGCCTCTCGGAGCGGCTACGCATTCCGCGAGCCGAAGCCAAGATGCTTATTGACGGATACTTCGCCACCTATCCCCACATCAAGGAGTACATCGCCGAAGCTATCGAGAAGGCTCGCAGCGACGGATATGTCACAACTATAATGGGTCGCAAGCGAATGCTCCCCGAAATAAACTCAAGAAACGCCGTTGTGCGCGGATATGCCGAGCGAAATGCCGTGAACGCCCCCATACAGGGTTCGGCCGCCGACATTATAAAACTCGCCATGGTGAACATAGCCCGCAACTTCGAGCAGGAAGGCTTGAAGTCACGCATGATAATGCAGGTACACGATGAATTGATATTCAACGTTGTGCCGGAAGAACTTGAACGCGTACAGGCTATCGTGACCTCCGACATGATGAACGCCTACCACGGCAGGGTGCCCCTCATCGTGTCGTCGGGAGTGGGAAGCAATTGGCTCGAAGCCCACTAAGGGCATCTTGCGACGGCTAATATTGCGCCAACGCCTCGCGCAGGTTGTTGATCATTATGGCTCGTAGCTCGGGGGGACTCAACACCGTCACCTTGGGGCCGTAGGATAGCAGTTCCTGGACAAAATCGGGAGTAATCTTGATTTTGAAATAGAATATCGAATAGGAGTCGTGCAGCACCTCCTGCTGTGACGCATGCAACGGCACCGAACGGAAATACTTGGCCTGCCTTGAATCGGTGCGCACAGCCACGTGCTTTACCTCGCCCTCGTCAAATATGATTCCGTAGCTGTCGCGGAAGTAGGCCTCGGCATCGAAATCCTCGGGTACCTCATATACCGACGGCAACAGTGTAGCCTCACTCATGCGGTCGAGCGCGTAGGTCTTTATGACATCCTCCTTCACGTTTCGGCCCGTCACATACCATCGCTGCTTGAATATCTTCAAGAAGTAGGGTTCGAGCACTATGTCACGTGTCGGATTCAAGCGCGTATAAGGATGATAGTCAAACTTCATTGGACGGTGCTCCTTCAATGAATCCACGGTAATCGACAGGAATTCACGCGCCGAAGGAACATTCTCAAGAAAAATCGAGTCGGCAATATCATGGGCATCGTTCAACAGATTGCCGATAGATGCCGAGTTGAGCAACCAGTTCATGACACTCTCGTAGTGGTCGTTGCTCTGCTCAATATAGTACTCGAATGTCGACGGGTTACACTCGATGTTTATCTTAAAAAGCTCCTCTATTGCATTGCGATAGGTGTAGAATGTGCGCCGTGGAAGAGGCTCGCCGTTGGAGTAAGGCGACTTCATCCACAGCCGATTGATTTCATCACGAGTCAACGACCCATATCGGCGTATGGTGTCGATAAGCCATATATACCTGCTAAATAAATCTCGTGCCATAAATAATTTAAAATTGAAACAGAAAATAGATATTCATTACGTTCCCGCTATTCGGCAGAAACTGACTCCGGGGAGGCTCCGATGTCAGACACCGACGCTTTTCCCGGCAACAGGGACAGACCGACAGCCGTGAGCAGAGCGTTGAATATCAACAATTCAAAACTCATCTCATAGCCAAACGATTCATTCAAGAAGTACTTCACCAGCCAACAAAGACATGGCGCGGCAATGCACACTACAGGCACCAGCCGATCATTGACCGGTCGCTTGGTGAACATGCCGAACACAAAGAGGCCCAATATGGGGCCGTAGGTATAGGACGCGAGGGTGTAGACGGCGCTTATGGCATCCTCCTCGCTGATCATGTAAAACACAACTATTACAAGGCCCATCGTGGCCGACATCGCTATGTGCACCCATTTGCGCACACGTGCAAGGCGACTCTCCTCCATGCCCGATGCATCGAGAATGTCGACCGTAAACGATGTGGTGAGCGATGTGAGTGCCGAACCGGCAGCCGAATAGGCAGCCGACACAAGTCCGAGAATAAACAGCACGCCCACCGCCACGGGCAGTGACTCATGCGCAGCCACGAGGCCAAATAGCTCATCGCTCTTCTCGGGCATCGACAACGACGGTGTGCTCTCGACATATATCACAAGCAAGGTTCCGAGCACCAAAAACAGAGCTATGACAAAAAACTGCATGACACCGCTCACAATCATATTCTTCTGCGACTGACGCGAGTCACGGCATGCAAGGTTACGCTGCATCATGTCCTGGTCAAGGCCGTTTATGGCGATGGCCATGAACACTCCGGCAAGAAACTGCTTCCAGAAGTAGACGCCGCGTGACGGATCGTCGAAGTAGAAGATGCGCGACGAGCCGTGTCGGCCAATCGAATCGACGACACCGGCCCACGACAGGTCGAGGTTCTGCGCTATGAACCATATACACAGCACCACCGACATTATAAGGCAGAAACTCTTGAGAGTATCGGTCCATATCAGGGTCTTGACACCTCCACGGAAAGTGTAGAGCCACACAATGGCGATGGTGACGGCGACATTGACCACAAACGGAATACCGAGAGGGTCGCACACAAGGGTCTGAAGCACTATGCACACGACAAAAAACCTCACCGCCGCGCCAAGCATTTTTGAAACGAAGAAGAACCATGCCCCGGTACGGTAAGTCGATGAACCGAAACGCTCGCCGAGATAACCGTAAATCGACAACAGGTTGCGCTTGTAGAAGAGCGGCACAAGCACAAACGCTATCACCCAATAGCCCACGATGAATCCGAGCACCATCTGCAGGTAGCTGTAACCTTTGTCGACCACCATTCCGGGTACGCTGATGAACGTTACGCCCGATATGGCGGCACCCACCATGGCAAAAGCCACCAACGGCCACGGGGCGCGCCTGTTGCCGTTGAAAAACGAAGCGTTGTCACTGTTGCGGGATGTGAGATGACTTACGCCAAACAGAACGGCGAAGTAAGCCAGCACGGTTATTATAACTATCGTAGGGGTCATTGTTCGGGATATAGCAAGTAGCGGCTGCGCAGCTTCTTGAACTGCGCCACCTCGTCGCGCCATGTGGCCTTTATCTCATCGGCACTTCGGCCGGCCTCTATCATCGGGCGAATTTTGGTGTTGCCTATTAATTTGTCAAAAAAAGAGTTGAAGAAACGTGATTTTCCCTGTGTCATCGAGTTGTAGGCATCGATTATGTACGATAGGTCGACACCGCCGTCAATCGCAGCTTCGTTATCGACCTCGCGCAGGTCTACGCCGTTGCATCGCTTGTCGCGCAAAGGCGGATTCTTGGCACCCGGCACGCTGCGTGGCGTAAACGAGAAGCCACGGGCCTTCATGAGCGGATGACCGTAAACAAGAAACGGCACATCGGTTCCGCGTCCCACGCTGGCGGTAGTTCCCTCGAAGTAACACAGCGACGGATAAAGGTATATGGCCTTCATGCTCCTCAGATTGGGCGACGGAGCCACGGGAAGTGCATAACGTGTCGAGTGGGTGTAGTCCTTGCAGGGCACAACCTTCAGGTCAAGGCTTGAAGCACCGGGCAACCATCCCTCGCCTACGGCCATCTTGGCCAGCTCGCCGAGAGTGAGTCCGTGCAAAACCGGAATGGGAAGTCGTCCCACGCCTGAACGCAGTTTCATGTCAAGCACCGGGCCGTCGACCGACATTCCGAGCGGATTGGGACGGTCAAGCACGATGACGCTCTTGCCGTGACGGGCAGCCGCCTCCATTACATCAAGCATGGTTATGTAGTAGGTGTAGAATCGTGTTCCCACATCCTGAAGATCCACAAGAATCACGTCGACACCGGCCATCACCTCGGGCGACGGGCCGCGTTTTCCGCCGTTATACAGCGATGCGATGGGTATTCCCGTCACCTCGTCAACCGAGCTCGCCACATGCTGTCCGGCATCGGCGGTGCCACGGAATCCATGTTCGGGCGAGAAAAGTGTGACTACATCAACATTATTTTCAAGCAGGAGGTCGAGAGTGTGCTTGGAGCCGACCATGCCGGTGTGATTGGACAGCAACGCCACCCGGCGCCCTTCAAGCCAAGGCTTGTAAAGGTCAATCCTCGCAGCGCCCACAGTCACTTCAGCGGCATCGGCTATAAATGAGGTAGAAAGAATAAGCGCCGAGAAAATCAGCAATGCGACAATTCTTTTAATGTTGGATATTATCATTCCACAAAGATACATAAATATCAATTAAGTAATGCACCACATCCCAATCTTTTTTATCGCTCAAATATCGGCGCGTCAAGCACTTTACAGATTATTAACAGTAGTGGGCAACTACAATCATGGCAGAGCCACCCGTTACAGCGTCTACAATAATGCAGACAGTGTAAGGGCGGCTCCACCAGTGACTTCATGGGTCAAATTAAACCGAAAGACTAATCCCACAAAGTCCTACCACTAGACAACCAAGATCACATTCCTGAATACATTTAGATTACAAAATATATTAGAGTCATCATTAATCCTTCAATATAAATCCTAAGCCTTTACACTACGTGACAGCATCCTGTGCCCCACCCTGCAGTAGAGGCACTTGCGAGCCTCGCAGTACTCGCGTCGCAACTGAATCAGTGCCTGTGAGGTGAATGCATCGTCACACTTTACACCCGCATCGACAAACATCGCGACCACCGAATTGCTCTCGGGCTTCATCTCCTGCAACATGGCGACCGCCCTGTCGGTCATCGACTTGTCGTCGAGCGACAACCCGTAGGCATAGAGAAGCGGCACCACTACATTTATTATAAGCACCGTTATCGAGCCTCGGCTCAACGCCACGCTGCGCGTAGACTCAAGGGAGCCGTTGAAAGTGTAGTGATTCGCCCAGTAACCAACCAGCTCAACCTCAAAGAGCTTACAAGCCTGCGCCAGATTCCCTGCATCCACAATGCGTGACATCAGCCTGAATCCGCCAAAGAGCATTGCCGCAAGAAATGCAATGCGCCTGTGAGGGAAATTGGCCGGACGCATCCTCGACATCTTCCACCCGAGCCTCGGTTGCCGTTCCAGCGAGAATTTCCGGGCGAGATAGTCATACTCCTTTTTCAGCAGCTCCACATAGGAGTCACCGTCGCCTACCCCTTCGAGCAAGCCCGACTGCCCGAAAAGCAGAGCCTCTATGCTCAATGCCGAGTCACTGTGCTTGCCGATGAACCGCAACGGAACACTCAACGCAAGACGCTCAAAAGGCTCACTGTTAACCCCGAAACCAAGTGCGCGCGCAAGAGTCACATAGCAAGTCGACTCCCAGTCGCCCGAGAATCGCGACAGGTAACGGTTGATGCGCTCGCTCTTATTGTAAAGACGCTCATAGGCGAGGTTGTCGAGCCATGAGTATAGCCGCACATTGTCGATGGTCTTGAACTCCTCATGGCATGGAAGGTCGTCGGCCGCCGAAGCCACCAATCGCCTGTAACTCTCGTTGAACGAGGGCGAACATGACATTTTCATCTGAGGTATCACATTCCCGTCGCTCCGCCTCACCGGTGCATCATCCTTGGAAACGACATGAAGTATCACCGAGTCGTAAGCCTTGTCGCCGTCATGTCCGTGACGATGCCAGTCGCTTGCCCTGACATGGATTTCAACATCACCCGCCCACATTTCATCGCCTATGCGAATCTTTGCATTGAAAAAATCGGGCCCGGAATCATGATTCAAGCAACCCGGGTCTATGACATGCACACGATGGCCATCGACTGTAAACATTTCTTTGACAGGCCACAGCCGATGTTGCCATACGTATTGCATCAGTCTTTCCATAGGTCATACTTTGCTAATACGCAAACATAATCAAAATTATCGAATAAAAAAACAATATCGCATAATTATTTAACAGGATTGAAAAGATTTTGTGATAACTAAATCATTTTAACATATCACATAGCAATAATGGCATCAAAAAAAGCGTAACTTTGCACTCTATGGAAACGACAATCAAAAAGCCTCTTACCGGGCTGACCCTCGAACAACTCCGTAACGTAGCCGCTGAATGCGGAATGCCGTCATTTGCCGCAAAGCAGATGTCGCAATGGCTCTACGAGAAACGCGTAACATCGATCGACGAGATGACCAACCTGTCGAAAAGTGCCCGTCAACGCCTCTCAACCGACTACTGCATAGGCGTAACGCCTCCCAAAGCGGCGGCCGAATCAACCGACGGCACGGTCAAGTACCTGTTTGACGGAAAAGGAGGTCGTGACATAGAAGCGGTCTACATTCCCGACAAGGATCGCGCCACACTGTGCGTGTCGTCACAGGCGGGATGCCGCATGGGGTGCAAATTCTGCATGACAGGCCGACAGGGATTCCACGGCAACCTGACGGCGTGTGACATCATCAACCAAATCATGGCGATACCCCAAAGCCGGTCGCTCACCAATGTAGTATTCATGGGCATGGGCGAACCGATGGATAATCTGCCCGCCGTGCTTCAGGCAATCGAGGTGCTTACTTCGCCCTGGGGACTGGCATGGAGCCCGAAGCGCATAACCGTGTCGACCATCGGCAAAATAAACGAGATGAAAACCCTGCTCGACACCACCAAGGTGCATCTCGCCGTGAGCCTCCACTCTCCCTATCCCGAGCAACGGGCATCGCTCATGCCCGTAGAACGCGCCTATCACTCACGCGATGTCATCGCGCTGTTGCGACAATATGACTTCGCCCACCAGCGCCGACTCTCATTCGAGTACATCATGTGGCGCGGTGTCAACGACAGCCTGCGTGACGCCGACGCTCTCGCACGACTGCTCAAAGGACTTGACTGCCGAGTCAACCTCATCCGATTCCACGCCATACCCGACAGCGACCTGAGCACATCATCGACCGACACGATGACCGCCTTCCGCGACAGGCTCAACGAACACGGCGTAACGGCAACCATACGCGCATCACGAGGCGAGGACATAGCAGCCGCCTGCGGAATGCTCGCCGGAAAGGCACGGAAAGAGCAATAACGCCCAATCGCAAGCGACGAGGCCGGGGAAATAGTTGAGCACGAATTGAATTCGGGTGTAAAATATCGATTTTGTCCTACTATTATAACGATTTTTTCACCCTTAGATAAATTTATTGTGCCTATTTTTGCCTAAAATCCCTAATTAATACCTCATCCGCGATGATAAGAACACTTATATCGTGCTTGATTGTGCTATGTGCGACAGCTGCGGCCCCGGCCAAAGACAACCAAGCCATTATCCCGTTTCAGGAAGGATCGATAAGACTGACATTCCTGAATGACAATGCGGTAAGAGTGGAATACGCCAAAGAATTCAGCGACACTCTCCCCGAATGGATCTACGTTAACGAATCGCCCCGCACAGGCAAGCTCACCAAAACCGAACTGCAAAACGGGACCACGCGCATATCGGCCGGCAAAATCAAGGCCGACATCGACCGCAACAAAAGAGCCGTCACCATAACCGACGCACAGGGTCGGCCCGTGTTCACGACACGTGACATCACTCTATATTCAACCGACAACCCCGACGGAACGCGTGACACAGGCGCACAATTGTCATGGGACAACAGCGCCGACGAGCATCTTTACGGACTCGGACAATTCCAGGACGGATTCACCGACATAAAGGGACTGTCACGCCGCCTCACCCAGGTCAACACACAGATATCGATACCCTTCATCCTGTCAAACAAGGGCTACGGCATATTGTGGAACAACTACGGACTCACCGAATACAATCCCGGCCCCACCACCGTAGCACTGTCACGCAGCGAAAAGGCCGGAGCCGCCCGTGAAGTCAACATCACGACCACTGAAGGCGCACGCAGGGAAGTGCGCCGCGACAACACTTTTACCGGCGTAATCGACATCCCCGAGAGCGGCGACTACTCGATACTGCTCGATGTGGGACAAAAGATGGCCCGCCGTCACAACCTGACAATCGACGGCAAAACGATAATGGACCAGCGGAACCTTTGGCTTCCCCCCACATCATCGACCATCGTCACGCTCACCAAAGGAAAGCATGAGCTGTCGGCCAACCTTGAACGCGGCGACAACCCCACCGTGACATTGAAGAAGCTCGACGGCACATCGACATTGCGCTCACCCATGCCCGCCAAAGCCGACTTCACCGTATTCACCGGCACGCCCGACGAAATCATAGCCTCATTCCGCTCGGCCACAGGTCACGCCCCCATGATGCCGGAGTGGGCGCTCGGCTACATCCACTGCCGTGAACGCTTCCACTCACAGGACGAGCTGCTGTCCAACGCCGCCGAATTCCGCAAGCGCGAAATTCCGGTCGATGTCATAGTACAGGACTGGCAATATTGGGGCAAGCACGGATGGAACTCCATGCAATTTGACGAAGACGCATATCCCGACCCCAAAGCCATGGTCGACAGTCTGCACGAAATGGACATGAGGCTGATGCTCTCGGTGTGGTCGAAAATCGACAAAAATTCACCCGTGGGAAAAGAGGCCGATGCAAAGGGCTACTATATCCCCGGCTCCGACTGGATCGACTTCTTCAATCCCGAAGCATCGCAATTCTACTGGAGTAACTTCAGCAAGCGACTCCTGAAGCCCTACGAAATCGACGCATGGTGGCAGGATGCAACCGAGCCCGAAAACGACGACCTTGAAGGTCGCCGTGTAATGAACGGCCGTTACCGCGGCGAATTGTTCAGAAACGTATATCCCCTGCTTGTCAACCGCACGGTATATGAAGGCTGTCGCGCCGACATGCCCCAAAAACGCACAATGATACTGACCCGCTGCGGATTTCCCGGCATACAGCGTTACGGAGCCGCAATGTGGACCGGCGATGTGGGCAACGACTGGGAAACATTCCGCCGACAGATTGCAAGCGGACTCTCAATGGCCGCTTCGGGAATGCCCTGGTGGACCTACGATGCAGGCGGATTCTTCCGTCCCGGCGACCAGTACACCAACGACGACTACATACAGCGCATGATACGCTGGATCCAGGCAGGAACGTTCATGCCGCTGATGCGCGTACACGGATTCACGAGCGAAACCGAACCGTGGCGTTACGGGGCCGAAGCCGAACGCATAATAGGCAATGCCATCAAGTGGCGTTACAGGCTGCTGCCCTACATCTACTCGTTGTCACACAAGGTGAGCAGCGAAGGCTACACGATGATGCGCCCGCTCGTATTTGACTACCCCGACGACAAGAATGCACTTGCCGTAAAGCATGACTACATGCTCGGCGGCAACCTGCTCATACTTCCCGTTACCGAACCGTCGATAGCGTCACGCACCGCCTATCTGCCCGCAGCCAAAGGCGGATGGTACAACCTCTATGACAACTCGCATCTCGACGGAGGCCGCGAGCATAACATCAACGTGACGATGGAGAACATCCCCGTCTACGTAAAGGCCGGAAGCATACTCCCCATGTCGCACGACAAGCAGTACACCGGCGACCTGAAGGACGAGCCTCTTGAAATAGCGATATATACCGGAAACGACGGAGAGTTCTCGCTCTATGAAGACGAAGGCGACAACTACAACTACGAAAAGGGAGCCTGCAGCACCATCGACATGAAGTGGAACGACAAGTCACGCACACTGGAGATAGCGTCACGCAAAGGAAGCTATCCCGGCATGAGCAAGAACCGAAAATTCAACATAACGATAAACGGGCAACCTGCACGCACAATAGACTATAACGGAAACAAAACGACATTAAAACTTTAATCAATCATGAACCGCATTCTCGCCATTCTGTCGATCGCAATCCTGATTACAGGCTGCGCCGGCACACCCCACCTTACCTCGCCCAACGGCAAGATAGCTCTCGACATCAACCAAGATTCTACGACCACGTTAACCGTTAAATATGTCAACGGCAACAGTTCAGAAAATCTGTTCACGATATCGTCATTAGGAGTAATGTCCTCTGACAGCGCAAATGTCAGCACCAACTTTTCATTTAAAAAGACAACGCCCGGCGTTAAGAGCGAGTACACGATGCTCACCGGCAAGAAGAGTGTGTGCACCAACGAGTACAACGAGTATGAGTTTGCATCCGACGACATCGAGGGAGTGTCGATGATACTGCGAATCTACAACGACGGCATCACGTTACGTTATGTCACCACACCCGACTCCCCCATCGTAGGTGAGATTACCCAATACACAATCGACGCCGACAAGAAACGCTGGATGCAACGGTATGACCCGGGTTACGAGCGCTTCTTCCCCGAGCAGACGGGACATGATCAAAAGGATGACCGTTGGGGCTACCCGGCCCTTGTAGAGTTCAGCGACAGCACCTGGGGACTATTCACCGAGGCGGCCATCGAGAAAGAGAACTGCGCTTCGCTGCTGAAAGCCACCGACAACGAGTCGGAGTATGCCGTAGAGTGGGCATCGTCAGCCTCATGCACCGCCACCCCCTGGAGAGTGGTGATAATAGGCAGCCTCAACGACATCGTGGAGTCGACGCTCGTGACCGATGTCAGCCCCGAGGCACGCATCGACACCTCATGGATTGAACCTGGAGTGGCATCATGGATTTATTGGGCTCATAATCACGGATCAAAAGACTATCAGATTCTGAAACAATACATCGACCTTGCCGACACGCTCAACCTGCCCTATACGCTCATCGATGCCGAATGGGACGAGATGTCAAACGGAGGCGACATAAACGATGTAGCTGCCTACGCAGCCTCAAAAGGGGTAAAACCGCTGATATGGTACAACTCAAGCACAGGATGGATCAACGGAGCCCCCGGCCCGAAATTCAGGCTCAACAAGCCTGAAGACCGCGAGAAAGAGTTTGCATGGCTTGAGGATAACGGCTTTGCCGGAGTCAAAATCGACTTCTTCCCGGGCGACGGCCAGGAAACGATGAACTACTACATCGACCTGCTCGAAAGCGCGGCAAAGCATCATCTGCTCGTAAACTTTCACGGTGCGACAGTGCCTCGCGGCTGGCAGCGTACCTATCCCAACCTGATGTCGGTCGAGGGTGTGTACGGAGCCGAGTGGTACAACAACGCCCCCATACTCACAAATCGTGCGGCCGCACATAACGCCACACTCCCCTTCACCCGCAATGTCATAGGCCCGATGGACTATACGCCTTGCACATTCTCGGATTCGCAACATCCCCACATCACCAGCCACGGCCACGAGCTGGCACTGACAGTGCTCTTTGAATCGGGAATACAGCATCTGGCCGACCGCCCCGAAAGCTACCTCGCACAGCCTGCCGAAGTGCTCGAATTCTTCTCGACACTGCCGTCGACATGGGACGAAACCAAGCTGCTCGCCGGCTATCCCGGCAACCACACCGTGATAGCGCGCAGGAAAGGCAGCGACTGGTACATAGCGGGCATAAACGGAACCGACGAGCCGATGGAGGTGACACCCGACTATTCGCCCGTCAACAAAGGCGAGATAAGCGGCACGATGTTCACCGACAGCGGCAATCTCGACAACCCTTGGTCAATAAGCTCCATAACCTCACTCCCCGAAAAGATAAATATGCAACCGAGAGGCGGATTCGTAATAAAAATGCAATAATAAACATCGCCTAATGCAATCTCCGCATCCATTAACACGACATGGATGCGGAGATTCTTTTTTAGCCTGAAGTTAACACGACGCCCTTAAACATAATCATTATCATATACGTTTTAGAAATATGATAAAGTAATTTTTAATACTAAAACAAATAAAAACTTATGGCTAATAAAACAAAAAGTATCAAGGGCACACAGACTGAAAAGAACCTTGCTATTTCCTACATGAATGAGGCACAGGCTTATGCACGCTACACGTTCTACGCCCAGCAGGCTGATAAGGAGAATTATTTCCCGATCGGCGAGATATTCCGTGATACGGCATCCAACGAATTGCGTCACGGCAAAATATTCCTGAAGATGCTTGAAGGCGGCACTGTCGACATAGCCCTTACTCCTGATGCCGGCGTAATCGGTGACACAGCCACCAATCTTGAAATCTCCATCAAGGAGGAAAAGGAGGAAGGCGTAAAGGCCTACATAGCCTTTGCCAAGGTAGCCGAAGAGGAAGGATTCCCCGATGCAGCACGCCACTTCCGCGAAATCGCCGAGATAGAGCAACATCACTGCGACCGATTTGAACGTTATCTCCAGCAGGTAAAGGACGGCACAGTGTGGAAACGCGACAAACCCATCAAGTGGAAATGCCTCGTGTGCGGTTACATCTACGAAGGCAAACAGCCACCGGCAGTGTGTCCCGCCTGCGACCATCCGCGTGAACATTACATGGCTCTTGACTGACCATAACGACAATGATTTTCCGTTTGGGCTTGCGGCAACCGCTGCAGGCCCAAATGTTTAACCGGTAACATCGACTGACAAATGAAACCGATAATCACCCACTTCACCGACGACGACCTGTATAAATTCACAATGTGCTGCGCGGTAATAGAGAACTTCCCGCGAGCAAGGGTGAAATACACATTCATCGACCGAAACGACATGGTGTATCCCGCAGGATTCGTCGACCGCCTCAACGAGCAGATAGTCATGCTTGAGGAGCTCGTCATCACCGACCGTGAAATCGACTTCATGAAACGCAAATGCAGCTACATCCCGGAGTGGTTCTACCGTTACCTGAGGGGATTCCGCTACCGCCGCGAATGGGTGAGCGCGCATCAGGACCGTGAGGGTCACCTTCACATCGACATCGAGGGCAACTGGTCAGACACGATACTGCTCGAGGTAAAGATACTCGCGATAGTGTCGGAGCTCTATTACATCATGACCGGCAAGGCAGAAACAATCGACTATGACGCCTACTACCGGAATTCCTACGACAAAGCCGAGAGGCTCCTTGACGCGGGATGCGTCTACAGCGATTTCGGCACACGCCGGCGGGCATCGTTCAAAACCGAGGACACGGTTGTGGCCGCGATGAAGGAGTGTGACGAAAGCGGTCGTCGTCCCGGAAAGTTTGTAGGCACGAGCAACGTGTATCTCGCCATGAAGCACGACCTCACGCCTATGGGCACAATGGCTCATGAATGGGTGTGCGCGATAGGAGGAATGTATGGGCCGCAGATGGCCAACCATATAGCCATGGACAAGTGGCGCAACACATTCCGCGGAGCACTCGGAACATTTCTCTACGACACCTACGGGTGGCACATATTCAGCCTGAACTTCTCGGAAGATTTCGCCAACATGTTCAAAGGGCTGCGTGTCGACAGCGGCGACAACTACAAGCAGATCGAAAACATAGTGAAGAAGTACAGGTCGCTCAACATCGACCCGCTCACCAAGCAGGTAATATTCAGCAACGGCCTCGACACCGACAGCGCAATCGAGCTACACAAGTATGCGAGGAAGTACTGCATGCCGTCATTCGGCATAGGCACGCACTTCACCAACGACTTCCCGGGACTGAAGCCGCTTAACATAGTGATAAAGCTTGTCGCGGTAAAAATCACCGAAACATGGGATTTCTACAACGACACCTGCAAGCTGAGCGAGGACTGGGGCAAATACACGGGCAAGCCCGAAGTGGTGCAGCGATTCATAGCCGCACTCAACATGAAGCAATGACTATTTACGACCGAAGTCGGCGGGAATCTCACCCCACTCTTCGGTCTTCCACTTTATTATGCGATTGGGATAGGTGTTATTGTTCAACCAAGCCTCGGCACGCGCTATGAGCTGATGCAGCTTGGCGTTACGCGGAGTCTTGGCAAGCGAAGTCTTGGCGTGACGGTTGCGCACCCACGCCTGAGCCGTGCGACTGTCGGAGTATATGGGCATAGTCCAACCCTGCTGCTTACACAATGCAAGCGCATGGACAAGCGCAAGAAACTCGCCCACATTGTTGGTGCCGTCATCAATCGGCCCGAAGCGGAAAAGCTCGGCACCCGACGCTACATCCACACCGCGATACTCCATTCGTCCAGGATTGCCGGCACAAGCGGCATCTACGGCAATTGCGTTACGCTCAATCTCGGGAAACGCCTCGTAATTGACAATGGACGCACCGTGACCTGCTATGGCACGTAACGCATACAGCTCATCCTCGGCATCGCCCCTGAAAGCCATCGTGGCATCCTCAAGCGAGTTGAAGCCTTTGTATCTGGCACCAGGATATCCCTCAACCTGAGCCTTGCACTCCTCCCAGGAGTCATATATGCCCGGAGCGTTACCGCTCCACACTACATAAAATTTACGCTGATTCATTGGCGGCGTTATTAGGAACAGTTAAGCAACAACGCGATGTCGACCGAACGCATATTTACAATAGCCGCTATGCGGCGGTTGACCGGCTTTCCGAGAAAAGTGTAGACGGCACGCTGCATTCCGGGAAGCATCCTCACGACATTGGTCACGCCCTCACACGACAAGATGTCGTTCATCAACGACAGGAATGTGTTGCTAAGGGCCATGGCGGCAGTGCGCGGCACGGCATTTCCGGGACAGGTGTAGCATATCCGTCCGCCCGAAGCGAGTGCGGCATTGGAGGTCGACAATGTAGATATGTCAACGGCCGGAAGCGACGGGAAAGCGGCACCGCAGTCGTAGTCAAGATCCATGACAATGACACCCTTCTTCATGACATCGACCATGTCGGAGTCGACATGGTAACGCGGCGACACCTGCGAGGCTATCACAATGTCGGCTGTGCGTAACGCATTTTCAAGGACACGCGGATGTATGGCCGAAGTGACAAGCCCGGGAGCGAGTAGTCGCGATGCCTCACGCAACCGGTAGACATCATTGTCAAACATTCGCACCATCGCGCCCATGCCCAATGCCGACGACGCGGCGGCACAGGCTGCAATGTCGGAGCCTATTATGGTCACCTCACACGGCACTATGCCGGCGATTCCGCCGAGAAGTATTCCCTTCCCGTGGTCGGGATGAGCAAGAAGCGACGAAGCAAGCGCAATGGCAGCGCGCCCGTCGATTTCGGCAAGTATGTCATAGAACGGGGTGTGCCCCTTGGAATCCTGAATCAAGTCCACGGCAACGGCCACGATGCGACGGTTGAGCAGCTCCCTGACGGCGTCGACCGACTGCTGTTCGGCATGAAGCAGCGAAAGGAGCATGGCACCACGGCGCATGCGCTTCACATCGGCGGCACTCACCGGCGCAAGATGCAGCACGATGTCACACCGCAACGCCTCATCGCGGTCGACTATGGCGGCTCCAGCGCGCAAGTACTGCGAGTCGGAGTAGTGAATCACCGACGCGGCATCGGCCTGAATTTTCACGCAATATCCCCGAGCCACCAGCATTGCCACAGCCTCGGGAGTGAGGGGGAAGCGACGGTCGGTCAGCGTGGCACACGAGGGTACACCTATTGCAATCCTGTGAGGCTTCACTGTTACATCGACAGGTTGAGGCATGGGGGTATGGGAAGCATCGCTTATCATCATGGTCATTCGAGATTAAGTTGCTTTATAAACCGACGCGCAGTATCGCTCTTCTCGCACTCCGAGTCGAGCAAATCGGCTTTAAACACCACTTCGGCCTTTGAATAGTAAGGCATTCTTGCCTCAAGCGCATCCACGATGAATCGTCGCAACTCCTCATCATTCTTGTCGGCAATCAACGGCCTCTTATGTCGTCCTCGCATCAATCTCACATGAAGCTTGTCGACCGATGTGTCGAGAAACACGGTAGTCCCGGCCTGATTCATCCAATCCATATTGTCGAAAAAACATGGTGTGCCGCCGCCACAGGCCACCACCACATCCTCAAACTGCCCCACTTCATGGAGCATATTACGCTCCAGGTCACGGAACCCGCTCTCACCGTGAAGCGCAAAGAGCTCCTTTACGGTGTGATGATAGCGGCCTTCGATATATGTGTCAAGGTCAATGAACCTGCATCCGGTAATGGCCGATACCGTGCGTCCGAGAGTGGACTTTCCACATCCCATATAGCCTACAAGAAATATCGGTTGCATAACATTATTTATTGTATGAAGTGCAAATTTAAGTAAAACATGGATTATTTACATCGGTGTAGGATGAAAAAATCGGCGAAAAAGTACAAATTTCCAATAAAATAGATTAATTTTGAAGAATTAATCGTCCTATCATGTTGCAAAGGAAATTACTCATAATAGTGGCTGCAATAGCCGTCATTGCCGGATGCACCACGCGCAAGCCTTATCAGATGCTCGAAGGTGTCGCGTGGAACACTACATTCCACATAATATACTCATCGTCGGCATCGCTTGACGACTCCATACACGACATAATGCGACAAGTTGAGCTGTCGATATCGCCTTACTGCGACTCATCGACTATAAGCAAAATCAACCGTAACGAATCGATGATAACCGACTCGATGTTTCGCAAAGTATTTCTCAAGTCAAAGCATATCAACAACATAAGCCAAGGCGCATTTGACCCCACGATAGCCCCCGCAATCAACCTTTGGGGATTTGGCAGCGGCAAAGCAGCCGAACACACTCCCTCACAGCACCAGATCGACAGCGCATTGCAGCTAACGGGCATCGATGAATGTTTCCTGACCCCGTCGGACACAATCGTGAAGAAGCATCCCGGCACCGAATTCGACTTCAGCGCGATAGCCAAAGGCTACGGTTGCGACGCTATAGCCGAAATGATGCGACGAAACGGATGCCTGAACTTCATGATAGAGGTGGGTGGAGAGATTGTTGTTGACGGAAACAGCCCGCGAGGCACCGACTGGAATGTAATGATCGACGCTCCACTGCAGGCCCATGACTCGATACTACATGACGGCATCGCCGTAATATCGGTGACTTCATGCGCCATAGCCACATCGGGCAACTATCGCAACTTCCGCAATGTCGACGGAGCGATATACGGCCACAGCATATCGCCCAGCACCGGACGACCGGCCGAAAACAGCACATTGAGCGTAACCGTAGTAGCTCCCGAATGCATTACCGCCGACGCACTTGCCACGGCATGCATGGTAATGAACATCGACAGCGCCATCAACATGATTGAGTGCCTCGACAATGTGTCGGCCCTGTTTGTAACAGCCGACGAGAACGGACAATGGCAACTACGCACTACATCACGGTTTCCCAAGCTCATTCACTGATTACAATCAACATCATGTCATAAAAATTACAAAGGGCCAGTCTCCCGACTCGCCCTTTATAATTAACCTTAAATCTAATACCATGAAAAACACAGTGCAAATATAGTAATTATACCCTTAGAACATCCCCGGGGATGAATGGTTCACGGCCCGAGCACATTTAACACACATTAACATTAAAATCCATATTTTCTGAGTACCTTAGCATAACTAAAAAACCAGACATCAATGCGAATTAAAATTTTGGTCGTAGATGACGAAGAGTCATTATGCGAAATACTTAAATACAACCTTGAGCTCGATGGCTACGAGGTAGATTATGCACTATCAGGTGAAAAAGCTCTTACCATGGACCTTTCAAGCTACTCATTGTTCATCCTTGACATAATGATGGACAAGATTAGCGGATTTGATTTTGCCAAAAGGCTTAAGAACAACATAGCCACCGAAAACACCCCGATAATCTTCTGCTCGGCACTCGACGGAGAAGATGACACAGTCATGGGTCTTAACATCGGAGGCGACGATTACATCACCAAGCCATTTGTAATCAGCGAAGTACTTGCGAGGGTACGCGCCGTGCTGCGCAGGTCGCACGTGTCGCAGCAATATGCCTACAACCTTTCAAAGAGCATCCACGAGCCCGACATCACATTCAAGACACTCCGAATCGACCGCAACGAGAAGAGCTGCTTCCTCAACGGCGAGCCCGTAACGCTGACCAAGACGGAGTTTGAAATCCTGCTGTTCTTCCTCACTCACCGCAATCGCATATACTCGCGTGAAGAGATTATACGTGAAGTGTGGCCCGACGATGTAGTTGTGTCCAACCGCACCATCGACACCAATATAACCCGTCTGCGCAAGAAAATCGATCCCTACGGCAACAACATCATAACTCGCTTAGGTTTCGGATATGGCTTTAAGGAAACCAATTAGCTATCAGTGGCGACTGTTCATTCCACTTGTTGCGATGCTGTGGTTCATCATCATCGCTCTTGCCCTGTTTCAATACGAAAGGGAGAAGACCTACCGAACCCAGCGCGTAAACGATGAGTTGCGTCTTATAAACTCGCGCATAATCGCATCCTACGATCAAGACATCGATCTTGCTCCGTTCATGAACTTCATCGCGAAATACTATGAAAACTCCGTGCTCAACGGCATAAGAGTTTCCATTTACGATGAACGGGGCGAACTGCTCTATTGCGTAGGAACCCCCATCCCGAGATACACCTCGGAGAATCTTCCGCCAGAGTTGGCCGACGCCACCGAGAAGGGAGCGGGAACCGCATTCCGACGCAGCGACGAAAACGACAAGGACAACCCCTACTATTACTTCGGAGCCCGCACAAGTTCCGACGGCAAGATATATGTGCATACGGCAATGCCCTACACTCTATCGCTCACCCAGTCAATGGCCGTCGACGAGAGCCTGTGGATAATAATCATTGCGCTCGCAGCCATAGTTTCAGTCATAGCCTACTTTACGACGCGATACCTCGGCAAGAACATAAGCCTGCTGCATGACTTTGCCAACCGCGCCGCCAGCGACAAGGATTTCAACATCGACGACGACTTCCCGCACGATGAACTCGGCGACATATCGCGACAGATAATAAGCCTGTATCGTGAAAAAATGGAAGCCAATGAACGTTCGGAGCGCGAGCACCGCATAGCCATAAAGGCCACCGAGGAGAAGATAAGCGTAACCAAGCAGCTCACCAACAACATAAACCACGAGCTAAAGACCCCCGTGGGCGTAATCAAGGGCTACCTCGACACAATTGCCGACCATCCCGAAATGGATGAGGCATCGCGCACCCGCTTCATAGGCAAAGCCCAGGAACACATGGAGCGGCTGTGCAACATGCTCAACGACTTGTCGACGATTACTCGCCTCGAAGAAGGAGGCTCGGGTGTGATGAGGGAGCGTGTCGACTTCCACGAACTCGTGTTCAACGTTGCGGCCGAGCTTAAGAACATCAACCTCACCAACGGCATCAAGTTTACATTTGACATTCCGCTCGACTGCTATGTCGTGGGCAACTACAACCTGCTCTACGGAATGCTCATAAATTTGATAAGAAACGCCGACTTCCACTCCCACGGAACCGATTGCGGCATAAAGATAGTGAAGCAGAACTCGCGGGAATACGTATTCTCATTCTACGACAACGGAAACGGCGTGGAAGAGGAGCACCTTCCGCATCTGTTTGACCGATTCTACCGCATCGACAAGGGACGCTCGCGCAAGGTGGGGGGAACCGGCCTCGGACTTCCCATCGTGAAGAATACGATAAACGTTCTCGGCGGCTACATCAGGGTTCAGAACAACAAGCCTCACGGCCTGGAATTCAGATTTTCACTTATAAAATGGACTGCAAATCCAAATAAACAGAAATAAGCGCAAAATTATTAGAATTGGAACTTAGCTGTAACATCATTGCAATATCGATTGTATATCTTTGCATCACATAGGACGACAATATAGATTGTCCTATTTGTAAAGCATACTATCATTACCATTAACGAAAGCATTGCTTGCAAAGATATAGTAATTTTGTAATATAAAGAATGTGGCTCTAAGCCTTTCCCCGAAAGAGAGGCACCGAAATCTCGGAAGAGTTGGGAATCTGAAGGCAAAAGGCCTATAATTGTCGAGAGGACAACGATTTCCCCCACTACAAACAAGATAATTGGCCGAAAAGGCCCGAAAGACCGCACAAATGCGGTCTTTTTTTCTTTTACGCCCTTACAATCGGAGCAGACCTGCAATGCCGACGGCAAATGGAATAGAGTATCGCATGACGCAACTTAGGTAACTGAAAAATATTTAATACTGCAACATGAAATCATTACACCTGTTTTGGATTGCCGCAGCATTGACAATCGGCATATCAACCCAAAGCTGCACCAAAAGTTCGGCAACCGAGATATTGCCGGATGGGGTCACCATCGAAACGCCGACAGGCAATGTAAGGCTTAAGGTCGTAACCGACAAGATAATAAGAGTGTCGGCATCGCCCGACAGCGAGTTCCCCGACGACGCAAGCCTTGTGGCATTACCGGTCAATAAAATTCCCGAATTTTCAGTAACACAGACTGACGACAGTGTGTATCTAACGACATCGCAGCTCAAAGCCGCCGTTGACAAGCACTCCGGAGCCGTGACATTCCTTGACAAAAGCGGTAAAAAGATACTTCAGGAGAGCGACGGAAGCCGCTCATTCAAACCGATAACCGTAGAAGGCACCGACGGATACACAGTAACGCAGTCATTCCTCTCGCTCGATGACGATGAAGGCATCTACGGTCTTGGCCAGCATCAAAGCAACGAGTTCAATTACAAAGGCAAGAACGAGGAGCTTTTCCAGTACAACACCAAGGTGTCGATACCATTTGTAGTGTCGACAGGCAACTACGGCATCCTGTGGGACAGCTATTCACTGTGCCGCTGGGGAAATCCCGATGACTACAGCCAGCTTGGCGACATATTCACGCTCTACGACATCGAAGGCCGCGAAGGCGCACTGACCGGAATTTATACCGACGCAAAGGGCGACACGATGACCCGTCAGGAGCCCCAGATATATTTCGAACACCTTATAAGAGGCGACCTCAATCACGTAGTGAACCTGCCACGCGACTTCAACTTCTACGGTTCAAAAGTTGTCTACGAAGGAGAGATTGAGCCTCGTGAGAGCGGCACATTCGACTTCATCATGTACTACTCGGGCTACCAGACCATATACATAGACAACAAGCCTGTAGTGGAACAGCGATGGCGCACGGCTTGGAATCCCAACAGCTACAAATTTTCGGTAAATCTCGAGAAAGGCAAGCGCACGCCCATAAGGATTGAGTGGGAGCCCAACGGCGGCGTGGCCTACTGCGGCCTTCGCGTATATGCCCCTACACCCGACGACAAGAAGAATCAACTCACATGGTGGGGCGAGATGCAGGACATGATCGACTACTACTTCATCTACGGCGACAACATGGACGATGTAATAAGCGGCTACCGCACTCTCACCGGCAAATCGCCCATAATGCCGAAATGGGCCATGGGCTACTGGCAAAGCCGCGAAAAGTACAACACCCAGGACGAGGTGCTGTCGACATTAGCCGAATTCCGCAAACGCCGCATACCTATCGACAACATAGTCATCGACTGGCAGCACTGGGAGGAGGACGCATGGGGCAGCCATGAGTTTGACCGCAAGCGATTCCCCGACCCCAAGGGCATGGTCGATTCCATCCATGCAATGAACGGGCGCGTGATGATTTCGGTGTGGCCAAAATTCTATATCACCACCGAGCACTTCAAGGAGTTTGACAAAAACGGATGGATGTATCAGGGAGCCATTCGCGACAGCATCCGCGACTGGGTCGGTCCCGGCTATCTCGGCTCGTTCTACGATGCCTACGACCCCGATGCACGCAAGCTGTTCTGGGAGCAGATGAACGACCACTACATGCCTCTCGGATTCGATGCATGGTGGATGGATGCCAGCGAGCCCAACATTCGCGACTGCACCGACATCGAATATCGCAAATACCTGTCAACCCCAACGGCACTCGGTCCGTCAGCCAAATACTTCAACGCCTACGCCCTGATGAATGCCGAGGCCATCTACAACGGACAGCGAGGTGTCGAGCCCGACAAGCGTGTGTTCCTGCTTACCCGCTCGGGATTCTCGGGACTTCAGCGCTACTCGACCGCCACATGGAGCGGCGACATCGCCACCCGCTGGGAGGACATGGAAGCGCAGATATCGGCGGGACTTAACTTCTCGGTAAGCGGAATCCCCTACTGGACCATGGACATCGGCGGCTTCTGTGTCGAGGACCGCTATGTAGCCGCCCAACGGGAGTACAACTTCACCGGCAACGAAAACGCCGATCTCAAGGAGTGGCGCGAACTGAACACACGCTGGTATCAGTTTGGAGCCTTCACCCCGCTCTCCCGCGCCCACGGCCAATGGCCCTTCCGCGAGGTATTCAACATCGCCCCCGAATCGCATCAGGCCTATAAGGCAATAACGGCCTACACAAAGTTGCGCTACAACCTCATGCCCTACATATACTCGCTTGCCGGCATGACCTACTTCAACGACTACACAATCATGCGCCCCATGGTGATGGACTTCACCGACGACAAAGCTACATTTGACATCAAGGACCAATATATGTTCGGTCCGGCTCTCCTTGTAGCGCCCGTATATAAATATGGAGCACGCAGCCGCAGCGTCTACTTCCCCGAAGGAAGTAAATGGTATGACTTCTACAGCGGAAAGATGATTGAAGGTGGGCGCGACATCACCGTCGACGCGCCCTACGAGAGGATACCGCTCTATGTGCGCGCAGGTTCAATAATTCCCGCAGGCGGCGACATAATGTCGACAGCCGAGGAATCCGGCGAGCCGACGACCATCGTTGTTTACGGCGGAAATGACGGCGACTTCACCCTCTATGAGGACGAAGGCACAAACTACGGCTACGAGCGCGGTGAATTTTCCAAGATAAGGTTCCAATATGACGACGACGCCTCTACCCTGACGATAGAGAGTCGCGAGGGACAATACCCCGGCATGAAAGCCGACAGACTGTTCAACGTAGTAAAGGTCGACGGCAAGCACGCAACAGCCAACGCCATAAAGGCAAAAGGACTGCTTGTGAAATACAACGGCGAGAAGGTGACCGCCAACATTTGAAATAACTTAAAAATTTAACTTATAATACATGTAATACATGAAACTCAAAACGACACTGATGTCGATAGCTATCGGCACATCGATATTGGCCTCAGGCCAACAGCCGGTCTATCTTGACAAGACAAAGCCTATCGAGGAGCGTGTAGAGGACGCTCTATCGCGGATGACACTGGAGGAGAAAGTAAGGCTGTGCCATGCCCAGAGTAAATTTTCGAGCGCAGGAGTTCCTCGCCTTGGCATTCCCGAAATAAGGATGAGCGACGGGCCTCATGGGGTGCGCGCCGAAATCAACTGGAACGACTGGGGATACTCCAACTGGACCAACGACTCAATAACGGCATTCCCGGCTCTCACGGCCCTTGCCGCCACTTGGAATCCGGAAATGTCGGCAATCTACGGAAAGAGCATCGGCGAAGAGGCCCGTTATCGCGACAAGAACGTGATGCTCGGCCCCGGCGTGAACATATACCGCACGCCGCTCAACGGCCGCAACTTCGAGTATATGGGCGAGGACCCCTACCTTTCGGGTGAAATGGTAGTCCCCTACATTCAGGAGCTGCAGAAAAACGGCGTGGCTGCATGCGTCAAGCATTTCGCGCTTAACAACCAGGAGCGATGGCGTGGCAGCATAAATGTGGTTCTTTCGGATCGCGCACTCTATGAAATATATCTCCCGGCATTCAAGAAGGCCGTAGTCGACGGCGGCGCCTGGAGCATCATGGGCGCATATAACCAGGTGTGGGACGAGCATTGCTGCCACAATTCACGCCTGCTCAACGACATCCTGCGCGGCGAGTGGGGATTTGACGGCGCGGTAATTACCGACTGGGGAGGTGCCCACGACACAAAGCAGGCGGCTCTCAACGGTCTTGACATCGAAATGGGCACCTGGACCAACGGCCTAACAAGCGAAAGCAAGTCACCCTACTCCGACTACTATCTCGCCAATCCTTACATCGACATGATGCGCAGCGGCGAGGTGCCCGAATCGACAGTCGACGACAAGGCCCGCAACATTTTGCGGCTCATCTTCCGCACGGCGATGAATCCCGACAGGCCTTTCGGCTCGGCCACATCGCCCGAGCACTACGCTGCAGCCAAAAGCATAGGTGATGAAGCAATCGTGCTCCTTAAAAATAACGGCATCCTGCCGCTCGACCCGGCCAAATACAAGAAGATACTTGTGGTTGGCGAAAACGCAGTTAGATTCCTCAACGAGGGCGGAGGCTCATCAGAGCTAAAGGTCAAGGACATGTTCACGCCTCTCGACGCCATACGCAACACCTACGGCAACGGCGTGACCTACGCCGAAGGCTACCGCTCGGGGCGTGCCATGTATGAACGCGAAGACCGCATAGCGCAAACCACATTGGACTCGTTGCGCAATCAAGCTGTGGCGATGGCCAAAGACGCCGATGCCGTAATATATATAGGTGGACTTAACAAGAATGCATTCCAGGATTGCGAATCGACCGACCGCCGCGAGTACAACCTCCCGTGGGGACAGGACAAGATAATCGAGGAGCTGGTTGCAGTCAACCCAAATGTGATAGTGGCCAATGTCACCGGCAATGCCTACGCAATGCCCTGGCTTGACAAGGTGCCGGCTGTAATACAAAGCTGGTATCTCGGCACAATGATAGGCCCGTCGATGGCCGATGTGATTTCGGGCAAGACCAATCCGAGCGGCAAGCTTCCGTTCTCATTCCCCAAGCGACTTGAGGACAACGGAGCCCACTCATTCGGAGCTGAATCCTATCCCGGAATCGAGCGCGAAGGCAAAAGTCGCCAGCAGCAATATCTTGAGGACATTCTGGTAGGCTATCGCTGGCACGACACCAAGAAGATTCCGGCCATGTTCCCGTTTGGTCACGGCCTGAGCTACACTACATTTGAATACGGCAAGGCTTCACTTTCATCCAACCTTATGGAGGGCGACAAGAGCATCACCGTCACTGTACCGGTTACCAATATCGGCAAAGTTGCCGGAAAAGAGGTGGTACAGCTCTACATCGCCGACGAAAAGTCGTCGCTTCCGCGTCCGCTCAAGGAGCTGAAGGGATTCAAGAAAGTGGAATTGAACCCTTCGCAAACCAAGGTCGTGAAATTTGAGATAACACCCGACGACCTGAAATTCTTTGACGACAAGGCTCACGAATGGATTGCCGAACCGGGCAAATTCAAAGTTTACATAGGCTCGTCAAGCACCGACATAAAATCGACATTGCAGTTTTCTTATAAATGATTTGATTTATACAAAACGACAAAGGCTTGCTTCAGCATAGAAGCAAGCCTTTGTTTTTGCTATTTATATCACTACAAGCAACCGTCAATGCCGGTGGAAAGCTCCTCCGCCTTCCTTGGCCACTTTCATGTATACCGGATCATTGTCGCCGGGAGGCGTGTCCTCCTCAAGCGTAACAGTATAATAGACATAATCGTCTATGCCGTGCTCATCACGCCATTTACGCGGTGCAACGCCTGAATCGCGCAGACCGCAGAACCAAATCATAGTGCCTATTTCACTGTCAATTTTAATTCCCGAAGAGTAAGCCAAGATTGGGAATGCCGCGTCATCGTCGGCGGTATAAGTTTCCATAAGGATTTTATTTTTATCGATATCCAATGTGTCGGAAAACATCGGCTGACCGTTAACAGGATATACGCATTCCAGCAACATCTTGCCGTTATCAATCGGCACGGCCATGAAATCAAGCGTTTCCACGCTGTCGGTCAACACGAAATGAATAAACTCCGACATCATCTCCTTTTCGGAAAACTCACCGTTGTGACATGAAATACGCTTAATTTTGCCGCGCTTACCGTTAAAGTCACCCTTCATTGTGGCACTTATGCACTGAACGCCCTTTATCCTGAAGTATTGCTGCATAACCTCAGGCAACGACAGAGCCTTGTTGTCATACTCCATCTTAACCTGCTGAGCATACACATTAACAACGCCAATCAACACGATTAGAAATGTGATAAAAGTCCTTTTCATACTATAACATTTTTAATAGATATATTTTGCAAAAGTATAAAAATACAGCAACAAACCGTCGGGACTCCATCCATTTAACCAAAAATTAACTATGCCCGATACCCTCAATTCAAAAATACGTTATCGCCCATTGACCACATCAACACGCCTAATTTGACAGTACAGTTGTAAAGTTCAATAATATTTTCTATTTTTGCAGTCAAATCCAAAGTCGCCGTCAAACGACAACGGACACAGCTTCGAAGCTTTTAATTGTGGAGAAGTAATTGAAAATGTTTGGTATGGTCGCGCTATTGCGCAGTGTAATTAGTCCTAAACCTCTGTCAGCTAAACTCATAACGCCGATGGAGGGAATTTTAGCATCGCCCAGGATTATATAGGTTTTAATTTCACCCCGACTATATGCCCGAAATCGCAGAACAAATTGTCGACCTGTCGCAACTCCTGGCCAAGAGCATCGAGGGAAAGACACCGTCAACGGTAAAATATTATCGGGCATGCATCTCTTCATTCCGTAAATTCCTTGGAAACGACACCATTGATGTGACCGATTTCGACGAGAACGACTTGTCGAGATTTGCCACGTGGCTTGTCGATGAAAAAAAGTCGGCATCAACGATAAAACTCTATCTGATGACGCTGCGCGCCATCTTCAACAACTCGGTCGACGACGGAAACAAGGCGTTTGCCAACGTATCGTCGAAAAACGATGCCGAAACCAACCTCACGACACGTGACGACATCTTAACCGTAGCCAACGCCTCGATGAGTCAATATCCGGCACTCGCACGAGTACGCGACATGTTCATGTTCAGCTTCTACACCTGCGGCACATCGTTTGAGTGCATGAAGCTCATGACGCTCAACGACATAACCGACGACTACATAAACATTCCCGACGGGCGTAAGATAATCAGGCTCTCATGCATGGACCGCCTGCTACCCGACAAGAAATCCGACAGCAACGCCCCACTCTTCCCCCTTGCCGATACACTTGACTTCGACGAATACGCCTCACGACTGGGCATCGTCAGCCGCAACCTGCAGCTACAGCGTCAGCTCAACCCCGACTCCGCGCTCAACGGCTGGATATCATGCGCAAGAGAGTGCGGCATCGACCTCTCGGTCATTGCCGAATGTGTCAGCAACACCGAAGCCTCGATATTTCAATTCGCCGACCGTCGTGACATGCCCGTCGACCGCGACGACATCGACGCAGCCGTGCGTCAGGTAGCATCATCAGTGTGTGACATCGAAAGCCATTGGTATGCCATGCGCATGTTCTCCCCCGTCGACACCGTACTAAAGCAGATAGAGTCAACCGCAGGAATCGACGTAGAAACCTACTATCCCGTCGAAGAGGTGGTCAAGATGCAAGGCAAGAAACGCATCGTAAAGACACAGCCCGTCATACGCAACATCATATTCCTGCGCGCCACCTCCGAAGAGGTCAAGTCATTAAGCAGTAACCTGTTTGGAACAGCGGCAATATACACATCGTCAAACGGTACATCACGCGAATATGCCATAATCCCCGAAGCCGAAATGATGCGCTTCAAATGGATCATATCACGATGCGCCGAAATGACGATGCTCGACGAAGAACGCCGTTGCCACCTCGCTGAAGGAACGAGAGTGCGCGTGACCGACGGCACATTTGCCGGATACGAAGGCCTCGTAATAAAAGAAGGACGACGCTACAACCTCATCGTCGAACTGCTCAACCTGCAGTTCATGGTCAAAGCCGAAATCCCCGCCACCTTCCTCACCGTCATCCCCTAACCCCTCCCACCGCATCAGGCGCCAACCGCCATGCCCGAATCACTGAAACACAAGACCTTCAAAGGCACCCTGTGGAGCTCTTTGCTCTAATGGGACGCTGCCTATTCGCCATATCACACACAACCTCAACCATATCACCCAAAGGGTTATATAAAATCTCGACTACTAATCAACGGCAAAGGGCCGGACATAATAAGACTAAAATATATTAGACATGAATAAGAAAGTATATTTAGGCATGGTTGCCGATATAATGCATCCAGGCCTTATAAACATCATCAACGAAGGTGCAAAATATGGCGATGTTATTATCGGCTTGTTCACCGACAAAGCCGTCGCCGAGCATAAACGACTTCCATTCCTCACTTATGAGCAACGTAAACAAGTGGTCGAAAATATAAAGGGTGTCGCAGAGGTCATTCCTCAGGATGAATGGTCGTATATACCAAATCTTCGTAAACTAAAGCCTGATTATATAATCCATGGTGATGACTGGAAAACCGGCATCGACATGGAGCTTCGCGAAGAAGTATTCAAGGTCATGGAGGAACTCGGAGGCAAAGTGATTGAAATTCCCTACACCAAAGGAATCGATTCAACCGGTCTTGTTGAAGAGGAAAAATCACTCGGAACAACACCCGAAGTACGCATGAAGCGTCTTCGCCGCCTTATTGCCGCCAAACCTATTGTCCGCATAATGGAAGCGCATGACGGACTGTGCGGCCTCATAATAGAAAATGCCGAAGTAGATGCCAACGGAAGACACAATACCTTTGACGGCATGTGGTCAAGCTCACTGACCGACTCCACATCAAAAGGCAAACCTGACATCGAGGCCGTAGACCTCACCACTCGCCTTCAGGACTTGAACAACATTCTTGAATGCACGACAAAGCCCATAATATTTGACGGCGACACCGGCGGCAAAATAGAACATTTTGTGTTTACTGTGCGCACACTGGAGCGCCACGGCATATCGGCGATCATAATAGAGGACAAGGTGGGACTTAAGAAAAACTCACTCTTCGGAACCGATGCCATACAGACACAAGATACAATCGAACATTTCTGTCAAAAGATAAGAGCCGGCAAGGAAGCACAGGTAACCAAAGATTTCATGATCATAGCCCGTATAGAAAGTCTTATCGCCGGAAAATCGATTGATGACGCATTAGAACGCGCTCGCGCGTATGTTGCAGCCGGAGCCGACGGCATAATGATTCACAGTAAAAATAAATCTGGCGAAGACATAAAGGAGTTCTGCCTAAGATTCAGAGAAGAACATCCCAAGATTCCAATTGTCGTAGTCCCCACCACCTACAACCACATCTACGAAAAAGAGCTCAACGAATGGGGTGTCAATGTAGTCATATACGCCAACCACATGTTGCGCGCCGCATATCCGGCAATGAAAAAGACAGCAGAAACAATTCTTGAAAATGAGCGTTCGCTTGAGGCTAACGGAATGTGCATGCCGATAAAAGAGATTCTCGAACTTATCCCCGGAACAAAATAGACATATAATGGTATCTGTTGACAAATTCTACGACACCCTTAAAGCATCAGGAGTTCGCCTATTCACCGGTGTTCCCGACTCTTTACTAAAAAATTTATGTGCCTATATAACCGATAACTCGGATGCGACACATAACATAATAGCCGCAAACGAAGGTGCAGCTGTAGGAATTGCGGCCGGACATTATCTCGCCACGGGAGAAGTCCCTGTTGTATACATGCAGAACTCAGGAATAGGCAATGCCGTAAATCCGCTCATGTCACTTGTCGACGAGAAAGTGTATTCAATGCCCGTTCTGTTGATAATAGGGTGGAGAGGTGAGCCCGGAGTACACGACGAGCCACAGCATGTGAAGCAGGGAGAGGTAACAATACCTCTTCTTGAAGCAATGCAGATTCCCTACATTGTCCTTCCCAATGAAGACATGGAAGCCCTTGCTGCTGTTCAGGCAATTGTAAATGATTGCAAAAAGCTCAGCAAACCCCATGCCATAATAATACGAAAAAATACTTTTGGCAAATATAAGCTTAAGAATCAAGCAATAAACGACTATCCACTTTCCCGAGAAGAAGCATTAACTATTCTTGTAAAGGCTCTCGACATCGATAGCGTAATAGTGTCAACCACAGGAAAACTCTCTCGCGAGCTGTTTGAACTTCGTGAAGCTTTGAGCCAAGGCCATAGTAAAGACTTCCTTACAGTAGGCTCAATGGGACATAGTTCATCCATCGCACTTGGCATCGCACTTGAAAAAACCGACAAGAGAATATTCTGCTTCGATGGCGACGGAGCATTCATAATGCACATGGGTGCCATTTCAAACATCGGAGCATTGGCTCCGAAAAACCTTGTGCATGTGGTATTCAACAACGGAGCACATGAGTCGGTCGGCGGCCAGCCAACACTCGGCTTCGGTATCGACATCTGCGCCATTGCAAAAGCATGCGGTTACAAAGAAGCTATGACTGTAACAACTGAGCAGGAAATCAAAGCCCTTTCAGGGAGAATAAACACAATGGACGGACCGGTCTTAATCGAACTTCGCGTAAGAATCGATTCCCGCGACAACCTTGGTCGCCCCACAACGACCCCCATCCAAAACAAAGAGGCTTTCATGACAAATCTCAAAAATTAGGTCTAAAAAAAATGAATATAAAACGAAACATATTACTAAACCCGGGGCCGGCAACAACTACTGATACTGTTAAAATGGCCCAAGTGGTTCCTGACATTTGTCCTAGAGAAAAGGAATTTGCTGATATTATGAAGCAAATTCGGAAAGATCTCGTCAAAATTGCACATGGCGTTGAAAGCAAGCACACTGCAGTGCTATTTTGCGGAAGCGGTACGATAAACATAGACATCTGCCTTAATTCACTACTCCCCGAAGGGAAGAAAATCCTCGTAATCAATAACGGAGCCTATAGTTCACGTGCAGTTGAGGTATGTCAATATTACGGACTTCCTCACATCGACATGAAACTGTCAATTTTCGATATCCCTGATCTCTCATTGGTTGAGAAAGCCCTTAAAGAAAATCCCGATATAGCCCTTGTATATACAACCCATCACGAAACGGGGACCGGCCTTCTAAATCCCATTCGAGAAATTGGAGAGCTCGCACACCGATTCGGAGCTATTTTCGTAGTCGACACAACATCCTCATTAGGTATGATTCCATTTGACATAGTTAAGGACAATGTCGACTTCTGTATGGCATCGGCACAGAAAGGTCTTATGGCCATGAGCGGACTCTCATTTATCATAGGTGACAAGGAGTTTATTGAAAAATCAAAAGATTTCCCCAAGAGGTCATATTACTGTAACCTCTATCTTCAATACAGCTTCTTTGAGAAAACAGGAGAGATGCACTTCACGCCACCTGTACAAGTAGTTTATGCACTAAAACAAGCCATAGCCGAATATTTCAAGGAGGGAGAAGATGCCAAAATTGCTCGCCATGCAAGAGTCAACAGCGCCATACACAAAGGCATTGAACAGTTAGGGCTTGAATATGTCATTGATAAAGAAAAGGAATCCGGGCTGGTGGTTTCTGTTAAATACCCCAATCTTCCACAGTGGGATTTCAACAAGGTACATGATTTTTGCTATGAAAGAGGGTATACCATATATCCGGGCAAGATATCAACTACCGATACATTCCGACTCTGTTCACTCGGGGCAATAGACACTAAAGACATAGAAAATTTCTTTGTCGTATTTAAAGAAGCCCTTGATTCCATCGGGATTAAAACTCCATTGAAATGATTGAAACCGCAGTTATAATGGCTGCCGGCAAAGGCACTCGATTCGGTTCAATGACTGAAACAAAGCCCAAAGGATTCATAGAATTCAAAGGAATCCCAATGGTAATTCGTTCAATCGAGAATCTTATTTCTGCAGGAATAAAAAAGATTATCATAGGCACCGGATATCACCGAGAATGGTATGATAACCTCGCCGAAAAATATCCCCAGATACAGACGGTATTCAGCCCCCGCTTTGCAGAAACAAACAGCATGGAAACACTATCCCGATGCAAGAATACTATCGGGGAAGATGATTTCTTACTGCTCGAATCAGATATAGTTTACGAACCAAAGGCACTTACTTCCTTACTTGAAGACCCGCATCCCGACATAATGCTTGTTACCCCTGTTAACAAATTTCAGGATCAATACTACATTGCCTGCGATGACGAAGGAAATCTCCTAAAATGCTCAACAAACAAAAAAGCAATTTTAAGTGAAACAGGAAACGAACCGATAGGAGAGCTTGTTGGAATCCACAAACTTTCCAATAAGTTCTATCAGGAGATGCTGGAAGTCTACAGATACAATCAGAGCCGAGAAGAAATGTTTCATAACGGAGGGCATCCCGAAAAGACTGGTTACGAATTCATTCTTGAAGATGTCGCAACATGGACTGCTCCAATGTCAAGAATCGCTGATGAAAATGACAAATCATCAGAAGGGTTGTTATCAGCTCGTCCGCTTTATGTTCTGGCAGAGGAAAATCTGCAATGGTATGAGATAGACGACGAAAAAGATCTTGAATTTGCCGAACACAACATTAACATAATATAAACCTTCCATGAAATATATCTCATCTAACGATATAGAAGATTTAAAAATCGATCCCATTACATGCGTAGAATGGGTTAAAGAAGGGTTTCTTATGAAAAACCGAAGTATTTTACCCCCCAAAGTTTCTATACACCCTAAAGGGATTGACTTTTTTAATACAATGCCATGTTTACTCCCAGCTGAATTTCACACTTTTGGTTGTAAAATCGTTTCACGTATTGCAGGAAATCATCCGGCATTAAAGAGCGACTTAATGCTCTTTAACTCTAATACAGGAGAAATGATTTCTGTAATGAATGCCGATTGGATAACGGCAATGAGGACTGGTGCAGTTGCTGCTTTGTCAATCAACACTTTGCGATCGTCCTCGGCAAAAATATATTCCTTCATAGGTTTAGGAGTAATCGGACATTCAACTCTGGATTGCCTTTTAGCTACTAATTGTGATAAAAAACTTATTATTCGACTGAAAAAATACAAGGACCACGCTGAAAAGACAGTTGAAAAATATAAAGATTTCAAGAATGTAGAGTTTCAAATAGTAGATGAAATAGATGATTTAGTCAAAGATTCAGATGTAATAGTTTCTTGTATAACTGAGGCAAAAGACATTTTAGTCAATGACACCAAACTTTTTAAACAAGGCGTACTCGTTGTGCCTGTACATACAAGAGGATTCCAAAACTGTGACAGTATATTCGACAAGGTTTTTGCGGATGATGAAGGTCACGTAAAAGGCTTTAGATATTTTAATGAATTTCGCAAATTCGGTGAAATTGGCGATGTGATTTCAGGCAAAATTGAAGGTCGAGAAAGCGACACAGAACGTATTCTCTCTTACAATGTTGGAATTGGTCTTCATGACATCTATTTTGCAAAAAAAATATCAGATCTCTTACTTTGGACAATACATTAGTACATAAAACTGCAACTGGAGCTATATGGGCTACAATTGACCGATTTGGGAATATGGCGTTGCAGTTTATTGTTAATCTAGTATTAGCTCGTTTACTAATGCCCGATGACTTTGGTGCCATAGGTATGCTAGCCATATTTATAGCCGTGTCACAAGTAATAATCGACGGAGGGTTCGGGAATGCTCTAATCCAGAAAAAAAATCCTAGTCAAACAGACTATTCAACAATATTTTATTGGAACATAGGATTGTCCACCGTTATGTATTCATTGCTATACGCATTTTCTCCCTATATAGCAATATATTTCAAAATGCCAATACTCTCAGATGTTCTAAGAGCCATTGGTCTTATTTTAATAACAACATCCATTATATCCATACAAACTGTAAGACTTAGGAAACAATTGGCATTCAAAACAATAGCCATAACTAATCTTGGATCATATATTACAGCCAGTGGATTAGCAATCTATTTAGCATACATAGGATGGGGAGTATGGAGCCTTGTACTACTACAAATCACAAGTGGCATTATGTCAATAATACTATATTGGTTTCAAACACGTTGGCATCCCTCTTTAACATTTTCTATTAAAACAATATGTTCACTTTTTTCATTTGGAGGATATCTATTCGCCGCAGGAATATTACAAGAAGTGTGTAAAAACCTACAGGGAATAATCATAGGCAAGAAATTCTCTGCGACTCAGATGGGTTATTATTCACAGGCCTATAAGCTTGACATCGTATGTAGCTATTCTATTCCTCAGGTTATTGTTCAAGTGATGTTTCCGGTATATTCATCAATACAGGATGATAAGCAGAAACTCATCGCAATATTATCTATGAACATTAGAATAATTAGCTTTCTTATATTCCCATTAATGGGATTACTTATATTAATTGCAGAACCTTTAATTAATGCTCTCTATGGGAAAATATGGCTTCCATGCGTACCGTATTTTCAAATCTTGTGTATCGGCGGTCTATTCGTATGCCTACAAAACATCAATTTTTATGCTGTTGCGGCTGTTGGAAGAAGTCGCAATTTATTTCTATGGAGTTTCTATAAATGGGGTTTTCTATTGGCAGCACTCCTCATTGGAATTAATTGGGGAATATACGGCCTTCTATGGGGGATGGTACTTTCTTCGCTCAATATATATCTTATTAATGCATACCTTGCATTTCGGTTTGTTGGCATTTCAATAATAAATCAAATAATAAATATTCTAATCAATATTGCATTAACGTTTATTGCATTCACAATTGCATGGACAATTAATTCATACTTTAATCTACATTTCATTATAATGTCGATAATATTCACTCTAAGCTATTTAGTACTAGCTTATGGCTTCAAAAATAAAGGTTTATTTGAAAGTATCAATCTAGCAAAACGGTTAATTAAATAAATTAATGCTTTAAGCCATCCATATTTATGATAAAATACGACCTTTATATACCACTATTAATCCTACATATAATTACACTAACTTCATGCAATGATAACGATGATGTATACTCTGTATCTATTCAAGATAAAGACCTCAACATCAATCCTAATAATGAATATATTGTAGTTTTAGGAGATGTACAAGAATATACAGCATCCGACAAATGTATGCGTCCATTTATGAATACAATAGAATGGACATTAAGCCAAAGTGTATTCTTGAAAAACATACCTTGTGTCATACAAGTCGGAGATGTGACAAATACCAATTCCGAATCGAGTTGGTACCGATATAGCAAAGCAATGGCGAATCTATCACAAAATGGCATTCCAATATTCACATGCACCGGTAATCACGATTATCTGTGGGATCATGAAAATAAAATATTCGACAGAGGAAATACTTTAATCAATCGATATTGCAATCCATTAATGCCCAATTGCAATATCGTGTCATATTTTGAGCCTAATCATATCGAAAATATAATTCTAAAATTACCTTTAAGGTCTTTGAATATATATTTAATGATTCTTGAATTCGCCCCCCGACATGAAGTTTTAAAATGGGCCCAAAATTGGATAATTGATCATCCTGATGAGCAGTTCATATTATTGACACATGAATTTTTAGATGTAAATAATGGGAACATAATATATAGCAACAGCTACGCTCAATGGCATTTTGAGACTACCAATTCAACATGGTCAGATCCCAAAACAGTTTCTGATGTATTATTGCGTGATTTTGATAATTGCATAGCAGTTATATGTGGACACAACGGGTTCGTAGCTTTTAATGATTATGAACTCAAGTCACCCATTATCATGTTCAATCTTCAATACCAAATAAATGGCGGAGATTCCTTGGCTCTTCTATTAGAATTGAATCCTATTGAAAAATCTATCACTCCATCAATATATCACACTAATAAGCGTGAATTTGTTAATAACACCCCTCTATCCGGGAAGGAAATATACTTGACAAAACTATGATTAGCTCCGAACAACAGGCCGAACTTCGTGCAAAATATAATCCTGATGGCTCAAATCTTCGCAGAATGCAATTACACATACTTGAAATGCTCAAGTACATAGACAAAGTATGTCGCGAAAACAACATTAAATATTGGCTATCTGCAGGGTCATGTCTTGGAGCCGTACGCCACGGAGGATTCATTCCCTGGGATGATGATGTAGACATTGAAATGGAGCGAAAGGACTATATTAAGTTTTATAAAATCTTGAATTCTGAACAAAACGATCGATATATATTACATTCTTATTTTAATGATAAAGAATACCTATACCCATTTGATAAACTTCGAGATAAAAATTCTTATGTAAAAGAATCATATTTCATAGATGATTGGATAAAATTTCACGGTTGCTTTATTGACATCTTTACAATTGAACCTTCCAACTCAAAGTATATGCATATACTATCATCTAAAATATGGTGGCACACCCTAACTGTATTTGCAAAAATAAAGAATGAATCATTACGTAGGAAATTCATTTTCGGAGGTCATTTATTAAATAGGCGAATATTATATCCGTTATTTGCAATGCTAAGTAAATTTAATTCTAATGGCGTTTTCAGACATTCATATGGATCTCCATTCCCCAAACCTCGTTTCGCTAAAGATTTTAAGGAAACGACTTTGGTAAAATTTGAAGACGGAGAATTCCCAATCCCAAAGGGCTATGACCATTATTTAAAATCCATTTATGGTGACTACACCAAAATTCCTTCAAATATAGAATCTAACTCCCATTTTGAAAAAATCATTTTATAAAAATTAAATTAAGTCAAATACAATTAGGATGCCTAAATTGTATAAATATAACGCATTAAGGAGCATTTTCATTTTTTTTAATGCTTTCATTTTTGTAATGGCAATATACGCCATAATGATAGCATCACCTGGGAAATATAAATCTGACGCAGTTTACTTATCAAATGCTGCAATCATAATATATTCGCTTTTACATATATTATCAAACGAAAATAAAGCCTATTCAGCAAAAAAAATTTTCTATCTATTCATATTCTTTTTCATGGGTATTGCCCCATTAATGCAGTTCAAAATGGGGACAGAAACCGTAGGTGGTTATAAGATATCAGAGGACACATATATAATAACAAATTTGATTACATTGCTCATGTTATTTATCTATGATTTAACATACAATTATTCCTATAAACATATAAATAAACCCATATTGACTTTAGACAAAACCCCGGTTTCTGTAAGAAAAATAAAAAAGTGGAGGGCCATATTGTTGGGGATAAGTATAGTAAGTGTTGCATATACGATTTTCTATTTTAGGAATAATCTATATTTACTAATTTTTAGAGGGTTATCTGATATCGTTGGCTATGATGTATCCCAAAAATCAGGCAATTTTACGGGTCCCCTGTTTGATTGTATAATTAGACCTCTTTCAGTCGTATGCTGCATTAATTATTGGGCTATTGGGAAAAGTAAAACTTACAAATTTTATTTTTTTATTCTAATGTTAATTAGTTGTTTTCCCATATCTCTGGCACGATTGAGAACAGCTGCCTATTATATGCCTTTATTAATCCTCGCATTTCCTAAAATTAGATACAACAACAGATTCATATTTCTATTTCTAATAGGATTTTTAGTCATATTCCCTTTATTAAATAATTTCAGGACTTGGTCTAACGGTTCATTTGAATTTTCCAATCTTGATTTTAACATGTTCTGTAATATGAACTACGATTCTTATCAATCTTTTGCGTTTGTTGTTCAAAATGAAATTATAACCTATGGCCGACAGCTACTTGTTGTACTGTTTTTTTGGATTCCTCGAAGCATTTGGCCTGATAAACCATATATGTCTGGAAGATGGGTGGCCCACGAACATGACTTATGGTTTGACCAAATTTCCATGAACTATTTTGGCGAAGGCTTCATAAATGGAGGCATATTAGGAGTTATAGTATTTACTATCTTCTTAGCATTTATCACTGCAAAATTCGATAAATCATATTGGGTTTTCTATAAAGGTTCTCCGAACAATCTATTTGCACCATTTTTTCTACTTTTCATTGGAATGTATTTCTTTTTTATGAGAGGTGACTTAATGTTCGGAACAGAATATACCATTTGTCTGCTGGGAACAAACTTTTTAATTTACAAAATTTCTCGTCACTATTTAAAATGAAAATTGTTTATTGTCTTGCCGGAACCTTCAATTCAGGAGGGATGGAGCGAATTGTAATTAGTAAAGCCAATTGGTTGGCCGATCATTATTATGATGTAACAATAATTACAACTGATCAAAAAGGACGAAACAATTTTTTTAAAATAAATGATAAGATTAGATGTATTGACATAGGGATTAACTATTGTGATAATAACAGTTCAAATATTATAACTAAGTTCAGTTCACGAAAAGCCAAGATTAAGCAACATAAAAAACGGTTGATTGAAGTCCTAAATAAGGAGCAACCGGATATCACCATATCCACATTTGGCAACGAGATTAAATTTCTTAACAGTTTAAATGTGGGAGGTAAAAAAATTGTTGAGATACACTTTTCAAAGCTATTCCGTATACAAAATGATAAACAAGGCCTATATGCTATTGCTAATAGAATTCTAACATTCCGCGATAAAATAAAAATACAAAAATATGACGCATTTATCTGTCTAACCGAACAGGATAAAAATTTGTGGGGCAATATTCCTAACATTCATGTAATCCCCAATTTTATCGAATTTCAATCTCCAAAACGCGCTAAATTAACTGAAAAGAAGGCCATTGCCGTAGGTCGACTATCATATCAGAAAGGATATGACCGTATGATAGAGGCATGGAATATTGTACACAATAAATTTCCTGACTGGGAACTTCATATATACGGAAATGGTGATCTTAATCACAAAATTCGCGATTCAATAAAAGAAGCAGCATTAGATAAATGTTGCTTTATTCATGACCCCATTAATGATATAGGAAATAAAATGATTGAGAGTTCTATGCTTTTATTAACATCGCATTATGAAGGGCTTCCTATGGTTTTATTGGAGGCTATGGGGTGTGGATTACCTGTAGTATCATTTGATTGCAAATGCGGTCCATCCGACATAATAGAGAATGACATTAATGGCAAATTAGTCCCTAATGATAATATCACATTATTTGCAGAAGCCGTGATTGAACTGATTTGCAATAATCTAAAACGGGATAATATTGGAAAAAATGCATACCTCAAAAGCTCAAACTATTTACAAGACAAAATAATGAACCAATGGACTGAATTATTTAACAATCTGTTGAAAGACTCATAATTCATATAGTATGAAGCGCACAATCATTATTTCAGGAATTAATCTTAGATCAAGCGCCCCATAGACAATCCTTCGTGATTGTCTATAATGTCTAAACAATCGCGAAATTTTTAAATCTAACAAAATAATTGCACTTGTACATAATCGGGAATTAGTGGAATATCCTAACATTGAATATATTGATATACTTGGTTCCTTATGGGGAATAATATATCGATGGGCAAAAAAAGGATTTGGGATATTTATCGTTTTCTATTCTTTAATGCTATATTCGTTGGTACTTCAATTTTTCGACGATTATTTTTTTATCACATTTTCAACTACATTTCAGTATATATTTTTTCTATTATATTATTCATTCCAATAAAAATATTAAAAAATTAGCATGAAAATAATTGCTATAGTTGTAACATATAATCCCGATTTGGAATTATTAAAAAAATCATTATTCACATATATTGATGCGGTAGATAATGTATACATTATTGATAACTCGACCGAATTATTTGACGCAACAAAATTTACAAATATTTCCAATAAAATTAAATTTGAAAAATTAGGTGAGAATAAAGGAATTGCCTATGCATTAAATTACGGAATAAATCTATGCGCAGATGAAAAGCCTGATTATATTTTGACTATGGATCAAGATACATTATATGTACCTTCAATTAGATCATTTCCATTAGACGCATTTAATCAAAATATAATGGCAATTGTACCAGTTTTAGATCAACGCATAAAGAATATTCAACCATATAATGTTAAAAATGCGATTCAATCGGGTGCAATTTTTAAGTATGACATATTAAAATTAATCGGAGAATTTAATAACAATTATTTTATAGATTATGTAGATTATGAATATTTTAAACGGGGTCGTAATTTGGGATACAAAATACTGTGTTTACCATCAATGTCCATTTGTCATCAAAATGGGGATTTATTTGAAGGTAAATTGTTATTTTGGAAATACAAATATAACTTTTCTTCTCCGATGAGAATGTATTACCAAACAAGGAATGCAATCGACTATATCATTAAGTACAAAGATTATAAGCAATTATTAGTATTTATAAAACTTATATTTAAAACATTTCTTATATCGGATCGCAAATCTGAAAGATTTAAATTTATCATAAAAGGAATAATAGACTGGAGAGCAAATAATTGGGGGAAATATCATGAATAATAAAACAATAGTAATATCCGCCATAAATATACGTACAGGCGGCCCATTGACTATCCTTCGTGATTGTCTAAAATTTCTAAGCAATAGCGAAATTTGTAAATCTTACAGAATAATTGCTCTTGTACATAATAGGGGATTAGTGGAATATCCCAACATTGAATATATTGAATTTCCCAAAAGCATCAATCACTGGGTGAATAGGCTATATTATGAATATTTCTATTTCAAGAAATTATCAAAGGAATTAAATCCATACTTATGGTTTTCCCTTCATGACATTTCTCCAAATGTTTCTGCCGATCGCCAAGTTGTATACATGCATAATCCGTCAATAGTAAACAAAATTAGATTTCAAGATATTAAATACGATAAGACATACATTCTTTTTGCTTTATTCTATAAATATCTATATCGTATCAATATAAAACGCAATAAATATTGCATTGTACAACAGAATTGGTTCAAAGAAGAGTGTTGCAAACGGTTTTCAATACCAAAATCAAATGTTATAGTAGCAAGTCCCAATATTGAAATCGGACAAAAATATAAGACCTCGGATCTTAAACTAAATAAATGCAGGAATTTTTTCTTCCCTTCATTTCCAAGACCTTTTAAAAATTTTGAAACAATTTGTGAAGCAGTAAAGATTCTATATTACGACGGAATTAAAGATATTGAGGTAACATTGACTATAAATTCTGATTTAAATTCCTACTCAAGCTCATTAGTAAAAAAATATAGCAGTATCCCATCAATAAAGTTTGTTGGACTGATTCCTCACAATTTAATGCCTAAATATTATGAAGATGCTGATTGTTTAATATTTCCGTCAAGGCTTGAAACATGGGGATTACCAATTTCAGAATTTATACCGTTTAACAAACCTATGATAATTGCTGATTTACCGTATGCGCATGAAACATCCCAAGGTGCAAATTTGGTAACATATTTCAATGTCAATGCTCCAAAAGAATTAGCCCAAAAGATGAAAAGAGCGTATTATGGTGATTTTACTGATTTTACATCCAATCCATTGCAAGAATTGAAGCATCCTTATGCTAAAAATTACACTGAGCTATTTCGGATATTAATCAATGATGATAAATAAAATTTCAAATAGATATACATTGTGGGACAAGATAAATCTTGTATATCTTTTTGTGTTGACAAAAATAAAATATCCAGGTCAACGCATGATTCGCCGTCCATTTACAATAAGAGGAGGCAAGATGATTGATTGGGGAAAGAAACTTACAACAGGTGTCGGTTGTCGTATTGAAGCCTTTATTGCTGACGGAAACAATAATTCTAAAATCCACTTTGGTGACAGGATTCAGCTCAATGATTATGTTCACATCTCCTCCGTGAAATCTATCACGATAGGGGATGATGTTTTAATAGCTTCACATGTATACGTTTCCGATAACAGCCATGGTAGCTATAAAGGGGATAAAAACGACACTTCTCCATTAATAATACCGACAAAACGTCCTTATTATACAGCACCCGTGAAAATAGGTAATCGGGTGTGGATTGGTGAAGGAGTAATTATTATGCCAGGGGTAACTATCGGTGATGGATCTATAATAGGTGCGCATTCAATCGTAAACAAGGATGTTCCGGAAAATACCATTGCCGCAGGAAGTCCGGCTAAAATAATAAAACATTGGAACGATATTACCCAAAAGTGGGAAAAATCTTGAGCATTTTTGCTTCCGTACTAACAATTAAATAATTCAAATATGATTCGAATCTAATATTTATAGATTTATCATGCAATAAAAAAATTGACAACCTTTAGTGAATTGTATTTATGATAACAGCATCAATAGTGGCTTTCCATACCAAACACGATGAGTTGAAGCGACTTTTGGATTGTGCTTTGACTGGGTATATTGATCGATTGTTCATTATCGACAATTCTTCAAATGATGAATTGAGGGATTTTGTTAAGGACAACGATAAAGTGAATTACATTCACAGCCTTAATTTGGGATATGGTTCGGGGCATAATGTGGCTATCAGGAAATCCATAGAGATGGGGACTGACTACCATGTTGTACTCAATCCCGACATCTATTGGAACGACAATGTAATTGAAAGATTGTGTGAGTTTATGGATGCTAACTCTGATTGTGGACTTGTAATGCCAAAAATTGTATATCCATCAGGTGAAACTCAACATTTGTGTAAATTGCTGCCATCGCCAATGGACTTAATCGGGCGTCGCTTCATACCAATTAAAAGCTATCAAAAGAAACATGATTATCAGTATGAGCTTCATTGGACCGGATATGACAGTATAATGGAAGTGCCTTCTTTATCGGGATGCTTCATGTTTATGCGCTGTTCTGTTTTGAAACATGTAGGAGGATTTGATGAGCGTTACTTCATGTATGCTGAGGATCTTGACCTTTGCAGGCGCATAGGAGAGGTGTCGCGTACAATGTTCTACCCAAATGTCGTAGTGGTACATGAATATGAAAAAGGTTCCTATAAGAGTGGCAAATTATTAAAGTATCATGTAGCCTCTATAGTCAAGTATTTTAATAAATGGGGATGGATTTTTGACCGTAAGCGCATTGAGAAGAATCGCAGCTGCATCGAGCAACTTAAGCGAGTACATCGAGGAGATTTATGATTGCATAAAACAATCTCTCTGAACAGAAATATTAACGGAGTCATCCTATTCTTATTAAAAATAATCGTAAACAAGTACAAAATACGCCAATAAGTAACAACATCGGATCTATCATCTACATATTGCATCTATACCCTGAAAAACGAGTCCCTATTTTATCTGATTGAGCTATATAATTTTTATGCATCACGGCTTTTCGGGAGATATTGGCTTGGCTGAGTTGAAGCCGTGGTAGCACCGGTATCGATTTAAGCAGATATTATACATTCAAGATACATTCAAGGCCCGGCAACTTGGCGATGGTTGTCGGGCCTTGAATTATATAGTCCGGCCGGCCCGATGTCTTGATTGTATTCCCTTGATTTTTATTACACCTAAAGCGGGCGGGGGCGGGAGCCGGGAGGGTCACTTGGTGGTGAGGAGCGTTTTGGTGGGCTTGAGGCCGGGGGAAGCGGCGGTCAGGGTCACTTTTCCGGGCACGAGGGTCGAGCGGAGTATCACGGTAGCGGTGCCGTTATAGAGTCGGCGGGTGTCACCCGTCGTCAGTTCCTCGCTCGTTATGTCGCCGTTGATCACGCCCACTATCTCGGCAGGTCCGTCAACCGTGAACTTAACCTGTGCATCGGCACCGTGTACGCGACGCCCTTTGCTGTCCACAGCCTCCACGCGTATGTGCTGAAGGTCGCTGCCGTCGGCCTTCCAGTCACCATTATCGGGAACCGCCTTAAGACTTTTGGCCTCTCCTGCGGTTTCAATTCGGTGACGGGCCACGGGCTTTGAGTCGCCCGATCGATAGGCCACAGCCTCCACATATCCCGGCTTATAAGGTATGCTGTCCCACAATATGCGGTTGCGCACCTTTGAGTCCTTGCGGTCGTTCATGCGTCGTCCCATGCTCCGTCCGTTGACAATCAGCTCCACCTCATCGGCATTGGTGTAGGTATAAAGCGACACCTTGCATCCCGGCAATCGGTTCCAATGGTCTGACATGCGCTTTGAGCCCACCTTCACATCATTCCACACCGTGTTATAGTCGCTGTCGATTATGCCGATGTGCACCACCGGCTCGTCGGGCTTGAAGAAACTCCGCAGGAAATACGCTATGGGCTTAGGCTCCAGCGAGATGTCAAACACGCCCTCGTTCCATCCCTTGGCAGGCCATCCGTGCGATTCACCCAGATAATCTATCATTCCCCAGTAAGCAAGACCTATTACGCGGTCAAGATCCATGTCAAAGTAGTTTGGCCCCATGTTGGATGTATTGGCCTCACTCTGGTAAAACATCATCCAGGGGAAGCGACGGCTGTCGCCCGGGAAATACATGTAGCGGTAATTGTAAGCGGCGATGTCGGTTTCCAGTGCCAACGGAGCCGGAAGCGAGTCGGTCGACTGATTGCGGCCTCGAGGGTGCATGGCCACTGTCACGGGGCGGGTTTTGTCATATCGGTGCAAGAGCTCACGCTGCATTTTATAGGGTGTCACACCCCAGTCGGCATAAGGAATGTCCCACAGGGTCTGCAATTCATTGCCAAGACTCCACATTATCACCGACGGATGGTTGCGGTCGCGCTTTATGAACTCGGGCACATCATGGGGCCACTGTTCAACCCAGTCCTTGCGTCCGCCGGCATACTGAGTGAGCCATTTGTCATACAATTCGTCAACCACAAGTATTCCGTAACGGTCACACAGGTCAAGAAACGATGAGCTATAGGGATTGTGGGATGTGCGCACATGGTTGAATCCGAAATCCTTCAGCAGTTCAATGCGCTTCTCCATTGCACATTCATAGGCCGCAGCGCCAAGTGCCCCGAGGGTGTGGTGATTGGCTATTCCCTTAAGCAGCACCTTCTTGCCGTTAAGCTTAAATCCAAACTCCGGCGAATACTCGATTGAGCGTATTCCGAAAGTCGATTCGAAACGGTCGGCCAACTTTCCGTCGCTGTCATAAACCGATGCTACCGCCTTGTACAGCGCAGGATTTTCACAGCTCCACAACTCAGGCGATGCTATCGTAAGACTGTCGAGCAGATACTCCTTCACTCGCTGACGGCTGTTGACATCAAGAGCAATCACTTTGTCGCTTATTGTGTCGCCCGATGGATTTACGATGTTCAGTCGCGCTTTCATCGTCTTGTCACCGACGATATTATTGGCAATCTCACCTTCCACCCTTACAACCGCCATGGCATCGCTCACCATGGGAGTTGTTATGTAGAGCGGATGCCGTGTAAAGTATCGGTCGGCGTCGGTTATTATCAATTTCACATCGCGAAACAGGCCTCCGCCCGTGTACCATCGTGAATTTTCGGGCTGTCCCGTATCGGCTCTTACGGCAATCACGTTAGGTTCGCCCCATTTCAACAAGTCGGTTATGTCCACCTCCGTGCCGAGATAACCGTAATCGGTCCCGCCGACACGCTCTCCGTTAAGATATATGTCGCCCGTAAGCATAATTCCCTCGAAGTCAAGCAAAACGCGGCGGCCTTTCCACTCATTCCGAGGCACTATACTCTTTCTGTACCATCCCTTGCCCACCTCCTTGAATCCTCGTGCGCTCAGTCGGCTCTTTATGTTGGCCACAGGATTGTCAAGGTCGGGCATCTCATCGGGCGACGGTTCAACCCACGGCTGCGATATCTGAAAATCATGAGGCACGTTGATCACTTCCCAATCGCCATCATCGGCATCGGGCGCTTGCCACATTTTAGAATCCCCCCGGTGAAACCGCCAGTCACGATTCAAGTCTATGACCTCGCGGGCGTTGAGCATTAAGGATGTCACTATAAGCATCAAAGCAATAGCTGCACGTTCTTTCGTCATGGATAAATGGATTATTTGATCAGTTTTCAATTTTTTCACGTTCAACAAAGATAGTAATTTCAGGCAACAGCCACAACAACAAAATATTTCACCCATAGTAAGCGCTATTTAACGAAAATGCCTAAATTTGTAATAACGCCGATGGCGTGAACACAAGACATTAAAATAAAACCGAAAAATTATGAAACGTATACTCATGGCAATATTGGCCGCATTGGGCATCTGCACAAGTTGCTCGGCCTCCGATGTCAACAAACTCTCTCCACAGCAATTCAACGATGCTGTAAACACCGACTCGATGGCTGTCGTGATTGATGTGCGCAGACCGTCGGAATATGCCGAGGGGCATCTTAAAAACGCACAACTGCTTGACTTTCTTGACGAGGCGGCATTTGACGAAGGGATAAAGAATCTCGACAAGACAAAGCATTACTACATATATTGCCGCAGCGGACGCCGCAGTCACAATGCTGCCGAGAAGATGCAGAAACTCGGACTGACCGTCTACGACATGAGCGGCGGAATACTGAACTGGAACCGACAAGGGCTCCCCACTACAACCGAATAAAGTAATCTCCGATGGCTAAACAAGAGTATATCATCAAGAACCGCGAATGGCTCCAAAACAAAGCCAATGAACCCGGCGTACTCCCTATCGACAAGGGCATCTACTATAAAGTGTTGAAACGTGGCCGCCTCGACTCCCCTTCGCCCAATCGCAACAGCGTCGTGACCGTCCACTACACCGGACGCACAATCAACGGCAAGCAATTTGACAGCAGCCGGGGAGGCGCTCCCGTAGCCATGCGACTGCGTGAGCTGATTCAAGGATGGATCATAGCCCTGCAGCAAATGCATGTCGGCGACAAATGGGAAATATACCTCCCTGCCGAAATGGGTTATGGCCGCCTGTCCCAGCCCGGCATCCCCGGCGGCTCAACCCTCATATTCGAAATTGAACTAATCGGAGTCATGTAATCCCCTCCTCACCCAAAAGCCTATCCGAGGCTGCCGGAGCGCCAATCACGCATCCCGGCAGCCTCGATTGTTTAGAAATATATGAGATAAAATGTGCTTCGCGACATTATGGGGTGAAATCCGGGATTTCGGTGCATTATATTTGCTGGAAAAAAGTAATTATGGAAAATACAGCAACTAACTCACCGAGCCGCCGAGGCAAAA
>ENA-OROZ01000020-OROZ01000020.1-human-gut-metagenome-genome-assembly--contig:-NODE-20-length-163744-cov-9.509619_pt1 | contig 163744 bp, 141 predicted proteins | sample MGYA00242138_ERZ509066 | MGnify/ENA primary metagenome ERZ509066 (study PRJEB26280, sample SAMEA2338691) | human gut metagenome | biome: human gut; feature: human-associated habitat; material: faeces... | reverse complement strand
TTTTCTCGTTAAATATTCGGCAAAATACGCTGTCTTTGTAAGTGCGTACGCCGGGGCTATGTAAATTGTAAGAATGCTTTTTGGATGACTGTAAATTTTCCTCAATGTTCTTTTGCGTGTTCTCCATCCTATCGTCTCCCTCCACTGTCAGACAGGAGAAGTATCATTGTGATTGGCATTATATAACACATGTAAGTGTGTGTCAAGAGTTTTTAACTATTTGGCGAAATTTAATTGAAAATTCAACAACAAAGTGATAGCATTCTAAAAATTTGTACTCTACAATATAAGTAGGAGGTGTGAAGGTTGGAAATTGGTTCAATTATTATGAAAAAAAGGAAAGAACTTGGTATCACGCAGCAAGTATTGGCAAAAAAATTGCATGTGTCAAATCAGGCGGTATCAAAATGGGAAAATGGGATGACATGTCCTGAAATTAGTTTGTTACCTGCAATTGCAAAGGTATTTGGGATGAGTGTGGATTCTCTTCTTGGATATCAGTCTCCAATATTGAGCGATTATGAAAAACGATATCAGGAGAAAGGGTATTATTGGGGAATAAAGCCGAATGACTTATGCTATGAAATTTTAAAATTAAAGCCGCCAATAAAGCCGTTAAAGGTTCTTGATGTAGGGTGCGGGGAAGGAAAAGATGCTGTTTTTTTAGCACGAAATGGATACCATGTATCTGCTTTTGATTTGGCAGAGACAGGAGTTGAAAAGGGAAGGGCGTTAGCTTCACAGCATGGTGTTTATGTAGATTTTTTTACAGCAAATATTGAGGATATGCAGCTTTGCGAAGATTATGATATTGTTTTATGTAGTGGAGTGTTTCATTTTTTGAAACCGGAGAAAAGGAAAGATGTTGTAAATGAGTTGAAGCAACATACCAAGCCGGATGGAATTCATGTTATGAATGTATTTGTGGATAAACCATTTGTTGAAATTTTACCAGGGAAGGAAAAAAATCGTTTTCGATGGAAATCAGGACAAATTTTTACCTTGTATCATGATTGGTATTTCCACAAAATTGAAGAAGTTGTATTTGATTGTAACAGCGGCGGTGTGCCACACCAGCATTGTATGGATATTATGATTGCTCGAAATAAAAGTAAGGAGTCATAATTATTATTAAAAAATCTCCGCCCTGCTGGCTTAGCCAGTAAGGCGGGGGATATCCTGCCAAGAACATAATTATATGCAGTTAAATTCGTTTGTTCCACTTTTTCCATTTTGCCAGAGACTTTGAGTGTTTCGTAGCAAAGTTTCTTTTTCTTGGCAAAAGAGGCGGCTTTTGCGGAAGGGTATGTGTGAATTACTTTTACTTTTTTGTATGATTTAACATCACCCTTTAATGCTGTTAAGCGGCCGCAGACATAAAGATGTTCAACTGATGTGCTGCCAGGAAAATAAAAGGAAGTCAGGGCACTGTCGACAAACATTTTTTTGACCGTACGGGTGCCGAATGGATAAATGCCGGTGGAAGTTTCACATTCGTTTATTTCATAAAAATCAACGTTAAATAATGAGACCGATGCAAGCGGAGACACACCGCTGAACGCATAAGGACCAATTCGCATATTATTTAAATCTAGATCCTGCAAATGGTCACAGTCTGCAAACGCATACTGTTGAATGTGCAGTTTTTCCGTGTGATTAAAATCAATCCGGGATAAGGAAGAGCAACCGGCAAAGGCGTAACTTCCAATTGTGGTAATTGTTTTTGGTAAAATAAGATGGCGGAGTGCTGCCTCCTTTTTTGTATAAGTTTAATTGTTCCTTTGAGTTATACAAATATTACGAATGAGAATTAAAAAAAGTTGCAAAAAATTAAAAAATCACCATAAATCATGAATTTTGTCATAAAATATTTAAGCGCTTACTTGACCTATATCCGCTGAATATTGTATCATAAAGCAGAAAATGCAAAGAAGGGATGAAAATGATGCCACAGGAAGAAAAAAAGCACAAAAGACGAGTACATTACAGTGGAAAATATCCGAAGAAATTTGAGGAAAAATATAAGGAACACCAGCCGGAGAAGTATCAGGATATGATTGAGCATGTGATTCGCAAGGGAAATACACCGGCAGGGATGCATCTTTCGATTATGGTACAGGAAATTCTGGATTTTCTGCAGATTCAGCCGGGGCAGACCGGGTTTGATGCGACACTTGGTTATGGCGGGCACACAAAAGCAATGCTTGCCTGTTTAGAGGGCAGGGGACATATTTATGCGACAGATGTGGATCCGGAAGAATCAGCTAAGACGAAGAAACGCCTTTTGGAGCAGGGATACGGCGAAGAAATTCTCACAATAAAACTGCAGAATTTCTGTACGATTGACGAAATCGCAAAGGAGGCAGGCGGATTTGATTTTGTGCTTGCCGATTTGGGTGTGTCTTCCATGCAGATTGATAATCCTGAGCGTGGATTTTCCTTTAAAGTAGAAGGTCCTCTTGATTTGAGGTTAAACCAAAAGGAAGGAATCAGTGCCGCCGAACGGCTTGACACGATTACCAAAGAGGAGCTTGCCGGGATGCTGTATGAAAACTCAGATGAACCTTACAGTGAGGAGTTGGCAAAGTCCATTACCGATGAAATCCGCAGAGGAAACCGGATGGACACGACGAAGAAACTGCGTGATGTCATTGAAAAGACGTTAATGTTTCTTCCGGAAAAGGAGCGCAAAGATACCGTCAAAAAAACGTGTCAGCGGGTCTTTCAGGCGCTGCGCATTGATGTAAATAATGAATTTGAAGTATTGTATGAATTTATGGAAAAATTACCGGAATGCATAAAACCCGGCGGAAGGGCAGCAATTCTTACCTTCCACTCCGGCGAAGACCGTCTTGTAAAAAAGGCGCTAAAGTCCGGCTACAAAGCTGGTCTTTACAGCGATTATGCAAAAGATGTGATACGCCCTTCGGCGAAAGAATGTGCACAAAATGGGCGGGCACGTTCTACGAAAATGCGGTGGGCGATTAAGAAGTAACCGAAAAAAACGACAAAGAAAGGAAGTACTATGACATTTGCAATTCTTTTCGTATCGATTGTGATTCTAGCGTGTTTAGTAGGGAACCGAATATCGAACCGCATTGGTGTTCCGATGCTTTTGATTTTCATTGTGCTTGGTATGTTTTTCGGCTCGGATGGTGTCATTCGGATTTCGTTTGAAAACTTTGAACTGGCAGAACAAATCTGCTCCATTGCCCTGATTTTTATTATGTTTTATGGTGGCTTTGGAACAAAATGGAGTGCTGCAAAACCAATTGCTCTGCGCGCGGTTATTTTATCGACCGCCGGTGTTGTTCTTACGGCGGGGTTGACGGCATTGTTTTGTTACTATGCACTTCACATCGGACTGCTTGAGAGTCTTTTGATTGGCTCGCTGATAAGCTCGACCGATGCGGCGTCGGTGTTTTCGATTTTGCGTTCTAAACGATTGAACTTAAAGTACCGGACTGCCTCTCTTTTAGAGGTGGAAAGTGGTAGTAATGACCCATGCTCCTATATGCTTACTACGATTATGCTTGGTTTGATTAGTGGTGGCAAAATCAGTGCGGGAGCCATTACCTATACGGTGTTTGCGCAGATTATTTATGGCGTGGCAATCGGTGCCTTGATGGCGGGAATTACGATTTTTGTTTTGAAAAAATTTCAGGTTACGACAGAAGGCTTTGATACCATTTTAGTATTTGCTTTTGTGCTTTTGGCGTATGCGGTTCCTTCCGCAGTTGGCGGCAATGGATACCTGAGTGCGTATTTGTTTGGTATTGTACTGGGAAATGCGGATTTGGACAATAAAAAGTCGCTGGTACATTTCTTTGACGGTGTGACCGGATTGATGCAGATGTTAGTCTTTTTCCTTGTTGGGCTGTTGGCATTTCCATCGGCACTGCCGGCGGTTGTCTTTCCGTCGCTGATGATTGCGCTGTTTTTGACGTTTGTTGCTAGACCTGCGGTTGTATGTTTGCTATTAACGCCTTTTCGAAGTAAATGGCGGCAGCAGATATTAGTTTCGTGGGCGGGACTTCGCGGAGCGGCGTCCATTGTGTTTGCGATAATGGCAAGGAGCAGCGGCACGGTGTTTGAACACGACATTTTTCACATGATATTTTTCATCGTGCTTTTTTCCATTCTTTTGCAGGGAACACTGCTTCCGTATGTAGCGAAAATGCTCCATATGATTGATGATAAAGAAGACGTATTAAAGACTTTTACCGATTACACCGAAGAGGTGCCGGTTCAATTTATCCAGTTTACGGTTGAAGAAAATCATCCGTGGGCGGGCAGTAAGATTAGAGATATTTTGCTGCCGCCAGAGACGCTTCTCGTTCAGATTCAGCGGGATGAAAAAGATGTGACGCCAAACGGAGACACTGTGCTTGTGCCGGGCGACACATTGATTCTCAGTGCAAAGGCACCGGGTGATGTGGATGGTGTGCGGCTGATTGAAATTGAGTTAGACGGCAGTCACAAATGGGTAGGCAAAAGTTTATCGCGGATTCATCTCGGAAAAGGAAAGTTAGTCGTGATGATTCAGCGGGGGGAAGAATTGATTATTCCAAATGGAAACACGGTGTTTGCACCGGGTGATACAATTGTGATAAAGGAGCGATAGGAATGAAAAAAATAGCAAAGCAGATGTCAGAGTCCATCGAGTTAGGAATCGTGTTAGCGGCATCCGGTGGATTTATGGATGCGTATTCGTACATCATGCGCGACCATGTATTTGCAAATGCACAGACGGGAAATATGCTGTTGCTTGGCGTAAGCATATCCGAGAGAAACTGGCCGGAGGTTGTGCGGTATTTGTTTCCGGTACTTGCATTTGCGGCTGGAATTATGCTGGCTGATTTGGTGCGTTTTCGGATGGATGAGAAAAAAAGGCTTCACTGGCGGCAGATTTCTGTATTGTTAGAGGCGATTGTCCTTGCCGGCGTGTGCTTTATTCCGGTTTCTCTTAATCTCTTAGCAAACAGTTTAACATCACTTGCCTGCGGAATTCAGGTAGAGAGTTTCCGTAAGATTCACGGAAACGGAATTGCGACTACGATGTGTATCGGAAATCTTCGCAGCGGTACACAGAATTTGTGCGATTATATACATACGAAAGAGAAAAAGTGTTTGTCAAAAAGCATCCTTTATTACGGTGTGATTTTGTGCTTTATTATTGGTGCCGTACTTGGAAATGTATGCATTTCTTATATGCAGGAAAAGGCAATTTTAGTGTGTGCATTCTTTTTGCTTGCCGCCTTTATTATGATGTTTATTGACAGGGAGAAGGAAGAACATGAAAGCCGTTCGTAGAGGATTTATCAAGTCCATTCCGATTTTGTGCAGTTACTTGTTTGTCGGAATGGCGTATGGAATGGGAGTGCTTGGATGAGATTTGATGAATTTATTATGGAGCGGATGGGGTATCCATGGGGAGAAAATGAACCGGATAAACAGACGAGGCGTCAGGCATTTTTAGTATTCCGCCAGCGAACCGGTCGTGTGGATTTTGCCTCTCTTCCTACGATGCACCGCTGGTTTGGACTGGAAAAGTATCATAAGCCGAGCCGTCAGGCGGTTTTTCAAATGGCATTTGCCATGGGGCTTGACAGAGAGGAGACGAAGCAGTATTTGATGGTGGGAATCGGTGAACCGTCTTTTTATGTCAATGATTATCAGGAAATGATTTATCTTTACGGCATTGACCATAAGAAATCGATGGAGCAGTGCGAGAAAATGATTGCTTTCTATGAGGAAAATTTAGAAGACAATGTGGTGATTTCCCACACACGGAGTACGAGAGAGCTGATGAATGCGTATGAGGGAACGCTTGATTTTTCCACGGAGGAATTTCTGTGGTGGATGGGAGGACGTGCGGATTGGTTTAAAGGTTACAGCCAGACAGCACTTAATTATGTGAAACAATACAGAGACAGTATTCTTTCGTGGGTAAGAGATGAGGAGAAGAAACGCTTAGATGAACTTCTCGCTGAAGTAAATTTCCCTGCATGGCAGCAAAAGCACGGAAAACGCAGGGAAACTCCGCGCAAACAAATTGACCGTTTTTTACATAAAAACCGGCATGCGCGCCAGTACACGGTGCCGCAGCATATGCAGGAGGTTATCTGGGAACTTGCGAAGTCGGTTTATGCGACAAAACCGTCCAATGCAAAGTTTTTGTCAGAGGTCTTTGGAGACAGCTCACGCTATGCGAAGCGCTATTCGGATTTGTTTCGTGGTCCGATTCAGAAGGAACAGTTAATCCATGCGGCACAGGCGAAAAGACAGCTACGGTATCTGCATGAGGGCGCACCGGTTCCGGAGTGGATTTTAAAATTCATCACTGAAAATATTCATACAGAGGAAGCGTGCCCGGATGTAAAGACTGCACGTGCCTGTTTAGAGACATGGAGTGCCGATAAAAAACAGCGGTGCCCGCAGATTCAGCGGGAAGACTTGCTGCCGTTAATTTATACGGTTTGTTTACAGCGTGCTCCTGCCGGTGAGGCAAAGGAAATGTTTTTGCGCCTTTCCGAGGCGACACTTACCGCATGCAATATGAGCAGGCTGGATGAAAGGTTTGAATTGGATGCTGTTTTGCTCCATTATATTGAGCAGGATGAAGTGTATTGGTATGGGGATATCTGTGAGGAAATGGGACTTTAAGAAAATATGAATAATCGAAGTGGCAGTTGTTGCAAAATCAGCGGCAGCTGTCTTTTTTTGCATTTTCTATATTTCAAATTTACCAATAGGAAAATCTTACCGTCTACGTCGATAGAACCGTTAGTTACGACACAACACCCGATTTTTCGCCATATAGTGATAAAATAGTGATGGATTTTTATACCTTTTTATAAATCCTAAATATTTTGAAAAAAAGTTGGTACGGGGATTTTGTATACTATGGGAATATAGAAAAGGGGTGGAAAAAGCGTTTCGAGGAGAATATCATGTTTTACTTTTACAGTGAGGGGAAAAAGCTTCGATTACCCATCAAGCAGATTATTTATGCGGAAATACTGAATCATGATTTGTATATCACAACCAATGGATGGGGAACTGTTCACAGCCGCATGACATTAGCTGCATTTTTGGAGAAGATGCCGGATAACTTTATTCGAATTCATCACAGTTATGTGATTAATACAGACTACCTTATGGGAGTTGGGTATCGGGAGTGTACCGTGGCAGGAAATGTGGTGCTCCCTGTGGCAAGAGGGATGCAGAAAACGATTGAGAAGTATTTTGTGTAGAAAGGAGAGATTGGTATGAAAAAACAATTAAAAGTATCGCTGCGAGTAACCGTGTTCTTTATGATTCTTGCAATTGCTGGGATTTTACAGTCGATTCCGGGAGCAGACTGGGGAACAAAAGCGCAAGCCGCAAGCTATTCAGGCGACTATCGTTATTGGAGTCAGGGTGCTTCTGATGACTACAATATGCGTCAGTATGGCTGCTGGGTCACGGCACAGGCAAAACTTTTATATGAGACAAATGTTGACAGAAGTGCCGGTTTTAATCCGGATAGTTATTTAAACTGGCAGCGGAGCAATGGATTAATTAATAGTGGTTTTTATCAGACAAACGGTGGAAATGCACCATCCATTTATGCAAGTCAGAAAGGAAAACAACTTACATACTTAGGCAATTGGAATGCGGATGCTAACCAGTTGTGGTTTAACATTAATGCCGGCTATTATACGATTGTTAAAGTGCCGGGACATTATGTAATGCTGGCAAATCAGCTGTCGAAAGAAAAGGGAGTTTTATACTGCTATGATTCATGGACACCAAGTTCATCGGTGGCACCACAGCCATTGAGCAGATATTCCTCATGGCAGTCGGGCTATGTGTATCGAAATGATTCACGAGACACAACGCCTCCAACCATCAGCAACGTCCGAATCACGGATGTCAATGCGGATGGCTATACCGTAGTCTGCAACGTATCGGATAATGTGGGCATTTCCAAGGTGGAATTTCCTTCTTGGAACACTGACAAACACCGAGGCGAGGATGCAAACTGGATTCAGGGCAGTGTATCCGGAAATACAGCATCTGCAAGAATCTCACTTTCCTCACTCAAATCCGGAGCGGTGCAGGGAAACTATGTGACGCATATTTATGCGTGGGATTCATCCGGAAATAAAACCTGTGTGTCAACATCGATTGTTTATATTGACCGCACGGCACCGACATTGACAGATATCAAAGTGGTAGAAAAAGATTCCAAAGGCTACACCGTAGAATGTAAGGCAAGCGATGCGAGTGGGGTGGACCGCGTACAGTTTCCGACATGGACTGCGAAAAACGATCAGGATGACATTGCCAAAGACTGGTGGACGAATCAAGCAGTAAGAGGTACGCGTGTTTCCGGTGATACTTACCGGTTCCGGGTAAATATTTCAGAACACAATAACGAAGTAGGAAGGTATGCTACGCATATTTACGTTTATGATAAATACGGAAATTACAGTTGCGGCAGAAGTGGCTGTGTAGTTCCATTAGGTCTGTTTCCGCAGAAGATAGTAAAATATGGAAATTCTTTGTTGTCTTTGTATAACGAGAATTATTCATGGGATGAAATGAAAACGCTGTCCGGCAAACTGCAAAGTAAACTTGCCGAAGTGGAAGATGCAAAAAAACAGCAGGTAATTACTAATTTAGTATCTGATCAGATAAGACAGTATTATTACATTGGCGGAAGTCAGGCGGGAAAAGGACAGCCATGGAAATGGCAGAGTGGTTCAAGCGTTACATATACCAATTGGGATGCTGCACAGCCGGATTGCGCCGGTAACAGTGAATTTTATATGGCGGCAATCCGTGGACATGGACGCTGGAATGACATGCCGTCCTCGTACATTTATTCCGGTTTTATTTTGGAAACGCCACTGAATCTTAAACCGGCGGCTGAGATTACGTATGGAAACAAAGTTTACCGTTTTTACACGGCGGGAATTCCTTATGCACTGGCAGAACGTTATTGCAAGGAACTTGGTGGAAATCTGGTGAAAATCGAATCAGAAGAAAAAAATAATGTGATTGCTCAAAAGGTAAAAGAATTAAATAAAACCTTTTACATTGGTGCCAGCGATGAGAAGGCAGAAGGAAAATTTGTCTGGCGTGACGGTTCCGCCGTAACATACACCAACTGGTCGCAAAATGAGCCAAATAATACGGCTGACTGCGGGGGAGAAAACTATGTACAAATGTATGCAAACGGTAAATGGAACGATTATACAGGGCAGAGTGTAGACGTTGGATTTATCGGTGAATTTGACAAGACGCCAACGGCGACAAGCACACCGGCTCCAACCAATACACCGAACGCTACGCAAAAGCCACAGGCAACCAACCGTCCACAGTCTACGAAGAAACCGCAGGCTACCAAAAAGCCATCATCACAGAACGATGACGCCGATTACAACTGGAGCAGTGATGATACTTCAAGTGATGATGTTACGGTTAAGAAAGTGACCGGCGTTAAGGTTAAAAAGGCAGCGAAAAAGAGTCTTATCGTAACTTGGCGGTGGTTTGTTTCACAGGATGGATTTGAAGTGCAGTATGCATTAAACAAATCGTTTACCAAAAAGAAGAAAACAAAACGATATGACCTTTATGCAGAAAGGGTTAAATTGAGAGGATTAAAACGGAAAAAGACGTATTATGTTCGTGTCAGAGCATTTAAAAAAGTTGGCACAAAGAAAGTATACGGCAAATGGAGTATTACGAAAAAATGTAAAGTGAAATAATGAATGGAGGAAGAAAGATGAAAAGATATTTTAGGATTCAGGTTGCGGTATTATGCCTGATAGCAATTATATGTGGTGTGAATAGCAGTCATGTTTCTGCAAAAATGAGCAATCGTACCGTTCATAAAAAGTACATGACTTCTCTGCTTAAATTGAAAAAGCAATTGAAAAAAAGCGGCTATTTAAATGATCAGGGAGCAATTTATTTTTGTTATATTGATTTTGACCATGATGGAATTGATGAATGTATGGTAAATGGCTGGTCGATGGCAAAGGATTGGAATGGTGGAACAGATACAGCTTTGTATGCCTGCGTAAACGGAAAGGTTAAATGCATCGTTAAAGTATTCAATAGTTGGCAGAGAGGAACAGAGTATTATTACAACACGAAAAAAAGTGTAATTACGATGTACTCTGGAACTTTTACTGATGGCAGGGAAATTGTTTACAAATATAAGAAGGGTAAGAAAAAGAAAATAGCGACATTAGATAAAAGTACAATGGATGGTTTCTTTATTAATGGCAAAAAGGTAAGTGAGTCAAAATTTGAAAAAAAGCGAAACAAACTGGTAGGAAATATTTATGAGATGAGCTATAAATTCAAAAAAGTAACGAAGAAGAATTTGAAGAAAGCAATTTAGGAAACATCGAAAATTAAGTTATAGAATATTAAGGAGACTGGTTTATGAAAACAAAAATTATACGACAATTTATAGCTCTTTTTCTTGTGGTTGTTTTAGAAACTGAGAGTTTTTTATGCAATAATATTATGGTGCAGGCACAAACAAACGATGTTCCATTTAAATTAGAAAATACAACCTATGGAATTAAAAATAGCAATATAAAAGCCATAAAATTAACTGTAACTTCCGATAATACGGAAGAAATTTTAGATTGGGTTTGTCAAGAATTGACTTTTTTGCAGGAAAACCTTGAGAATAATAGAAAAAGAATTTATGTAATTGGAGTAAATGGTTTGTTGTGTTCCTATGAAACAACTCATGAGTTTAATAAGAATAATGTACAGAGGATCGGATCATATTACGACTCAGATGATTCAGATGTTTTTTATGCAATTACGAATCCAGAAACAAATAAGAAGGATTTGATTAATGTTACAAAAGGTGAATTGTATGAGCTTGCTGCATCTTCTATTAGAGGCATAACAGTTACTAAGGACAATGCAAATGCATTTACTTCTGAAAAGAATAAAAAAATACTGGGGTTTATCGTATATGATGAAAATGGCGGAAAGATATTAAATTGCGAAGCAGGTAAAATTATTGATTTGAAAGATCAAGACTCTCCTTTGGTTTACTGTGATAAGGCAACAGAAACATATGTGGTTGAGGATGAGAATGAATTGTATTTATGCTCTAATAAAAAGACGATTCGTCATTTAGAAAGTGAAGATGGAGGCGGTGTTCAGTTAGTGTGTTCGCCAAATAATGATGGGGGACGTGATTGGGCTTGTTATGATGGTTGGTGGGCTGTCCTTTTTTATAAAAAAGGAGTTAAAGGAGAGAAAATAGCATGGTTGAATGCAAAAGATGGTTCTTTAAATTATACTTTATCCGCAGTGGATACGGAAAAAGAATGGGGAAACTATTATATAGCGAGTATAACAGAAAGTGGAATTTATGTGAGTGAGGATGTTTACGATAATGATAATAATACACTAGAAGAAAATTTATATTATGTGAATGAAAAGGGAAAAACAAAACTTCCTTATAAATCTGTTTCAGATGTTGTTAAGTTAAAAGATGGAATAGCTTTTTGGGGATGTGAAAGTGGTGGAACACAAGAGAAGAGATATGTTCTTGAAAAAGAAAAGCAGAAATATAAGACTGATATATATAGACTTTATTTTTGGAAGGGGAATTATGGTATAGTAAGTAAAAATGTTATGGGTGATGGTCCTTATTATTTAGTCGATGCAATGGGAAATGAAATTAAAAAGTTGGAAGATGAATGGATTCCTTACGTTTCTTTGTCTGATAATAGAGATCATTTCGATATTGTATGCGACAGATTTTTAGAGACAGGAGGTATTGTATATGATATTAAAAAAGATAAGATATGGGATTGTTTGAAAGTAAAAAAAGCAGGAGATAGTTATCTCGGTTATGGAAAGAAGACAAATAGAAATCTCGAAATAATTAATTTAGATACAGAGAAAAAGCTAACAGGCAATGTTCGCAATGTTTATGAAAAAGATGATATAGCGGTTATATTGTGTAGTGATGGATCTGATTATTTTATAATAAATACTGACATGGACATTATAGCGGAAGATGTTTATGATTTTGCAAAAACAGGGGTGTATACAACAGAAGATGGTATATATAATATTAAGGGCGAGAGATTGCTTGATGAAAGTGTATGCGGATATTCGTGTTGGTGGTGGAATGCTTCGGTATATGAAACAGGAATATTTGTTGTTAGGAAAAAGAAGGATGACGATTACGTTTATAATGGCAGTGATTATGTTTATAACTATTGCTCACAAAACGGAGATATTATTTTAGATGAGTGGATGGATTATGTTGATTTTGACAGCAAAATAGGAAAAGTTTTGGTTGGCAATCAAGCTGCTGTAGTAAGCAGGAGTGGTTTAGAACTCATTTCAGCACAGGTAAATGGGCATTCAGAGTCAGGAATGTATTATAGTTATGCAAATAAAGCAAGAGTTGGTGCTACTGTTGCAATTTTTCAAACTACGGAAAATGAGTATTACATCTATAATTTAGAACCATTGTTAAAAAAGATTGACAGTGGAGAAGTTTCAGAAAATCAATTGCAGCATGACGTTGACATGACAAATGCATATAAGGAGTTAAAGGATAATGCCTTTAAATACGAGGATGTAAAATTAAATGGATTGAAAACCAGTTTTACATTACCGGATTCTATACCAGTTATTGGTGGCGGAGAGGTTGCTTTAGATTTTGGCATGGTTCCTGTAAAAATGGAAATGTCAGGAGACATGATTCGGGCTGGGATTGGTGTAGATTTAAAAAATAGTGACACCAGTTTGTTTGATTTAGAACAGGAAGAGTGGAATACATTTAAAAAGGCAGTTGAAAAACATGACGAATCTATAAAAAATGGTTCATCTCTATTGAAATTGGCTGAAAAAAAAGGGTATGCTTCTATGCCAGCAAGGAAGAATATAAAAGCATCAGTTTATGGATTTGTTGAAGGTGTTATGAATGAGGATCATCAAAAGATGAAATCTGTTTCAGGACAAATTAATGTACAGCTTAGTTTTAAAACAGAAAAAAAATGGCAGGTTGCAGTGGTGGAAATTCCAGTTGTAATTTCTGCTGAATTAGAACTTAGTTCTGCTCAGAAAATCAATCTTGGACTTGACTTTTCAAATGATACGGTGTCTGTGTATTCAAATGGTACATGGGATATTGTTCTGCCTAAAGTAACATTATCTGGTGGTGTTGGTGTTGCGTATATTTGTGATGTCTCGTGCTATGGTTCGTTTTCTAACACTGTTTCTTTGGAATCAGATAGTAGAAATGAGGAGGATCAAGTTGTAGTCCGAGATTATGTTGAAGGGGAGGCTGGCGTAAGCGCGTCACTTTTGGGCAATATTTATCGTAAACCGCTTTGGAAAAGTGGTAAGAAAATTGTATATAGCAGTGATGGTAAAGAGATGACATCCAGAATCACTAAAGAATCAACGAAAATAAGAGAGTGTGATTTTGTAAAGCAGAAGACCTCTTCAGGTGATATATGGGATGGTGTGTTAAAGAAAGAAACTGAGAATAAGTATGTTGGAGTATTAGAGGAAAATGCGTATGAGGATTCAAACCCTAAAATTGTTGCGACAGATAATGGAACGAAATTGATGCTTTTTAATTCGTTGGATGCTTCGCGTACAGTAGGTAATCAATCAGTATTAATGTATTCCTTATATGATAAAAATAGTGATTCATGGATGCAACCTAAAATTGTTGATGACGATCATACAGCAGATTATTATTTTGATGCGGTTGTCTGTGGAAAAGATATTTATATTGCATGGACAAATTCTTCAAAAGAGGAAAAATCGGATTCGTCAATTTCTGAAATTGCAAAAAAATGTGAAATAGCAGTTACAAAATTTGATACGGATAAAAATGAATTTAGTTCAACAACAGTATTGACAGAAAATAATTATGCAGATGTGAAACCTTCGTTAGCTGTTGATGGAAATACTGTGTATGCTGCATGGTTGACAAATTCAGAAGGAGATCTTATAAATTTATCTGGAAAAAATGGCGTACATTATGCAACGTGTTTAAATGATGTTTGGCAAGAAGAAAGTGTGTTGATTGAAAGCAACTCGTTAGTGATTATATCGGCACAAATAGGAAAAGTGTCAGATGAAATTTGCCTTGCTTACATAACGGATAAAGACGGAAATGCTGAAACAGGAACCGATGGTATTTTGAATCTGTTAAATATACAAGGAGGTGAAAGTACGGTAGTAGACAAGGATAGTGATAATATATCAAATGTTTCGTTTGTAAACATTGAAGGGAAAAATGTTATTGCTTATTCATCTTCGAAAGGATATGGGTACACGGATACGGATAATTATATCTCGTTGTTCGAGGATACCACTGGATATACAGATTTTCAAATTGTATCAGGAGGAGAAAAGAAATTAGTAATAGCTAAAAAATCAGTTCAAACAGGAACGCATTTATATGCAGCTATCCTAAAAGATGGTAAAATGTCAACTCCCGTCCCTATAACAGAACAAACCGGATATGTTGGAGCTGTTAGTGGGATAGGCACTGATAACGGGTATTATTTTGTTTATGTGAAAAAGAAGTGTGATATTTCGAAAGATAATATTGAGGTAATGAGTAAAATTTGCGGCGTCCGATTTAATGCATATACGAAAACAGAAGTAGAGTTTCAAGACAATGAGGATATAATGGCTTCTCCAGGTGAGAAGACGGAGATAATGGTAGCATTAAGAAACAAGGGACTCAATGCAATTCAATCAGGAAAAGTTCAAATTCTGCTTGATGGTGAAATGATAGGGGAAAAGGAAATTGCAAATATAATAAATAGCGGAGATGAAGCAAATCTTCCTGTGACTGTCAAGTATCCAAAACAAATTGAAAAAGGAGGTAAATTAGAATGTAAATATATTAATCAATTAAATAATTCAGAAAGTTCTGCTGGAGAGCTGAAGATTGGACAATCGGAACTCGAATTATCAGCCATAAAAAAGAATAATTACGTTGTAATATATGTAAAAAATAATTCAGCATTTAAAACAAATGCTAAAATGGATATTTATGAGAATAACAGTGATGGGAAAAAACTGTATAGCATTGATATAGATAACATTACTGCTGGTGAAATAAAGCGAATTGTAATTTCAAAATCTAAATTTGAAAAGCAATTAGTAGAGGATGATAGTAACCTATACATTGCAGTGAAAGGTGATGATAATGAAAAATATTTGTCAGATAATTATGTTTTTGTACCGTTATATTATGAGTCACGAAATAATGACACGGACGATGATGATAAGATAGATGATGATTATTATGATGACAGTAAGAGCAATACTTCCAATACAAAAAAAGATAATGTTGTGGACAATAATGTAACTAATAACAAAACTAGTAGTTTTAATGCAACTAATAAATCATCCGTCAAAAGAATAAACAAAAGTGTAGGGAAGGTTAAAGGTATTAAAATAAAGAAATATAAATTGCAAAAAAGTAAGGTGTCAGTGAAGGTGTCTTGGAAAAAAAATAGTAAAGTGTCAGGATATCAGTTGCAGTACGCTGAAAATAAATTATTTAAGAAAAAAAGAAAAACAAAGAGCTGTAGTGCAAAAAAACATTCGATTATAATAAAGGGATTAAAGAAAGGGAAAAAATATTATATTCGTATTCGTGCTTACAAAAATATTAAGAAAAAGAAAGTATATGGTAAGTGGTCGGCGAAGAAAGTTGTAATTAAAAAATAGTTTTAAGGAGGCAAGAGATATGAGTGTATGTGGAGACTGCGTTGAATATGACCGCGAAAATTCAGTATATGGGTGGTGCAAAAGATATAATAATTCAAAAGTTTATGAAAATGATTCGTGCAAGAGATAATGGCGAACAATGGGCGCAAGATATGTTAGATAGTATGTTTCAGCGAAATGAGCCGGATATATACGATCGCATTGCTGAGGCACGACGAAAAATATATGCTAAAGATGCAGAAAGTGGCAATCCAAAAGCGATGTATTATTACGGAATATCTGCACTTGATTTTAATACATTTATGCGTATGTTAGAACCATTGGCTAATAGAGGTAATGTAGATGCAATGACGTCAATAGCACGTGAGTATAGTATTGGATTATTGACAGAAGCAAATGCAGAACAGAGTTTTAAATGGTATCTTAAGGCAGCACAATCAGGAGATGTTTTTGCACAAAATCAAGTAGCACTTGCTTACACCTGCAACAATGGCTGTGGCGGGATTGATTATAATAAAGCATATGAATGGTATCATGCGGCAGCAGAACAGCAGAGTGCCAGCGGTTATTGCGGAATGGGAAAATGTTATGAATATTGGCAAACGCAACTTTCTTTTACAAGTAATGGTCAAGACATAAATGAGAAATTGCTTGATTATGATGGAAAAAGAGTTCATTGCTATGAGGAAGCAAGGAAGTATTTAAGTAGTCAAGATGAAGAAATAGAAACTTTGTATGGCTTAGGTACAAGTTATCGTTCTGCAGGAGAACATGTAGTTAATGAATAAGCATCTATACAAATGAAAAAAATGGCGGTTTTTTATTTTTTTGCAGCATATGATTGTGGGCATCCACATGCGCTGAAATATGCACGTGAAATTGCTGAAAAAAACAAGATTTATGTTGATTTTAATAACATGATGGGATGGGCAAGAAGTGAAGGAATTATAGAGTGAAAACAAAGTGGTTATTGGAATTAAAATAATATATATAAATGTTTTTGTGAGACAAGGAGAGTGAAATTCTATGAAGAGAATAAAATTAGTTATTTTTGTTTTGGCGAGTTTGCTTGTGACAACAGCATTTGGTGCACTTGCTGTTCCGTCACATGATGTGAAGGCGAAGGCAAAATATCAGTATTATGAAACGACATTAAATCCGAGTGAATATGTCTATTATTATGACAGTAGTAAAAAGAACAAGCAGGGAATTGCGTACGATGTGTCCATAAAAGGAAATAAACTTAAGATATCAGGAGCACTTACAAAAGGAAGTCGCTTAAATGATACATCGAAAAAAGTAAAATTTATGGGAGAAAAAACTCGAAAGTTTAAATTAACGAAACGAACCAAATATTATATTGCAGGTGGTGAAGATTCTATGCAGAGAATATCGAAAGCAAAATGTGCAAGATATTTAAGAAAAGGAAGTAAAGGACTGCTAAGTTTTGGAATTACATTAAAGGTTCGCTCGGGAAAAGTTGTTGAGGCTCGTTTGTATAGTTGATGGAATCTGAAACAAAATGGAAAGGAGATAAAAACCGTGAAATGCCCAAATTGTAAGGTGAATATACCTAATAATGCAACAAAATGTCCAGTTTGTGGGGGCGCAATATCAAAGAAGTCATCAGGTTATACGCATACAGGCAAAGCGAATACGCCACCAAATTACAAACATACGGGCAAACCACATACGCCACCAAAACAGAAGAAATCAAACGGTCTTACAGTTGACCCATCAGAATACGTTATTGATTCTCTGGATAATTCGTATGCCGTTTCAGCAATGACAGGTGGAGGTCTTGCAAAAACATCTGTATTTTATACCAATAAGCGTGTGTATGCCAATTATAAGGACTATACGATGAAGGGAAAAGGACAGGTGAATGCGATTGTAGATTTAAAGGAAATTTCCGGTACATTATTGTGTCAGAATAATCCTATTTATCTGCTTGTTATAGCAGTGCTTGCTGTATTGGTTGGGTTAGCGGCAAATATGTTTGTAAATGGGGCGGTTATTGGAGGAATTGTTGTAGGTGCTATTTTGGGTATTCGTTGGTTTCTGGAGAGAACGTTAGTTTTAGAAATTTCTTTTCAGGGTGACCGCATCGGCATTATGTTAAAAGGATATTCCTATGATACCGCTGATAAGTTTCATAAGTCATTGCGGGCATATTTGGCTCAGATAAAGAATGTTTAGAAAACGGATAAGGAGACAAGGATGGATTACAAAAGTATAACAACGGAAGAACTGGAGCGAATGATTCGTCAAATGGGGCAAAAAGATGGAGAGGCACTCTGTGAACTTGGCGAGCGTTACTTGTATGGACAAAATGGAACAATGGCAAATCCAACAAAGGCAGGACGCCTGTTTGAAAAAGCAGAAAAATTAGGAGAAAAACGTGCCTATGCCGGATTGGCTGAAATGTATCATAAAGGTATTTTCTTTATAAAAAATGAAGATATTGCTAGGGAATATTATGCAAAAGCAGGGATGAGTTTTCCGCAGAATGAGCCACCTCAACCTGAGACATCTGAGCCGTCTCAGTATGTGTCACCGGGGCATCAGTCGGCTGGCAGTCAAATTACAGAAATGGAAATCTTAGATTTGATAAGAGACGCACAGAACTGCCGGGAAAAAGAGGATTATGAAACGGCAAAACGCATTTGTGGAAGTCTTTTGCAGCAGTTAAATGATATCCGTGCGGGACAGATGGGGTATCAAGGAGGCAGGTCTGTGGATGAACTGGAGGCGGAAGTTAAGTGGGTGCTTGCCTATGTTTCCTACAATGAACAGCGGTATGATGACATGGAACAGCTTCTTATGCAGCCTCAAGTGTTAGAGAGACATCCATGGGGAACATATCTGATTGCTTTGGGGCATCGGATGCAGCAAAGTGACAACAATCAGATGTCACAGGATTTGCAGATGTTAATTCAAAATGGTCAGAATATAAATCTGACCATGGAAGAGAAAGGCGATATTAATGTAATGATTGCGTCATTACTGTCGGAGGGCTATGGAAATGCAATCGGGATGAGTCTGCAGGATGCAGGAATGTACTATCAGGAAGCAGCAAATTGTGGAAATGAATATGCGAAAGAGCAGCTTGCTGGCTTTTAATCAAAAAGGAGTTTAGAAATGCTAGAATACCATGGAAAAAATGGCAGCACATATTCAGTGAAGGAAGAAAGACTTGGAAAAGGCGGAGAGGGCAGTATTCATGAAATTGAACATATGCCGGAATATGTCGCTAAAATTTTTAAGCCGGATAAGCGCAGTCCCGAGCGTGAAGAAAAGATATGTAAGATGACAATGAATAATATGCCGGAAGATGTGCTGCAGTGCATTACCTGGCCATTAGATGTTTTGTATGACGAGAATGGTTTTGTGGGTTATGTCATGAAGAGGGTAAAGAGTGTAGCTTCTTTATCAGAACTTTACAGCGACACAAAGTATAACCTGCATATCAGAATGTATGCAGCATATAACTTATGTGCGGCAATTGACACAATACATAGTGTGGGACAAGTTTGCGGTGATTTAAATCCCAGAAATATCTGTATTAATTTAGATGGTAACGATAAGGACGTCTATCATGTAACATTAGTGGATGCAGACTCTTATCATTTTGTTACAGAGGGTACAATTTATCGCTGTGAAGTGGGATTGGCAGACTATCTTGCACCGGAAATTCAGCAGAAGATTTCTGGTGATATTACACTTAAAAATGCGCCGCTTCCGACGTTTACACGTGAGACGGATTTGTTTGCCTTAGCGGTTCATGTATTTAGTTTATTGATGAATGGAAGTCATCCGTTTGCCTGTGCAAAAAAGGAAAATGGAAATGTTACAAATACCATGGAGCAGATGACCGAGGTGGCAAATAGAGATTCGGTTGTGGCACCACAGCCAATTGAAAATATAAAAAATGGATTTTTCCCTTTTTATATACGAAAAGCCAATATTGATATCCCGGTTTATGCACCGGAATTTGAAAGTTTAACGCCGAAGTTACAGGAATTGTTTGTGCGGACCTTTGTGGATGGCTATAAAAAACCAGAAAAAAGAGTACAGGCACAAGAGTGGCTTGAGGCATTAAAACCAATTATTGAAAAATTTGAGAGTGAAACCGTGTGCTGTAAAAATAATCACTATTATTTTAAACATCTTTCGTATTGCCCTTACTGTGAAGTTCGGCAGAAAATATTAGGAGCAATGGAAGTGATAGACAGAGATGATGATACCGAATTGGTTGAGGTAAAGGACAAGTCTCAGAAGAAACATACTGTGGGATGGACGATATGCTGGTGGTTTTTAATGATTTCCACAATGTTAGGTGAACCTAGTTATTTTCCTGGTTTTTTTCATATTTTGGATTTTGGGGTTTATTGCCACATACCTATAAGTAATGATGGAAATCATATAACTGTATCAATAACAATATTTAGGCTAGCTGCATTAATAGCATTAATATTTATTTTTAAATGGAGAAAAAGGCAATGAAAGTTTACCAAGGAATCAGCGGCGGAATTTACCACGTTGCGGATAAACGTCTGGGTCGGGGTGGAGAAGGAAGTGTACATGAAATTGAAAATTTTCCGGGGCATGTTGCTAAGATTTTCAAGGAGAATAAGCGGGATGCAGCAAGAGAAGAAAAACTTTGTAAGATGGTGCAAAACACAGTTCCTGAAGAAATGCTTAAGTGTGTAACCTGGCCGAAAGATGTTTTATATGACCAGGATGGATTTGTTGGTTATGTGATGCAAAGGGTAAAGAATATTTCATCGTTGTCAGAGTTATACAGTAGCAATAAATATGATTTGCGTACGCGATTGATTGCTGCTTACAATTTGTGCGCGGCAATTGACACAATACATAGTGCAGGGCAGGTTTGTGGTGATTTGAATCCCAGAAATATTTGTATTAATTTAGATCAAAATGATGCAGATAAATTTCAGGTCATATTGGTGGATGCGGATTCGTACCATTTTATCACCGATGAAAAGATATACCGCTGCGAAGTAGGAATGGCAGATTATCTGGCACCGGAAATGCAGAAAAAAATTTCGGGAGGAATTACACTTCGCAATGCGCCGCTGCCGACCTTTACAAAAGCGACGGATTTGTTTGCTTTAGCTGTCCATGTGTTTTGTCTTTTGATGAATGGAAGCCATCCATTTGCCTGCGCAAGAGAAGAAAACGGAAATGTTACAAATACGATGGAGCAGATGACAGAGATGTCCGGCAAAGAATCAGTTGTAGCACCACAGCCGATTGAAAATATAAAAAATGGTTTTTTCCCGTTTTATGACAAACAGCCTGGTATTGATATTCCGGCGTATGCCCCTGAATTTGCAAGTTTAGAGCCAAGTTTACAACGATTGTTTGTGCAGACATTTGTTGAAGGGTATCAGAATCCGGGTAAAAGGGTACACGCAGATGAGTGGCTGGCTGCGTTAAAACCATTAATTGATGATATCCAAAATACAATTACACGCTGCGGAAAGGGACACTATTATTTTTCTTGTGCAGCAAGATGTCCATATTGTGATATTGAGGAGAAGGTACGGCGTCTTATTGGTGGCATTGATGATAGACCACCTGTACCGCCACCGGAGTCGAACGATTCGCCGGTGAAGCCGCCGAAACCACCAGAGAGGAGACCACCTGAGCCACCAACATTTTCACCGCCTCCAAAGCGAGGTGTTGTTAATTGGATAATTGACCAATTAGGTGTCTTAATATGTTTGGCACTGCTGCTGTTTTTTGTTTATGCAATCTTATGCTCGTTATAGAAAGGAGAAATTAAAAATGAGTGAACAGTTAAATTTTGACCAGATTATCAGAAACACAAATGAGGGACATTTGTCCTGTGCATTGCTGCTGGATACTTCCGGCTCAATGGAAGGAGCTGCAATTAGGAATTTGAATAGCGCAATTAAGCAGTTTAAGCAGGATGTCTGTAGTGACCCCGATGCAAAAAACCGGGTTGACGTTGCGCTTGTGACATTTAATTCAGAGGTTAATGTCATAAACGATTTTTGTCCGGTTACAGAGATGAAGACACCTGAATTATATGCAGATGGTCTCACAGATATGGCTGCCGGAATACAGGTGGCTCTTGACTTAGTAAAGGGTCGTACACGTATGTATCAGAAGATGGGAACGCCATGTCACAAGCCATGGATTTTTATGATTACAGATGGTAAATCCACATCGCTTCAGAGTGAAATGACAGAGGCGGCAAACCGTATTCAGGCAGAAGAAAGAAAAGGTGCAAATGGTCATATTAATTTCTGGTCAATTGGTGTTGGAAATTATGATGCACAAGAATTATATGCACTTTCTCTGAAAAAACGTGTTGTCGAATTGTCAAATATGGATTTTTCGGGACTGTTTGAATTTTTGAGTGAAAGCGTTATTGAAATTTCCCATAGTCAGGTTGGCGAACAGGTAGAATTTGGTCCTTTGCCGGATAATGCGAGAGAACTTGGTGGAGAACGTTATTAGAAAATAGGAGGTTGTTTTATGATTTTATATGGATTTTCAATACAGGGTAAATCACATATTGATAAAGGAACCGTTTGTCAGGATTCAAATAAGACAGGACAATTGTGTGCCGGTTATTATTTCGGCGCTGTAGCAGATGGTGTTGGAAGTGCACCTCATTCAGACATAGGCTCAAAACTTGCGGTGGAAAAGTTGTATGAGTATTGCGATAAAAACATTAAAAAAGGCATGAGCCAAATAGATGTGGAAGATGTTTTGTGTGCCGGTTATGAGTATGCGATGGAAACGATTCAAAAGTATGCGGATTCACATGACAAAAAAATCGAGAATTATGATACAACATTGTCTGCTGTTATATATAATGGCAAGAAAATAATTTATGCACATGCCGGAGATGGCGGAATTATTGTCCGCCAGACAAATGGTATTGTAAAACCGGTTACCAAAAGACAAAAAGGAGCGGATGGCACATCGGTAATTCCGCTTCGAGCAGGCGAGCATTCATGGGAAATTGGAACATACTCGGGAAATGTGGCAGCTGTTTTATTGGTCACCGATGGAATGTTAGATGGTGTTTTTCAGCCCACATTGTTAAATTTACCATCATCAACCATGGAATTGGCAAGGGGAGATTTTTCACAGGATAATGTTTATATTGCGGCAGCAGAATTTTTTATGAATCCGTATGCTGTTTATAAAAATCCTAAAATAAAGGGGGCAGAAAGTTTTTTACATACCTTTTTGGAGGGGAATTTATTACCAAAAGACCAGGATGCTTTTCTGCAATGTATGGATGCAGCATACACGAAGTTGTTTAATAAAAAGACATCAAGAGAAATTTGTGAAAGTTTAAAAGAAGTTTATTATGCTGTTGGTGCTGTAAAAAATGTTAGGGATGATAAAAGCGTTGTCTGTTTTATAAACGAGACGATAGAAGTTGTTCCTCAAGACAAAAAATACTATTTGGAGCCTGACTGGGTGTGGCTGCAGGAATGTTATGAGGCATTGTTGTATGGGAAGGAGCTACCCAAAAAACGGATAGATGATGGGGATGATGGAAACATAGAAGGCGGACTAGGAGACGAACCAGGAGACGAACCGGTAGGGAAAATAGGAGGACAAACGGGGGATGACAGAGTAGAAAAAAAGTTGAAAGACGAGGAGAAAGAACGGAGACGCAACAAAGTAAAGCGAAGGAGAAAAGCTGCACTTATAGCAGCCATAGGAGTTCTGGCAGTATCACTGGTAATCTTGGTAATTTGTTTGATAAGTTTGTTTAGCAGTGATACGGATAAGAAACAAACAAATTCAACGCAAAAGCCTAAAGTGACAGCCGTTTTGCCAACGGCAACTCCTACGCCAACGCCGAAGGTGACAGACAATCCGTCAACTGCAAGCGGTTCTGCAGTGACAGTAGATGATATGATTGAGAACCTGAATAATGAGGAGTATATAAGCAGTTTGCCGGATTCTAAAAAGGAAAAATTGGATGAAGCATGTCGAATTTATCAAAATATGAGAGAAAAGGAGGCGGTAAAAGAAAACCGTGAAGGAGTCAAATGATGTTTGAAGAGTATCGTGGAGTAAATGGTGCGGTATACAAAGTTAATAAAGACCGGATTGCAAGAGGTGGTGAAGGCAGTATTCATGAGATACAAAATATGCATGAGTATGTTGCAAAGATTTTTAAAAAGAATAAACGTGATTCGGAACGGGAAGAGAAAATTTGCAAAATGTCGGCTAGCAAATTTTCAAATAAAACTTCGGAATATACTACCTGGCCGTTGGATGTGTTGTATGACGAATATGGATTTGCCGGTTATGTAATGAGACGAGCACAGTACAATAATTCGTTATCCGAACTTTACAGCAATTCAAAGTACGATTTAAAGGTGCGGTTGTATGCAGCGTACAATTTGTGTGCAGCAATTGAAGAAATACATAATATGGGGCAGGTTTGTGGTGATTTAAATCCTAGAAATATTTGTATTAATTTAAATGCGCATGACAAAGATGTGTATAAAGTTACGCTGGTAGACACGGATTCGTACCATTTTATTACGGATAAAAAGATATATCGCTGTGAAGTGGGATTGGCAGAGTATTTGGCACCGGAGATTCAAAAGAAAGTTTGTGGAGAAATTACATTAAAAAATGCTCCCTTACCAACTTTTACGAAGGAGACAGATTTGTTTGCTTTAGCGGTTCATGTATTTTGTCTGCTGATGGGCGGCAGTCATCCGTTTGCCTGTGCCAAAAGGGCAAATGGACAACTTTCCAATACAATGGAGCAGATGGCAGGCGAAGAAATTGGGGAGTCCGTTGTGGCACCACAGCCAATCGAAAATATAAAGAGCGGATTTTTCCCATTTTGGAATTATAAATACAACATTGATATTCCTGCATATGCTCCGGAGTTTGTAAGTCTACATCCTCATTTGCAGAAATTATTTGTAAAAACCTTTGTAGACGGATATAAAAATCCAAAAAGCCGCGTGCAGGCGTCAGAATGGCTTGGCGCATTGAAACCATTAATTGAAGGTTTTGACAGGATAACACAGCGGTGTGGAAAAAGCGGTCATTATTATTTTTCACATAACATGGAATGTCCTTATTGTCATGTTGAGCAAAAGCAACGTGAACTGTTGCAGGAACTTGCGGGACAAAATCAGGGAACATCAGGAACCGGATTTACAAATGACAGCGGGTCTGATACAGGCGGAGGACAGTGGAATGGAGTGTTTGCTAAACAGCCACCTAAGAAAAAGCAGGGTAAGGAAAAGGGCGCTTGGCTGAGTGTAGCGGTGTTTTATATAGTGCTTGTAGTAGTATTATTATTTGTAGCAATAATGCTTTCTGTTTAGATTTAGAAGAAGGAGTGATTACAATGAAAATTAGAAAGTCGCAAAAAATGTAAAGTAAAGTGATAAGGATAAGAAGGAGGAAAATTATATGGCTAAAATTTGTAAATATTGTGGAGCAATGAACGGGGAGCAGGCTGTGGTCTGTTCCCGGTGTCACAAACCGCTTCAGGGAGGCAGCGGTGCCGGATGGCACCCATATGATCCGCCGCATCATGAACTGCCACCACAACCGCTACAAAAAAAATCTTCAAAATCGGCAATTAAGGTAGGAATTGGCGTAGCAGCGTTGGTTGTAATTGTTGCTGTGGTTGTGATTTTTGTAATGAATAATGGTCAAAATAAACTTATTGGAAAGTGGCGGTCTGAATCAGGTAAATACATTATATTTGATACGGATGGAATATGTACTTCACCGGGGGGAGTTAATTCTGTTACTCGGGATAGGTATGAGGTTAATGGGTCAAAACTAACGATATACTCTACTTTTGATAGTTCAGAATTCTCTGAAGAGCATGCAGAGGAGTATGAGTATGAAATTAATGATAATATGTTAATAATTACAAGTTCTAAAGGTAGAGCAGCTTATTATACAAGAGACGATTAATAAAGTGCTTTAGGTGGGTTCAAAATGTAAATGCTGAAAGGAAGTAAAGAGATGTATTGTGAAAAATGCAATTGGGAGGGGGAAGGAAATTTTTGTCCATGGTGTGGAAATAAGGCTGTTTCAGAAAAAAGTTATAAACAGGAAGAGGGCGCATTTCAAACGCAAGATAAAAACTGGTATTACAGCTTCAATGGAGAAACGCAAGGTCCGGTAAGTGAGACAGAACTATTGAAAATGCTTGAAACCGGTTACATAAATGAGAGCACGATGGTCTGGAAACAAGGATTTCAAGGCTGGGTGACAATTGAACAAGCTGGAATCAGCATACCAAAAAATAACGCAGCAGTGGTGAAAAAAATAAGTAATAAACCGATTGTTTTTCTGGTGTTTGTACCAATTATATCATCATTGCTGCAGTATTTGTTGGCGGGATGGTTTGAAATAAGTGCGGACAAATTGGTTTGGATAGCGTATATACTAAATGTTATTTTCTGTTTAATTGATTACAGTAGGGTAAAAAAAGCAGGCTATGATATGTCTAAACTTAATCTTGCATTTTTGCTTTTTATACCTTTGTATATTTATAAGAGAGTGCAGCTTGTCAATGGAAGGAAATGGACGCTGGCTATTTTGTGGACGGCAATTCTTATAATAGATATGGTCATTCCTGCTCAGCTTTGGGTTAAGATGGTAAATATGTCTAATCCACAGATGATTACGGCAATTAAAGAAGGACATTTTGATGGCTATAAAGATGTAACGGTAGAGAAAATTTTTGAAAAAAGTCTTGAAAATTGTACGTGGAAAACATATTTGGATAATAATAAAGAAATTCTTGTTGAAGTTAGCGGAGTTTTAAATATTGAAGCAAATGGAACTGTTACCGCATATAATTTGGACACAGTATTTAAATTAAATATGGATTCATCTTATGAAGTTGTAAGCATGAAAGATGGTGTGACTTCGTATTCAAATGAGGACATTTTAAAGATGATAGCATATTTGTATGGGGTGCAGCAAAGTAAAGAGTAATGGTAGCGGAGAAATCATAAACTAAAGTGGAGGATATTTATGGCAAAGTTTTGTATATCATGCGGAGCCGCAAATTCAGATTCCGCAAATATGTGTAATCGCTGTGGGAAAATGCTCCCTCAAAAAGAAATAGAATGGAAGCAGTCACCAAGTGTAGGAACTGCAAAAAAACATTGGGTTGTACCAACTATGGTAATTGCAGGTGTTATTTTAATAATAGGAATCTGCTTTTTGCTATATAAACAGAGTACAAAGGCTCCTCAATTGAGCGAGCAGGAGGCAGAAAGTGTGCTTGCCGACTCAATTGAAGATGAAAAAGCCTCAACAGAAGAAATATTCCAAGAAGGCAGAGAACATGACCCTGTCATATGCGAAATCACTGATGTTGAGCAGGATGGCACTAATGCCACGGTTACATATAAAATGTCTGCACACTTTAATTATGCTGACCGTGATGTTACCTATCGTTTTGGATTTGTTTATGATGAAGATTCCGAAATGTGGGTGAAGCAATCTTCTGAGAGAGACGATAAGTGGAATTATCATGATTTAGAAGGCGTCTGGCAGGAAAAAAATTGGAGAAAAAGTATGACAGCGCTGGAAAATGATGATGGACCAAGTACAATGACAGTTGAAAAAATAGATGGTGGATATAAATTTACAGCTACAGAGAATTGGGTTTCAGAAACGCTCGGAAGTGTGGTGGAAATTAAAATGGATGAGCTGGGCTCTCAAGACCGGATAATTCATGATGGTAGTGCCGGATTATTTGCGAAAGGATATCAATCAGAGCAGAGTTTCCAACGTTATAATCTGTCGCCCGAAGAAGGAATTACAGACATGGAGAAGATTGGGTAGGGAGTGTCCCTGCTCACTAAATTAGTGAGCAGGAAAAGAAAATTAAGGAGCAAACACTAAAAGTGCTAAAGCATATTGAATTTGGCTTGGAACAAACGGAACTGTTTGAGCAATACAGAAAAGCAAATATGTAATAAATTGTATTTTTGGATTTTTTATATACTTACGAATGTGTAAGAAATAAAAATCCTCCAGTTTTTTGAACCATTTTTTTAATTGATGTTTTCTATTCATAGAAAATCCTCCTTTTAATAATTTTTTTGATTCATTCCTAATATGTCTAAAATTTGAGAAAACGAATTTCATATTATGAGCGTTTTTTCTTTTTGACAAAGAATAAATAAAAAATAAAATAATGAAAATTTGCGAAATAAGGCTGCTTTTGACAATGAATTAGTCCATTTTACAGAGAGAAATTGATGGACGGGGTTATAGAAAAGGAATGAAAATATAATAAAAAAATAATATATTTGCGCTTTCGAGATATGTAATTGGTAGAAAAAGAGTAAGTAGAATTAAAAAAAGCGTACTACGCCTCCTAAAGACGTATTACGCTTTCGGTTTTTCTTGACACACAGGTAAAACACTGATAGCATGATTTACATAAAGGTGGACTCTGGGGAAATTATGGTATAAGCTAAAAAAATGTGGTATACTTTAGACAATGCCTATACGTGAATGAAGGAGAGTTGTGATTATGTTTAGAAAACTCAAGGTTGACAATTTCAAATCATTAGTTGATTTTTCAGTTGAGTTTACACCAATGAGTGTGATTATTGGCAATAACGCTACAGGGAAGAGTAGTGTTTTGCAAGCAATTGATTTTTTGTGCGGCTCGGTAAAAGAGGATTTTGATATTATGTTGGAGCGTAGGAACTGGACAGCGGATAATATCAAGTCTAAATTAATAAATTCAAATAAAATATATTTTGATAGTAATATTTTACTTCCTTCTAAAGAAGGGAAATTGGAGTATGACTGGAGCATGGTTTTATCCATTTATTCAGATGAAAATGAGGTAAGCCTGCTTTCTGAAAGACTTGTATGTAATGGAACCCAATTGTTGGTGTATCAAAAAGGAGAAGATGGATTCATAAAAAATGAAGGCAAGGATACAAATGTATTACCGAGAGCACTGGCAATTAAATCGTCCGCACTGAGAATGTTAAATAGGGATGAAACGATAGATTACCGAATAAAATATTTTATTGATTTTCTGGAGAATTCATTGTCATTTGAAATGCTTTCACCAAATGAAATGAGGCTCAGCAGCCGAGGTACGAAGGAAAGTATTGGAATGTCAGGAAAAAATTTGCCATCCTTTATCAAGCAAATGACAGATGAACAGAAAGCAAATTTTATGAATAAATTGACAAGGTTGTTTGGAGACAGAATTTCTGATATAGACGTCGAAATACCGGGAAGACCGGGGTGGATGCAGATTGTCAGCACTGAGGAATATGAGAATAAGTCTATTCAGATATCGTCAAAAGAAATGAGTGATGGAATGTTGCGCTTGTTAGCATTTGTTGCGATTAGTGAGATTAAAAGTTCTAATGCGACAATGCTTTTGGACGAGATAGAGAATGGGGTAAATACAAATTATGCAGAGCAGCTGTTAGAGATTCTGAAGGAGATGTATGCTGAGAAAAAGCATCAGCTTATATTAACGACTCACAGCACTGTGTTTATGGATTATATAGATGCCGAAGATATTGTCTTTTTATATCGAGATAATAATGGATATACAAAGGCAGCGAGGCTTTTTGAAAATAAGGCAATGAAAGCAAAATTAGAATATATGTATCCGGGAGAGATTTTGCTTAATATGTCGCAAAAGGAAGTATTGGATAAGTTACTTGCATCAAATGATTAGAAAGGTAATTCGGATGAAAATTGCTATAACCGGCGAGGGAAAAACAGATTTTGGGCAAAAAGAATATAGTACAGGCAAATGGCTTCCGGGCCCTGCAATAGTTTATGCTGAAAATATTGCAAAAGAAAAAGGGGTGGAAGTTGAATTTATACCGATTGAGAAAGAGGATGTAAAGAAGGTAAAATTACAAAGACGCTCTTCAAAAGATGTGTCGGGGAGAGGAATTCCGGCAAGAAAATTTAGAATTTTGATGGGGGAAGGAAAGTATGATGCCGGAATATTTTATTGTGATGCAGATAAAGAGACAGGAGTGAAAAGCAGTAATCGTATAGCTGTAACGAAACATTATGAGACAGTATACAAGGAAGTGAAAGATGGTTTAAACTCAGACAAAGGGATACCGATGATACCTTTAAGCATGATAGAGTGTTGGATATTGGCAGACAAATCGGCATTAGAGCAAGTATTTGAACTTGAAATACAACAGGCAAAAATGCCAGCTGAACCAGAGTATATTTGGGGAAATAAAAATGATTCCGGTAGTGATTATCCAAAGAATTATTTAGTGCGAATGATTAGAAGTTTGGATAATAGATACCAAACATATACTGCTAGTCGGGAGAACTTTTATGAAATTGCAAAATGTTCAGAAATTTCGACATTGCGAGAAAAATGCTCTATCAGTTATGAACGCTTTTATAAAGATTTTGAACAAATTTTAAGCAAATAATTGTTGAGGGATTAGACTTTGATGTGTTTTTAGGCATTCCATGCCAATATCTTTTACTAATCTTCGCGATGGCATTATCTCTGTTCCCGAAGACTGCCTACGCAGCGAAGAAGAAAGTGAAGCTGAACAAAAAATCTGTAATCGTAAACGTTGGAAAGACAGTTAAGAAGAAATCGCCGAAAAAGACACCGAAACCAACACCGGTTGTAACACCAACGCCGAAACCGACAAAGAAGCCATTGCAGTCGATGCAGCCGACAAATCAGACACCTGCCACAGCACATCCCAGACAGGGACTTTATGCAGAGGAGGAAGATGTTCAGATTAGTTCGGTTAAGTTTGATAAAGCAGTACAGTGCTACGGCAAATATGGTATCTTACACGGAGACCGTAGAGTATTGCAGAGTGGATAATGGATTGGTTTTCCATACACTGATTGCGGATGGAAAAGAGTATGAACTGGAAAATTCACTTACTGGGAAGAATAATGAAATAAACTGGCAGTATTATATCAAGTCGGATGATGTTGTGCTAAAAGATTTGAGAGATACTAAAGAATACAAAGTAGTTGCGTGTTATGGAGATAAGGATTATACATTGGATTGTGTGGTTGACCGATACACCCTTTACAATGGCACTGCGTATGAATTTACCCATTCAACACTGCAAATAGGCAATTTGCTGATTGGTTCGTCTGAGGACAGTTTTACAGTAAGTGATAAGAAACAGGATTTTTATTACATTCTTTCCTATACTTCAACAAAAGGTAACGTGAATTTTGATTCAGATGCTAACTTGTTTGAATATCAGGAGATGCTTGATAATAAAAAATCCTTAAAAGACATTTTCACGGAGTTTGCCAAGAATCTTCAGATTCAGCAGGTGGCATACCGGAATAAATGTTACACAAATGCGGTGATTGAAAATGTGGTCTGGAATGACGAGTCGTATTATCCGGGCGGCGGTGACAACGGATATTATTCCTTTGATATTTCTTTGACTGTAGATGGTAAGAAGATTACACAGTCTTATAAACTGTTTGAAAAAGAAAAGAAGTATACGGTATCCGGAGTTTTAAAAATGGAAGACGGAACGCCGATACCAAATATCTACTTGTATGTCCGGAAAGAGGGAACTGAGTATAGTGTTGTATATACGAATGACAAGGGCGAATATTCCTTCCAGGCATCAAAAGGAACTTATTGTTTCAAAGCAGGAGAGTCCTTTACAGTAGACGATGGTCCGTTGAAAAAGGATATAACACTTCCGGTCTGTGAGATGTACAGTGAAAGTTCATTATGTTTGTACTTGGATGGGTTTGCTAGTGGTGATATTACAGCTGACTTGAAAGCGGATGGCAGTTTCTCATTTTCCTATGTTCCATATGGCACGTATACGATGAAATTGGATGATAAAGACATTGGAACCGTTACAATCAATTCGGTTGACAAACAGCAGGATTATACTATTAACGGATATCAAATCGCGGTCGTTGTCAAAGAAGCCAATGGAGAATTTGCAAGAGATAAGTGGATACATGTCGAGAAAGATGAAAAAAAGAGTATGATTATGTAGATAATGACAAAGGATTGGCACTAGTTATTGTTGATGAACCGGGCACTTATGAGGTGTGCAGTTATGATAATGGCAATAGGATTTGCTATGGAACGGTTACCGTGACAGATGAAAATGTGTCATGTGCGCTGACGGCGGAGTGACGGAGAGTAAAATAGTTTGAATAAGTAAGAGTGAATTTCCTTGTTGAAATTTCACTCTTATTTTTCTTGACGCCCCTAACAATTTCATATAAAATTAAGGAAACACAATTTTCTATAACACAATGGAGGGATATAATATGAAAAAAGTAAGAAGCACAGTTGCTTTCTTGCTTGTGTTTGTGCTGAGCTTTTCTGTGATTCCACAGAATGTTCTCGCAGCCAAGAAGAAGGTGAAGCTGAGTAAAAAATCAGTAACGGTAGCGGTTGGAAAGACCGTTAAGGTTAAGTTGAAAAACAACAAAAAGAAAGTGAAGTGGACGGTTACATCCGGCAAGAAAAACGTGAAACTGAGTAAAAAGAAAAAAACAAGTGTCACGATTAAGGGTAAAAAGGTCGGAAAAGCAAAAGTGCAGGTAAAAGTCGGCAAGAAAAAGTTTGTCTGCAAGGTGACGGTAAAGAAAGCCGGAACCAATCAAAATGCAGATAAGAATAATGGTAAAAAAACAGCAGAACCAACGGTAAAGCCGACCGAAAAACCAGTTCTGCCATCGACTTCGACGCCAAAGCCGACCGAAAAACCGTCTCTGCCGTCGACTCCGACACCAAAGCCGGACAATAAGCCGGATCCGACGCCGATTGAGACGATGATGCCACCGGATGAGACACCAGCGCCAACGGTGAAACCGGAGTCAAATTATCAGGGGCTTTATGCCGAAAAAGAGCCGTTGATTGTCAGTTCCGTTGCATTTGAAAAAGATGTTCCGTCATATTCGCTGAATTATAATGATATTTATGTAATCTCCGAGGAGGCTGATTCCCTGAAGGAGTTTGTGCCGGACGTGACAAAATGTACATATAACGTTTATTGTTACGGTAAAAAGGCGGAAGTAAAGTCAATTACCGATGTTGTCTGGCATGACGATGAGGAATGGCAGAAGCCGTATTATTCATTCCTGCTTACGGCTGTGCAGGGCGGTAAGGAGTATAAGCAAACAGTTACGATGAAACTTGTCCGCGAGGATTCAGAGGAAGGCTCGGAGAATGGTATGACATGGCTTTCTTTGGATGCAGATGGTGAAAAGTATGAATTAGAACAAAGTCTGCATGATGAAGAAGGGGAAAGCGGATATTATTTTAAAGATAAAGAAGTTAATACTTCAAAGATTCAAAATGCAGAAAATATTAAACTTGTTGGTGTCTACGAGGAACAGCAGTATACAGTGAATGCAAGAAAAGAAGTCTGCGATGATTATTTTGTGAGCGTTATTAGTGATTCCTTTGCGAAAGATAATCTGGCAGTCGGTTCAGGTATGGTTTACATTGATGCCAAGACAGATTCTCATTTTTACATAGATGCATTTACTGCAACAAAAGGTGAGGTGAATTTATATCCGGGATACAGTGAAGAGTGTTTCGTATATGAGCCGGCGTTAGAAAAAGGAAAAACATTAAAAGACATATTTGCTAATGTAGTGGAAGACTTAAAGATTTACCGTGCAGTCTATAATAATGTATATTGGAATAATGAAAATATTGAGATTCGCAATGTGGTCTGGCACGATGAGCCTTATTATGACGACAAAACGGACCATGGCTATTATTCCTTTAACATTGTACTTACAGTGGATGGACAGGAAAATGAGCAGTCGTATGTGCTGGTGGAAAAACAGAAAACCTATGCAGTGTCCGGAAAATTGACAACAGAAGATGGACTGCCGATTGCAGAAGCAGAAGTTTTATTGTCTAAGTTAAGCGATGAGGAATGTGAATACACGATTGAGACGGATAAGAACGGATGTTTCGAAACGGATTTACAAAAAGGCACCTATGAGTTTGAACTGGGGCAGACGTTTACGGTAGAGGACAGAGATGTAGTGCATAATGAGAAACTTCCGGTTTATAAAATCACCGGAAAGGTGACAAGAACAGGTGCGAATACGCCGGATGTTCCGGGCTTTAACTTTGAATCAGAGGAGTCTTCCTGCATTTATTTGAGAGATTTGCTGGGAGATGACAACCGTTATTACGCATATGTGCAGAAAGGAACATACACGGTTCAATCCTGTGATTGCCCAGTTGACACCGTGGAAGTAACCGGAAGTGGAACATATGATATCAAGATGGAACTTGCACTTGTGTCCGGAAAAGGTTCCGGATATTATAAATTTGTAGATACCGAGGATGAAAATAATTGCTATTGGGCATTTTCCGTATTTGATACGTACAACGTCTATTTAAAGCCGGGTACTTATTATGTAAAAATAGAAGATGCTACAGTTGATACCATTGAAGTGTCACTTGGTGAGATGACAAAGGATTACGAGATGTATTCCTGTAAGGGTGAGCTGTTAGATATGGCAGGACTTCAAATTCCAAAAGACATGTATAGAAATTACGAGATTTTGGTTATGAGAAATGAGGTGGTTTACAAGAAATTAATTATGGCGCCAAAATTTGATGAGGATGATATATCCGGTTTCAAATTTGACGTTTTAGCCGGTGAATATGAGTTTTTGCACAACGGGAAATCGGTTGGCAGGATGACAGTTACCGATTCTAATGTAGTGAAAGATTTAACGATGCCGTACAAATATGTAAAAATTAAAATGCTTGATGCAGAAGATGAGTTGATATCGATATATCCGAAACGGAGGCTTAAATTTGCAAATAAGGGTACGAACAGCATTTACTACTACTATATGGACGATGATGAGTCTGGGGATTATACATCACGCATCGTGCTGCCAACCGGTGATTACCAGTGTGTTGATTATTACTGTATGCCAAGTATAGGAGACTATGGCTTTACCGTGGATGGTTCAAGCGATACTGTTGTTATCAATACAAACGTGTATAAGATATCCGGTAGCTGCAAGGTAAATGGAGCCGAGGTGTCCGATGATACATGGGTGTACTTGCACAAAAAGGGAGACGCAACAGAACTTTCGAGCTATACATTTGATGAAGGGAAATATGAATTCTATGTAGAGCCGGGAGAGTATGAGATAAAAGTGTCCTTGGATTCCGGAATGGTTACCGCAGCAGACGTAACGATTACCAATGCATCTGTCGAGAGGAATTTGGAGTTAGGAGAGTAAAACGATGAAATTGTTTGATTACACATGGAGGGATATGATATGAGAAAAATGAGACGAAAACTCGCCGTTTTGCTTGTGTTTGTACTGGCATTTACGATGATGCCGCAAAATGTACTCGCAGCCAAGAAGAAGGTGAAACTGAGCAAAAAATCAGTAACGATAACGGTTGGAAAGACCGTTAAGGTTAAGTTGAAAAACAACAAAAAGAAAGTGAAGTGGACGGTTGTATCCGGCAAGAAAAATGTGAAACTGAGTAAAAAGAAAAAGACCGGTGTCACGATTCATGGTAAAAAAGCCGGAAAAGCAAAAGTGCAGGCGAAAGTCGGCAAGAAAAAGTTTGTCTGTAAAGTGACGGTAAAGAAAGCCGGAACCAATCAAAATGCAGATAAGAATAACGGTAAAAAGACAGCAAAACCGACGACAAAATCGACGGTAAGACCAACGCAGGTATCGAGTCCGACACCGCTGCCGACCAAGGTGCCGGAACAGACGATGCTTCCGCCGGATGAGACACCGGGACCAACGGTAGAACCGGTGAGAAACAATCAGGGACTTTATGCGGAAAATGAAGAACTCATCATCAGCTCAATTGCTTTTGAAAAAGAAGTCGATTATTATTTAAGTTATAATAATATTTACGTGTGTGATGGGGAGGCAAATTCTCTGAAAGACATCGTGCCGGATGTGACAAAATGTGAGTTTACGGTTTATTGCTATGGAAAGAAGGCAGAGGTAAAATCGGTTTCGGACGTCGAGTGGAACGAAAAAACATCAAAGGGAAAAGGCAGTTATACTTTTTCAATAACGGCAGCACTTGATGGCAAAGAGTATACAAAGACGGCTAAAATGATGCTTGGGCTGTCACGGGACGAAACCATAGATAAGGCATTTGATAATGGATTTACGCTGCTTACGTTGCAGGCAGACAACAGAGAGTATGAATTAGAGAGAGGCTTAGCAAAAGACCCTAATGGCGATAGTTCCCATTTCAGTTATTATTATTTTAAAGATAAAGACGTGAACACAGAGGACATAAAAAATGCAGGTACGAAAAAAATAACCGGCGTTTATGAAGATGAGAAGATAACACTGAATATAGAGAATATCAGTGCGTCGACGGACAGTGTTATGTTCAGACCTTCGTCATATACAAGAGGAAAGCAATTCCTGAATTTTAGTCATGTCGATATTTATGTGAAAGTGGAAAATTACTTTGTGATAGACGCCTTTACATCAACAAAGGGAGCAGTAAAATACCGCGATTATATGGTGGGAGAAAATCAGGGCTTTATCTATGATGAAACGATAGAAGATGGCAAATCGTTAAAGGATATATTTACGGATTTATCAATAAATTTGAAAATATACCGCACAATTTATCGCAATGTCTACTGTGTAGATAACAGTATCCGCAATGTTGTCTGGCATGATGAGCCTTATTATGAGGGAAAAGAAGATAAAGGATATTATACGTTTGACCTTGTGATAACGGTTGACGGTAAAGAGATTAAGCAGTCGTATGTGCTTGTTGAACAGCAGAGAAAATATACGGTGTCCGGAAAACTGGAGACAGAAGATGGACAGCCGATTGCAAATGCTGAAGTTTCCTTAGATAAATGGAACGGAGAATTTTGGGAGCAGAATGACGTAATTAAGACCGATGAAAAGGGTAATTTTACGACTAAACAATCAAAGGGAGAGTACCAAATTCAGTTGGGAAAATCGTTTACCGTTGAGGGTGACATGCAGCATGATGAGAAGCTTCCGGTTTATAAAATGTCCGGCACGGTAAAAAGAACTGGTGCACAGACAATGGATATCCCTAATATTTGGATTTCGGCAACCGAAAATAGCGATGTCCTTTATGGCAGTGATTTGGATGATGACAATCATTATTACAGATACCTGACAAAAGGAAACTATATAATTTATGTAGGAAGTTATGAATTTGACAGGTTTGAAGTGACCGGCAGTGAAGAACGTGATATTACACTGGATTATGCGCGAATTTTTGGAAAATGCAGCAACACGTATTTATATAAAAATGTGAATAACGACGACTATTCTACATATATTTCTGGCACGAGTGGATGGTATGAAGTTTATCTGAAGCCGGGAACCTATCAGATAATCGATGGAGATACTGTTATTGATACGGTAGATGTGGCACTGGGGGATACAAGGAAAGATTATATCGAACATTCCTGCAAAGGAAACCTGCTTGACGTATCGGGTCTTACAGTTCCGGAAGAAATGAGAGAGACCGGAAGTTATACGATTTTTGTCGAGAGAAATGGAGAACAATATAAATCATTTTTTGTCCCGATGGATGGTGAAGAGAATGCGTTCGATTATGAATTGGATTTGCTGGACGGCGAGTATGAGTTTTTCTACGCAGACACCAGCATTGCCAAGGTTACAATCAATGGCTCTGATGTTGTGAAAGATTTAACCCTGCCGCTCAAATATGTAAAAATTAAATTGTTTGATGCCGAAAATCACGTAATTCCATTATCGGAGCAAAACTATGTGAAGGAAACTAAAGGATCCGGAAATGAATACTATCTAACAGAAGGACCGGTAGGTTATTCTGCACATGCAATGCTTCCACTTGGCTCTTATGTGTTTGGCGGGGAAAACAAAAATATACAGGATATGCAGAATGCGACATTTACGGTTACCAAGGAAGACGATGTGGTTTCTGTGAATACACAACTGTATCGAGTAAGTGGTTATTGCAAACTGAATGGGGTTAATGCTTCAGACGATGCAAGGATAACATTCTTTGACAAGGATTCGTCCTCGACTTGTGCAGTAAATGAGATGGAGGATGGCAAATATTCTGTGTATGTATCGGCGGGAGAGTATATCGTGAAAATATCCAATTCAGAGGGAATATTAGCATCTGAGAAAATAACAGTAACTGATGCTTCGGTCGAGAAAAATTTTGATATAGAGGTTGGCAAACTGACCGGAAAACTTTCATGGGAAAATGGTAGTTCCTTTACCGATTTTGATACGAATATGTGGCAGATTAGTTTGCGAATGGAAGAACCATATTATTCGGGTCGTGTGGCAGGATTAGGAAAAGATGGTTCCTTTGAAGTAAAGGATATTTTATTTGGTACCTATGATGTAATGGTGTATTCAGAGTATAGTAATGCGTATGTAAAGGTTGGTACGATAACGATTGACAGTAAAACAAAGAGCCGGGATTTTGTGATTTCCGGATATGCCGTTCATGTGAAAATGGTAGATAGTGATGGAAACCCTATGAAGGGTGAACAGTTTTCTTTCGTAAATACAGAGGATGAAACGGACACAAAATATTTTTGTACTAATACCGAAGGAGAAGCTTATTTGATTGTTAGTAAACCGGGTACTTATAAAGCTATGCTTAGAAAAGAAAGTTATGGAACGGTAACGGTGACAGATAAAAATGTATCTGCGATACTTAGAAAATCTGAACCTTGACGGACAAAAACCATTGTGCTATACTAAGGTTTGACGAGGACGTCACAAGCGAAAGTTTGTGACGTCCTTTTTTTATACGATGAGCCAAAGGCATAAGTGGCAAAGGAGGTTATCAAAATGGATACAGCAATCAAATTTTTATATTTAAGTGAACCGGATATGATTCGGGCAGGTGTGACGGATATGGATGCCTGTGTGGAGGCAATGGAAGATTTATTGTTGACTTTACATAAAGGGGACTATGTGATGGGCGGGAAAAATCACAATTCCCATGGCTGCATGGTGACTTTTCCGGATGACCCGGAATTTGAAGGAATGCCGAAAAATGCAGAGGACAGACGTTTCATGGCGATGCCGGCATATCTTGGTGGACGCTATCAGATGGCGGGGATGAAGTGGTACGGATCGAACATGGAGAATAAGAAAAAAGGGCTGCCACGCTCCATTTTGATGATGATGTTAAATGATAAAGATACGGGGGCGCCACTTGCGATGATGTCGGCAAACCTTTTGAGTTCTTACCGAACAGGGGGAATTCCCGGTGTTGGCTGCAAATATTTGGCAAGAGAGGCTGCAAAAACAGTCGCTATTATCGGACCGGGTGTTATGGGGAAAACGTCTCTTCGTGCCTTTGTCAGTGTGAGACCGGGCATTGATACCGTAAAAATTAAGGGGCGTGGGCAAAAGTCCATTGATTCCTTTGTTGCATTTGTCAAAGAAGAATGTCCGGGAATTAAAAATATTGTGATTTGTGATTCTATCGAGGAAGCTGTAAAAGACAGTGACATTATCAGCATGACAACAACAGTAAAAGACAGTGAGGCAGAGTTTCCTTATATTGATACGAAATGGATTAAAAAAGGTGCACTAATCAGTATGCCTTCGGCGGCTCGTTTTGATGAGGATTTCCTTGTAAATGGCTGTAAAAAGGTTGTGGACAACTACAAATTGTATGAGGCGTGGGAGGAGGAATATCCATATCCGACTTACGACCAGGTACAGATTGTAGGAAGTAAATTTACGGATTTAAAACAGATGGGAAAAATTACAAGAGAGGACATTATTGATGTGGCAGATGTGATTACCGGTGAGAGAAAAGGACGGGAAAGCGAAGATGAGATTATCGTATATTCTGTCGGAGGCATGCCGGTTGAGGACATCGCGTGGGGAGCTACTGTTTACCGCCGCGCTTTAAAAGAAGGCATTGGTGTGGAACTGCCATTGTGGGATAAACCGGAAATGGCTTAAGAGAACAAGGGGGAATTGGCATGGAGAAAAACAAAAAATTAGGATTAGGAAGTGTGGTTTCTGTTTCTGTCGGGCTTGTCATTGCGACAAGCTGTTTGGTGTCATTGGGACAGGGGGCAGGAACGGTGGGAATCCCATTTATTGGTGCGATGATTATCGCCTGTCTGCTGAATATGACAACGGTTGCTTCGCTTTCTGAGTTAAATGGTCTGATGCCAAACACGACCGGAGGACTGGCGCAGTATACGCTTGCCTGTATGGGACCGTTTCCAACCATAATTTCTATGGTGGGAGGGTATCTGATTTGTAACATTTTATCGTGTGGTGTTGAAGCATCGATTTTTGCCTATGCCATGTCGCAGACACTTCATTTGCCGATTCCAAGCATCGGCTACACCATTATCATGACGGTAATCGTTATGGTGGCAAATCTGTTTGGTGTCGATATGTTTGCTAAAATTCAGAATCTGGTTGCATTCCTTTTGGTTGGCTCGATGGTTGTTATGGGAATTATCGGTGCTTTGGGGCTTGGAACCGGACAGGTTGTTTCCCAGCCGGCAAGCATGTCAACGAATTTCTTTGATATTGTGTCGACAACTGCGGTGGCATTCTGGCTGTTTATTGGTGCGGAATATGTCATTCCAATATCCAAAGATGTTAAAAATGCCAAACGAAACGTGCCGCTTGGTATGATGATTGGCTTGGGACTTATTTGTCTGGTGCAGGCAATCATGGTATTAGGTTTTCATAATTATACACCGTGGGCCGAATTGACAGAATCTGCTGCACCGCATTTGTTATACGGTCAAAATCTTCTTGGCGGAGCCGGAAAATACTGGATGACAATGGTGGCTGCTCTGGCGGTTATCAGCACACAAAATTCAACGGTAAGTGGTCTTTCTAATATTTGTCAGGGCATGGCAAAAATGAATATGATGCCACAGTTTTTTGCCAAGACAAATAAAAGGAAAGTACCATTTTTCGGTGTAATATTTGTCAGTGTTACTATTTTGATTTTTGCTTTTATTAGCGACAGTTCCTCCTCGGCAATCTCATTTTTGATTCTGGTGGGTTCTGTATTTTGGATGATTTCGTATATCTTAGCGCATATTGACGTGCTGATTCTGCGAAAAAGAGTGCCAAATGCACCGCGTTCCTTTAAAGTTCCACTCGGTAAAATTCTGCCGCTTATCGGGATTTTAGGAACAACATACATGATTTTAAATATTTCAACCGACCCGGCAGAGCGGTTAGCTATCTGGGGCGTAACCGGAATTGCCTTTTTGATTCTTGGTATCTACTCGTTCTTTTGGATTAAATACAAAATGCGGATGCCGGTCTTTAAGAGCGTGCCGATGGAAGAAGTTATGGCAATGGAAAATGATTTGTATTATGTGATACGGAAAGAGAAGGGGATTTGGAGGTAGCCGTGTTTTACGGCAAACCCAAAAAGACGGGCTGTACGTTTTTGGTAGAAATTTGTTGCTCCAAAACTGATTTAAATTTTCTTCGACAACTCTTTTTCTATGATTATCTTATAGCGTTGCATTTTTACGTTGAAATTAGGCTTTATCAGCAAAAATCACGTATTAATTGCAACGCTTTTTATTAATTGTAACCTTTTTGGTTGTTTTGTTTTGAAAAGCAGGCAAAAGCATGCAACGTTTTTGAACTTTTGAGAGGGGTTAGGTTGCATAAGCTTCTCTCCGGCATTTAGCACAAACTTTTTCTCGCTTAATGAACTGAGAACAAAAAATCATACCCCGGCATACATTGAAAGCAATAGTGTCAGGGGATGACTTCATGACACAGCCATCCGGGGCGTCCGGTGAAAAAATTGCTTGTGGGGTAATCGGCTGATTTTAACTGCTCGTGTTGACAAAATGTGCTATACTTATTCTTATCATAAAAGATTGGAGTGAAGCAGCATGAAAAGCAAACAGATTCTCTCGCTTTCTCTTGCCGTATGCCTGATGATTGGCTCTCTTGCCGGAGCAGGCGGGGTGCAGGCAAAAGCAAAAGCGAAAAAGCCGGTATTGTCAAAAACAAAAATGACTGCCTATATTGGCAAGACAAAGACATTGAAGGTTAAGAAAAACGGAACGAAAAAAATCGTGAAAACCAAATGGACTTTGTCCGGAAAAAAAGTGGCAAAACTGTCGAAAAAGAAAAAGACATCGGTCACCATTAAGGGATTAAAAAAAGGCAGTGCGACAGTAAAAGCCAAGGTTTGGTATCAGAAGAAAGGTGCCAAAAAGAAGAAAAAAGTTACTTTAAAATGTAAGGTGAGCGTAACAAAATACGTTTCTCCTAAGGCAAAGAAAAAGGCGAACGTGTTAAATGCGACGACGAAGTATCAGCCGCTTGCTAAGTTGGCAGCGCAGCATGGATTCAAGTTGGGAACCGTTGTAAACTACACAAATGTTACAACGAATGACAACTACAAAAATCTTGTGAAATACCATTTTAACAGTTTGACAGCAGGAAATGAGTTTAAGGCATATTCGCTTTTAGACCAGGCAAAATCCGCAAAGAGCAAAGATGGTATGCCGGTGATGAATTATGACAAGGCAGATACGATTATTTCATTTGCCAAGGAAAACGGAATCCAGATGCGGGGACATGTTCTTGTGTGGCATGCGTATATGTGTGACTGGTTCTTCCGCGAGGGCTATGACACAGGTAAGAAATATGTAAGTAAGGCGGTTATGCAGAAACGTCTTCAGTATTATATTAAAGAAGTAATCACTCATTTTGAAAAGAAATATCCGGGTGTAATTTACTGCTGGGATGTTGTAAATGAGGCAGTGGCAGATCAGAATGTAGGGGATGATAACAGAAACCTGCGTAAAGATAATCAGTTTTACAAAATCCTTGGCAGCGATTATGTGGAGCAGTCGTTCCTCTATGCGAAAAATACGGTAGATGAGCTAGGTGCCGATATTAAGCTGTACTATAATGATTACAATTCATTTTACAAATCAAAACGTGAGGAAATTGTAAATCTGGTTAAGAGCATTAACAGTTATGCAAAAGACGCCAAAGGAAACGTCCGCAAACTGTGTGACGGCGTTGGCATGCAGGGCTACATCGGTGGTTACGGAACTCAGAATGGCTGCATGAATGAGCAGAATATTTCGGATATTAAGAAATCAATTGAGACCTATGCAGCACTTGGATGTGAAGTTCAGGTGACCGAAATGGCAGTAAGAAACTATATGAATACAAAGGCAATGCAGAAAAAACATGCGGAATTTTATAAGAAATTATTCCAGATGTTTGTGGATGTGAACGCCATTCCGGCAGACTGCTCCGGTAAATCGGCGGAAGAAATCAAAAAACTGGAGGAGAGCCGACCTTTAAAAGCGGTTTCAATTTGGGGATGGCAGGATGACCCGTCGCTTGAAGATAATAATTACAGTTATTCTATGAATGGACCATACTGTGGTTTGTTTACCGAGTTGTATGCGGTGAAAGATTCGTTTAAGAATGTGTATGAGGTTCTTGCAAATAAAAGAATTTAAAGGTGTTGACATTTTAAATTTTCAAGATTATAATAGCGGTAACACGTAGATGAGACGAGTAAAACGCAGAACATGTCAGAGAGAAATGCCTTGTGCTGGAAGCATTTTCATGGGAACCGTTTGAAAACTACCTCGGAGTGACCCCAATCCGGTCCGGTGACCCCGTTATCGTCAGAATGAAGCCGGGATGATTTATTACTATTTCGTCCAACAAGGGTGGAACCGCGAGACATTGATTTTATGGCCTCGTCCCTTCGAACTATGACAGCGAGAAGGGATGAGGCCTTCTTGTATATTGAATGAAGACAGGAGGAATTGACATGAAAGTAACACTTAAAGATGGTTCAAGCAAAGAGTATTCACAGGCAATGAGCATTATTGATATTGCCAAAGACATCAGTGAAGGACTTGCCAGAGTGGCATGCGTTGCCGAGTTAGATGGCGAAGTTGTGGATTTGCGCACAATAGTAGATGGCGAACACACACTGAATATTTTGACATTTGACAGCGACGAAGGAAAAGCAGCATTCCGTCATACTGCATCCCATGTGCTGGCACAGGCGATTAAGAGATTGTATCCGGATGCCAAATGTGCCATTGGACCTTCGATTGAGGAAGGTTTCTACTATGATTTTGATATAGCACCATTGGACCGTGAGGCACTGGACAAGATTGAAAAAGAAATGAAAAAGATTGTTAAGGAAGGTGCGACATTAGAGCGTTTTACCCTGCCAAGACAAGAGGCAATTGATTTGATGAAAAAACGTGAGGAGCCGTATAAGGTTGAGTTGATTGAAGATTTACCGGAAGATGCCGAGATTTCTTTCTATCAGCAGGGCGAATACATTGATTTGTGTGCCGGTCCTCATTTGATGAATACAAAACCGTTAAAGGCAATGAAGCTGATTTCTTCTTCCGGTGCTTACTGGAGAGGAAATGAGAAAAATAAAATGCTTACCCGTGTATACGGAACTGCTTATACAAAGAAAGCGGATTTGGATGCTTATCTGGAGCATTTGGAAGATATTAAAAAACGCGACCACAATAAATTGGGACGTGAGCTGGAACTGTTTACCACCGTCGATGTAATCGGTCAGGGACTTCCGCTTTTGATGCCAAAAGGTGTACAGGTTATTCAGACTTTGCAGCGCTGGATTGAAGATGAGGAAGAAAAGCGCGGTTACATGAGAACGAAGACACCTTTGATGGCAAAATCTGATTTGTACAAGATTTCCGGTCACTGGGATCACTACAAAGAAGGTATGTTTGTTCTTGGCGATGAGGAAAAGGATAAGGAAGTATTTGCCCTTCGTCCGATGACCTGTCCATTCCAGTACTATGTTTACAAGGCAAGCCAGAAATCCTATCGTGACCTGCCATGCCGTTATGGCGAGACATCAACATTGTTCCGTAATGAGGATTCCGGTGAAATGCACGGCTTGACTCGTGTGCGCCAGTTTACAATTTCTGAAGGCCATTTGATTGTGCGTCCGGACCAGATGGTAAAAGAGTTTAAGGATTGTATCGCTCTCGCTCAGTACTGTTTGCAGACACTTGGTGTTGAGGAAGATGTAACGTATCATCTGAGTAAATGGGATCCTGAAAACCGTGAAAAATATATCGGCGAGCCGGAAGTTTGGAATGAGACAGAAGAAGATATCCGCCAGATTTTGACAGAACTGAATATTCCATTTACTGAGGATGTCGGAGAGGCCGCTTTCTACGGACCAAAAGTAGATATCAATGCGAAAAATGTATACGGTAAAGAAGATACCATGATTACCATTCAGTGGGATGCCCTTTTGGCTGAACAGTTTGATATGTATTATATTGATGAAAATGGTGAGAAAGTACGCCCATACATCATCCACAGAACATCCATTGGATGTTATGAGAGAACGTTAGCATGGCTGATTGAGAAATATGCCGGTGCATTCCCGACATGGCTTTCACCGGAGCAGGTACGTGTTCTGCCAATTTCCGAGAAATATCTCGATTACGCAAACAGCGTGGAAGAGAAATTAAAAGCGAATGGCATCCGCTGCAGCGTGGACAGTCGTTCCGAAAAAATCGGTTACAAGATTCGCGAGGCAAGACTTCAGAAAACACCGTATATGCTCGTTGTTGGGCAGAAAGAAGAGGAAGAAGGCGTTGTATCCGTTCGCAGCCGTTTCAAGGGAGACGAGGGTGCACAGTCTTTGGATGCGTTCATTGATGACATTTGCAAGGAAATCCGTACGAAAGAAATTCGTAAGGTAGAAGTGACACCGGAAAGCAAATAAGCAGGAGGTTTGTATGCAGCAGAATAGACAGACAAATGCAAAAGCGATTGCGTCGTTAGTGCTTTCATGTGCTTCGATGATTTGTTGTATGCAATGGTCCATTTCTTTGGTAATGGCAGTGCTTGGCATCGTATTTGGAATTTTGGGACTTCGGGATGACAATCAGAATCAGGAAGATGCAGCAATTGCCGGTATCGTTGTGGGAGTGGCAGGGGTCATCCTTGCCATTGTCGTAGCGGTGCTGTTAATTAAAATTACGAATAATTCGTCGATGCAGCATCTGGAACAGACAGCATCCTTTTTCGCCCCATACGGCAGGATATAGAAATGGAGGTATCTATGACAGATATAAATCGGCACAGAGGGCTTGCAATTGCCTCTCTTATATTAGGTGGAATTTCCTGTTTTTGCTGTTTTGGAACAGGTATCGGCGTAATCCCTGCCGCAATCGCCCTTATCTTTAGTATTATCGCTGTGGCAAAAGGTGGTAAAAATGCGAAAAAATTAGGAATCATTGGATTGATTTTGAGTGCCATCGGTCTGGTTTTAAATGCCGTGATTTTGGCATACGGAATCTGGATGATTCGCTGGGACCACATGACAATTGAAAATCTATCCTCAATTCAGAACTTAAATCCTGCAAACGAAAAAGACATCATCGAATGGCTTCAGCAGTTTATTAAGGTTGATATATCGGGGATGGTAAATTAAGTGGGGGGTGCGTGTTATTGTTTCCGTAATTAGGCAGAAAAGCTTTGTATCTCGTGGGTCTACGTTCCACTTCGGTCCGCGCAGAACAGAGGTTCCCCGAACCTCTTGCGCCGCTTTCGCTCGTTGAGTACGTAGCGGTATGGGCGCTGAAACTACCAGCGCTACATACCGACGTACTCAAAACCCACGAGTTTCAAAGTTTTTCTGCCAAATTACTGGAATTCAATAAATGGCATCCCCCCAATCATTTGTTGCCCTGCCTTAATACCATGGCTGATACTTTGTATGTAAGCGTGTGTGGTCAAGTGATTGCTGCCGATTTTTCAGGAATCCAATAAATGACCTTAATTCAATTTATAATGATTGCGCTGCAAACACATCGGGTATCAGACACGCGTAGTTTGCGTGTCGATACCCCTGTGCGTTTGCTAAGCGGGAGCGGCGCAAGAAATATAAATTGAATTAAGGCCATTTATGGAAACTGAAAAAAATTACCAGCAATCACTTGACACACACCACCTTTCTATGGTACACTACCAAAGGTGTAAAAAGCAGAGTTATCCACTCTCACCTTGCCGTATAACATTTGTTATCACACGGTATTGGTTCACATCTATTATAATGATAGGAAATGTTTTACGTGGATAGCTGGCTTTTAGAAACAGCTATCTTTTTTTCATTTAGGAGGTAAGAACAATAAGCGATTTAATGATTAACGAGCAGATTCGCGACAGAGAAGTTCGTGTAATTGGACCAAATGGAGAACAGCTTGGCATTATGTCGGCAAAAGAAGCATATTTCAAAGCAAAAGATGCAGGACTTGATTTGGTAAAGATTGCACCGACTGCAAAACCGCCGGTATGTAAAATTATTGACTACGGCAAGTACCGCTATGAGCAGGCTCGTAAAGCAAAAGAAGCAAAGAAGAAACAGAAAACCATCGAGACAAAAGAAATCAGACTTTCGCCAAACATTGATACCAATGATTTGAACACGAAAGTAAATCAGGCAAAGAAATTCCTGCAAAAGGGAGCTAAAGTAAAAGTCTCACTTCGATTCCGTGGTAGAGAAATGGCTCATAAAGATGTAGGAAGGGAAATCCTGAATGCGTTTTTTGAAGAATTAAAGGACGTTGCTTCCGTCGACAAACCTGCGAAGATGGAAGGAAGAAGTATGGTAATGTTTTTATCAGCCACAAAATAATAACGGAGGAATAATATCATGGCAAATCAGAAAATGAAAACAAAAAGAGCTGCTGCAAAGCGCTTTAAAGTTACCGGTACCGGTAAATTGAAAAGAAACAAAGCATACAAGAGTCATATTTTGACTAAGAAGACAACAAAGAGAAAAAGAAATCTCAGAAAGTCTGCTCTTGTAGATGAAACTAATGTAAAAACAATGAAAAAGATTATGCCATACAGCTAATGGCGAAGGAGGGAACTGACAAATGGCTAGAATTAAAGGCGGAATGAACGCAAAGAAAAAACATAAAAGAGTATTGAAACTGGCAAAGGGTTACAGAGGCGCAAGAAGTAAACAGTATCGTGTTGCAAAACAGTCTGTTATGCGTGCGTTGGAAGAGTCCTATACAGGTAGAAAACAGAAAAAGAGACAGTTCAGACAGCTTTGGATTGCTCGTATTAACGCAGCAGCTAGAATGAATGGTCTTTCCTACAGCAAATTCATGTATGGTTTGAAACTTGCTGAGGTAAATGTAAACCGTAAAATGCTTTCTGAGATGGCAATCAGTGATCCGGAAGGTTTTGCTTCTTTGGTAGAAGTAGCAAAAAGCAAATTAGCTTAAGTTTTATCTGTTATAACAAACAAGTACAAAAAGGTATCTCGTTGTGAGGTACCTTTTATCTTGCAGTAAAAGTGAAATATCACGATTAATGGAAAGGAAATGAGGGAAATGAGTCAGACGCATAAGCAAAAAATAGCGGCATTGCTTGCCACAACCTTAATTTTATGTGACCTCATAAGCGGGAGTCCTGCCCATTTGCAGGCAAGACAGAAGAACAATCAGACGGAGTGGAGTGAAGAGCCAACGCCTGAACCGACAGTAGAACCGACTGCGGAGCCAACAGAGGAGCCGGAGCCAACAGTTGCGCCACAGCCAAATGAAACTCCAAAGCCGGTGGAAAAGTATGAACTGGTATCGCCCCACGCCAAATACTATAAAGGTGGCATGAAGGGGATTCATTACCGAAGGGTTAAAGGGAAAAAAGTGTATCACCTTTACTCATATACGACGGATTCGGTAAAACTTGTTATGTCACAGGCATCTACTTTTGAGGTTTACGGAGGTGCTTCGAAAAAAGAAGTAAAAAAGAAGTTAGTTACCGTTTCTTCCTCCGGTGTGGTAAAATGTAAGACAAAAAACAAAAAAAATTACACGCTCTTAAAAGCGACGTCTAAAGTGACAGGCGAAAGCTGCTATATTTACATTTATTTTAATGAAAAAATTGAAAGCAAAAGCGGCAGCAAAATAAAGTTATGGGAAAAGAAAAAAGCGACAGTTTCTTTTAACTATGCCAAAAAGAAATTGTCTTTTGAAATAAAGAATAAAAAGATTGCAAGTATCAATAAAAACGGGCGTATTACGGCGAAAAAGAAGGGGACGACTTACCTTTTCGTAAAGGTGAAAGATTCGGATAAAAACCAGTGCAGGATTAAAATTGTTGTAAAAGAAGAACCGTGGATTGTCAGTGAAAAGGATAAGAAATACGACTACGCAGAGATGACAAGAGATTTGCGTAAGATTGCCCGCAAATACCCCGGAAAAACAGGGCTGTCGAGCCTTGGCAGGACATATGACAACAGGGAAATCTGGTGCCTGCGTGTGGGAAATCCTTCTGCGGCAAAGAAACTTGTGATTGATGCGGCAATTCACGCCAGAGAGTGGAAAAATACACAGGTCATTATGCGACAGACCGAGGAAATTCTTCGGGAATATAGTGAACACCGCGCAAGATTCCGTTCGACCTGCCTTTATATTCTGCCGATGGATAACCCGGACGGTGTGACAATTTCGCAGTATGGGGCAAGTGGAATCCGCAATGCAAAACTTCGCAAGAAAATACAGAAGATAGGGCATTTCAATACGTGGAAAAATAATGCCAGAGGGGTTAATATTAACAATAATTTCCCTGCCGGTTTTTCAGCAGATAAGAAAAAGGATAAAAAGAAGGGGAAGAAAAGGAAACCGGATGCCACAACATATACAGGAAAAAAGGCAGCGAGCGAAAAGGAAACGAAGGCATTAATTTCTTTTATTAAGCGGATATCGCCAAAGACGGTGTTGAATCTCCATTCGACCGGCAGTATTTTATACTGGGATTTTGATGTATCTTCGCCACTGCATGAAAAGCAGTACAGGTTAGCAAGTGAAATAAAAAAGAGAAATCATTACCGAATGATGCCAAAGAGTTCGAGTACAGAAGAACACGGAGGCTTTGCGGACTGGCTTGTGTACGAGAAGAAAATTGTGAGTGTTACGGTAGAAACAGGGACAGTGCCATGCCCTTTGCCGCACTCTCAGTATAAAAAGATTTATAAACGAAACAAAAAGATGTTTCGCTGGTTTATGCTATCTTATTAAACAGGTAATTGGATACGAAAAGGAAGGTGCATTAAAATGGAACGAACGAGAAGACTGCGGATGAACGAACGAGTGAGAGATATGGTGCGGGAAAATCATGTCCGGGTGGACGAATTGATTTATCCGATTTTTGTAATAGAAGGAGAAAATATTTGTGAACCGGTAGAGTCGATGCCGGGCATCTGCCAGTATTCGATTGACAGACTTCATGAAGAACTTGACCGAGTGCGTGAGGCAGGGATTCCGGCAGTTTTATTGTTTGGTATTCCGGCACACAAAGATGAGCAGGGAAGTGGTGCGTATGCCGAAGACGGAATCGTGCCACAGGCGATTCGCTATATTAAGAAAAATTACAAAGAACTTGTTGTTGTTGCGGATGTCTGCCTGTGTGAATACACATCACATGGACACTGCGGTCTGATTTGCGATGGGGAAGTTTTAAATGATGAGACGCTTCCGCTTTTGGCAAAGGCATCTGTTGTGTATGCTAAAGCAGGAGCAGATATTATTGCACCGAGTGATATGATGGATAAACGTGTTGAGGCAATCCGCAAGGCTCTTGATGAAGAAGGCCTATATAATACGCCGATTATGTCCTACAGTGCAAAATTTGCGTCGGCATATTATGGCCCATTCCGTGATGCCGCACATTCGGCACCGGGATTTGGTGACCGTAAAAGTTATCAGATGGACCCGGCAAATGGAGAAGAAGCTCTGCGGGAAGTGGAGCAGGATATCAAAGAAGGTGCTGATTTAATTATTGCAAAACCGGCGATGGCATATCTGGATGTGCTAAAAGATATTTCCATTCATTATAATATTCCGATTGTGGCGTATAACGTCAGCGGAGAATATGCGATGGTGAAGGCAACTGCGCAAAAAGGCTGGATTGATGAAAAACGAATTGTGATGGAGCACATGATTGGGTTTAAGCGTGCCGGTGCAAAAATGATTATTACTTATCATGCGCTTGATGTAGCTCGGTGGCTTAAGGAAGAACAAAAGGAGCAGTAACCATGATTTTTGGCTATGTTGGAATTTGCTATAAAGAAGCACCACTTGCCCTGCGCGGGCAGGTGGCGTTACCCGACTCAAAAAAAATTGAATTATGGGAGCGGCTTTCTGTCATTGGCTTAAAACAGTGTGTGATTGTCTCGACCTGCAACCGCAGCGAGATTTTCTATTTTTCTCATTCGGATGAGGTGACGGGGGAGCAGGTGCAGTCCTGCTACCAGGACATTTTCCCGAATGTTTCGTTTGGGGATTGCTGTAAGAAAAAAGAGGGCAGTGAGGCGGTTTCTTATTTGTTCCGCGTGGCGGCAGGCTTGGAATCGTTAGTCGTAGGTGAAGACCAGATTTTAGGGCAGGTTGTTGAGGCGATGGATTTTGCCAGGACCATGGGGCACAGCGGCAAAGAATTGGAGCGCATTGTAAGGGATGCAGTGACGTGTGCCAAGTGGATTAAGACGAATTACCGCATCAGCGAAAAGCCGTTGTCAGTCAGTTATATTGGCGTGAAAGAGCTGCACCGTGCCGGTGGCGTTAGCGGGAAAAATATTCTTGTGATTGGAAGCGGAAAAACGGCGGTACTTGCTTTGACATATTTGTTTGAATACGGAGCAAAAAAGATTTATCTGTGCAGCCGGACGCTTGCGCACGCAAAAGAATTGTTAGCGGTACATGAAAATTTGACAGTGGTGGACTATCATGAGCGTTATGATGTGATGAAGCAGTGTGAAACGGTTGTATCAGCAACGTCATCGCCACATCTGGTTGTTTTGTATGACAAATGGAAAGAGACGGGTGCCACACAAATGCAGTTTTTGGATTTGGCATCACCGAGGGATATTGACAGCCGGTTACAAGAAGTTCCGGGGGTGCAGTTGATTGATATGGATACGCTGCAGAAAATTACCGAAAAAAATCAGAATGAGCGGGAAAAACTGGCGGCAGACTGTGAACAGGTTATTGAAGAAAAGGTGCAGGAGACGATGGAATGGCTTTTATTGAGCCGTGTGGATGGTACGATTGAGACATTGCAGAAACGGTGTTTACAGATTGAGACGGACAGTTATGAATATTTAAATCGAAAAATTTCTCTGAATCACAGAGAGCAGAAATTATTGAAAAAGGTGCTTCATGCTTCTTTGCAGCGCTTGATTCGTGAGCCGATTCAGGAATTAAAGCAGTTGGAGGACGAAGAAAAGCAGAAAGAGTACCAGAATATCTTAAAAACATTATTCCGAATGTATGAAGATGAATAAAAGTATAAGCGTAATCTTATACTTTTATTAAAAATTGCTATAAGTAAAATGTTATAATATCGTATGGAATATATTTACAAAGTTATACCTTGGTGTTACAATAATCTCAAAGAGAGGGATCGTATACGAAACAGGGTTTGTTTACGGGGCGGTTTCAAAAACAAAAAATGATTGGAGGACACAAGGTTGAAAAAACAGTTTTGTAAAACAATGAGTTATGTGATGACGGCAGCATTGCTTCTTGGCGTGTCAATGCCATCTTCACCGGCAGCAGCAAAGAAAAAGGCACCGAAACTTAGCACAAAGAAAGTAAGCATTTCGGTTGGACAGAAAAAGACGATTAAGCTGAAGAATGGAAAGAAAGCAGTTTGGTCCATTAAGTCAGGTAAAAAGGTTGTTAGTCTTTCGAAGAAAAAGAAAACAAGTGTCGTAGTAAAAGGTAAGAAGGCAGGAAAGGCAGTTGTATTAGCAAAGGTTGGAAAGAAAAAACTGACCTGCAAAGTTACTGTTAAGGAAAAGAAGCCGGCAGTTACAAAAGCACCGGCAATTACTACTGCACCAAACACGAATAAACCAAGTACGGCACCGACAGCAACACCAACAGCTGTAGTACCGGCACCAACCGCTACTCCGGAACAGGGCGAGGCAGTAAAAGACATTACAATTGATATGACAAAAGTTGGCGATACCGAATTCAGTTCTTCACCGGCAACGATTAATTTTAGCAGCCAGCTGGATGCACGCTTTGATTTGGCTTATTTTAAGGAAGTAAAAATTGGCTATGAACTTACTTTTGAAGGTGAAGACACTTCCAAATTAACAGCTGGTAAAATTGCTGTAGCAGGTACAACAGAGCAGTTGACAGGTTTTGATGATGGTGTAGCATTTAATTATAACATGGCAGCGGGTGCTACATCCGTATCGGTAGCATTTGATGAGAAAGTAACAGGTCCTGCCGTTGGATTGAACATCTAGCCGATGGATGCGGCTGCTAGTTATGGTTGGCCGGAAACGTTGAAATCCGTTAAGATTACAAGCATTGTATTTGTTGCCAGAGCAGGAGCTACTTATCCGGCAGCAGGAGCAAGCAAACCAACACCAAAACCAACAGTAGCACCGGAATTTGAATCTTCTGAGTTCAAATACGATGGTCTTGATCAGAATTGGATTGACAAAAACATTGACCCTGAAAAACCGGTTGTTGCTTTGTCATTTGATGATGGCCCGGGAGGTTATACAGGATTTGTTGATAATGGTATGAAGATTCAGAAAGCTTTAACTGCAGCAGGCGCTCATGCAACATTCTTCTACATCGGTGCTCATATTGAGCATGATGAGGATTCCAGAAATGAAGTTCTTGCAGCGAAAGAGGCTGGATTTGAGGTGGCAAATCATTCTTATGATTCCAATGGGTTGAATAGTGTAGGACCAGAGGTAATCAAAGAGAAGATTGCTAAGACAGATGCACTTCTTTCTGAAATCACCGGATACAAACACTTCTTGTTCCGTGCGCCAAACGTTGCTTATAGTCAGGCGATGTATGCAGTAATCGAGAAACCGTTTATCGATGTATCGATTTGGAGTCAGGATTATCAGGATAAAACAACGAAAGATGATTTGGTAAACAATGTAATCAATAACTTAAAAGATGGCGGTATCATTAACATGCATTCCGTTCATGATAAGACAGCAGAGGCAGTTCCGGAAATTTTGGAGCAGTGCAAAGACAAAGGATATCAGGTAGTTGGCGTTTCTGAATTGTTTGCTATTAAAGGCAAAAAGCTTATGACAGGTGTGAAATACAATAACGCTGAGTAAGATTTGAAAATGGATTGTTGAAAAGCAGGGCTGTTATAATAAAATAGTCTAAAGATGGCAAAAGAAGTTTGTTCGATATAAACGAATGGAACTTCTTTTGCTATTTTTATTTTATACGCAGACATGCCGCTCTTTGGTTGCGGCGTCTCTTTATCTGTGATAAAATAGAGTAAATGGCGTGAAAGGAGCATGCATATGACAGGGATTGTTTTTGAAGGTGGGACATTTCGACCGATTTTTAGCTGCGGTGTGATGGATGCACTGTTGTCGGAGAATATATTACTGCCTTACTGTATTGGTGTTTCCGCTGGAATTGCGGATGGCGTCTCGTATATTTCTAAACAACCACAGAGAAATTTGGAAATTATGCAGAAATACCGTAATGATAAGCGATATATGAGCCGGAGCAACTGGAAAAAAAATAAAAGTATTTTCGGACTGGATTTTGTTTTTGGAGAAATTCCGGACCACTTAATTCCATTTGATTGGGACACCTTTCGTTCATATGAGGGAACTTGTCTGGTTGGTGTGACAAATGCAAAAACCGGACAGATTGAGTATAAAAATGCAATGGATATGGACGAGAAATTTACAATGCTTCGTGCAACCTGTGCACTGCCGATGTTTTTCCCGGCGATTGATTTGGACGGGCAGAAGTATTACGATGGCGGGCTGGTTGACCCGATTCCGTTTAAAAAAGCGTTAGATGACGGTTGTGACAAATTAATTGTTGTGCTTACGCAGCCACGCGGTTTTGTGAAACGTTATGGCAAATATGATAAAATGGGTGCCAGAATGCTAGGACATAAATATCCGGAGATTAAGCGCGTGATTATGGAGAGACCGGACCACTACAATGCCATGGTCAAAGAGTGTGAGGCATTAGCGAAGGAAGGAAAAGTGTTGATTCTACGGCCGAACCATTTACTGAACAGCTTTGAAAGTGATGTGCGCAAACTGGAAATGGCTTATTGGCATGGTTACCGCATGACAAAAGAAAAGATGAAAAAAATCAAGAGGTTTATTGAGGAATAAAGGAGATTGCAAATGAAACAACAAAAGCAGCAAAAAGAATATGGGAAAAAGTTTTTTGTGCCAATTTTGCTTATACTGGCAGTGCTTCCATTGATTACCAATGCACATATTTATGATAATGGATTGAGTAAACAATTATGGTCATCGGCAAATGGTCAGGTGACGGATTTCTTTTTGTATTATAAATCACATTTTCTGATGATACTGGGTGCTATTGTTACGGTGATTTTGGCATATTGGCTTTGTACTGGTGAAAATGGCAGATTGTTTGATAAAAATGCGTGGATTCCGTTGATTCCGGCATCGGTGTTTGCCCTGTTTTCGCTGTTTTCAGCGATGGGAGCGGTGCATGCAGAGGATGCGTTCTTAGGCGGTTATGAGCAGTTTGAGGGCGTGTTTGTCCTTCTTATTTATGTAATTTGTTTTATATTTGTATACGGTTACGTGAAGAAAGAAGAGGTAGTGGAGTGGCTTCTTAACGGACTGACTGCCGGTTCTTGTGTTGTCAGTGTTCTCGGTGCATTCCAAACGTTTGGTCTGGACTGGATTCAGAGTGCATGGGCAAGGCCTTTGGTTACGACTGAACTGGCTGGCAGAAGTGGATTTAATATTAAATTGACATTTGGCAAGGGCATGGCATATTCTACACTTCACAATCCGAACTATGTTGGTTCATATGTAGCGGTTGTTTTACCGATTACGATTCTTTTGCTTTTTACGGCAAAGAAAATGACATTTCGTGTACTGGCTCTGATATCTACCGTTTGCCAGTTGATTATGCTGTATGGCTCACAGTCATTGACCGGACTGATTGGTGTTGCCGGAGCTGTTATTGCAGCACTGATTTTTCTGCTTCCCTATGCGAAAAAGCATCTGCTTGTTTCGGTTGGAGCGGTTGTTGTGTGTATTGCTGCGGTGGTCTGCGTGCTCGTTGCAAAACCCGGCATTTTAAACCGATTTACGGGCAGCGAGGGAGAAAAAACGACGAATACTATTTCGTCCATTCAGACAGAGAAAAATTCGTTTGAAATTGTGACCGGCAGCGGAAAGACGGTTGTAGGAGAGTTTACTTCGACTGACAGTATCGGTTCCTTTTCTTTGAAGGATAAAAAGGGAAAAACACTGGAGACTGCGACAAATAATAATGTTGTGACGATTGCAGAAAAAGGATATGAAAAGATTAAATTCTCGGCATCTGCTGTCGAGGTCGATAAAACAACGATTCCGTGTCTTGAAATTGGTGCAGATGGAAAAACGTGGGATTTGGTGAAAAAAGATAATAAACTTTTGTATTATAATCCGCAGGGACGATTGGACAAACTGAGAAAAGTGGATTCGATTGGTTTTGAAAATAATTACGATTTTGCGACCCGCCGTGGTTATATTTGGTCACGTACATTTCCAATGCTTAAATCAACGGCCTTGATTGGTGTTGGTGCGGATAATTTTGTATATGAATTTCCGAATAATGATTATGTGGGAAAAGTGAATTCTGAGTTTAATGCGCAGCTTATTACGAAACCGCATAATATGTATCTTCAGATTTGGACGCAGGACGGTATGCTTGCCTGTCTGGCATTGATTGCTTTGTACGTGATGCTTGTTATTGCAACATGGAAGAATTGCATGAATGCAGAGAAAAAGACATGGCTTCAAAAAACAGCAATGGCAATTTTTTGTGGTGCCAGTGGTTACATGGTAGTTGGTCTTGCAAATGATTCAAGTGTATGTGTGGCACCTTTGTTCTGGATCCTTATGGGACTTGGGTTTGCCGTAAATCATATGATAAAACGCAGTAAAGCGAAAGAGGAAGAACAGTAAAATACGGAGGTGATTGTATGGCTCGAAGATGCAGTGTGGAAAGAGCAAATAAACAAATTGGCGGTTTCGCCAGTGCAAAGAAAAATATGGTGATTCAGTACGAAGGACGTGAACGTTCGACAAAGCATTTGTTGGAATTGATTCACGATGATGTTTTAACAAAAGGAGTTGCAGAAGAGGAAATTGAACAGCTTGATATTTACGTGAAACCGGAAGAACAAGCAGTTTATTATGTGGTGAATCAGAAAATTGAAGGCCAGATTGCATTCTAAAAGGATGTGGGACAAGAATGTCGGAAAGGAAGAAAATTATGGCAACGGTTTATGTAATTGCAAACCAAAAGGGCGGTATTGGTAAGACGACAACCGCTACAACATTAGCAGGGATTTTGAATCAAAAAGGAAAAACTTTATTAATTGATGCGGACCCGCAGGGGAACAGCACAAGTACCTATCAGGCAGCAATTGAGGATACGGCAACTCTTTATGATGTCATGGTTGATGAGGACCCGGTGCCGCTTGATGAGGCTGTGCAACACATGGAGAACGGAGATATTGTAGCTTCGGACCCATTGCTTGCCAAGGCGGGAAAACTTTTAGATGGAAATGTGGAAGGAATGTACCGTTTGCAGGATGCGCTTGAAATGTTAGACGGCTATGATTACATCGTAATTGACACAGCACCATCGCTTGATATTGTATTGTATAACTGTCTGATTGCTGCGGACGAAGTAATTATCCCGGTCACGGCGGATGCCTTTGCACTGCAGGGACTAACAAAACTCAGCGATACAATTCATGCTGTTCAAAAGCGCCAAAACCGCAATTTGCAGATCGCCGGTCTTTTGCTTGTGAAGTACGCCGGCCGCTCCAATTTGGAAAAAGATGTGCGTCAGGAAATCGAGGAAGTTGCCACACAGCTTGGCACTAAATTGTTCCCAACGGCAATTCGCGAGTGCGTCAAAACAAAAGAAGCACAGTTGAAAAAACGACTGCTCAGCGATTATGCGCCAAACTGTACCACGATGCAGGATTACAACCAGTTTGTAGAAGAACTGCTTGGAAAGTAAGATACATAAATGAAATATCTTGTGTTATATAAGGATGTCAGGGGCAAGCTTTTTGCTCGGGCATCCTATTTTATTGCTTATTTTCCAATGCCATATTCTTTCATAAGTTCTTTTTGATAGTCAGTATCTACCATGGCACGCTGCATGTCTTCCAAACGATTGTCGTCTAGTAAACGGAGATTTAAGGTGTTAATTTCATGGATGCCGCGAGCTTCGCCACGTTCTTCATACATATCTAAAAGTACACACATATTGATATGTCCTCCTTTTTCGTTTTGTTTATCGATTAACTGTTTTGCCTTTATGTAACGGTCGTCATTTGCGACAGCGACCAGCCAATCTGAAAAGGCTTCTGGATGGTCAAGTTTAAAATCCGTTGTGCGGAAAAAAGATTCTAATTTTTCTTTGTCATTTTTGCATGACAGATACCGGACGATGTATTTAAAGTCGGAGTGATACATCTGCATCGTGGACTCGGATTGATTGGCTAAGTTGATAATACCAATTGAATGGGGTGAAATCCACTTCTCAAATTCCTTGCGCATATCGTCGGGGATGTTAAGTACATCCTGTAACTGCTTAGGCTTTTTCCACTCTTTCTGACTGTAATTCAAAACAAGCGTAATAACCGGATCCAGCTTTTGAGTATCATGAATCCCCTTGGTAATAGGAGATGGATAAGCCTGCTGCTGTCGATTTGCCTCTTTGATTGTCCGGACCTGCTCCATATATTTTGCATGTTGATATCCCATGTCGCGGACGGGCATAATGTTATTGATATCGCTCTGGTTTTCCAGACAGACAAAGAAGCGGGTGTTATATTTTTTGTTACACTTCATCGGTACATCCATCTGCAGTTGTTTTAGTTTGTTGTCAGAAGAGGACTTAGTAATCAGTTCACCGGGTTCTCGTGACAATTCGTTTGCAGATATATAATGTCTGCCTCCGAATAAGTTTACATTAACGATGTCGGAAAAAACATCTTTGTATTGTAATAAGTTCTTTTCAGCTAAATCTTTACTTCCCAATAGCAAGCCTCCTTTACTATACGCCAATGCCGTATTCTTTCATAAGTTCTTTTTGATAGTCAGTATCTACCATGGCACGCTGCATATCTTCCAAGCGGTTGTCGTCTAGTAAATGGAGATTTAGGGTGTTAATTTCATAGATGCCGCGAGCTTCGCCGCGTTCTTCACCGATAGTGATACCGCGTTCCTCACCAATAGCAATACCGCGTTTTTCACCGCGTTCCTCATACATATCTAAAAGTACACACATATTGATATGCCCTCCTTTTTCATTTTGTTTATCGATTAGCTGCTTTGCTTTTATGTAACGTTCGTCATTTGCGACAGCAGCCAGCCAGTCTAAAAAGGCTTCCGGATGGTCGAGTTCAAAATCCGTTGTGCGGAAAAAAGATTCTAATTTTTCTTTGTCATTTTTGCATGACAGATACCGGACGATGTATTTAAAGTCGGAGTGATACATCTGCATCGTGGACTCGGATTGATTGGCTAAGTTGATAATACCAATTGAATGGGGTGAAATCCACTTCTCAAATTCCTTGCGCATATCGTCGGGGATGTTAAGTACATCCTGTAACTGCTTAGGCTTTTTCCACTCTTTCTGACTGTAATTCAAAACAAGCGTAATAACCGGATCCAGCTTTTGAGTATCATGAATCCCCTTGGTAATAGGAGATGGATAAGCCTGCTGCTGTCGATTTGCCTCTTTGATTGTCCGGACCTGCTCCATATATTTTGCATGTTGATATCCCATGTCGCGGACGGGCATAATGTTATTGATATCGCTCTGGTTTTCCAGACAGACAAAGAAGCGGGTGTTATATTTTTTGTTACACTTCATCGGTACATCCATCTGCAGTTGTTTTAGTTTGTTGTCAGAAGAGGACTTAGTAATCAGTTCACCGGGTTCTCGTGACAATTCGTTTGCAGATATATAATGTCTGCCTCCGAATAAGTTTACATTAACGATGTCGGAAAAAACATCTTTGTATTGTAATAAGTTCTTTTCTGCTAAATCTTTATTTCCCAATAGCATGCCTCCTTTTATTAAATAGAAATAACAAGGAGAACGGTTTTGCTCCCACCCTTGTTTGTAAATATACTAGCACGCAATGAAGAAAAAGTCAATATATTTTATTACAATCGTAAAGCGACTTGCGCCCGCTTGAAAGGAAGTTAAAAACAGCATAAAGGGCGAAAAAACGTAAAAAAGAGAGGCGCAAAACGACTTGATGGTAAAGAGGGGCGTATTGCGCTGAGAATTTTTGAAAAGTGAAAAAAGTGGGGGTGGTCAGATTACGGAAAAAACAGAATCACAGTGCAAGGTTTCTGGTGGTGATACAGTTGGAGGTTTAATTGGTAAAACACAGTATGTTAATAGTTGGAGAGATGCTTCATATACCACTTGCAAATTGGACGGGACAAATTAGGGAGGAATACTGTTTGGATGTTTTCCAACCACAGATTATAATTGTTCCGACGTAAAAGTATATTATCCAAAAGAATGTTATGAGGAAAAGGGATGGCAGGATACCGGTTGTGACTTGAATGGGGGCGGCAGTACGAAAAATTATTTTACAAATGCCGCGAGACCAAAGGAATCCGTTTTGATGTCGTAGCAATTGCTGACCGTGCTTTTTATAAAAACAGAAAAATTCGCCGTGCTCTAATTGGCACGAACATACAGTCAATCGGGAAAATGGCGTTCTACGGTACAAGGCAGCTGAGGTACATAGACATAAAAACAAAAAAACTGAAAGTTATTGGAAAAAAGGCGTTTATTGGAATTTATCCGGCGGCGAAAATTAAAATTCCTCGTACGAGAAAGAAAAAGTACATCAAATTACTTGCCAATAAATACGGTTAAATGAAAAAGCAGAGAGTTCACAAAATGGAATTCTCTGCTTTTCCCTTGGTGTTACATTTAAAAATTGCTGCCGTTCCAGCCCCAGTCGTTCACACCGTGGTAAGTGACATAAACTTGATTTCCCGGGATGGAAAGCTCTTCACTTAAAATGTCGCAAATAACTTTTGTCATTTCTGAATAGGCAGACGGAGATGCCTGACCAAACAGACTGACAGAAACATATGCTCCCTTGTCCAATTTCGAACCGCCCATGTACAAATCGTAATTATCTTCAAATCCAACCATCAGATACGTTTCCGATTTGTTTAAAATTTGGATAGCCTCACCAAGTTTTGTTTTGATAGCTTCCTCTTTTTCCGGGGTGAGCGATACGGTAATTTTTGAATCAATAAATGGCATAAAAGTACCTCTCTTTCTTTTTTATGATATAAGTCAAAGGGATTCCAGAAATTTAAGCATAGAACTTAACTGTGTACCATTTAAGCGCTCTGCATAGCGGAGTAAGCGAAACCTCGTTTCATTCAAATGAACAGAAGTGGTGTCTTCCTCCATAAAAAATTCAGACATCGAAATATTAAATGCGTTACATATTTTTTGCAAAGAGGGAATGGACGGCAATGTGTTTTTTCGATACCAGGCTGAAATCGTTGATTGGGTGATGCCGGACTGCTGGGATAATTGATATTCGGTCCAGCCACGCTCCAGCCGTAATTCCACGATACGGTCTAATACATTCATTGTCAAACCCCTTTCTTAGGTAAATTCATAAGTAATATTATACTTGGTATTGTAAAATAAAGCAGTGTAAAATAACGTAATTAAATAACGTAAATATGAAATTAGTAAAAGAGGAGTGTGTTAGGGGAGATGTTTTTATTTCGCTGTTGGCGTAAGGGAATGAGTTTTTTGCAAAACAACGCTTTTTACCAAATTGTCTAAAAGAGGTTGCAATTTTAGCCTGTTTTACAGCTCTTTTGTGGTAAATCAATGTGTCTAAACAACTCTTTTCGATATGCTAGGGCTTTAACGTTGCATTTTGGCGAGAAAGTTTAAGAAGGAATGCAACGTTTTTGGCTTGGAAATAAGATTAGCGTTGTATGGGTGCATTATTGCAGTTTCTATAACTGGTTCCAGAAATTTTTTATCTCATCGGACGTATAGGGATTTTCGCAAAAACATTCATTTCCTAATCTGCAAAAATTGATTTATCAATTTTGTCTGCTATATTACAACGAATACTGTCAATAGTAACAGTATAGCTTGGTATTTGAATTAAAAAACAGTATGGTTTTGAAAATAAGATATGTAGTAACAAGGAATAAAAGAATTTATTCAATGATTGTTGTTTGGAAGGACATGTGCTATAATATATTTACAAAAAGTATCCATGACAGGGTGGTAGACTCCTAAGTTTATGTACACCGGCTTGCTGGAATACATAGCACGGACCGTAGCAGGGCGAAGACGGTGGCGCTTATGACAGCTTTTGAAATCATTTCAATTTTCATCGGTATACTAACATTGTTATGTGCCTTTGGCAGTCTTGTTATAGCGTTGCTTTGCCTTTCTCAACAAGAGAAAGACAAAGCGAAAATAAAAATGCCTATCCTGTCTGAACCACAGGATGTGCGGTGTCCGTAAGGGCAATATTGCTATAAACTTGGAGCATCCATTTTGGAATGGGTGCCTTGCTATATAGTTATAATATCGCTAGTATGAAAATATATCAAGTGTTTTTGGATGGAACATATAATTTCACATAAAAGAGAATTGTTATGTGTGACAATGGATAATTTTAGAAAGTGGTGTGCTGTATGAAAAATCAAACAAGTAAACGGCTGCAAGACAATTTTGATAAAGACAATAAGCTGAAAAGCGAATTGAATTATGGTATTGCGGACATGGAGGCTGGAAGAGAACTTCCACTGGATGAAGCCATGGAAAAAATAACTGAGTTAAGAAATGTTTTTAGTGGGCTGGAGAAATTAGAGAAACATGACAAACAAAAGCATTTATATCAATTGATGACTAAACTGAATGAAGCAGAAATTTTTATTCGTGATAACGGTACAATATCTGCTGATGAACTTGAATCAGAACTGGGGGTGTCTGATTGAAACTGTTGAAAGGTGATGCTTATTATGGTAACAAAAACAGCAAGAATTCAACTTCTAGTTGAGAAAATCAAGAAAATTAGGTTATTGTTTTCATCTTTCACTTTTTTTATAATGAAATCATAAAGAGCTCTTTAATCCATTCAAATTAAGGAGGAACAAACTATGATTTCAATTGGAAATACAATCAAAACATTGCGAAAAGCAAAAGGCGTAACACAGGAAGAGGTGGCACGGGAATTGGGAGTTTCATACCAAGCAGTTTCAAAGTATGAAAATGAAGTAGCACAACCGGATATTTCTCTGATTCCATTGTTGGCACAATATTTTGGCGTAACAATAGATGAGTTGTTTGGGTATAAGTTGGATGCATTGACAAACAAAGAGAAATTTGTGCGATTTATGGCAGATAATCAAATCCTGATATTTCAAGAGAGCGGTGGATATTTTATCAATACAGAAAATTTCTCTACCAATGCTCAGATAAGTAAAATCGGAGAAGTATTGGCAGATTGCATATGCGAAAATTATCTTGAATTTGACGTATTAACTGGAATGGCATATCATGGGATTTCTTTTTCGGCAATGGCGGCAAGTGTTTTGTATAACAAATATGGAAAAACCATAAATTATTGTCATGCAAGACAGAATCCTGATAGCAGAGGGCGAATGATATGTGGTCACACATTGCAAGCGGGGGAGCGTGTAGTTATTGTGGACGATGGTGTGTCTACAGGACAAAGTGTAGATAGGTGGATTGAGGAAACAAAAAAATGCGTAGATATTAATGTTGTGGCGTTAGTAACAGTATTCGCTCGCGATGATATGCCTGGTGGAATTGGAAGACATCTGTTAGAAGAAAAATATGGTATGAAAGTGTATTCTGTAATTTCCGATCAGGATATTCAAAAAGCGTTAGAAAAGGGAATTGTTCGAAGATAAGATTTTAGAATGGTCGAGAAAGTTCCATCGATGAAGTGAACAATCCATCTCGGTCTTGATGAATATGGCAACTCTGCAGCATAACGCTTTGCTTGTTGAAAAGGAGTCAACAAGGTACTGAAAAGAGGTAACAGAAGAAGAAAAGGCGAAGGACGGAAGTTCTTCAACCACAGGAATGTTACCTGTGGATTTTTTTGTTATAAAGGAAAACAGATACTAGAAAATTCAATTTAAGTACCAAATATATCATAGAATAATCTTACAGATAGGGCTATAATTAAAATATTATTTTAATCAATTTAGAAGGAGGTAATTATGCAAATGGCAAGTAGAAAAGTAATCGCAGGCCTTATGGTTTTGGCTCTTTGTATCACAACACTATCCAGCGCCGGAAGTGATGTAGAAGCAAAGGCTAAGGCTTCTCTTAAGACCAAGAAGATTTCTGTTAAGGTTGGAAAGAAAAAGAGTATATTGATCAAGAATAAAACTAAGAAACATTCTTATTCTTTTACCAGCAGTAACAAACAAGTGGCAAAAGTAACATCAAAAGGGAAGGTTACCGGAATAAAAGCTGGAAAAGCGACTATAACAGTAAAAGAAGTTTTGAAAAAAGGTAAAAAGAAAAAAGGTAAAAAGAAGAAAAGAACATTGGGAAAGGTTAAAGTTACGGTAACTGGCATGAAAAAGAAGAATGTAGCAACGCCAACACCGGAAACGGTAAACAAGGCAACACCTACAGCGACACCGTCTGCAACAGCACCGGTTGAGCCGACAGCATCAGCAACGCCAGCCGCAACGGAGCCGGCAGCACCAACACCGATCGTAACGAGATCTCCTGCACCACGTCCAACATTGGCGCCTGGTATGCCGGAATTAGATAAGAACAATCTTACTGTAGCGGACTATCCGGGTATTGCATCCGATGTGCCGGATCTGGATATAATTCGTGTTGGTCAGAACTACTACATGGTAAGTACAACGATGAACCTTGTTCCTGGTGTCCCTGTTATGAAGTCGACAGATCTTGTTCATTGGGAAATTGTAAACTATGCATGTAACCGTTTCCCGGACAAGGATTTATTTAATCTTGAGAACGGACAGCAGACATATAAGAATGGTTCCTGGGCAGCATCATTAAAATACAATGAAAAAACAAAACTTTTCTATGTAATCTACAATGTTAACAATGATGGTTTTTATTGTTACACGACACCGGATATCGAGAATGGTACGTGGAAAGCATATTACATACAGACAAGTTTCCATGACCCGGCATTGATCTTTGACGGTGACGGAATGTATGTTATCTACAGTGGAAATAACATTCAGAAGATTTCTTTAAAAGAATCATCGGCAGAAGGTGGAATTGGAAAAGTTGTAAAAGAAGGCAGTTCAAGAGCGCTGTTTAATAAGACATTGGGCGGATTCAAGTGGTCTTTATGGGAAGGTGCTCATGCTTATAAGATTGGTGATTACTATTACCTTATGATCATTGGTTCTTATGGAAGCTGGTTCCGTAGAGAAGTATGCTATAGAAGTAAAAAATTGTATGATAGTAAGGCGTCAGACTGGGAAGCTCAATTGATCTTTGAAGGCTCTACATATGAGTATGGAACCGGTATCGCACAGGGTGGTATTGTGGACACGATCTATGGTGACTGGTATGGATTCCTTTTCCAGGATCATGATGGTCTTGGTCGTGTTCCGTCTATACTTGCTGTAAACTGGGATTATGTTGATACAAAGAATAACAAGTATTATCCAGACTGGCCGATGATGGGTTACTATGATGATAAAGGAAACTTTGTAAATTGTCTTGGAACAAGCCAGAAGGTTAAGAATCCACTTACTATTCAGTTGAATAAGAGTGATAAGGAAAGTTACATTGTTGGTGATGATGATTTCTCCTATCCGGATTTTAAGGAAGGTGACAGCCTAAAGAAAGTATGGCAGTGGAACCATAATCCGGATGACGCCAACTGGTCAGTAACAGAAAATCCTGGTTATTATCGAATTAAAAACGGTAAGGTAGCAGGGAATATCTGGTTTGCAAGAAACTCTCTGACACAAAGAACGGTAGGGCCTAACTTTACATCAGAGACATGCGTTTTGACAGAAAATATGAAACCGGGTGATTATGCAGGTCTTGCTGCAATCAGTGCACACTATGGAATGGTTGGTGTAAAATGCGATGAAAATGGTAACCGTTACGTATTCCAGGGTTGCAATAGTGATACGAATAGTGGTGCAAAGGCGAAGAAAGAGGATAAGATAAAAGAAAATGCTGTTTCTGAAGAAAAGATCGAAGGAAACGCACCAGTATATCTTAAGATTGAGTATGCCTTTAATACAGGCAAGACAAGAGCAGATAAAGCAAACTTCTTCTATAGTTTAGATGGAGAGAATTGGAAGAGCATAGGCGAAACATTCTCACTTGGATTTGATACTGCGACAACATTTATGGGAACAAGAAGCTGGCTTGTAAATTATGCAACAAAAGAAGCTGGTGGATATGTTGATTTTGATTATTACAAAGTAAAATAAAATGATACCATTTCTGCCGGCAAGATTGTCTTGCCGGCAGTTTTTTTATTGTGCGCCTTGCGGCGCACGTTTCTAATGGGTGAAAGTCCCTAATCCGCCCTAGTAGTGGGAAGGATACAGCCAAAGACAAGGGTGTCCATCGTGAGGTGGAATCTGAAGGAAGTCGGATGGTAAATGCGGCAGATAGGTGGAGAGAAAGAAACGTGTGGTGCCAAGGCAGATTCATTTGAATTTCCACCTTTCCAGAAAGCAGAAATCAGATAGATTTATACGAGAATCGTAAAAAATGAAAATTTGTTAGAATTTTGGTTAGAACAAACGGAATTTTTGCAGTTTTCAGAAAGAAAAAGGCTGAAAAACACTCATAAAATAGAATGTTTTCAGCCTTGGAATCGAAGTGCATACAAGCGTTTCTCCGAAACGCTTGTCCCACGGCTATCGCCGTATATATGCGGATTGTGATGCGTCTGCCTGCGAGCAAGCTCGCGTCAGCCGCCCACACCCCGCTATGCACTTCTCTTAGCTTTCGTGCGGATAACAGGACTTGAACCTGCACGGGATTCCCCACTAGAACCTAAATCTAGCGCGTCTGCCAATTCCGCCATATCCGCAAACAAGTGAAATTATAACAGACAAGAGATAGGCTTGTCAAATTTATTCGTGCAAAATGGGAAAGATAGTGTTATACTTATTACAAATGATGTTGGAAATAAAGAGAGAAAGGACGATGAGAGTATGGGAGCATTAGTAGCACTTGGTGTATTTACGGCGATTGCCATTGTAGCAGTGATTGTTGTGGTTGCTGCGGTAGCTGCGATTGTGGCAGGCGTTACGGATTCGACCAAAGAAGAAGAGGTATAAAGGATGGAACAGTCAAAGAAAACTTCATTTGATTTTTATATGCTGCCACTGGTTCTTGCCGTGGCAGTTGTTCCCTTATTGACAATGATGACAGCGTATTCATCGGGAATTGGGAAATATACATGGGCGTCCGGCGGTTCATTTGTTGATTTTTTTCTTGGCTTTAAGCGGGGAGCACTGATTCTTTTAGGAGCTGTGCTTATTATTTTGTTTTGTGCTGCGCAGTGGATGCGGGTGCAGGCAAAAGCGGTGTGGACGACTAAAAATCAGAAAATTGTTTTGATTTTGCTGGCAGTATTTTGGGGTGTTACCGCAATATCGGCATTGCTTGCGGATGAAAAAATAGATGCGTTATTCGGTGGATTTGAGCAAATGGAAGGGGTACTTGTGGTGACTGCTTATGTTGCTCTTTTTTGTCTTGCTTATTTTCTTTTGTCGAGTGAAAATAAAATTCAAGTGATTGTACATGCGCTATTAATTGGTTCGCTGATTCTTTCTATTTTAGGGGCGTTACAGGCTTTTGGTGTGGATTATCTGGCAAATGATGTCACAACGCCATTTTTTACCATGTTTATGCATACGCTGCCTAAGAAGTTTAATGGAATTACGGCAAGTTTTGGAAAAGGGGTTTCTTATGCAACACTTTACAATCCTAATTATGTTGGATCCTATGTGGCACTTGTGCTTCCGCTTACCGTTTATGAGGCGGTACAGGATGAAAAAAACAGATATAAAATTGTGGCGGCGGCATCCGCTGTGTGCCAGCTTATTATGCTAAAGGGTTCCGGTTCGCTTGCCGGGATGGTTGGTGTAGGTGCGGCAGTATGCGTGGCGGTGTTGTTTTTGTTTTCGGATATCCATAAAAATAGGAAGATTCTTTGTGGCGTATTTGTTGTGGCAGTCGGACTGGTAGCTTTGTTTTTGTGGAAAAATCCGACATTCTTCCGTTCTGTCATAAAGGGAAATGGAGAGCCGTGCAGCAGCCATATTTCTTCTATGATTTCAGATGGCACGAGTGTGAAAATTACATTGCATTCAGGGAAAATGATTACACTTCGGTGGGATGCCGATGCAACGGTTTACGAATTTGAGGCTTTGAATGAGAATGGAAAAAAGATTGAAATGACAGGCGATTCCTTCAGTGGTGTTAAGTTAAAAGGGGATGCGTATCAGGGACTTTTGTTTGAGGCGACTAAGCGTCAAATTACGTATCAGGAGCAGAAAACTTATTTTGATGTATTGCGTCTTACGGTGGATGATAAATATTCGTGGGATTTTGCTATGCTTGGTGTGGGGCTGCGTTACATTAACGGAGTTGGAAAGCCGGATATGCTTCACTATGTGGAATCTTTTGGTATGGAAGGACATTATGATTTTGCGTCAAACCGTGGCTATATCTGGTCGCGTACATTTCCGCTGTTGAAGCGTGCATTACTTCTTGGTGTAGGTCAGGATAATTTTGCGTATGCATTTCCGAATGATGATTATGTAGGAAAAGTGAATTGTGGTTTCAATGAACAGATTGTTACAAAGCCACATAATATGTACTTGCAGATTTGGGTTCAGGATGGACTGCCTGCGCTGCTTGCATTTTTAGCGTTGTATCTGCTGCTTTTTGGCAGAACCATCCGTAAATGTTTCAAAAAAGGAAAATGGAATCATAGTCAGAAAATTTCTTTGGCATTTCTGTGTGGAGTTAGCGGATATTTTGTGGCGGGGCTTGCCAATGACTCATCCATCTGCGTGGCACCGGTATTTTGGGTTTTGTTTGGGGTGGCGTTTGCTGTTTTACGCAACGAATAAAAATTTTTGAAAAAAATTAGCACTCATCTCTTGACAGTGCTAACAACGAGTGCTATATTATAACTGTGTTATAGATATGATAGAACATACAAGAGATTGTATTTCACTGAAACTGAAGGGAGTGAACGACATGAACATTAGTAAATTTACACAGAAATCAATGGAGATTGTAAATAATCTTGAAAAGACGGCATACGATTTTGGAAATCAGGAGCTGGCGCAGGAGCATTTGTTATACAATATGCTGACGGTCGATGACAGCTTGATTGTCAGTCTGTTAAAGAAGATGGACATTGACCCGGTCGTTTTCCAGGCGCAGGTGGAAGGCTTGATTAATAAACGACCAAAAGTAGAGGGCGGTCAGATTTACGTTGGCAATGATTTGAATAAAGTTCTGATTTATGCCGAAAACGAAGCAAAGGCAATGGGTGATGAATACATTTCCGTGGAGCATTTGTTCTTAAGTATGCTTCGTAAAGCATCACCGGAGATAAAGAAGTTATTTAAGGAATTTAATATTGACAGGGAAAGATTTTTGCAGGCTCTTTCTCAGGTGCGTGGCAATCAGAAAGTGACAACGGATAATCCGGAGGCAGTTTACGAGAGTTTGTCTAAGTATGGAACGGATTTGGTGGAGCAGGCAAAGGATCAGAAATTAGACCCGGTAATTGGACGAGATGAAGAAATCCGTAACATGATTCGTATTTTGTCGCGAAAGACGAAAAATAATCCCGTTCTGATTGGTGAACCGGGTGTTGGTAAAACTGCCGTAGTTGAGGGATTGGCACAGCGTATTGTGCGCGGCGATGTGCCGGAAGGTTTGAAAAATAAACAGGTATTTGCACTGGATATGGGTGCTTTGGTAGCCGGTGCGAAGTACCGCGGTGAGTTTGAGGAACGTCTGAAGGCAGTGCTTGAGGAAGTGAAGGAAAGCGATGGACAGATTATTTTGTTTATCGACGAACTTCATACAATTGTCGGTGCCGGAAAGACAGATGGTGCAATGGATGCCGGCAACTTGTTAAAGCCAATGCTGGCGCGTGGTGAACTGCACTGTATCGGTGCGACAACATTGGATGAGTACCGTATGTATATTGAAAAAGATGCAGCTTTGGAACGTCGTTTCCAGCCGGTAATGGTGGAAGAACCGACGGTAGAAGATACGATTTCAATTTTGCGTGGATTGAAAGACCGCTACGAAATTTTCCATGGAGTAAAAATTACCGATGGAGCACTTGTGACAGCGGCAACACTGGCAGACCGTTACATCACGGACCGTTTCCTGCCGGATAAAGCAATTGATTTGGTAGATGAGGCGTGTGCACTGATTAAGACAGAACTTGACTCGCTGCCGACGGAACTCGATGAGACCCAACGAAAGATTATGCAGCTGCAGATTGAGGAAGCGGCGCTGAAAAAAGAAACTGATAACTTGAGTAAGGGACGTCTTACCGAACTGCAGAAAGAGTTAAGTGAACTACAGGAAGACTTTTCGGTTAAAAAGGCACGCTGGGACAATGAGAAAGCAGCCGTTGATAAAATCCATCAATTGAAAACGGAGATAGAAAATACGAATAATCAGATTGAGATGGCGAAAAACAGCGGTGATTTGGAGCGTGCATCGGAACTTGAATATGGCGAGCTGCCACGTTTGCAGCAGTTGATGGACGAGGCGGAAAATGCGGCTAAAACAAGTGACCAGCAAATGGTACACGAAAGCGTTTCGGACGAAGAAATTGCTCAGATTATTTCTCGCTGGACAGGAATCCCGGTTGCTAAATTAACAGAGTCGGAGAGAAATAAGACACTGCATCTGGATGATGAACTTCATAAGAGAGTGATTGGACAGGATGATGGTGTGACAAAAGTGGCAGATGCGATTATTCGTTCCAAAGCAGGCATTAAAGACCCGACTAAGCCGATTGGTTCATTTCTCTTTATGGGACCTACCGGTGTTGGTAAAACCGAGCTGGCAAAGAGCCTTGCCGAGTGTTTGTTTGATAATGAAGCCAATATGGTTCGTATTGACATGAGTGAATATATGGAGAAATATTCCGTGTCCCGTCTGATTGGAGCGCCTCCGGGATATGTTGGTTATGAAGAGGGCGGGCAGTTGACCGAGGCCGTGCGCCGCAGACCATATTCAGTTGTCCTTTTTGATGAGATTGAAAAGGCACATCCTGATGTGTTTAATGTTTTGCTGCAAGTGCTGGATGATGGACGAATTACGGATTCACAGGGACGTACGGTGGATTTCAAAAATACCATTTTGATTATGACGTCAAACCTTGGCGCAGAATTTTTGCTGGATGGCATTGATGAGAATGGCAATATTTCTTCTGAGGCAGAGGAACTTGTGATGTCGCAGTTGAAAAATCATTTCCGACCGGAGTTTTTGAACCGTCTGGATGAGATTGTTATGTTTAAGCCTCTTTCAAAAAGTGATATCCGAGGCATCATTGATTTGCTTGTCAAGGATATTAACCGCAGAATTGAGGATAAAGAAATCTCGCTTACCGTTACGGATAGGGCGCTTGACTACATTGTGGAAAAAGCATATGACCCGGTATATGGTGCAAGACCGTTGAAGCGGTATCTGCAGAAAAATGTCGAAACTCTGCTGGCGAAGAAGATGCTGGCGGATGAAGTGGCAGTAGGAGATGTGCTCTCTCTGGATGTGGAAAATGATGCTTTAGTAATTCGTAAGGCAGATTAAAACAAAATAATACTTCTTTTGAAAAAACTATAAGGAGATAGGAATATAATAGGTTCTTATTGAATTATAGTTTTTTCTTATGTATACTCTTATTCGTGGGAAAATTTTGAATATTTAAATTTTTTTTCAAAAATATAAAACTTTTTTCAAACTTCACTTGTCTTATAAGTAAAAGACACAGAAAGGAAGGATGAAAATGAAAACGAAAATGAGAGGTTTTGTGGCTTTACTAATGGCTGCGATGATTATGGTGGGGATGATTCCGACGCGCAGCGAGGCAAAGAAGGTTACCTATTATAGGACTAAAAAGGTTTTTCTTCAGACAAAGGAAACCAAAATAGTAAAGACGACAAAGAAAATCAAAAAGGTTGTAGGCGTGAATCAGACACTGAAAGGTGTGGCAAAAGGAAAGAAGATTTCCAGTAAAAAAATCAAGTTTACGCCCGGAAAGGCCAGTGGCAATACGGGACTTGATGAAGAGGATATTATGGTAACGTATACGAATGGCAAAAAGCAGAAATTTATCGTAAAAACCGTAAATCCATATTTGGAGAAGATTGCTAAAAAACTTCGCCCCCTTGTGAAGAACCCAGACGAAGGACTCAGGATTATTGCCCATGAATATGAACAGTGTTACGAAACAGGCAAAAAGGATTATTTTGAACATTTAAAAAGTAATCCGCGCGCATATAAGAACATGCTGAAACGTACGGCAAATAAGAAATATACTTATGAATGGACTGCGTTAGAAAACTTTGGCGGCGAGTGTACCGTGGATGACATTATTAAAAAGGCGACGAAGTCACAGAAAATTGCCCTTATTTTAGAAACGTACTGCGACATGAATATGAAGTATAATAAAGATTCAAAGGGCAGACCGGTTCATGGCGAAGGCGGTGTGAAAAACCGATATAAGGCAATTTATCAGGGAACTTATAAAGGTGTCTGCGGGGAATCGTCCGAACGCTTGTATGAAATTTGCGAAGTGATTGGCGTTAAAGCAGGATTGGCGAGCAATCCAAAGGAGAACCATGAATGGCTTTGCATCGCCGCTGTTGACAAAAACGGCAAAAAATACTGGCAGGGGGTTCCGGCAAGCTCTTACGCAAGATGTTTATTGTGGAAAACAAAAGTGGGAACCGATGGATTTGATTGGGAAGTAAGCCCAAAAAGTTATGGAAAAGATATCTTTAATGTAGTAATTCGAAGAACATATGCAGAAGAGTAAGGAGGAAATGAGAAAAATGGAACAGTATGCAGAAGCGGTGGCAAGTGCGCTGGCAGGAAATCAGGAAGGATATGACTTTTTATATCAGAGTACCTATCAGAAAAAGTTTTTCATTGCGAAAAAATATATGGGAAATGACATGGATGCGCAGGATGTTTTACAGGATGCCTATGTGCAGGCATTTACAAAATTAAATACCTTGCAGGACTATCAGAAATTTCCGAATTGGTTTGGAATGATTGTTGCAAATACGGCGAAAAATGCGCTTCAGAAAAAGAAAATGCTGTTCTTCTCCGACCTAGAAGGTGTAAATGAAGAAGGTGAAGCAATGGAATTAAATATTATGGATACCGATGCGAGCCGCCAGCCGGAAATTGCTTACACAGAAAAAGAAACGCAGGAAATGGTTCATGAAATGTTAGATACACTGCCGGATGACCAGAGAATGTGTATTTTGATGTTTCATTTTGAGGGTGCGAGTATTCGTGAAATTGCGGAGGCAATGGAATGTTCGGAGAATACCGTGAAATCCCGTTTGAATTATGGGCGCAAGGCAATTAAAAAGAAATCCGAGGAATTGCAGAAAAAAGGCTACAAACTCTACAGTATGGCACCACTTCCGCTTCTTCTTTTCCTGCTTCGCAAAGAAGAGGAGGCATTTTTACAAAACGCTGGCTTTGCGATTCCATCGGCTGCGTCGGTAATGAATCAGGGAGCAAAGATTGCAAAACAAGCTTCCAAAGGTTTTTTAAAGACTGTTGCAGGAAAAGTTACGATGACAGTTGCCGGTTTGGCTGCAATTGGTAGTATAGGAACCGGTATTTTCCTTGGGGCAAATGCGTTGCAGGAAAAACGGACGGCACCGACGCCAGCTCCGGAGCAGCAAGTCCAAGCAACTGCCACAGAGACTCCGACAGCGACACCGGAACCGACACAGACGCCGGTTCCGATAGCGGATAGATGGCGGGATGCCTATCGGAAAATACTAAGTAAGAAATTGAAAGTGAAGGGCTATACCGAAAACGGAAAAACAGGATATGTATCCGATTACAGCTATTTTCTTTATGATGTAAATGGTGACAACATTCCGGAACTGATTGTAACGTGTTTAGGAATTAATTTTGGAACCGGAAAGTATGGCTATCTTGCCCGTTTTTATTCTTACTCCGAAGAAAAGGGTGCATATGTGGCGGGGGAGGTAGACGAGTTGACGGCACGGACTGAATTTTATTACCGGCCGGGAAAAAAAGGTTTGATTATCGAAAGCGGTATTGTGAATATGGGTGAAATACCGGCACAATATGAGGGCGATATGACTGCTTGTGCGATAAAAAACGGTAAGCTTGTCACAAAAGAAAAATCGTACACGTGTGATGCGGAGGAGACAAATAAAGATAAGTACCGTCCAAAAGGAATAAAGACGATTTCATCGGATTCGATAAAAAACAGAAACGATTTATCCGGACTTAAGGTGGCTTATGAAAAATATAAAGAGGCATAAAGATGAAAGAATAAAGGTGCTATTTATCAGTACCAATATGCAACCAGCAAAAAGTTCAAAAAGGCAAAATCCATCCGCAGTTCTTATTCGACTGCTACTACGATGAACAGGCTGGCGAAGAAATATTATTTAAGAGTTCGCGGGTATGTAACCAATAATGGTAAAAATTATTATGGTGCATGGAGCAAGGTAAAAACTATCCACACTGAAAATAAGAAGAGAAGGGCAGTTCACAAGTATGTGAACTGCCCTTTTAAAAAATGCAGAAATCTATTTGCAGAACTGTTTGTCGAAATCCGGGTTGTACGCATAGAAGTTTTTCTTGTTCAAATCATCCTGCAGCAGACGAAGGCTTTCGCCAAAGCGCTGGTAGTGCACCAGTTCGCGTTCACGCAGGAAGCGAATCGGATCGCAGACATCCGGGTCTTTTACAAGACGCAGAATGTTATCATAGGTCAGTCGAGCCTTCTGCTCTGCCGCCATATCTTCATGCATATCGGCAAGCGGGTCACCGGTTGACTGAATGCTGGTTGCGCTCCAAGGCTCACCGGATGCAGCCTGTGGCCAGATGCCGATGGTGTGGTCGATATAATAAGGGGCAAATCCCTGTTCTTCCAATTCTTTTGCGTTTAAGTTTTTCGTGAGCTGGTGAACAATGGCACAAATCATTTCCGTGTGAGCGAGTTCCTCGGTACCGATATCCGTAAGCACACCGGCTACTTTTCGGTTTGTGTTGGAATAGCGCTGGGAAAGGTAACGCATGGCAGCGCCTAATTCTCCATCGGGTCCACCGTATAGCTGAGAGTTATAAATGGTTAAATGTGGAATATAATATAAAGAATTAAATTGCACGATAATGCTTCATATGATATAATATCATACAGTTGTAAGACCGAGCTGTGATAGGTAGAATATATCAGGTGTTTGCAAGTATGGATAAAATGTCATATAGTTTTTGAACGATAGGAGATGCAAAATTGAAAAAGATGCTAAGTACAGATGAACTTATCTGTCATATGAAAGAAAAGGGAATACAGTTCAATATAGTAGATGAATCAGCTGCAAAAGACTTTCTGACATACAATAATTATTATATGAAACTGGCTGCGTTTAGAACAAATTATGAAAAAGTGGACAATAAATATTTAAACCTCGAATTTGCATATCTTCAGGAGTTATCGACAATTGATATGAGGTTAAGATATATAATTATAAATATGTGTTTGGATATAGAACATTATATTAAAGTTACGTTATTAAACAAAGTAAAAGATAAAGAGGATGGCTATCAATTGGTCAGGAAATTCGTTACGAAAAATGAAAGGGTTTTAAGAAATATATACAGACATAAGGCAAGTGAGTATTCTCACGGATTGATTGAGAATTATTATCCCTTTTTTCCTATATGGGTGTTTGTAGAATTGATATCGTTTGGGGACTTGACATATTTATGCGAATTTTATAAAAAAATGTATGGTGAAGAAATCATTGACAATAAATTTATGAATCAAGTGCGGGATTTGAGAAACGCATCGGCTCATAGTAATTGTTTAACAAATAAATTGCAGGAAAAAATTACTGGTGCGCCAGATAAGAGAATTTTAGACTTTGTTAAACAACTTGATTGCGTAGGAAGATCATCTCTTTTAAATAACATGTCAAGGAGTTTTATGTATAATTTTGTGGTCCTTTTGTATGTATATGATAGAGCTGTTACTAGCGAGGGAGTAAAGAAAAATAGATATAGAGAACTAAATGAGTTGGTGAATGTTAGGATGCTGAAAAACAAGACATACTTTGAAAAAAATAATGTAATTAAAACGCAGTACAAATTCATAAAAAAAGTTGTTGACAAATTATAAAAAAATGCATATACTATTAGTATCATTGAAAAGCAGATCGCTTTTATAAGGAGTGTCCATAGCAATATGGCACTCCTTAATTTTCGTTTTTTTATTCTTCAAACTTATAATAAAAACTATATTCATTCTTCTCCTTATCATATTCCATATAGTCTAAAATGGATGCAAGTGCGGTATGCTTTTCCAACGTACTGAGCGTATCGTCCTTTAGTTTCAAGATGATTTCTCTAATATCCACGTGGAACTCTTCGGTTGTCGTGATAACGGCAGCAGTTTCAAGTGTCGCAAGTTTTTCCTTGATGGACTTTACTTCGGCATCTATCAGTTCCCGGTTTTCCCGGTATTCCTTTTTGGTATCGATACCGTCAAGGTATGCTTCTTTTGCACGTTGTTTTCTTATGGCAAGTTTATCAAGCAACTGTTCATATTGTGCAGCATCGTTACCAGACGGTTCTTCGACCTTTTCCACTGTATAGGTAATGTTGCTGTGGCCGTGGTTGACAAACTCCTGCAGGGAATTTAGCAAAGCCTCCTCTGTTTTTGGTGCGCTTGCATTTACGTTTTCGGAATGGATGCCTTTGGCGTACTTCCAGCAGCAAAAGTAAGGATAGGCACGGGGTAATTTCTTGCTGACACCTCTTTGGTAGCACATGGACGCTCCGCAGATTGGACACCGAAATAATCCACCGGATAAATAATGCGGTAAAAGGGTTTTGCTTCGTCTGCGTCCGGTAGAGCCGGGTGTGTATTTTTTTATCCGTTTGCTTATGATGTCCCATTCTTCGTTGGTGCAGAGTGGTTCGTGCTGGCCATCTGATACAATGACATCCTCAGGTGAATTTTCGTAATATCCACCGTGGCTTGAACGGTTCCAGCGGATTTTCCCGATGTAAAATGGGTTCCTTAAAATATAAATGACAACTCGTGCTTCAAAACGATTCCCCTGACGGGTGCGGTAGCCTTGATCGTTAAGCGTACGTGCTATCGTTGTAGGATTGTATTCGTCTTGGATAAAATACTTTTTGATAAGACGATATATCTTTGCTTCTGGTTCATATATTACGGGAACGGTATCGCCTTTTTCACGCCGGTACCCTAGAGGTGGAGCACTTTGGTAGCCTCCCTTTTTTGCTTTTTCCTTCATACCGCGCTTTACTTCCCCGGACAATCGAATCGAGTAGTATTCATCCATCCACTCGATGATGCGCTCAATTAAGGGTGCAAATGGTCCATCTGGCAAAGGCTCGCTGATTGATACTACCTGCACATTGTTTTTCCTGAGGAGCGATTTGTAAACAATACTTTCTTCTTGATTTCTGGCAAATCGAGAGAACTTCCATGCAAGGATGTAGTCCGGATGATCCTTTTCTTTTGCGAGGGCAATCATATTCTGAAAGGCGGTTCGGTTTTCTGCTTTCTTTCCAGAAATGCCGTTATCCTGAAACCATTGTGTAATCAGAATATTGTGCTGCTTCGCCCACTTTTGGAGTTCATGTTTTTGTGCTTCCGGGGAAATTTCTTCCTGCATGTGAGTAGAAACTCGTATGTATCCGAACGCTGTTTTCAAAGATTCATTTTGGTTCATAGAATCACCCTTTCTTAAAAAAGGGTATAAAAATACCCTGGTATTTGCAATTTACTACCAGAGCTGATATAATATGATTGCTTTTGTGGTTATATCAGCAATGGTATATCCATTTCCCTCCTGTTGGCGCAGGGGGGGATTTTTTTGTTGTATGAAATAGTTTATGCTACGGGCTGCATACCATGCAAGGGCGTAGATTCCGACTAAGAGCTTCGGATAATGATACCTCGCTGAAACTGCCGCGTCCGTGCGCATATTTATGATAACACTCGCCGGTAGGAGTAACAAAAACTGTTTTTTCTTGTGGCGTAGGAGAAACATAAGGTGTTGCTGTTAAATATTCTGTGGGAGTTGGTGAATTCGATTCCACAGTATATTTAGAGGTATTATCTGGAGTTGGGCTTAATAAATAATTTCCAAATCCAAAACACATTATTAGTATAAATATAACCATAAAAACAGGTCGTAAGTATATGCTGAAAAACTCGGAAAAGAAGTTAGGATATTCTTCTTTTCTTGAATTGTGAACACTTTCCTTGTATTTATCAAAAAGTGATTGTGGTTCTTTATTGTCATTATCCATAGTAAAACCTCCCAATAAAAGTTTGTTTATACTAGCGTATGTGAGAAAAATACTCAATCGTATCGGCGGAAGCACAATTATCGAAATCGTGTTCTTCAATATGCTGTAGTGCATGAGCATAGGATTCTAAATGTGTTTCGTGTGAATGGCTTGCATTCAGAACGATAGTGCTTGGTTTGACATTATTTTCTATATACAGTATAATATCAAAAAAACTGGAGGGTTAATAATGAAAAAAATCAATCAATTTGTTGCATTTGTAATGGTTTTGGCACTAGTACTAATTCCTACTGAAATTTCAGCTCACTCAGGAAGAACAGATGGTGCAGGTGGTCATCATGACTATAACAATGTAAGTGGTTTAGGAAGTTATCATTATCATCACGGATATGGTCCACATTTGCATCCAAATGGTGTATGCCCATATGAAACACCAACTGTAACTGTTAAAAAACGAGTTATAAACAAAACATTGAAAAAGGCTCAAAGGAGATTGAATAAACTCGGTTACAACTGTGGTACCCCAGATGGTATTATGGGTTCAAAAACTAGAAAAGCAATAAAAAGGTTCCAAAGGAAGAAACATCTAAAAGTAACTGGTAAATTAAACAAAGCTACTAAAAGAAAACTTAAATTACTAAGTTAACCCCTTTTTATCTCCTGTAAAACAGGGGGTGCATTGCTTTTGAAATTTTTGCTACAGTATTCAAAAATAACAATGAAAGCCCAACTAGTTTCTTTTAGTTGGGTTTTACATTAGGTGGTTCTAGTACTTCTGTCTGTTTTCAATTACCTTACCGATTACTTTAACCGGCTTTTCCAATATTTCGTCATTCGTAAAATATAACGGCTCGTAAGCTGGATTAGTTGGCATAAGTCGAATTCCATCTTCGTATTTTAATAATCGTTTGATAGTTGCATTATCACCGTTGACCATAACAATAGCTATTTCCCCGCTTTCTACATCGTCTTGTTTCCTGACAATTACAATATCACCTTCGCAAATACGTGGTTCCATTGATGAGCCTTTTACTTGTAGAGCAAAGTATTCACCTTTGGCAGCAGTGGCGGCATCTATTTCTTCGTAATCTATAATATCCTGTATTGCTTCAATTGGAATACCGGCAGGGACGGAACCAAGAACAGGAATGGTTGTTGGTTTTATTTTCGATTCTGATTTGTCCTCTATCAAATCGGAACGGCGTATTCCAAAATATTTAGCTAGAGCGTCTACCTTATCCATTCGGGGGAGTCTTGTTCCGTTGCACCAAGTAGAAACCGCTGACTTATTAAAACCAAGGTCATTGATGAGGTCTACTTGTGTCTTGTTATTTAAACTCATGTATTTTCTTAAATTGGAAGAAAAAATTTTTTTATATAGTTCATCACTCATAGGAAATCACATCCTTTCTTTACAAAGAGAATAACATAAAGTAGACAATAATTCAATATTAAATAAAAAAAGTTTACAAAAAGTATTGACATCTACTTTTAGTAGAGTTATAATTCATGTATCATTTAAGAAAGGAGAGGAAATACAATGAATGAAATAAGAATTTCTTTGGCGGCTGCACGTGTCAATGCTAGAATGACTCAACAGCAGGTTGCGGAGAAAATGGGCGTATCAAAGCAAACTATAATTAATTGGGAAAAGGGAAAGGTTGTTCCAGGCATTCCAGAAATTTGTATGATGAGTAAATTGTATAATATGCCGGAAGAGTATATTTTTTTACCTTCGTACTCTACAAATAGTAGAACCTAATAAGAAAGGAGACTCCAATGAAAAGAAACCAAGAAGTATCAATCATAATCCAATCACTACTTGAAAATGGACTGCTGCAAGAAAGACAAACAGACAGAGCAAGGAGCGTAGTGAAAGAAGCGTTTAAGGAAATTAGACGGGTAAGGTATGAAGAAAGGCAGGAAAAAGGAGGAGACATGCTAGATATTAAAAAATCAAATAGTATTGTGGAAAAACAATTAAGAAAGATTCTTCTTGAAAAGGGAATTAAACAAGTTGTTTTTGCTAATAAATCAGGATTCACAGCGCAAGAATTAAGCGATATGCTAAATGGTCGTCGGCTTATACGAGTAGTTGATATGATAGCAATTCTTAATGCTTTACAAGAGTATCAGGTTGATGCAAATGAATTCTTTGGAATTGAAAACCAAAATCATGGAATTAGTGTTAAAGGGGAAAAAGTTAAAGAAATACAAATTCTTACTGTTTGTAACGAATTAATAGCAAGTATTACAGATGAAAATGTAATAGAAAAGACTGGCTACAAAGTTGTCTGCGTGCCCGATACTGATTAGCCAAGGTTATTATTGCGAGTTTTATCAGGATTAGAAACTGGGGTATCAATACCGTTTATGTTTCGAACATGATAGTTTGGATAATTTCCCTGTTTGATTTGCTTTACAAATTGCTTACGGTCCATGTCAAGGTTAAAAAAATTATCGTGGAAGTTTTCATTTCTTCCAGTATTTGATTCGTTTGTTACAGTAATGCGTTTTGGCATATGTCACCATCCTTTCCTATACTGGGCACGCAGAAGTTATTTTGATATTAGTAGAATACTATAAAAATAGTGGTCTGTCAATATAAAGTATGAAACGTATGTTCAAATACAATATATAGTGTTGTGTGGCTTATGGATAGTGGTGGCTAAAAATAAAAGGCAGGAAAAGCATAAGGAGCATAGGATGAATTGAGGTGATGAGGTCAATGAAAATAAATAATTATGTGAAAATCCGTGGTACTTATGTGCCTACATCGAGCCTTACGAAAGAGGAGTGGCTGGAGGTATCCGGTACCATATTGGACCGTTTCGCCGGGAAACTGGGATATAAACGGGAGGAAAAAGTGGGCGCTGATTTGGTAGGAAGCTAATCCGGTTCGAGCCCGGCAGTGCCATTTCGCCCATTCGGCGGGCGAACTCAAGACAAGTGACCTTTCCGGTGATTAGGTGGTCCGTAAATGTAAAATCTGCCGGAGTAGCGGACAAGCTGTCACGTACCCAGCACCGCTACTAAGGAATGTTAGCTCAATGGTCAGAGCACCCGGCTCATAACCGGACGGTTCAGGGTTCAAGTCCCTGACATTCCACTAATGCGCATTACAAAGATGGAGGTGAGAAAGGTGAAAAAACAAAAGAGCATTATATGCTTCATTACAATTATCGCCCTGGTTATATGTATTATGACTGCGTGTGCGGTAAGAGATTTACATATACAGGAAACCGTATTGTTTTTGGTTTCTGCTGTATGGGTAGCATTGTTTACGGTTGCTAATTGGAAGAAATTATGGAAGTGAGGAATTTGAGTATGTTTGAAAATCTTTTACAAAAAGTGATGGAACTGAATGAAATGCCGGGAGTGGATGTTTACTTATGTGTCAATGGAGAGACACAGGTAATGGCATTGTCGGTAATGCAAAATAAGACTCTTGTATATCAAAACAGATTCTTTTTTTCGAGACTGGATAACAAGGTAAAGGAAGTAACGGAGCATTTGGAAAAAATGCTGGAGGTAGCAGGATGTGGAAAGAATATTACACCGACGGTGTGACGAAGCGGACGGATTCGCTTTATATATGTTCCTGTTCTTGTGGTAAGTGTTATTGGAGCTGCACTTATCAAAAACAGTGCTCTGAATGTGGACGGGACCTAATATCATGTGAACCGGCAAGTAAAAAAAGAACGGTCAAATAAATGACCGCTCAAAGTTGTACAGATACAACTAAAACACACTATTTAGTATATCATGTATGGCTTTGAAAAGCAAGAAAAACGGACAAGGAAGCCGTTTTTTCTAACTCGATAAGGGTATTATTTCTAGCGTAAAGGAAGATTGTTTATGCCATACATAGAGAAAGTGACAAGAGCAGGACGAACTGTTTTGTACGAGAGGAGTTACTCTTCACATATACATCCACCTGGTGCTACCCGGTCGGAAAAGATGAAGGACACCAAGGAATCACAGAAAAAAATAAATTTAAGAAAAGCCATTACGGAATTAACAATTCTAATGAATGCCAATTTCGTGCCAGGTGATTATCACATAACGCTGACTTATGAAAGAGATAAACGAGCAGAGACGGTGGAAGAGGCGAAGAGGGACAGAAAGATATTTCTTGACCGTTTGCGTCGGCGTATGAAAAAAGAAAAAGAGATATGCAAATACATAGTGGTAACGGAAGTTGGAGTTCGTGGTGCACTGCATCATCATATGGTGATGAATCAGGTGCCGGTAGAGTGGATTCGGCAAGCGTGGAAACATGGACGTATTGATATACGACCATTAGATGATACGGGGCAGTATTCGAAATTGGCAGAGTATTTTGCCAAATATACCATTCGCTTCAGAGAACTTGGAGGGAAAGGTCGAGCCTGGACAAGAAGCAAAAATCTTTTTCGGCCGGAGACAAAAAAGAAAATAGTAAAAAACAGAGGATATTTTCGGGAGGAGCCGGGTACAAGAAAAGGTTATTGGCTAGATAAGCGAACAGTGTGTTCGGGTATATCAGAACTAACCGGCTGGAACTTCCTACGATATATTCTGGTTAAGAATGATGGAAGGAGGGGGTCGCCATCATGAGAGTAGATATTTATATAACATCCCAGTTTACCGGGAGAGTAACGAGAGGACATGGAGTTTATGGAATTGTTCTTGTTACGGAAATAAACGGAAAAAAATATGCGAAAGCTCATATGGCAGGATGGAATGATATTTCATACCAAAAATTGAGTGCAAGGGCAGTAGTGGATGCCATACAGTGTATGAACACGTCCGCACAGGTAGTAATTCATTTGGACAATGCGTATGCCGAACATATGGCAAAAAAAGGAAGTGCTGATGGAAACGCATACAGTGAACTTTGGTCAACATTTTATAAAAAATCAAAAGAGATGGAACAAGTCAAAGTAGAACGGTGTTCAAAACATGAGTATACGGAGTATTTGCATCAGAGAATGAGAGAAAGACAGTATACAGTAATGGAGGACCGATAAGGAGGAATAAAGATGGCAAAGTCAATTATGCAGATGGATTGGGACACATGTTACTTGTGTGGAAGAAATCGGATAGCGGATCCATGTGGTTTGGAAGAACATCATGTGTTTGGTGGAGCAAATCGAAAGTTCTCGGAAAAGTATGGACTTAAAATTCATATTTGTGGAGAGCGTTGCCACAGAAACGGAAAGGATGCCGTTCATAAAAATAAAACGGTTGATATGGCAATCAAGGCAGCAGGGCAAAAGATATTTGAATCGGAATGTGGGTCCCATGATGATTTCATGAGGATTTTCGGAAAAAACTATATATGACACCTCTGGTTTGTTAAATATCACGGACAAGCAAGCCATGTTAAAACCTCCCGGTTATAAGCCGGGAGGATAAAGGAGAGCATGAATGAAAGAAGATATAAAAAGGGCAGTTATTGAGTTATTAAAAGATTTGATTCGATGGATAGGAGATGATTAAGTGAAGACGAATCACAAGGAACGCAAACAAAAAGAAGGAGTGCTTTTTCAACGCGATTTGCAACCACAACGTATGAATTTAACGGAAGGTGATGTGGTGTATGTGTATAAGCCGGCACCTTTGGGAGAAAGAGAAGATGGACGGGAAAAAAGAGTGCCGGTCAGAATTTTAAAACTATATAGAAATCATGCCCTGTGCAAAGTTGGAAGTGTGCGTGAATCCTTCACGTATGCAGAAATTGCACAAGGAATGTTGGGAAAAAGTAATTAGTGGAAAGGATGAGACAATGCAGAACAGGAAAGAAATTGTAATGATAAACGTAGCTAACATTTACCCGCATCCGGATAATCCGAGAAAAGATGTCGGGGATGTAACGGAACTTGCAGAATCAATCAAGAAGCAGGGCGTTATGCAGAATTTGACCGTAATTCCTCTGCCAGCTTTGACAGAAGAACCGGAGGAACAGCCGGACGCTGATACAGAATCTTTATCCAGTGATTTTCATGTAATAATCGGACATAGACGATTGGCAGCAGCCAAACTGGCAGGTATTGAGAAGGTTCCTTGTAAGATTGTTAGCAAGATATCCAAAAAAGAGCAGGTTTCTATCATGCTGGAAGAAAATATGCAGCGTGAAGACCTGACGGTGTGGGAGCAGGCGCAGGGATTTCAGATGATGCTTGATTTGGGCGAGACAGAAGACACGATTGCGGATAAGACTGGTTTTAGCAAAACGACAATTAAACATCGATTGAACATTGCCAAACTAGACCAGGACGAGCTGAAAAACAAAGAGCAGGATAAGAATTTTCAACTGTCCCTGAAAGACCTTTACGAACTGGAACGTATTAAGGATGTGGAAGAACGGAATAAGATTCTCCGTGAAGCCACGGACAATCGCAATTTAGTTGCCAAAGTTCGGTCATACATACGAGAAAAAGAGAGACAGAAGAAAACGGATGCCATAGTTAAAATGCTGAAAGAACTGGGTGTGGTTGAGGCTCCTAAACAGTATGCGAGAGAACAATACGGAAACAAATGGGAGAAGGTAAAGAGTTTCCGAATAAATGACGAGGTGCCGGAGAGTATCCGGTTAAAAAATAAGAAGGATGAAAAACTTTATTATTATATTAATTGGATTGAGATTGATGTCGTTAGGAAGAAAAAGGCAGTCAAGAAAAAACTGACACCGGCAGAACAGAAGGAGAAAGAGAAAAAAGAAAATAAGAAATACATGAAAGACGTTCTGAAAAAGTTAGATGAACGCCGCAGGCTCTTTGTGACTGATATTGTTGAGGGAAGAATTGCTCCGGTAAAAGATGAGGAAAAGGTGAAGGATGCATTGTGGAGCGCACTTGTGTTGAATCAGTCGTGTCTTTATCCGTCACGGCTTAGCTACTTCTTTGCCGGGAAACCGCTTTATGAATGCACAGAGGAGGAAAAAAAGGAAGTATCCGAAAAAGTGACTAAATTGACCATACTCCATCAGATGTTAGTGCTGCTCAATGCAGCGATGGATGGAACTGAGTTGATTAAATATGACGGAACCTATAAAAAAGAAAACGGTCAAGCTCTAATGGATGGCTATAAGGTACTTCGGTTGTATGGCTGGTCGTTTGAGGATGAGGAGGAAGAAAAGGTGGTTGACGGAAGTCACGAGTTTTATGAGGAGGAAAGCGGCACATGAAAGAATCATGGAAGGACATTCCCGGTTATGATGGAAAGTATCAAGCGGATACAGAGGGAAATATCCGGCGGGTGTATCCATCAGGAAAAACACGATTGCTAAGACCATATCACAAGCATATGAGTGGAAGCCAAAGGATGATTGTTAAATTAACCAGGGATGGAAAGAGCAGAGAAGAAATTGTGATGCAGTTGATTGCGAAAACATTTCTAGGAGTTCCGCCGCCGTGACATGTGGCATACCACAAAAACGGATGTCAATATGAAAACTATATACAGAATATTTCATACATAAGCAAACGTGAACTGGGAAAACGCACGGGGGCAAAGAGCCGCCGACAACCAGTTGCAAAAATAGATTGTAATGGTGAAGTGGTAGAAGTGTACTCGTCAGCGCGGGAAGCGGCAAGAAAGAATTACATGAGTTATCAAACGATTATAGACCGCTGTAATCGAAAATGTAAGAGTACATTTGCTCCAGATGGCTATGCGTATGCATGGGATGATAAAGAAATAAGCATGCGATATGCATTGCGAAAAATTGAGATTGAGGATGGCTATATGCCAAAGGCACCTGATGTGGAACCGGAGTGGTAAAGCATAGGATAAATTCTAACGAAGTTTATTCGCTAGAACTTATCCCAATAAAGAAATTAAGGAAGATTAATTATTAAAGTTAAAATCCATTGAATTTGAATTGGAACATATGGAATGGATTCTGCTAGTGTGTATAAAAAATATGTAAAGAATTCCACCTTTGGATTTTTCAAATATTTTCGGATATGGAAAAAATAAAAATCTTCCAATTTCTTAAGCCATTTTATAAATGTTTGTCTCATGGCGTTGCACCTCCTATTGTTAAAACTCATGTTTTATATATGTCTGCGCAGCCACCTCAGTAAAAAAAGTGCAACTTATTGAATTGTTTTGGGAGGATTGAAGAAATGGAGGAGACATAGAGAAAGGAAGCAGTATTACATGGCAAATAGACATACAATTACAGACCTTTACCAGATGCAATCCTTGTCATTGGACGATAAAGTACAAATGACAAAAAGGAGAATAGATGATTGGGTAAATCAGTTTGGTGAAGATGGTGTTTATGTAAGTTTTAGCGGTGGAAAGGATAGCACTGTTTTGGCACACATAGTCAGAGTGGTTTGCGGATATAGGAATATCCCACTTGTATTTGTGGATGTTCCGACACAATATCCAGAATTAAAACAATTTGCTATGACATTTGACAATCTTGAAATTTTGAAACCGAAAATTTCATTTGCAGAAGTATGTAGCAAGTATGGATTTCCATTATTTTCAAAAGAAACATCGGAATGCATTTCTGATAGTAGAAGATACATTTCAATACTTACAGAAGAAAAGAAAGATGGGAAAAGTATTATTCCGTTTGCCTATCGAATAGCCGATTTGATTGGAATAGATAGAAGAAAAGACAAAGAAAATATAGCTTATCAAAACTTAAGAACGGGGAATATCCCCAGTGAGATATTGAGAGCACCCGTCAGAGTTAAACAGCTATTCGGTTTAAAATGTGATGACTTTGGTCCTATGTATGATAAGTCAAGATATTTATTTATGTTAAATGCACCTTTTGATGTATCTAATAAGTGTTGTCGGGTAATGAAAAAAAATCCTGCTCATACATATGAATTGCAAACTGGGAGAAAACCTATTATTGCAACTATGGCATGCGAAAGCAACCTAAGGAAAAGCAATTGGATAAAACATGGATGCAATTCGTTTGAAAGCAAAAACCCAAAAAGTAATCCAATGTCATTTTGGACGGAGCAGGATGTACTTTGGTATATAGTAAAAAATAAGTTACCTATATGTTCTGTTTACGGAGAAGTAGTTGTTGATTATACCACTATGAAACAATGCGAAAACCAAATATCATTTTTTGATTATGGGATATTCAACGACAATAGAGCATTATTGCGAACAACAAAATGTCAAAGAACAGGCTGTGTTTTGTGTGGTTTTGGATGCCATTTAGAAAAGCAAGGAAAAGGTAGATTTGAATTATTAAAAAAGACACATCCGAAATTTCATAATTTGCTTTATGTACTAAAGAATAATGGTGTTACCTATGCCGAAGCTATTGACTGGGTAAATAAAAATGGTGGATTTGACATTAAATATTAACAAATTACGCACTGGGAAACCGGATGATAAAAAAGAAAGGATGAATAACATGAAAAAATTATTTGTATCAGTGCCTATGAAAGGCAGAACAGAAAAAGAAATCAAAGAAAGCATTCAGAAGATGAAGAAAATCGCAGAGATTTACGAGGGAGAAGAACTGGAACTGATTGACAGTTACATAGAAGATAATCCACCAAAGAGCAATAACCAAGCGGTGTGGTATTTAGGAGAAAGCCTTAAAAAGCTGGCACAGGCAGATGTATTTATTGGTATTAGGGAGGCGTACGATTGGAATGGTTGCCTTATCGAAAAAGAAACAGCTTCAAAGTACAGAATTAAGTGCTATGAGGTTTCGGCGAAATATGTAATTGACGGATATGATGCACTTTTGAGAAAATTACATCCAGTTTGCTGTGATGAAATGCCAACCAAGGAGGAATCAAAATGAAAAATGAATTTGTAAAATTATACAAAAAACATATCAAAAGAAGAGGGGCAGACAAGCTCTTAAGTTATCTTGTTGACAAAGGGTTCTTAGAGGCACCTGCGAGCACAAAATATCATGGAAGTTATGAAGGGGGCTTGGCGGAGCACTCTGTAAATGTTATGAATCGTTTGATGAATAAAGAGGTTCTTCAAGGTTATACAAAAGAAACAATTGCTATTGTTTCTTTGCTGCATGATGTATGTAAAGTGGATTTGTATAAGCCACAGCTTGAAAAGGAGAAAATAGCATACGAATACAATACCAAATCTTTTCCGGCAGGGCATGGGGAAAAATCTATTTTCCTCATTCAGCGTTTTATGAATCTGACCGATGAAGAAATCCTTGCCATCCGATGGCACATGGGCGCATTCGATGATGCGGTCAGAGGTGGAAGTCGGGATATAAACGCAGCATACAAACGGTCAAAATTGGCTGTATATTTGCATCTTGCCGACATGGCGGCAACCTATATCGATGAATAAAGGAGGTTATAGATTATGTTTATCAAAACGAGTATATTTAAGAAACTTTTAAAGGAAGCCTATAAAAATGACAATTTGAGTGTCGGACACAGTGGAAAGGCAAAAGTGTATTACATTGTTGGGGGCTATTGGTTTGTGGCCGTTCAAGAACAATTTTTCCCTAATGCTGAAAAAGCGGCTCTTGTTGAACTTATTGGAGATTTGCCACGAGATGAATATGTCCGAATACATAAAAATGAATCACGGCAGCAGTTGGTACCAGACGAGATGAAGATTCTTTTAGCCGAAAAAGAACCGGACGAATATCTGGAAGAAACCAATCTGCTTATTGAGGAACCGAAGTTTGGGGTAATTAGCAGACTTCTAACAAATGGCTCTGAATTGACGCCAATCAATGAAGGATTGTACAACATGATAGATGAAAGTGCGAAAACATCAGATGACATGGAGATTGAAGGACCATATAGGATAGAGGAGTCTGGGAAAATACTATTATGGCGAAACAATACATCGTTAATCGGATTACTTCCAAGAGGTTGGGATAAGGACGAAGATTTGATGGAACAGAAAACAATATTGGAAAGAACATTTCAAGGTAAATGGTAAAAAAAGTCTCCCTCTTGTTGATGCAGGAGGGAGATAAAACAGAATGAAGGTAGCAGGACAGGAGTGAGTGAATGGCAGGATACTATGGTCCGGGAATATACCGGACAGAGTGTGCGTACTATATCCGGGAAAGTGAAAAGATGATAACGTGTGAGGGATTAGAAGAACATACTATATGCGGCACACGATTCCGGACGGAACAGGACAAATTCGATTTTCAAGAAAAGCATTGCTATAAAAATTGTGAAAGGTGCAAGCATGGTAAGATGCTGGATGAAAGTTATGGGAACTAGGGGAGAAATCAGAAGGAATGATTGATATGCTTAAAAGAAAAAGGAGTTGAGAAGATGAGAACGATAAGTTTTGAAGTAACTGGTCAGCATATTGAATGTACAGAAGTAATTTCGGATTTAGTTGGAAATACGAGAGAGTATGTGCAGGCAAAGTTTTCCCTGCCAACAGAATGGGATGGATTGATTCAAATAGCGGTATTTACGGCAAATGGAAAAAATTATCCGGTTCTGATTGAAGATGGTAAGTGTGAAGTACCATACAAAGTGATGATGCAGGAATATTTTACTGTTGGATGTTATGCGGGAGCTAAGACAGACAGGATAACAACAGATACTTGCGTGGTTCGAGTTGAGGAATCCGTAAGGTACCAAGGCGGTTCGGATTATCTTTCGATTTATCAGAAAATGCAGGATACATTGAAAGAGATGGTGGCTAAGGTGAATGAATACGAGGCAGCAGTTGAAAACTACAAAGAAATTGTAAATGACACCATGCATGAGCATTGTTTGCATGAAACACATTCCAGTGATGGGGCGCATGGATTGCGTATACATGATGGACTGTTTCAGTATTATGACGGACAAGGCTGGGTAGATACAAAAGTGGGGGCTTTTGAAGGACAAAGTAGTACGTGGAAAAATCAAGTGGTATTGCAGTTTGCCGGCACCATGCGCGTGGAAAAAGTTTTAGAAAGCAGCTATTTAAAAATTCAAGAAAAAGGAGATACCCGTTCAAGCTCATTAGCACCATTTATTGATAGCAGTTATCCGTATCAAGGAGTACAATATGCCATATATGCAACGACAAATCAGAAAGTTTATATATGGCATGTGCAGAAAGATGTCAATGAAGATTATGGTGTATCCGTAGAGCGGTTGTATCCGGTGGATGATGCGGAGAATGATGTTATATTAAGAGTTGAATCAGGAAAAGGAATGCCTGTATTGATATGTGAGAGCAATGCGGAAGATGTAGTTGAAGTAGTGCATATGGAATACATAGAGAGCGACTTATCTACTAATCGTCGTATAACGGCATTGGAAGAATTAGAACAGAGGGGAACGTGGACGCCGGTTCTATATGTTACACCTAGTACAGTTGCACCAACCAATACAGTATTAGCTCAATATGGTTCTTATATCCGGCATGGTGATTATGTGTGGATTGAGGGAATGATAATAACATCAAGTAATTATGCTTGTTATAAAATAGGCGGACTGCCATTTGCACCGAATTCAGATAGACCAGCCATGTTATGTCCGGTAGCAGTAGTAAATGGGGAGAATTTTAAGGTATCTTCGTTAAATAAAATAAGTGAAAGTGGTACAGAAAATGAGCTGTATAATAACGATTATAACGCTGGAACAACCCCAGCTTCGTGGTACATTAGTGGATTTTACAAAATAAAATAACGGAAGAGAGAGGCATCTGTCAATGGCAGGTGCCTTTTTGTATGGGAACTAGGGGGGAAAGATAGCAAAGATTTTGTTATTCTGACCAAAAGGGGGTATCAGATATGGCAAAAAGTCAATATAGCGTAAAAGTTGAACCCTATTTGGAATTGATTGAGGGATGGACAAGAGAAGGTCTTGTAATGTCGCAAATAGCCGAAAAACTGGGGATTAGCAAAACAACATTATACAAATACATGCAAGAACATTCTGAACTTTCTGAACGCCTAAAAAAAGGGAGGGAAGTTTCAGACGCACAAGTGGAGAATGAATTGTTCAAAAAAGCGGTTGGTTTTACCAGGATTGAGAAAAAGCCGTTTAAGGTGAAAAAAGTGGACTATGAAAACGGAAAACGTAAGTGTGAGCGTGAAGAGGTAGTGATGGTAGACCAGGAAGTTTATTATCCGCCGGAACTGGGAGCACAAGTGTTTTGGTTGAAGAACCGCAAACCGGATAAGTGGCGGGAAAAAGTTGAGAACAAGATTGAGACCGAAGAGGATGGTGTAGGTGTAATGATACTTACTCCGGTTAAGGAGGCAGAGGATGAGTAAAATTGTTTGGTCGCCACAGCCACGCCAGAGTGCTTTTATGTGTCGTCCGGAGTATGAATGTTTGTATGGCGGGGCAGCAGGAGGAGGAAAATCGGATGCTATGTTGTGTGAAGCAATGCGACAGATTAAGGTGCCAAACTATAAAGGTATCATCTTTCGTAAGACATATCCTCAACTTCAAGAGTTGATATTGCGTTCCAACGAATTGTATAAAGCGGTGGTACCGCAGGCGAAATACAATGTAACTGATAAGAAATGGACGTTTCCGTCTGGAGCGAAAATCTTCTTTGGAACCATGCAGCATACGAAAGACAGATTAAATTATCAGGGACTTGCGTATGATTTCATCGGTTTTGATGAGCTGACGCATTTTACTTGGGAAGAGTACTCATATATGTTTTCACGTAACCGTCCAAGCGGACCGGGAACACGTGTATACATGAGAGCAACTGCCAATCCGGGTGGTGTTGGCCATGCATGGGTGAAAGACCGGTTTATTACAGCGGCACCGCCGGAAACACCGATTACCGAAGAACGGACAATTCTTGATCCGGACGGAAAAAAGATTCAGGTGAAACGAAAGAGAATCTTTATCCCATCATCGGTATTTGATAACAAAAAATTACTAGAGAATGACCCCTATTATTTGGACAATCTTGCCATGCTGCCGGAGGCAGAGCGTAAAGCGTTATTGTATGGTTCGTGGGACAGTTTTTCCGGACAAGTATTCAAAGAGTGGAGAAATGACCCGGAACACTATAAAGACAGAAAGTGGACTCATGTTATAGAGCCGTTCAGAATACCATCCTATTGGCGTGTATGGCGTGGATATGATTATGGGTTCGCCAAACCTTTTAGCGTTGGATGGTATGCGGCAGATGAAAACGGAAAGATTTATCGAATCCGCGAGTATTATGGTTGCACCGGTGAACCCAATGTGGGACTGGAGTTAGACCCAACCCAGCAGGCAAAACACATTAGGGAAATTGAAAATGAGGACCCAAACCTCAAAGGCAGAAAGATAATAGGTATCGCAGACCCGTCCATATGGGATTGCTCACGTGGTGAATCCATTGCAGAAATGATGGAGAAACACCCAAACAACATTCTCTTTAGTCCGGGCGATAATGCAAGACTTGCCGGAAAGATGCAGTATCATTACCGGATGGCATTTGATGAAGATGGAGATACCATGTTCCAGGTATTTGATACATGTAAACACTTTATCCGAACAATCCCGGCACTTGTGTATAGCGAGAGCGATGTGGAGGATATTGATACTACACAGGAAGACCATATTTATGATGAGTGCCGGTATGTGCTTATGGATAATCCAATATCCCCAAGGAAAAATGTGCTGGAGCGTGACCATATAGGGGATGATCCTTTGAATCAAAGGACAACCTCAAATGAAGATGCAAACAGATATGAATTTTATATGATTTAGGAGGCAGAATATGAATTTACAATTATTTGCACAAAAGAAAGAAAAAAAGATGGAAGATCAGAGGACACCTATGCCTGAAAGTGTCGAAAAGTCGACACCGCAGGCAGGATTGGATGGAAGTGCCGGAGAACCAAACACACAAGAGGAAATGCAACAGTATGAGAAAGAAAAACTCACAAATCTGACAGAGGATGATGTGAGAAAAGCGGCGGAAACACTAAAGAAATACAAAGAGGGGAAAGACCGGTTCGATAGAAAAATAAGAGCCAATGAAGAATGGTGGAAATTACGCCATTGGCGAATTGTTGAATCGGAGGAGAAGAAAAAAAAGAAAGGAATGACAGAGCCGGTTTCTGCGTGGCTGCACAACTCGATTAATAACAAGCATGCGGATATGATGGACAACTTCCCGGAACCTACCGTACTGGCACGTGAGTCATCCGATGAACAGACGGCGAAAACACTGACCTCCATTCTGCCGGTAGTTCTTGAATACAATCGATACGAAGAAACGTATAACGATTGTGCGTGGTACAAACTGAAACAGGGAGCCAGTGTGAAAAAGATAGTATGGGATTCGCGTAAGAACAATGGCGTTGGTGATATTAACATTGCCAAAATAGATATACTGAATTTGTTTTGGGAACCGGGTATTAACAAGATTCAGGAATCTGCAAACCTTTTCCATGTGGAATTGATGGATAACGAAATTTTAAAACAGCGTTATCCGGATATTGATTTGACGGGAAGTGACATCGTACTAACTAAATATATCAACGCGGAAAATGTCGACACTTCGGAGAAATCGTATGTTGTAGATTGGTACTACAAAAAAGACAATGGAACAAAGGATATACTGCATTACTGCAAATTCGTAAATGACAAGATTCTGTATGCATCCGAAAATGATCCGGAGTATGTAGAAAGAGGATATTATGACCATGGGATGTATCCGTATGTGTTTGATGTTATGTTCCCGGAAGAGGGGACACCAGTGGGATTTGGTTACATAGATATCATGAAAGACCCACAGCTTTATATTGACAAATTAGACCAGGTAATATTGGATTCTGCTATCAAGGCAAGCAAAGCCAGATACCTTTCAAAAGACACGGGAGGAATCAATGAGGATGAATTTAACGACTGGACTAAGGAAGTTGTACACTACACCGGAAATCCGGATGATATTCAACCAATGCAATCAGTAGTTCCGCCAACACAGTGTATCAACGTAAAAGAGGAAAAGATAAACGAATTGAAAGAAACATCAGGTAACCGTGACTTCTCGCAGGGAAGTACACAAAGTGGTGTTACTGCTGCTACGGCAATTGCCGCCTTGCAGGAGGCAGGAAGTAAGTTGTCGCGTGATATGATTCGAGGAACCTATCGGGCATATATGGAAGAATGTTACATGGTTATTGAACTGATACGTCAGTTTTATGATGAACCACGTAAATTTCGCATACTGGGCGAAAAAGGAGAACAGCAATTTGCAACCTTTGATAATGGTGGCATGATTCCGCAGGATGGTGGAGAAGAGATGGGCGTGGAAGTAGGAGAGAGACTGCCTATCTTTGACGTTACTGTATCGGCGGCCAAGAAATCAACTTACTCACGAATGGCGCAGAATGAACTCGCACTCCAGTTTTATGATAAAGGCTTTTTCGCTCCCGGAAATGCGGATGCATCGTTGGCATGCCTTGATATGATGGAGTTTGAGGGCAAAGAAAAAATTATTATGAAAATACAGGATAATGGAACCATGTACCAGCAGTTGATGGCACTGCAGCAGCAGGTACAGCAATTGATGCAGATGACTGGAATGCAGGGGCAGGAGGTCGTAAATGGTGGTGACCCAAATCCTCCGGGGCAGGACTCTAAACAGACAATGAAAAATGATTCCTTAGGTGGAGCCATGACAAAGAGTGAGCGTTTGGATGGAGCAAAAGAGCAGGCAAGCAGTATGGCGAGTGTATAGGAGTATTAGTATGTTAAGTATACAAATTGAGTGGTCAAAAGAAAAATTTGAATTGAATGTAGTGGGACATGCAGGATACGCGGAACATGGAAAGGATATTGTATGTGCTGCAGTATCCGTAATTGTTGGTATGCTGGCAAACGAAATTGAAAATCATGAAGAAATGTATCCGGGGCAGCAGGTGGAAGTCAAGAGCGGACTTGCTATGATTCATACGGCGTACAGAAGTAAGTTACGAGCGAACATTGTGTTTGATATGGTTGTAGATGCTTTGCTTGCTCTGGAGGAACAGTATCCGGAGTACATAAAAATTTTAATTTCAAAAACCATGGGAGTTTGGGGGTAAACGAAATTTAAACCGTGATATGGTAGTGATGTGAAAACCACTGGCACTTCGGAAAGACGATGGAAACGACACTTCGGAAAGACGATGATAGCGACACTTCGGAAAGACGATGGAGGAATGAAACCTATGAAAAACAAAATTTATTTGCAGTTGTTTGCAGAGGGCGCAGGAGAAGCAGGAGGCGCAGAAGTTGAGACTGGCTTAGAGGGTCAGAACGACCAGCAGACTGTCCAGGTACAGACAGACACCGGTGAGGAAAGTACAGAGGACAGAGGAACCAAGTGGAAGAACATGATTAAAGGGGAGTTCAAAGATGAATATAACCAGAGTGTTCAGAAGGTGATTAACGACAGATTTAAGCAGACCAAGGAAATGGAAGAGCGGTTATCATCATCGCAGAAAGTCCTTGATTTTGTGGCACAGCGCTATGGATTGGACAAGACCGCAGATGCGGATGACATGTTAAGGGCATTGGAAGAGGATGATTCCATGTTCGAAGAGCGTGCCATGGCAAAGGGAATGTCCACGGAACAGTATCGTGAATTCTATCGTTTGGAAAAACAGAATGAAGAATTCAGACGAGCGGCTGAGGAAACGCAGAGAATTCGTCAGGCAGATGAAACGTATAGCAAGTGGATGTCAGAGGCAGACGCATTAAAGGAAATTTATCCGAATTTTAGCTTTGATGAGGAGGTTGAGAATAAAGACTTCCTACAGTTGCTGCAGAATGGCATTGATGTAAGAACAGCGTACGAAGTTGCGCATCACGATGAAATCATGCGAGGAGCTATGCAGATGGCATCAGCTAAAACAGCGGAGCGCGTGACGGATGGTATTCGCGCGAAAGGCTTGCGTCCGGCTGAGAATGGAACAAATACTTCTTCAAAGCCCGTAGAGCAGAAAATTGACATAAGCAAGTTGACAGCAAAAGATATCGATGAGTTATCAAAAAGAGCCGCACGCGGTGAGAAAATTACATTCTGACCGATGTGCAGAATGGAGGTAAGTAAAATGAACAAAGCAAGAAAATTGGCAAAACGAATGTCTTTACAGATGTTTGCAGGGAATTTAAATCCAAATACAACAGGTGACTCGGGAATGACTGCCGAGATGAAAGAGTTTTATGAAAAATCTCTGATTACGATGGCAGAGCCCAAATTGGTGTTTGACCAGTTTGGTGATAAATATCCAATTCCGAAAAACGGTGGTAAGGTAATCGAATTTAGAAAGTATGATTCGTTACCGAAGAACACGAAACCTTTGCAGGAAGGCGTGACACCGGATGGTAGTAAGATGAAGGTGACCACGGTTAAATCCGAGGTACAGCAGTACGGTGATTATATCACTCTTACGGATGTGCTGGAACTCACAGCAATTGATAACAATGTGGTGCAGGCTACAAAGTTAAGTGGTTCGCAGGCTGGACGTACATTAGATACCATTACGCGTGATGTAATTAGCGGTGGCACCAATGTAATGTATGCACCTAAATCGGACGGCACAGAGGTCCTTACAAGAAAGACATTGGATGGAACCTGCAAATTGAATGTAGATATCTTTTTGCAGGCAGCAGCCTATCTTGGAAGTGTAAACGCGGAAACAATAGAGGATGCCTTTGTATGTGTTATTCATCCGAACGCTGCTTATGATGTGAAAACATCAAAGGGATTTGAGGAATGGAATAAGTACACGACACCGGATAAGATGTGGAAGGGTGAAATCGGACGCATTGGAAATATTCGTTTCGTAGAAAATTCAGAAGCCAAAATTCTGAAAGACGAAACTTGTCCGGAAGGTTTGGCGGTTTACTGCACAATGGTAATTGCAGCACACGCCTACGGTGTAACCGAAGTAGAAGGTGGCGGATTACAGCATATTGTCAAACAGCTGGGTTCGGGAGAAGACCCGTTGAATCAGCGTTCAACGGTTGGCTGGAAAGCTATTAAGACGGCAGAGCGTCTGGTGGAACAGTACATGATTCGTATTGAGTCGTGTGGTTTTAAAGCCGGCACAGTAACAGCAAACTAAGAGGATGGGTTCTCTTTTCGAGGGGAACCCATTTGAAAAAGGAGGAAAAATCATGGCAACAGCAAAAAAGGACGATATTACGCGTTTGGTTAAGATTAAATTGTTTAAAGACAAGGATAAATATTCGGAAGACGTTACCGTAGTTGTAAATGGAACTACATTCCGTATTCAGCGCGGAGTGGAAGTTGAGGTGCCATATTATGTGGCTGAGGTATTGCGTAATTCTGAAAAAGCAGACGAGGAAACAGAAACAAAGATTTCTGAGTTAGTAGCAAAAAATGAAAGCAATTAGTTCCCCTGATAAGAGGAAAGTTGCGGGGAAGCAGTGACCTTCCCCGCTTTTTTTAGGTTGAGGTGAGAAAGTTGAGAGTGCAGGAAGCAATTGAAAAAGCAGACCGGTTAAGACCAAATCGATTTTCGGACATGGAAAAAATTGAATGGTTATCGATGCTTGATGGACAAGTTTATGATGAGGTAATTAGCAGGTATGAAGAAAATGTGGACGTTGTATTTGATGGATATGATGAAGAACATATGAATGAAGACCTATTAATACCGGATACCTATGCGAAAGTGTATGTTGATTATTTGATGGCTCAAATCGATTTTTATAATCGTGATATGGGAATGTACAATAACCAGATTGCGGTATTCAGTAATGGGTATCAGGATTTTAAGAACTGGTATATTCGAAATCATATGCCAATGCAGCCAAAAAGAACGGGGGTGTAACCTTGACAATAACACCAGCTACAGAAATGGAAACAACAAGGGATATGATATCTGCTTTTGGCGGGTACAACCATACCATGAATTGTGGGGAAAATGAATTTTATATGGAGAAGAACATGACATCCGATTATTACCCGGCACTGGCACCCAGAAGAAAGAGAAGAATGCTGTTTCGTACCGGAGAAATCTATGGAATGTATGCGAAAAACGGAATTTTGCTTGTGGAGGATGGCAACTTAGTATATACAGACAAAGAAATGAACGATTGGCAGATTATTGGTCAGCTTGCGAAAAGCACTAAAGTAATGTGTGGTATGGGGGCGTATGTGGCTATTTGGCCGGACAAAAAGATATTTAATACAAATGACAAGACGCTGAAAGATATGGAGGCATCAAAGGCAACGGCAGGAACGGTAACATTTTCCACGTGTACGCTGGATGGGGCAGATATTACCCCTATTACAAAGGCACCGTCTATCGGAGCAGCGTCACCTCAATCACCGAAGGCAGATGATTTGTGGCTGGATACATCATCGACACCGCATGTGATTAAAAAGTATACGACTACCTGGACAAAGATAACTACATGCTCTAATGGTGCCATTTACTGGATGGATACTGGGACAACACCAAATGCATTGAAGTTGTGGAATGAATCCGAGAACCAGTGGACGGCAGTGGCTACAAGCTATACCAAAATATCAAATCCGGGCATAGGGAAGCCGTTTGAAAAATATGACGTAGTGAAGATTGATGGTGTGACGGGAAGCATTGCTGATACGTTTAATCAGGATATGGCAATCTGGGATAAAAAGGATGATTTCATCATTGTAACGGCTCTGCTTACCAATAATACAACACAAACTGGAGTAATTACATTGAAACGTAGTGTTCCGGATATGGATTATGTGTGTGAAAGTGACAACCGTATATGGGGGTGTTCTTCGGAGAAACATGAAATTTACTGCTGTAAGCAGGGAGATATGACAAATTGGTATTCTTATCTGGGTACTGCGGCAGATTCATATGCGGCAACGGTCGGCAGTGATGGAGAATTTACCGGATGTACAGCATACGGCGGACAAGTTTTGTTTTTCAAAGAGGATTGTATTCATAAGGTATACGGTTCTTATCCGGCAAATTATCAGATTAATACGCAGCGATGCCGTGGTGTGCAAAAGGGATGTTCGGAAAGTCTGGTGCTTGTGAATGAAATATTGTATTACAAATCACGCGAGGATGTGTGTGCGTATGACGGAAGTACTCCGGTATCAATTAGTGCAGCATTAGGTGGAGAACGCTACGAAAAGGTAAGGGCAGGTGCACTGGGGGCAAAATACTATATGCACGGGAAAAATATACGCACGACTCGTTACGAGACACTTGTGTATGATTCGAGTAAAGGAATGTGGCACAAAGAGGATGAGACATCTTTATGCAGTATGGATAAATTCGTAAACCTGGATGGGTCTTTGCTTTATATGAATGATAGAAAAGTAATGGAGATTACATCAAGGGATTACACGACAGAGGAAGGACTGGAAACAATACTTGAGTGGAGTGCGGAAACCGGCTTGATAGGGATAAGCTATCCCAATAACAAGTATATATCAAAAATATGTTTGAGGTTGTCTTTGCCGTTAGATTCAGAATTAGATGTAGATGTAATGTATGATTCCTGTGGAGTATGGGAGGAGGCTGCACATATGGAGTCTAAATATGAACAAAGTAGGAGAGATACTCCATCTTTTGTAACAATGCGGAGTTTTGAAATACCCATATTTCCGATTCGATGTGATCATATGAGAATCCGGTTAAGAGGGAAAGGGGATGCAAGGGTTTACAGCATTTCCAAAGTTTTGGAACAGGGGGGATATTAATGGCCACGTTGCAATTTGACCCTATCCAATTAGATGGTATGGATGGAAAAAATATTCAGAAGTTGAATTCATGGATAATACGTCTGATAGATAATTTAAGTTATATCTTAAATAATCTTGAACTGGATAATATGACTTCTGAGACAGAAAAGAAATTTAGTCAAGTGCAGGAAACTGTAAAGATGGCAAAGGAAGCAAAAGAGATTGCAGACAAGTTAAAGCAACAGTTAGAGAGCGGCGGATTACGGGGAGAAAAAGGAGAGAAGGGTGATAAGGGAGAGAAGGGTGACAAAGGTGACAAAGGCGCAGATGGAGAAAAGGGAGAGAAAGGCGATGTAGGAAAAGACGGTGTGCAAGGTGAAAAGGGAGAGAAAGGTGATTGCGGACCGCAAGGTGTGCAGGGACTGACCGGACCAGAAGGAAAAATTGGTCCAGAAGGTCCACAGGGAGTTCAAGGTGTGCAAGCTGAAAAGGGAATTCAGGGAGTGCGTGGACCACAGGGGCCACAAGGACTGCCTGGTCCAAAAGGAGAACAGGGAGTAAAAGGAGATAAAGGAGATACTGGAGAAAACGGGGTACAAGGCTTGCAGGGGGTACCCGGAGAAACAGGACCACAAGGATTACAAGGACCAAGAGGTGCAACTGGTGAAATCGGACCAGAAGGTCCACAAGGAATTCAAGGTCCAAAAGGAGATAAAGGAGATAAAGGCGAGAGAGGTGACAGTGGTGTAATCAATCCAATTAATGGATTCTTTTATCTGATGGGAGACGCTGACGGAAACCTATATGCGGTTACTACAGATGATGAGACACCGCCTCAATTTGAAATAGATTCTACTGGAGACATTTATTTAATATTACCGGATGAATAGATAGGAAGTGATACAATGGCAAAATTTTTGATTGGAAATTTTAAGGGGCCACAAGGTCTTAAAGGAGAGAAAGGAGATACCGGGGCGCAAGGTCCTAAAGGAGATACTGGAGCAACGGGACCGCAGGGAGAACAAGGGGAAAAGGGTGATACTGGTGCGAAGGGGGACACCGGAGCACAGGGACCACAAGGCCTTAAAGGAGACACCGGAGCAACGGGACCACAAGGACCCAAAGGAGACACCGGAGCAACGGGGCCGGAAGGGCCACAAGGACCACAGGGAGAAACTGGACCACAAGGAATTCAAGGTGTTCAGGGACCCAAAGGAGATACTGGTGCGCAAGGACCAGCGGGACCGGCAGGAATAAGTATGTTGCTTAATTATATTGCAACGCGTCCGACATCTGCAAATAAATCGAGTACATCCGATAGGATTGGAGCAGTAGAAGCATTTGTTGCCAGTTCTAAGATGACAACGGGAAAGCCCGGGGGCGATGCAAAGATACTGCAAATGAATTGGGATAATACGAGTGGTTGGGATTCACAACTGGCCATGCTTAATAATGGAATATTGCAGCATAGAGCCATGTCAAGTGGAACTTGGGGTACATGGAAGACGCTGCTGGATTCAAGTAATTATACAAAATACACAGCAGAATACGAAAAAGGAACATGGACTCCTAGACTGTTTAATACATCAAGTAATGAGATTAAAACGTCAATTGCAGCGGCTACAGGAAATTATTATAGAATGGGAGACATTGTATTTATAGAGGCAATGATATTAACAACAAGTAGTTATGCTTGTCATCATATAAGCGGACTGCCATATGAACCTGACCATAGTCGTCCATCAAATGTTTATCCGATTGGAATTGTGTCGAGTGGCAATGGAACTAATTCACCATTTAATCTAATTAGCGGCAGTGGTTCATATTATGTTCAGAATGGGGCATACGCGTCCGGAAAAACATATGACAGTTGGTATGTATACGGTTGGTATAGAAAGGCTTAACGAGGAGGTATTGAAATGGAAATTAACGAAGAAAAAACGGTAGATATGTTGTCGACAGAGAGTGTGAGCATCTTAACAAGAAAGGTACTAATTGATGGAGAAGTGAAATCTCAGGTTGGAGAGAATCATAGACGAACCTATCTTAATTCCGTATCCGGAAGAGAAGAATTGTTGAAGGAGCAGACAGAAAATGTGGTAAATGCCGTGTTTGCAATATGGGGTTCGGAACCGGTGGTAGAGGAACCCATCATAGAAGAGGAGGATGAGGATTATGGCGAAAAAGAAGAGCAGTAGCAGTAAAATAACAATCACCAAAGCAACAACTGTGAAGACACCGACAATAAAGTCTTATACGCCATCGAAAGCAGTAAATGCCGCAAAGAGTACATTGCAAAAGACAGAGAAGGCAAGGCCGGCAGCTTATACCAGTAAGTATGGAACACAGATAACCGGATTGGCGGATGCGATTGCAAATCGCAAAGGTTTTTCCTATGACTATACAAAGGATGCTTTGTATCAGAATTATAAGGACCAGTATCAGAGGCAGGCACAGTTAGGGATGCAGAATGCAACGGCGCAGGCGGCCGCATTGTCCGGAGGATATGGAAACTCTTATGCAGCTACAGCCGGCAATCTTGCGTATCAGGAAAACATGTCAGCCTTGAATAATATAATTCCTAGTTTGTACGAGGCAGCGTATAACCGGTATCAGACGGATTTGGATAATCAGAGATCCGACTTGTCTATGTATCAGGGACTTGACGAAAGCGATTATGCGAAGTATCGGGACAAGGTTGGCGATTGGCAGGATGACAGAAATTATTATGCGAACCGATATGATGCGGCATATAATAACGATTTTAACAACTATACCGCGAATGTATCTAATCAGCAGTGGAAGTATGAACAGCAAAATGGCAACAGCCAGTGGAGACAGCAGCAGAACGCATCCAATTACTGGCAGAATAAGGATTACCAGTTATCAAAAAAAGCTAAGGCCGCCGCTGCAGCAGCTAGTAAAAAGAGGTCATCGGGTACAAGTTCTGCTTCGACTAGTGGAATTAAGATTCCAACAGATATTAAGTCGAAGGTTAAGGAACTGGCTAAGAACAATGACACGCAGGGTATCGCAGAATATTTGAACAATATGGAAAAGAGTGGCGTGTTATCTGCTGATCAAAGCAATTATGTATGGAGTGTTTTATTGGGATATACAGCAAAAGATTTACCGACATATATAACCTCTGATGGAACTACTACGAGAGGGTTAAGCAAATATCCAACCTATGACAGTGCAGTGGCGGCCGGAGCAGATGCGAAGACTACATTATCCTATGTTGATTTTATGCGAAATCTGCCTAGCAGCAGGGAGTTACAGACAGTAGGCTCTTACAATGACTATTTGGAAAAACAGGTGAATAAAAACAAAAAGAAACAGTCCTCAAAGAAAAGCAAAAAGAAAAAGTAAGGAGAATATATATTATGGCAAATAAGAAAAAGAAACAGAATAATCATGCATCCGGTTCCGGGAGTATTATATCAAATTATTTTGAGAGCCAGGACAAGTTGTATGAAAGAGATATGCAGGGACAAAAAATAGCCAGTGAGACCAGAGCAAAGGCTGATTCTTATTATGGTGAGGATAAAAAGTATTCGGATACCGACTATACGAATCAGTCAGAATCCCGCTATCGTCGATTGGCAGAGAAAGCAGTAGAAATTAAAGCAAGAACGCAAAAGAACAGCGAAAAGTATAAGAGAACCAATACGCTGATTCGCAATGCAGCAAAGGCAGAAAATAATATGCTGTCGGAAATTCCGAGACGGGAACAAAGGGAAAAACAGGAACAGCAGAGAAGAAAGCAGAGAGAACAGCAGAGCACAAATGGAAGTAATGTTCGCAATAATAATGCGGAAAAGACAAACCAGTTATTTCGGACTTCATCTGGTAATACATACAGAAATCCATCACAAATGAACTATGATGAAATTCAAACTGCGCTTGCAAATGCGAAGAAAAATAAAGACTTGTTTAAGTCAAAAATCGCGGATAGTGGTCTGTTTAAACGGGGATTTTCGGGAGAATGGGAAAAAGTTCAGCCAAAAGATTTTGAGGAAAAGTTAGGAAAAAAAGGTGTATCGTGGGAAGATTACAAGGAATATACCAGTTTGTGGAATAAGTACCAGGATAATGTCGAGTATATGTCGGAACTGGAAAGTAATCAGCCACGAGTAGAGCTGGAGCATGAATATGACAAGCTGGGGGATGCCGATAAGCAGTTAGTAAAAAAGGCAGCAGATTATGTGTGGGTAGAGAAAAGAAAATACAGTGCAGATAAAAATCATTTAGTTCCGACGATACAGGATAAGCTGGAAGTAAGTAGCAATCCGGAGTATTTATCACAAGCATATGAAAAATTTCCTAAGTTAAAGGAATTAAAAGAAAAAGGAATTGATGTAGATTACATTATCGATAGCGAGAACATTAACACTGATAATAAAGAACAGGAGGCATGGGATGAAGGGACAAGAAAAATAGCAGACGAACATCCGGTAATATCCAGTGCGATAAGTGTGGGGTCAAACTTGCTTTCACCGTTGGAACTTGCAGAGGATGTAAATCATGCGGTTAAAAACCTGTCATCGGATAAGTCTTATCCCATTAATCATGCCAGCCACCCATACAGTTCTTATACGAACAATGTAAGACAGACAGTATCCGAAGGTATTGATAATGATATTGGTAAGTTTGTCTATAACGCCGGAATGTCCACGGTTGATTCTGCTGCGGATATTCTTGTGACGAAAGGATTTAAGGGAACCAAGTTAGCAGGTGGGGCAGCTAGTGCGGTGATGGGAGCAAATGCCGCAAATCAATCGTACATGGACACCTATGAGAGAACAGGAAGTGCCGGACAGTCTTTGATTACCGGATTGGGAGCCGGTTTGGCAGAGTGGGCAAGCGAAAAGTTTTCACTGGATAGTTTTGAAGCGTTAAAAACAACAAATCCAAAACAGTTTCGTGATTTTGCAAAGAACCTTGTAAAGCAGGGGGCGGTAGAAGGGTCAGAAGAGGCTGCTTCGGACTTTGCAAATGCATTTGTCGACCGTGCAGTTAATGGAAGTAAAAGTGAGTATAATGAAAATGTTAAAAATTATATCCAACAGGGAATGTCAAAGGATGAGGCAAAGAAAAATGCACGGAAAGACTTCTGGATACAGGTGGGCGAAGACACGGCAGCAGGGGCTTTTTCAGGTGGTCTTTTTGGTACCTATGCGAATGTGTACTCGAAAGTACAGTATCAGTCATTAGTGAAAAAGAATGGGACATCAATTGCAGAGGGAAACGAAGGAGCAGATTTACTTACATATGCTGCAGAAAAGGGTATGGATACCTATGAGAAAGCAAAAGATGATACGGAAAAGTATGGTAAAATTTCAGTAGACATCATGGAAAATGTAGAAAACAATTTTACGGAAGCGAGAACCAGTGGAGAACTTGCAAGGGCGTATGAAGATGCCATTCGTGGTGTGCCGGATAGTCTGGGAGTAGAAATCGACCAGATGGCACGTGAGAAAGCACAGGAGTTAGCTAAAAAGAGTAAATATGCAAAATTCGAATCCGAGCGGCAGGCATTGTATGACATTATGGATGCCTCTGTTTCTAATGCGATGAAAAGAACGGTATCTCTTAATCAAAAAAGAGAGGTGGTGCAGAATGAATCCGTGTCAGAGCAGGAGGAAGATGCTATTGCTAATATGGATGCTACATCCGATAGTGTGAATCTTGATGAGGAAATGGAACGGAATCAACGACCGGTTGAGGTACAAGAACTGCAGCCGGAAAAGGTAAAGCAGAATGTTACGAGTGACCTTGAAGTCGAAAAAAGAAATGTTGCACCGTCAGAAAATGTTACGAATGCCAATTTTAGAAAGACAGAGAATGCAGCATTTACGGCATCCGATGAACAGGTCAAGGTGAAAGGATTCCGAGAAATTGGAAAAGAATCGGCTACAGTAGAGACTACGGATGGCGAGGTAGTAAATCTTGCGGACTTGTCTTTTCAGGATGAAGGGACACAGGATTTGTTTAACATTGCATCAAAGATGGATAATGCGGCTGCGGCAACGGCACTTGTAGATTATTACAATGGTAAGGATAATGCCGGTGTTTATGCAAATAATTTTCGTATGGCATATCGCATGGGAAGATTGGGAAGTATCAGTTTTGATAAAATGATGCAGGCGTCTAAGTCATTTCGTATAATGAGTGACAAGGGAGCAATGCGTCTTGCGTATGAATTAGGAAAGGCACATGGAGAAAACGCAAAGGCAGCAGAGGCAGAAAACAAAGTTGCGCCGGCGCAAAAAAAAGGAAAAGGTGAATATCAAGATTACCGCTATGCTTCGGAGGATAAGGATAGCTTTGTTCGCGTGAAAAAAGAATTGGCAAAGAAAACCGGATTGGATGTATTGGATTTAAATACCCTCACAGATAAAGATGCAGATACGGTAAATGGTTTATTGAATATGGATAGAGGACAGATGGCATTTGCGGAAGATGCAGAAAATAAATTTGGTGTAGTGATACATGAATCTTTGGAATTTGCATCGGTAATGTCGGAAAAAGAGTATCAGAAATTAATGGGAGTGATGCTTAATTACCTGGTAGAGAAACATGGAGCAGAGGATATCCATGCCTTAATTGAATCTTATCAAAGAGCCTATGAGCAGGTGGAAGGTGAAAAAAGTTATGAGGATGCTGCAGGAGAGTTAATCAACGATGCTGTCAGTGGTGTGTTTTATGATGAAGCCGGGGCAAAAACCTTCATTGACTGGGTAATGAAAGATGCGAAGCTGGATGTAAATGAAAAGAAGAATGTATTTAAGAAAATCGCAGATTTGGTAAAGCATGTATTTGAAAAGATAAAAAAATATATTGATGATACTCCTATGACAAAAGCGGCCAGACTGGCAGCAGAACTCAACGTGGAACAGAAGGAAAAGATTCAGCAGATGTTCATGGATGCCGTGGATAAAGCGGGGGAGAACTACAAGAAATTGGATAGTAATAATAAGGGTGAAGAAAAAGAGAAAAGAGGGAAGTATTCGGTCAAGGTAATTCCGGATACAATACAAGATGATATTAAAACGAACCTAAAAGATGTTGCAAATATGCCGACGGTGAGTAATGTGAAAGAAACGGAATTTTCAAAGGGGAAAATAAAACTTGTTGACCAAGTTGCAGAATTTTTCGATGATATCGGCAATAATGTTTATAATGAAATGTTAGGGGATGTTGAGTTAAGCCGCAAAGGAGTAAAAGATGATATATCACATGGGATTGGTCGTGCGAAGGCAATTTCCTTTAAAGCAATTCCTGATATTATTAAGAACGGGAAAATAGTGAATTATAGCAGTAACTATAAAGGAAAAGGTCATGCGAGAGTTGTAATTGCGGCACCAATAGAAATTGTTGGAAGTCAGGAAAAAATATGTGGCAAATATATAATGGCTGTTGTATTGCGTAGGGAAAATGCGAAGCAAAGATTTTATATGCATGAAGTAGCAACCATAAAAAGAGATGAATTGTTGTTCAAGACTAGGACCTATAACAAAGTTATAAGCAACCCTAGCAACAATCCATCTCTTGAAGAAATTCTAACCAACATTGTGGGGAATGTCAAGAACAAAGATAGTAAAATGACAAATGAAAAACCAACAAAGGAAAACAAGGACATTCGCTACTCTATTAGTGTTGATCTGGATAAGCAGATAGATGATGTGCTAAATGACACCGTACCAAAAGATTATACGCATGTTTATTTGGGGGAAACAACGAAAGCATTGAAAGAATTAGGCTGGAATGACCTTCCGATGCTTATGACGAACCAACATGTGTATAGTGTGATTAACGAGAAGAAAGATAAGGGTGCAAGATATAAGAAAATAAGAAATTATCATAATTTAGGCAAAGAAAAGTTTATGCAAGTGTTGGAAGACATTGAAAGACCATGGATGATAATTAAATCCAATAACAAAGAAAATAATGCAGATTTGGTAATGGTATCTTCTGTTGTTGATAAGAATGGAAATGTTGTCATTGCAGCAGTTAAGCCAAATGGGGTAGGAAGAAAGAAAACAGCAACGCTAGATGCTAATATTATGTTAAGCATGTATGGAAAAGAAGCTCTTCATAATTATGTCGAAAAAGCTGGAAAGGAGAACCGTATCATAAAAGTAAATCCTGATAAAGCAGTGGGTCCAACGGTCCAATTCCGAGGGAACGTACTTCATCAGGATTATAAAGACAATCTAGCACAATATAAAAAGATTGTCAAGAACATTATATCCGAGAAAGGTGAGAAACATTCCATTCGAGTGGCGGAACGTACGGAAAAATTACGTCGTTCGTTATCAGATACTATGTCTACGGAAGAAAGTTTGGTGCATGAAAACGACAAGTTAAGAAAAGTAGTTGAAACACTGGAGAGTGAATTTAAACCCGGAAAGAGAACAGTCCCGGAGCCGGCACGTGTAGAGGCAGTGTGCAAAAAAATATTGAAAAAATATCATTCATCGTTTGACGCTGAGACTTTTAAGGACAATTTGACGAAGCTGTATGCTTATATGAATGAAGAGGGAGCTGATTATGATGCAGCATTAAAAATTACATCGGAAATTGCTCGTGGTGTATTGGAGAAGAGTATGACCAAAGATATGACATTGTATAACGAATATAAGGATTTGCGTGATTACTTCCGTAAAACAAAGTTGGCTTTATCAGAAGCGCAGAAAAGTGAAGTAAATTATTTGTATGGAAGCATGGGTGAATTTAGAAAGAGTAACTTTGGGCGGCTTCGTATCGTTGAAGATGGGACAAGTCTCGACCAGGTTTGGGGAGAGCTAAGTGATAAATATCCGGAATTGTTTAAGGCAGATACGAACGATGGAGACATGATTGCAGAGGTCATGACTGTATTAGATGGATTGCGGCCAACATATCGTAATGCATACGGAGAGGATATTGAGCAGGCATCTTATGACCTTGCATTAAACATTTATAAGGAAATGAGCAATGTGCCACATAAAGCAACTTTTAAGGATAAAGCGGATGCGGCAGTGGAGCGTGAATGGAAAGAGGCAAATCGGGTATATCTTACCATGCTGCAGGACTATCGGAAAGAGTGTGAGAAACAATTTTTGGAAGGCTTGAAAGTCAGTATGGATGATCAGATAAAGAATAAGAATCAGAGAATCCGAGAGGCGTATGCTAAGATACATGATTATGCAAATGTGATCGAGACGACACAAAACGGAGAACTGATTCGTAAGTATCAGCATGAGATTGATAAGCAAAAGCGTTACATTGAGCGGTTGAAAAAGAGTCAGGTGAAAAAGATAGCGGAAATGAAGATTGAGAATCGTCAGTACCGTAAGAATTTATCTGAGCAGAAAAAACAGACAGAAGCAAAGAATAAGATTCGACGGTTACATAAACAGATGCGTCAGATGCTTATGAAACCAAAAGAGGGGATGTATGTGCCACAAGATTTGGTTCGGTCTGTAATTGATGTGTGCGAGGCTGTCAATTTGGGTGCGAAAGAAGGAACTCAATTATATAATGCGTTAGATGATGCAAGGCAGTATTTTGAGAAAATGAAAAATGATCCGGATTACAATTTTGCATCGGAATATGATGAGAATATTGACTACGAATTACAGCGTATTGCAAATAGGTTTAAGAATAATGGAAACAGCATTTATGATTTATCATCTGCGGATTTGGATGAAGTATATGATGCGATGAAAATGGTGTATAAAACGATTCGAAGGGCAACTGAGCTGATTCGCAAAGAAGGGGAAACAAATGCCAGAAAGGCAGCAGAACGAGTCATTCATGAGGTGCGTTCGGCAAAAGGTGTAAGTTCATTTATGAGTACGCATAAAGTCATAAGAAAACTGCCTGAGTATGCATTGAAATCCCTAAATTCCTATCGTGCATTTCGCCGGATTACCGGATACGCGGATGGAGAGTTTATGCAGGAATGGAAAGAATTAAATGAAGGACAGCGTAAAATGCTGAAAATCCAGCAAGATGGTGAAGCTATTCTTGCGGATGTGATGGAGGACGAAAATGTCGTAAAATTGATGAAAACTTTTGATAAGAAGCAGGGGATGGTTGACACCGGTCTTGTTTATGAGGATGGCAAGAAGGTACAAGTGACGAAAGGAATGCGTATGGCTCTTGTCATGCATGGTATGAATAAGGACAATTTGCGACATATGGTTTATGGTGGTGTCACTATGCCAAATATGGACTTATATTTGAAGGGGGATAAAAAAGGGGCTTATAATACAACTAAAAAGGCTGTAGGAGTAACTTCGGCAAAAATTCAGGCGATGGAGGATGCCATGTCCCCGGAAGAGAAAAAGGTTCTTCGTGCTTTTAAAAAGTTGTTCCACGAGTACACCGGTAGTGTGATTAATGAGACCTCAATGGAATTGTACGGATTTAAAAAAGCAAATGAGAAGAATTATTATCCGATTTCTGTTGATAAGAACTATGTAACTACGGATATTACTAGTTTGAAAATGGATAAAACTTTAGAGGGAGCCGGATTTTTGAAGGAGCGTGTACAATCTGTTAAGCCATTGGTAATGGAGAGTATAATTGACACAGCGCAGCGTTCTTTGAAAATGACATCGGAATTTGGTGGTCTTGCGATTCCAATTCGTAACTTTAATAAAGTTTATAATGGAGCTACGTGGAAAGTTACTGATGCGGATAGTGCCGATGTATCTGCGAAATCTGTAATGGTACAAGATGATACTGTTCATAAGGCAATGCAGGATGTATGGGGAAGAATGGCAACGAAGTATATTGATAATCTACTCGCTGATTTGCAGAATGCAAGGGCGGGAGAATCGACTGTCTTTGATATGCTTCGGGGAAATTTTGCTGGAGCAGTTCTGACCGGAAACTGGTCGGTTATTATGAAACAGGCGGCATCTTATCCGACTGCGGTTGCTACTTTGGGATGGGAACCGGTTATGAAAGCACTTGCCAGAGGTGGTAAACATGGACTTCCTATCAGTAGCGCAGACAGAGAATTGATTGCAAAATATACACCACTTTTATGGTATCGAAACAAAGGAAATTCCACGCAGGAAATGGCGGATATTGATACTTTGAATAGTCTTACAAATCGCATGCCGGTGGTAAGAGAAGTAAAGAATATGATACAGAAAGTTGATGTGGCGACAGTTGGACGGCTTTGGTATGCGTCACAATACTATGTAGATGCAAATTATATGGCATTGAAAAAGGGGACTGATGCATATTATCGACAGGTGGCGGAAGTTTTTAATCGATGCGTGGAAGATACACAGCCGAATTATACAGTAATGCAGAGACCGGATTATTTGCGCGATCCTAGTAAAATTAAAAAAGTAATGTTTATGTTTATGACACAGCGTATGCAGAATGGTGGTATCTTATATGACGCGGCATGTAATCTGTATGCAAAAAACAAAACCGGAACAAAGGAGCAAAAGGCACAGGCAAGAAAGGAATTTGCATGGGCTGTATCCAGTCAGTTGGTATCGGCAGCAGTGCTTTCTACAATGACGTTTTTGGCAAGAGGTCTTTTGCACAAGATAAAACCGTATTTGGACGATGAGAACGAACTCACTGCCGAGAGCTTTGTCTCAGAGTGGACCAATGGTGTGCTGGGGTCACTTTCAGGAAGTTTTATAGCAGGAAACGAATTGTATAACCTTATATATTCTGCAATTACGAAAGAACGGTATTATGGTATTGAGGTGTCACTGTTTAGTGAAATTTCTTCGCTGTTTGAATCTATTGTGAAAATGGGAAATGGTGCAATTGATTCGTTTAGTGATTCTGATGAGGAAGCAGAGAAAGGAATTGACGAGATAAAAGGAGCCTTTTTTGATGCGGCTGGCACCGTGGCAAAAATGTGTGGTGTACCGGTAGACAATGTGCAAAATGTAGCCGTTGGAATTTGGAAGAATGTTGAGGATGTGACATCCGGGGATGGTTTGTTTTCATTTTCCACGGATAAAGAAGAACCGAAAGCAAGTGTGTATGGAAAGAAAATTTACTATGCACTTATGGACGGAGATAAGAAGACAGCCGAGGAATATCGGGAGAAGATGAAGAAAAGTGGGGAGAAAGGTGAAGGTGATGTGGAAACAGCAGTGAAGGACCAGTTGGCAAGTCGAAATGATTTAGTAAAGCAAGCGGCACAGTATCGTCTTGACAAAAATCATGATGGCTATATGGAATGTTACAACAAACTTATAAAAATGGGATTTAATCATTATGAAGTTGTAGCTGCAACTAATAGTGTATTAAATAAGATGCAGGACAAAACGGAATCCGGTGCAAAGGATGCACATGATTATCTTTCTTTTTACAAGAGCGATGATTTGGTTGCTGCCATTGAGGAGGGAAAAGGCTACGAAGAAATATTACAACAGATGTACGAGGAAGCAATGACAAAAATTGAAAGGGATGATGAAAAGCATGAACTTAGTGCCAGTAAGAAAGAGAAGAAAGCATTTGCGTCCATTCGTTCGAAATTATCTTCTGAGTATAAAGATAGGTTTCAGAGTGCTAAAAATACTCATGAGAAACAACTTATTATGCAGAAATTGTATAAACTTAAAATAAAAGGTAAATGCATCTATACAAGCGATACATTTAAAAAATGGAATGAGGAATAGGTGGTTCGCATGGGAACTAGGGGGTAAAACTTCTAGTTCCTTTGCTATACTGAGAAAAAAACAAAGGGGGACTTATAGAATGAAACAGATGATTTGTACGATTTGCGGACTGGTTGGAAGTACCGTGGCGTCTTTTTTTGGAGGATGGACTTCCGGAATGACAACGCTTCTTATCTTTATGTGCATAGATTATGTTACCGGTCTTATGGTTGCTGGAATTTTTAAAAAGAGCAAAAAAACAGAGAGTGGTGCGCTGGAATCTCATGCTGGATGGAAAGGATTATGCCGGAAAGGTGTTACCCTGCTTATTGTATTGGTGGCTTGTCGGTTGGATATGACAATTGGAACTACATTTATAAAAGATGCTACTGTGATTGGTTTTATTGTTAATGAGACGATTAGTCTGATCGAAAACGCTGGTCTGATGGGAATTCCCATTCCAAAAGCAATTGAAAAGGGGATTGATGTGTTGAAGAATAAAGAGGAGGTTGATGAGTAATGGAATTTAAGAAAGCATATGAGGCACTTAAACAGGGAGCATTGATAAAGTGTCCGGAATGGAGAGGATATTGGAAATGGGAAGATAATTCCATTAAGATGCATTGTAAAGATGGGAAAACTCTTGATATTCGGGAGACAAAAAATGTTGGATATACTCTTGATTTTATTCTTCGTGATGATTGGGAGATTGTTGACGAGGCAGATGTAAAGGATTTAGATGTTCAAACATTTACATTTGGTGAAGCAATTCGAAGATTAAAAATTGGACAGAAAGTTGCCCGTAAGGGATGGAATGGTAAAAAACAATATATTCAGCTTGCAACAGGTATTTCATATGTGTCAACAGGTGGAGAAATTGTAAATTGCGAGCATGATGCAATTGGTAACAAGGCAATTGCATTTGTTGGTACTTCCGGTGTTCAAATGGGATGGCTTGCATCGCAGGCAGATATGCTTGCTGAGGACTGGATTGCAGCAGATAAGGAAGGTGAAACAAATGGAAATTAAAAAAAGAAGAGCAAAATCAATCAGTTATGGGAGCAAAAGGAGTTTAAAGGACATAAAGTACATTGTCATACATTTTACCGGTAACAAAGGAGATACGGCGAAGAACAATGCTGATTTCTACGCTACTGGCAACACGCGAGAAGCGGGTGCGCATTTCTTTGTGGATAAAAAATCTGAGATTTGGGAGTCCGTGCCAATGGAATATACTGCCTGGGCGGTTGGCCACTTCTATACCCGTGAGAAGGGGGCTGCATCGTATTATAAAAAGTGTACGAATGATAACAGTGTGTCCATCGAATTATGTGATTGCAAAAAAGGTGTAAGCTGGGAACAGATGCTTGCGGTACGACAATTAGTACAGTATATTCAGAAACGTTGCCCGAATGCAAAGACTATCATCAGACATTGGGACGTCAACGGCAAAGCGTGTCCAGAGCCGATGATCGGTAAAGGCAACTTGAAATGGAAGCATCTTTACAACAAGATTATGTATAATTATCAGTACAGAGCCAAAGTAACAAAGGCAGCAGCCATCCGCTCATCCAAGGGATTAAAACCTACTAATAAAATTGGCAGCATAAATCCGGGAGAGGTTGTTAAGATTTCTAAGGTGGTTGGTGCATGGGGGCGTTTGTTGAACAAAAAGAATGACAAATGGCAATGGATTAGTTTGAAAAAGGTGAAAGAAATTTAAAAGCCTGAAATCCTTTACTTTCAGTGAATTCTATGTTATTTTAAGGACAATCTAAAGTGAAAAAATCTTTTATAACTCTCAGCACTACGGTCCACCCAGCTGACTGATTATTACTTTTGCCAATTTTGCATTCGGCGTTTTGATATTGACCGGGTATTCCAGTCGTCGTTCATACGTCCACATCAGCTGCACCCCCCTTCCCATGGCCACGGTTCATCGGTCCAGGTCCAGCCATCGTTTGTATCAATACCGGTTAAAAATAACGGTCCGCAGTGTTTTTCGTAATCGCAGACGGCTTCTTTGTACATCTGCTGGTAACGGTTGAAATAATCCATTGCCTTGCCATCGCAAGGATGAGTATCCAAATACATACCGGCGTCAATCATGCAGAATCCGGCCTCACGTACAGCGGTCATTTTCTGATGCTTTGAATGTCTGTTTTGATTCATCAATAAACACCTCGCCTTCCACAGGAGTTGTTTTGCATATAGGGCTGTCGGTTATGGCAGCCACAAGAACCGGAATGGGAGTGGTTTTGACTGCGGTCTGCCTGGCAGGCAGCCTGTGCACCAACAAATGGAAAAACTAAATCTTCGAAAATGGTGCCGTGTCTTAAGGCACATTCGCCCTCCATGACATTTTCAAAAGTCTGCCATGGGACATATGCCATTGCTAATGGTTTCTTTGAAAGATTCATAGAAACTCCTTTTTTTGTTTTTACTATATATTATGTAGAAAAATGTCGAATGTGAAAAAAATAAAATTTATTGAGAAAAAGTATTGACAAGCAAAGATAAATGATATATAGTAATAACAGTAACAGTTACTATTATCAAAAAGGAGCGTGAGATATGGCTGGACTCAAGTATAGCAGGCAGCGGGAAGCTGTGTTAGTCTATCTGCGTTCAACAAAGTCTCATCCGACTGCGGAGCAGGTATATCAGAAAATCAGAGAAGAATTTCCTAAGATAAGTTTAGGAACGGTATACCGAAATTTAAACTTATTAGCAGACTGTGGTGAGATTTTGCGATTGAACTGTGGTGACGGGGTAGAGCATTTTGATGCAACGACCACCCCACACAATCATTTTATTTGTCGTCGTTGCAGACAGGTAATCGATTTGGAAGCCGACTGGGATTTTGAATTGGATACCAAAATGGATGACGAGTTTCCCGGAAAAATAGAAGGACATGAAATCTATTTTTACGGTATCTGTAAAAAATGTTTATAAATCACAAAAGTGGTTAAACTAATTTATCAAAAGGAGAGTGTATTAGTATGAAGAAATTTGTATGCAGCGTATGTGGATATGTTCACGAAGGAGACAGTGCACCGGAGCAGTGCCCGGTTTGCAAGGCACCGGCAGAAAAATTCAAAGAGCAGACTGGCGAAAGAGAATGGGCAGCAGAACATGTAGTAGGAGTTGCTAAGGGTGTCAGCGAAGACATCGTAGCTGACCTTCGCGCGAATTTTGAAGGAGAATGTTCAGAAGTAGGAATGTATCTTGCTATGGCAAGAGTAGCACACCGTGAAGGCTATCCCGAAGTAGGCCTTTACTATGAAAAAGCAGCTTGGGAAGAAGCAGAGCATGCTGCAAAATTTGCAGAACTTCTTGGTGAAGTAGTAACTGATTCCACAAAGAAAAACCTGCAGATGCGTGTTGACGCTGAAAATGGTGCAACAGCGGGTAAATTCGACCTTGCAAAACGTGCCAAAGCAGCAGACTTAGACGCTATCCATGACACTGTTCATGAAATGGCAAAAGACGAAGCAAGACATGGCAAAGCATTCGAAGGATTGTTAAAGAGATACTTTGGCTAAGCTCCAAGCCATGCATAAAAATAAAAACAGCCCTTCATTGTGAGTTCACTCACAAATGAAGGGCTGTTTTTATTTTTATATACGGCGCGAGCCGTCCATGAGCCCGCTAGGGCGAATGGAGCATGGCTTGGAGCAAAGAGAAGAGGGCGCGAGCCGTCCATGAGCCCGTCAGGGCGAATGGGGCAAGGCTTGGAGCAAAGAGAAGAGGGCGCGAGCCGCTTTCGTTTTATACTTGAAGAACCAATTGTTTTGTGATATAATCTAATCTCGAGCAGTGCTCGATAAGGGGGATTTTTACAGTAAGAGACCCTGGTAAGGATTTATAGTAAAGGAGATAAGTAACATGAACAGTAAAGTAAAGGGCGTTTTACAGGTCTTACTGGTTCTTGTGCTGATTGCAGCGTTTGCGTTTGTAGCAGCAAGGGGAATTGGTGGCGCACACCGAGGAAGCGCAAAGAACATTCGTCTTGGATTGGATTTGGAAGGTGGCGTGAGTGTCACATATCAGGCTTACAAGACTGATAGTACCGGTAAGAGAACCGGTGAACAGCCAACCGATAAAGACATGGCAGACACGATTTACAAGATGCAGAAACGTGTGGAAACATTAGAGAGCACGGAAGCTGCAGTATATCAGGAAGGTAGTGACCGTGTCACAATCGATATTCCGGGTGCCAGTGATTCAGAAGAGGTTTTGAAGGAACTTGGTAAAGCTGGAGCGCTTTATTTCATTTTGTATTCAGATCTGAAGACTGAAAAAGGCGGCACACCAAACGAAGGTGATAAAGTCGTTTACGACAAATCGAAAGTCCTTTTGACCGGTGACATGATTGGTGAGGCAACTTCCGGCAGCAGACAGCAGGAAGGCACCGGAAAGACTGAATATGGTGTTTCTATTAAATTCGCAGGCAAAGGAATTAAGAAATTTGCTAAGATTACCGGAGAGCATGTTGGTGAGCAGCTTGCTATCGTATACGATGAGAAGTTAGTTTCTGCACCAAACCTGAAAGAAGAGATTTCCGGCGGTGAGTGCTGGATTTCGGGAAGCTTTACTTCTGAGTCCGCAGAGCAGCTTGCTTCTACCGTACGTATCGGTGCTCTTCCATTGGAACTTGAGAACATTCATGGTAACGTAGTAGGAGCAACACTGGGAAGTCAGGCATTGAAATCCAGTTTGTTTGCCGGCGTGGTTGGTTTGATTCTCGTAATCATTTTCATGATTGTTATGTACCGCATCTCCGGTGTGGCAGCCAGCATTGCATTGATTTTCTATGTAGGTGCTATGCTGCTTGCACTGAATGGTTTGAATGTAACATTGACCCTGCCCGGTATTGCGGGTATTATCCTGAGTATTGGTATGGCGGTGGATGCAAACTGTATTATATTTACACGTATCCGCGAGGAATTGGCAACAGGTAAGACGGTAGCGTCTGCGATTGATAATGGATTTTCCAAAGCGATGTCCGCCATTATCGATGGTAACGTAACAACTTTGATTGCTGCTTTGGTACTGTATCTCAAGGGTTCCGGTACGGTAAAAGGTTTTGCGATGACACTTGGTATTGGTATTGTGTTGTCTATGTTTACTGCTTTGTTTATTACAAAACTTTTGATGAAAGCATTCTGTGCACTGGGTATGACAAATACTTCAATGTATGGTATTCAGAAAGAGCGTAAGACAATTAACTTTATTGGTAACTGGAAGAAATATGTTGTTATTTCCGGAGCTGTTGTTGTAATCTGTGTGGCAGGACTTGTTGTCCGTGCTGCTTCCGGTGGTCCATTATTTAACTATAGTTTAGATTTTGCCGGTGGTAACTCAACATCTGTTGACTTATCTAAGACTGTAACCGATGAAGATAAACAGAAAGCAGAAGATACTGCAAAATCTGTTATTGGAAGCGGTAAGAGTGTTGAAATTTCGGTTGCTGATAATACAAAGATTGTTGTTCGTACTGAGGAACTCAGTGAGCAGAAGTCGGAAGAATTGAAAGCAACGATGGCGAAAACATTTGGCGTGGATGAATCTACCAAAATTGAGTCCGAGTTCATCAGTGGTTCTGTCAGTGATGAAATGAAAGTGGATGCAGCCGTAGCAACTCTGATTGCGACACTTTGTATGCTGCTTTATATCTGGATTCGCTTCCGTAAACTTTCAACCGGTATCAGTGCTGTTTTGGCACTTGTTCATGATGTAATTGCTGTGCTGACTGTTTATGTAGTGGCAAGCGCATTTATTCCGGTCGGAAGTACCTTTATTGCATGTATGCTTACGATTGTCGGATACTCCATCAACGATACCATCGTAGTATTTGACCGTATTCGTGAGAATAAAGCGAAGGCTACGTCAAGAACAAGCCTTGCAGAAATTATTAACAAGAGTATTACAGAGACATTGTCTCGTTCCATTAATACTTCGGTAACTACCTTTATCATGGTATTTGTATTGGCAGTATTCGGTGTAGATTCCGTACGCCAGTTTGCAATTCCGTTGATTGTAGGTATTATTTCCGGATGTTATTCATCAGTATGTGTAGCATCACCATTGTGGTATGTTCTTTCCGGAAAAGGAGAAAAAGAGCAGAAAGCAGTCACTTATTCAAAGAAGAAAAAATAATTCTTTGTGAATAAATATTGGAACAAGAAAAGAAGAAACTACAAATCGGGAAACAGTAATGTTCATGCGAATGATAGTTTCTTCTTTTTCGTATGACGAACAAAAGATGTCAAAAAGTTGATAATTAGACACAATCTATGTTATACTACCAATACAGTCCGCATAAGAGACAAAGGAGGATTCCAGTGCATGGCAAAGGGAGATAAGAAGAAAAAGAAAAAAGAGGTCATTGAACTGACGCCGGCGGAACGGTTTGTCCAGTTAAAGACGTTAAAGAGAGCGACAAGATGCCTTTTAGTAGATGAAGATGTTTATCGTATCTACGTGCGTCTTACAAAAGATTTCGCACAGATGGATGAGTTAGGTAAAGAGACTCCGTTTGAAGGATGTGAAGAGTGTGCTGCGTTAAGTGAAGAATGTGCTGCTCTTGCAAAAGAATGGGAAAAGAAATTGCCGGCGGAGAGAGAAGTGATTTCACGAACTGTTACGACAACAGTGAAGAAACAGGAAGAAGACGACAACAAGAAAAAAGGAATTGCAAAATGGGTTGTGCTTGTGGTTATTGTTGCAATGATTGTCTGCTATAATGTTCCGGCAACCCGTTATCAGTTAGCCGGACTTTCTGCAAAAGTTGGTTTTGATAAATGGGCATCGTCCACATACGAAAAACTGGGCGATTATAAAGATTGTAAAAATCAGATTGTTTTGCTTGAGAAAAAAGCCATCGAAAAAGTGAAAATTGGTGGTGTTGTGAAGTTTGGAACTTGTGACTGGATGGTTTTGGAGCGTACAGATGGTAAAGCTCTGCTTACAAAATATATGGCAGATAATAAACATCCATACCATGATAAATCAGAAAAGGTTACATGGGAGAGTTGTGCGCTGCGAAAGTATCTGAATGGTGAATTCCTTGAGGACGGTAAATTTACACCGGAGGAATTGGCGATGATTTTGACTACAAATGTTGAAAATGTTGCAAACGAAGAGTTTGGGACGGACGGTGGCAAGAATACGCAAGATAAAGTATTTTTGATGAATGAGCCGGAGTTTGCCAAATATAAGAAGAAACTGAAAGCAAAGGCAAAGACAATGCGGCTGCGTACACCGGGCAAAGATGCCACGGCAACGACGTATGTTTCTGCACTGGGGGATATTATTACCTATGGTTTCCCGGTGGATGAAAATGGTGCCTGCATACGTCCGACGATGTGGGTAAATTTGAAGTAAGGATGCCTATGTTTTGCCACGATTGCATGATTAAATGTAACTGTTCGGTAAAGGACAGTTACATTTTTTTAGGAAGGAAGCGTAAATAAAATATGAAGTGTAAAAAAAGAATACTATTGTTAGCGCTGTTACTTTTTTCCACTGTATTAATTGGTGGGATGAATGTTCAGGCAAAGAAAAAGACGAAGCCAAAGTCATTGAAAAAAGCAAAGATTACTTTGGCAAAGAGCAGTTATACATATAATGGAAAAGCCAAAAAACCAGCTGTTACCGTAAAACTTGGCAAGAAAAAACTGAAAAAAAACAGGGATTATACGGTCAAGTATACAAAAAATAAAAATGCCGGAACGGCGAAAGTTACAATTAAAGCTAAGAAGGCTAAAAAAGGGAAAAAAGCCAAATATAAGGGCAGCAAAAGCAAAACTTTTAAGATAAAAAAAGCAAGTCGTCTGCTAGTACCGGACAAAGCAGCATATTCAGCCGTTGAAGGAGATGGTTCATTTTCGATTGTGGCTAAACCATCAAAAGGCGGTGGAACGGTAACATATGCCTGTGCGACAGCCGATGTGATCAAAGTCACGAAAGCCGGTAAGGTTACGATTGTTAAAACCTTTGATAAGACATGTAAAACATTGTCCAAGCAGACAAAAGATACGATTAAGAAAGTTTCGACAAAGGTAACCATGAGTGTGCCAGCAACAACAAATTATAAGGCAGCTTCGACTTCCGTTACCGTTACGATTAACAAAAAACCGGTACGTGTTTTCAGTACCTATGACAGTATTAATAAATACAGCTATCCGTCGAAGAGTCCACTGTCTCCGGGATTTACTAATTATAAAAAACTGACAGATTTAAAATGGACAATTGTGGATAAGTATCAGATGCCAGGGCTTGCACCGACTGCTGATGAGGACTGGACGAAAAATTATATTCAGTGTAACAATCTCTGTCCGCAGGGTGTCTGCATGGCAGGAAATTATATGCTTACGACAGCATACTGTATGGATGATTTGCACAACAGCTGCATTTTCGTTTACAACAACAAGACGGGTGAATTTTTAAAGACGCTAGTTTTAAAAGACCAGAAGAGCCACGTGGGTGGAATTACTTATGATGAGAAAAATAAAAACATCTGGGTCTGCCACTCAAAAAAAGATAAAACGACAGGAATGTATTCACTTGAGCGTATTACATTGTCGGATTTGGTGAAATATGCGACAGGCAAAAAAGAATATACATCATCCGGTAAAGTGGAACTACATCAGATTCCAACAAAACCATCGACGATTTCCTACAATAAAAAGGACGGTTATCTGTGGGTGGCACAGTTTAGTGTGGCACCGGTTGCCGGTGACACCTCGGAGGATGAAGATTCGGACGAAGAAGTAGAGGAAAATGATACCAGTGCACCGCGTATGTATGCATATGAGTACGATGCAAAGACAAACGAATTAAATCAGGTTCGTATTGTTACGAATCCTGCCGAAGAGGATTATCTGGGAATCCAGACAAAAGAAGTACAGACAGAAGCAACCGCAGAAAATGAGGCAAAGACAAGTGTTCAGGTTGCAACAGTGTACTCTTCTTCCTCTGTTTTACTTGCGGAAAAAGGAAGCTCTGCTACAGCAAAAGAAAAGCTGAAAAAAGGCGATGTTATTTACTCGGTTAATAATGAGCTGATTACAAGTGCAAAACAGCTTTCGGAATTACTGGAAAAATGTACGAAAGGAACTGCAGTAACGCTGGAAATTCACCGTACAATTCCAGCAGAAAACGAAGGTGCGGAGCCGACAGAGCAGATTTTGACAGGAAAAATTATTTTGGATGTCCGTGGCAATGTGTTGTACCGCAGCACACCGAATTATGTGCAGGGAATTACATTTTCCGGAGACCGTACAATCTTTAGTTGTTCCTATGGAAGAAACAGTACAAAGAAGAGATTTTTATCCGAATTACAGGTGTATAACCGTGCAGATGCGACCGATGATACGATGCTTGGCGAGTTAGAACTTGCCGTAGCACTGCCGCCAATGGTAGAGGAAGTAGAAGTTGTGGGAGATGAAGTGTATATGATATTTGAATCCGCTGCCACCACGTATCTGGAAGGAACGGATGGCAAGGGTCAGAGTACCTGTCCGATTGACAAAATGATTGCCGTAAAACTCGGACTTGATTCAATAAAATAGAAATATAAATAGAAAATTTAAGGGCGATTCCACAAAACAGCTAATGTGCCATTTGACACGCTGATGCTTCCCTTTCTGCCGGTAAACTCATTGCTGACACCAAGAGGGAATGAATTTGTGAGGGTCGCCCCTTCTACTTCATAATGAAATCCCTGAATGGTGACATTTGTGCTCACGTCGCTCAAAGAAAAGACGGAACATATATTTCCGGTGGTATTTTCCGGTAAATCTTTTCCGAATGTAATGACGCCGTTTGTGACAACTTTTAGTGCATAGTCATCTCCGATTAAGGTTCCGACGGCATTATGCCGGTTTAAGAATGTAAGCGTCTGAATATTAGCTAATGTGTGGTCTAAGCGGCCGCCTAAACCGCCATAAATTTCAAAATTTGTGTATCCTTTTTCCAAACCAAGTCGTGCGGCAAGCATCATGTCCGTATCATCTTTTTCTTTTGGGTGTCGGATGCAGTCGGATGGCAGATGGCTGGATGCCGAAACGGAATCAAAGTCACCAATCACATAGTCGGCACGCAGCCCGATTTTTTCTAAATAGTCAAAGCCGCCATCAACAGCGATGACCAAATCATCTTTTCCTAATTCGATATGGCAGGGGGATTGTTCCCCTGCCCCAAATAAATAACAGACTTTTGTATCCACTATTTCTGACCTCTTTCAATAACAAGCGCAGCATCTTCCAGATAGGAGCAATCCAAATCCTCTACCGTGCCGTTGTCGCAGGCAGAAGCAAGTGCCGGGTTGATTGGCATCTGGGCGAGTACCGGTACATGGTACTCTTCAGCAATTTCACTGATGTGGCTCTCACCAAATACATGAATTTTCTTACCGCAGTCAGGGCAGAGCGCATAGCTCATATTTTCCACGAGACCAAGAACCGGAATGTTCATAAGAGAAGCCATTTTCATTGCTTTACCGACAATCATGGAAACCAAATCCTGTGGACTTGTAACAACGACAATGCCATCAATCGGAATGTTCTGGAATACGGTAAGTGCAACATCACCGGTTCCCGGCGGCATATCGACAAACAGATAATCGACATTATCCCAAAGGGTGTCAGACCAGAACTGGCGAACCGTTCCGCCAATCACCGGACCACGCCATACAACCGGGTCACTTTCATTTTCCAAAAGGACATTAATGGACATAATATCCACGCCGTATTTTTTTGATTTTACAGGGAAAATCGTTGTTTCATTTCCCTGCGCTTTTTCGGTGATGCCAAATGCCTTCGGAATCGAAGGACCGGTAATATCGGCATCCAAAATACCGCAGTGGTATCCACGGCGCGCAAATTCAACCGCAAGCAAATCGGTAACCATTGATTTTCCTACGCCGCCCTTTCCGCTGACGACACCGATAACCTTGCCGATTTTGCTATTTGGATGTGGTGCTACTAAGAGACTTTTTGGGTCTTTTGAACCGCAATTGCTGCTACAGGTGGAGCAGTCGTGCGTACATTCTTCACTCATTTTAATTTCTCCTTAATAAAAATATTTCTATGCTTACTCTAGTACGAAAGGGGCAGATTTGTCAAGTTGTAATATTATAAGGAAAAACTGTCGATAATATACTTACAGATATGTTGTAAATGGATTTGTGAAAAGAACACAAGGAGGTGTTTGCATGACGACGTTAGGAGAACTGCGGAATAAATTCAGTGCAGTACATAAGCAGTACAATTCGACGGCGTTTGAATTGTCTAAAAAACTAAATGAGACGAAGGAATTGATAAAGCGTGTTCCCGAAGGAGACAAACTGTTTGGGGAACAGGCAGCGGTTTTGGAACTCCAGTACAATGCGGTGAAAGACCAGCAGAAGATTTATGATGATTTCATTCACCAGTTTATGGACAAATGGGATGCTGAGCGTGAGATGGTAAGCGCAAAGCAAAATGCCGAAGCAGAAGGGGATTATTATAAGGAAATGGGTAAAATTCTTGCGGTGGCAATGCGCATGTTCCACGGGGATATCGTTCCCGGCTCGGACGAGAAAAAACTCATGGAATTCGACAGTGATTTGTATCAGATGGCGAAAAATGCACAGATGATGGCAAAGCTTAAAGAACGGAAAAAGTATGATTCGCTGTGGGACGATGAGGAGAAAAAAGAATTGGAAGACCCTATAGAAGCCGCGGATGCAAAAGAAACATCACTTGAAGCACCGGAGGTTGTAAGTGTGGATGAGGTAATCGCAAAAAGTACCGAAGGATGAGAAGTGGGCGGATTTTGGCTTTGTAAATCATCAAGAAAAGTTTGCGTTTCGTGGGCGCTTGCGCTCATTGAGTGCGTAGCGGTATGGGCACTGAAACTACCAGTGCCACATACCGACGTACTCAAAACCCACTCTCCACAAATCTTTTCTTGATGATTTACTGAAACTCCAAAAGCCTTCCAGTTACTGATTGGCAGAAATTAGTCATTTGATGCCTTTTTTTGATGTGGATAAGAGCCTTATGCAACCTTAACCTTTATAAAAAGCGAAAAGAGTTGTTTCGAAAGTATGTATCTCTTCACCTCCCCAAAAAACAAAAATCTCACCGCAGAAATATGCGAAGTGTTCGTTACTAGTCTTTTTAGTATTCCAGTAATTTATCAAGAAAAGATTTGTGGAGAGTGGGTACAAACACGTGGGTATCTGGCATGCGTAGTTGGCATGCCGATACCCCTACGCGTTTGTTTAGCGAGAGCACCCACGAAACACAAACTTTTCTTGATAAATTACGGAACCTAAAAAACCAGCAACGAACACTTCCCACAAACTACCGTTGAAAAACGCCCCCCAATATGGTATCATCACAATAGAATATCAGGGAAGGAAGTACTGCCATGTATACAGTGTCTTTAGAAAAATTTATCCAGAAAATGAAAGTTAAAAATCTTACACCGGATGTTGATATTTCGGCGATTGAAATTACGCAGTCAGACGTAAACCGTCCGGCGTTACAGCTTGCGGGTTTTTTTGATTATTTTGACCATCACCGAATCCAGATTATCGGTCAGGTAGAACATACGTATATGGAAAAGCAGGGAATTGAGGAAAGTCTTAAGCAGATGAAACGAATTCTCTCTTACAAAGTTCCGGGCATTGTTTTTTGCCGTGATTTGCCGGTGCCGGAAGAGTTTTTGCAGTTGGCGAACGAATATGAGATTCCGATTTTACAGTCACATGCTGACACTTCTGCATTTTCCGCTGAGGTTACGAGATGGCTGAAAGTAGAACTGGCACCTAGAATTAGTATTCATGGCGTGCTTGTTGACATTTACGGCGAGGGCGTACTGATTACTGGTGAGAGCGGTATCGGTAAAAGTGAGGTTGCCCTGGAATTGATTCACAGAGGACACCGATTAGTTTCTGATGATGTGGTGGAAATTAAAAAGGTAAGTGATGAGACGCTGATTGGTTCAGCTCCGGATATAACAAGACATTTCATTGAACTGCGAGGCATTGGAATTATTGATGCCAAGACACTCTTTGGTGTAGAAAGTGTAAAAAACACACAGTCGATTGACCTTGTCATTCAGTTGGAAGAGTGGAACAAGGAGCAGGAATATGACCGCATGGGATTGGAAGAGCAGTACATTGAATACCTTGGAAATAAAGTAGTCTGTCATTCGATTCCGATTCGACCGGGACGAAATGTAGCCATTATCTGCGAGTCGGCGGCGGTTAATTACCGACAGAAGAAGATGGGATATAATGCAGCGAGAGAATTGTACAACCGTGTGACGAGTAATAACTTTGGTAAGGCATAGAAAGGACGGATGATATGGCACAGTATTATGTTGGGGTTGATGTGGGAGGAACGACCGTAAAGATGGGAATGTTCTCAGATACCGGAGAACTTTTGGATAAATGGGAAATTCCGACGAGACGAAAAAATAATGGAAAGTATATTCTGTCAGATATTGTAGATAGTATCGAAGAAAAAAGAGAAACCTTTGAGGGGAATATCAAAGGAATCGGTGTTGGTATTCCGGGACCGGTTACTGCTGACGGAACAGTATTAAAATGTGCCAATCTGGGATGGGATGTATTCTCGGTTTCCAACAAACTGGCAAGTTTAACCGGCGTTGGCAATGTAAAAGTTGGAAACGATGCGAATGTAGCTGCGCTTGGCGAGATGTGGAAAGGCGGTGGCAGAGGCTATGACAGTATTGTCATGGTGACACTTGGTACCGGTGTTGGCGGCGGTGTTATTTTACAGGGAAAAATTTTGACCGGCTGTAAAGGTGCCGGTGGAGAAATCGGTCATATGAAAGTTAATATGGATGAAACTCGTGTCTGCGGATGCGGAAACAAAGGCTGTTTGGAGCAGTATGCGTCAGCAACCGGAATTGTGAATATGGCAAAAGAAAATGTACCGGAAGGTTCTTACTTAGCAGATAAAAAAGTTACGGCAAAAGCTGTTTTTGATGGTGCCAAAGAGGGCGATGCTTACTGCATGGAAGTGGTTGAGAAATTTGGCAGATATTTAGGCGTTGCATTAAGTAATGTTGCTCATGTGGTAGATCCGGAAGCCTTTGTTATTGGCGGCGGGGTATCAGCAGCAGGACAGATTCTTTTAGATGTAGTAGAAAAATATTATAATGAAAATTCCATGTTTGCCTTGAAAAACAAGAGTTTCCACTTGGCAGAACTTGGCAATGATGCCGGCATTTATGGTGCTGTGCGAATGGTGCTTTTTAAATAGAAGGAGAGAAAAATGATTCGACTGGAACAGGAACCGCTGCGGACTCATACGACATTTCGGATTGGCGGACCGGCAGCGTACTATTTCATACCGGAGCGAGAAGAAGAAATTATTGAGGCACTGGATTTTGCAAAAGAAAAAGGACTTTCTTACTATGTGATTGGAAAGGGAAGTAATATGCTCTTTTCCGATGACGGTTTTGATGGTGTTATCATTGAAATTGGAAAGGGATTGGAAAAAATAGAAATCTCAGATGATGGTGTTGTGACGGCACAGGCTGGTGTTTCGTTAGCTTATATGGCATCTCGATTGGCTTCAAAAGGGTTAAAGGGTTTTGCCTTTGCCGGAGGAATTCCGGGAACATTAGGCGGAGGTGTTGCGATGAATGCCGGTGCCTATGGTGGAGAAATCAAAGATTGCATTGTGAGTGCAAAAGTATTGACAAAAGAGGGTGAGCGCGTTGTCCTTAAGAAAGAAGACTTGCAGCTTTCCTATCGAAACAGTGTGATTCTTCAAAAAGGCTATTTGGTTTTAGAGGCAACATTTTCTTTTGAAAAGGGAAATCCGGCAGAAATTCAGGAAGAAATCAAAGAGTTAAATAAAAGACGCCGCGAAAAACAGCCGTTAGAGTACCCGAGTGCAGGCAGCACATTTAAACGTCCGGAGGGATATTTTGCCGGAAAACTGATTGAAGATGCAGGACTTAGGGGATACCGTGTGGGTGACGCGCAGGTTTCTGAAAAGCATTGCGGCTTTGTGGTAAACCGCGGTGAGGCGACTGCCAAAGATGTGGCGCAGTTAATAAGTGATGTGCAGAATCGTGTGATGGATGAATTTGGCGTTAAGTTAGAGCCGGAAGTCCGCATGATTGGTTTTGAATAATAAGAAAAGGGGGAACTTTGCATGAGATTTGTCATAGTAACCGGGATGAGTGGCTCCGGAAAGAGTTCCGTAATGAAAATATTAGAAGATGATGGATATTTCTGTGTGGATAACCTGCCGTTGTCTTTACTGCCTACGTTGATTCAATTGACGGAGGATTCCAGCGAGGAAATTGAGCGGGTGGCACTTGGCATTGACATCCGTGGCGGATATCGTTCGTTAAAAGAAGCCGCTCATGTACTGGATGATTTAAAAAGCAGAGGTTATACGCTGGAAATTTTATTTTTGGAAGCGTCAACGTCAGTTCTTGTAAAGCGCTATAAAGAGACAAGAAGAATGCATCCGCTGGCACAGGGCGGCCGCATGGATAAAGCAATTGAAGATGAGAGAGCACTTCTTTCCGAACTGAAAAAAAGGGCGGACTACATCATTGATACAACGACACTTTTGATACGTGAATTGAAACAGGAGATTGACCGCATTTTTGTGGAGCATGAGGATTTTTGCAACTTTTATCTCACATTTGTTTCTTTTGGATTTAAGTATGGAATTCCTTCGGATGCCGATTTGGTTTTTGACGTGAGATTTTTACCGAACCCTTTTTATGTGGATGAATTAAAACCACTTACCGGAGATGACAAGCCGGTATACGATTATGTTATGAGTTCACCAAAGGCAGTTGAGTTTAGAAACAAAATGAAAGATATGCTTGATTTTCTGATTCCAAACTACATTGCGGAGGGAAAAACGCAGTTGGTGATTGCAATTGGCTGTACGGGCGGCAAGCATCGTTCCGTGACATTAACCAATGCGATGTATGAGGAGTATGCAAACACGGAATATGGCTGCAAGAAAGAGCATAGAGATATAGAGAAGGATCGGTTAAGATATATATGTCGTTCGCAGGAAAAGTAAAAGAAGAACTGCTTGGGCAAATGGGAAAAGCCAGACATTGCCAGTTAGCAGAACTGGCGGCGTTTTTTGCCGTGTGTGGGCAGATTTACATGAATGAAGAAGGTGAATGTCAGGTTAAGTTTGTGACAGAAAACTTGACAGTTGCGAAGAAATGCTATATGTTAGTTAAGAGAGTCTTTCATATTGTGCCGGATGTGTCCGTAAGCGGACATCATCAATATTCACTTTTTCTATTGGAAGATGAAGATGCAAGGGACTTTATGAAAGCAATTCGAGTGCAGGAATATTCGCCATTTTCGGTGGAGTGTATTGGACAAAAAGCCTGTTGCAACCGGGCTTTTTTAAGGGGAGTCTTTTTGACAAGTGGTTCCGTTACCGACCCAAACAGTGGGTATCATTTGGAAATCGCAGCTGGAGATAGAGAACATGCTGCTCGGATTTTGGAGATTATGGGTATTTTTGGAATTGAGGCAAAAACGATAGAAAGAAAGCATAATTTTGTCGTATACATGAAAGAAGGAGCGGCGATTGTTGATTTTTTGAATGTTGTCGGTGCGCACAAGGCACTGATGGAATTTGAAAATGTTCGCATTTTGAAAGAAATGCGAAATTCCATTAACCGTCAGGTAAATTGTGAGACCGCAAACATTAAGAAGACGGTTTCGGCAGCAGCAAGACAGACGGAAGATATCCGTTATATTCATGATACGATAGGCTTTGGTAATTTATCTGAGAATTTGTCGCAGATTGCGAAATTACGTCTGGAGAATCCGGATGTTTCGCTGAAAGAATTGGGACAGATGTTAGAACCGCCAATTGGAAAATCCGGGGTGAACCACCGATTGCGCAAATTAAGTGAGATAGCACAAGGACTGCGATTACAAGGAGGAAAACATGATAAGGAAGAACATTGACGTCAGTTTAGGCGAGGATGGAGCAAGACCAATTGCTATGCTGGTTCAATTAGCAAGCCAGTATGTGAGTAACATTGAAATCCATCGTGATACTATGACAGTAAATGCAAAAAGTATTATGGGCATGATGACACTGGGACTCGCAAAGGGACAAAAGCTGGAGCTTCTTATTGACGGGGAAGACGAAGAGACTGCTATGAAAGAGATGGAGAATTACCTGACCGGAAATTAGCAGATAAGAAATAGTAATGGTTACAGGCTACTGTCCGAACCGGGATGTTACGGTTTGTATAGCGGCCTTTTTATTTTAGTGAATGGGGGATACCATGGAATTTACGCATTTGCATGTACATACGGAATATAGTTTGTTAGATGGCTCCAGTAAAATCAAGGAGCTTGTGAGTCGTGCCAAAGAATTGGGAATGGACAGTCTGGCAATTACCGACCATGGCGTGATGTATGGCGTGGTTGATTTTTACCGTGCGGCAAAAGCAGCAGGAATTAATCCGGTTTTGGGATGTGAAATTTATGTGGCACCCGGTTCACGCTTTGACAGGGAAGCAGGAAATGCAAAAGAAAGCCGTTATCATCACCTGGTGCTTTTAGCAGAGAATGATATAGGATATGCAAATCTTGTTAAAATTGTTTCTCGTGGTTTTACAGAAGGATTTTATTATAAACCGCGAGTGGATTATGATGTGTTAGAAAAATATCATGAGGGAATTATTGCGCTGAGTGCATGCCTCGCAGGTTCAATTCCAAGTTTTCTACGCCGTGGGCTGTATGAAGAGGCAAAGCAGGAAGCGTACCGGTTACAGGGGATTTTTGGTGAAAATAATTTCTTTTTAGAACTTCAGGATCATGGTATTCCGGATCAGAAGACGGTCAATCAGGGACTGCTTCGTCTGCATCAGGAGACAGGGATTGATTTGGTGGCGACGAACGACGTCCACTACATTTACGATTCGGATGTAGAAGCACACGACATTCTTTTATGCATTCAGACCGGAAAGAAAGTCAGTGATACCGACCGTATGCGCTACGAGGGCGGACAGTATTATTTGAAATCTGCTGAGGAGATGGAGGCATTATTTCCGTATGCCAAAGAGGCGATTGAAAACACTCATAAAATCGCCGAGAGATGTCATGTTGAAATTGAGTTTGGTGATTATAAACTGCCGCACTTTGATGTGCCGGAGGGAGAGACTTCTGAAAGCTACCTGCGAAAACTCTGCAAAGAGGGGCTTTATAAACGTTATCCAAAGGAGCAGGCAGAGCAGTTGGAAGAGCGGTTAAATTATGAGCTTGATACCATTTCTACGATGGGATTTGTTGATTACTTTTTGATTGTTTGGGATTTTATTAAATATGCCAAAGACCATGGAATTCCGGTAGGCCCGGGACGTGGTTCTGCAGCCGGCTCTTTGGTGGCATATTCTTTGAATATTACGGATTTGATTGATCCAATTAAATATAACCTTTTGTTTGAGCGTTTTCTAAATCCGGAACGTGTGACGATGCCGGATATTGATATTGACTTCTGCTATGAAAGACGTCAGGAAGTTATTGATTATGTAACGAGAAAATACGGAGCCGACCACGTGGTGCAGATTGTAACATTTGGTACGATGTCAGCGCGTATGGTAATCCGCGATGTCGGACGTGTGTTAGACCTTCCGTATGCGTATGTAGATAGTGTGGCAAAGGCAATTCCAATGGAGCTTGGTATTACGATTGCAAAAGCGATGAAAATGAATCCGGAACTGCGCACGATGTACGAAACGGATGATTCGGCGAAGAAACTGATTGATATGGCAATGCGTTTAGAGGGACTTCCGCGACATACTTCTGTTCATGCGGCGGGGGTTGTAATCAGTCCAAAACCGGTCGATGAATTCGTTCCGCTATCAAGGGCTTCGGATGGCAACATTACGACGCAGTACACGATGGTAACGTTAGAGGAATTAGGTCTTTTGAAAATGGATTTTCTAGGACTTCGTACGCTGACGGTAATCCAGAATGCGATTCATGGTGCGTTTGATGTACACGACATTGACTATAATGATAAAGAAGTATTTGATATGATAAGTTCCGGACACACAGAAGGCGTGTTCCAGTTAGAAAGTGCGGGGATGAAAAACTTCATGAAAGAGTTAAAGCCGCACAGTATGGAAGATATTATCGCGGGAATTTCTTTGTATCGTCCGGGACCGATGGATTTTATTCCAAAATATATAGAGGGAAAAAATAATCAGGATAATATTCAGTATGACTGCAAGGAACTAGAGCCAATTTTAGCACCGACCTACGGCTGTATTGTCTACCAGGAGCAGGTTATGCAGATTGTGCGTGATTTGGCCGGGTACAGTTATGGGCGAAGTGACCAGGTGCGCCGTGCCATGTCTAAGAAAAAAGCAGATGTCATGGAGAAAGAAAAGAATTATTTCATCTATGGCAATGAAGAAATTGGCGTGGAAGGCTGCATTAAGCGAGGAATCCCGGAAGAAGTGGCAATTAAAATATTTGATGATATGACCGATTTTGCGAAATATGCGTTTAACAAATCGCATGCGGCGGCTTACGCTGTCGTTTCATATCAGACAGCGTATCTAAAATGTCATTATCCGGTTGATTTTATGGCGGCGTTGATGACTTCTTTTATGGAGCATACCGGGAAAATTACGGAGTACATTATGAACTGCCGTAAAATGGGAATTGAAATTCTGCCACCGGATATTAACGAGGGAGAGTATCGTTTTACGCCGTATGAAGGAAATATCCGCTATGGACTTGCTGCTATCAAGGGAGTCGGCAGACCGGTTATTGATGAAATTGTCGCAGAGCGCGAGCTTGGCGGCAGATACCGCTCGTTAAAAGACTTCTGCATGCGTTTATCCGGAAAATCGGTGAATAAACGAACCGTCGAAAGTTTTATTAAGTCGGGTGCGCTTGACAGCCTGCCGGGTACCAGAAAGCAGAAAATGTATTCTTACATCAGCATTATGGATGGTGTAAATCAGGAGAAGAAAGGAACGTTTTCAGGTCAGATGTCCTTGTTTGATTTTGCCAGTCCGGAGGAACAAAAAGAGTTAGAAGTAAAAATGCCGGATGTAGGTGAATACGAAAAAGAAGAAATTTTAGGTTTAGAAAAAGAAGTGCTGGGTGTGTATATCAGTGGTCATCCGCTGGAAGAATATGTGGCAACATTAGAGAAAAATATTACACGTACGACGGCTGACTTTGAAGTGGTTGACGGCGAGACGGAGCCGAAAGTGAAAGACCAGGAGAGAGCGGTTATCGGCGGTATGATTACCGGACGAACGGTAAAAGCAACCCGTACGAATAACATGATGGCATTTCTTACGGTAGAAGATTTGTATGGAACGGTAGAAGTCATTGTCTTTCCACGCGATTATGAAAAATACCGCACACTTTTAGAGGAAGATGCAAAAGTATTTATTCAAGGCCGTGTGACTGTTGAAGAGGACAAGCCTGCGAAACTTATTTGCTCCGGTGTTGTGCCATTTGATGCCGTGGAAAAAGAACTGTGGATTCAATTTCTAACACGTGCGGATTATGAAGAAGCAGAGCAGACTTTATTTGCCATTCTTGGGAATTACGATGGCATAGAAAACGTTTATATTTATTTGTCGAAAGACCGTGCGAGAAAACTTTTGCCAAAAAGCCGGTGCACGAAAGTATGCAAAGAATTGCTGTCGGAATTGTATACTAAATTTGGCGAGGATAATGTGAAAGTCACGGAAAAGAGTATTGAAAAAAAATTCCGGGCATAGTAAAATATACGTGTATGAGAAATGATAAATGAAACAGATAAAACATAAAATTGGAGGAAATCGGATTATGGCGAAAAAGGTAACGACAATTGGTGTATTAACAAGTGGCGGCGATGCGCCGGGAATGAATGCTGCGATTCGTGCAGTAGTCAGAGCCGGTATTTCCAGTGGTCTGAAAGTAAAGGGTGTCCGTCGTGGATATGCAGGACTTTTGGAAGAGGATATTATTGACATGGACACGATGAGCGTTACTGATATTGTTCAGCGTGGTGGCACAATTTTATTTACTTCTCGCTGTAAAGAGATGATGACACCGGAAGGCCAGCAGAAAGCTGCTGACATCTGCCGCAAACATGGCATTGATGGTATGGTTGTAATCGGTGGTGACGGTTCTTTCCGTGGAGCACAGAAACTTTCCGCAAATGGAATTAACACAATTGGTATCCCGGGAACCATTGACCTGGATATTGCCTGTACCGAATACACGATTGGATTTGATACTGCCTGCAACACGGCAATGGAAGCCATTGATAAGGTTCGTGATACTTCCGCTTCTCATGAGCGATGCAGTATCATTGAGGTAATGGGAAGAACGGCCGGACACATTGCATTATGGTGTGGTATTTCCAACGGTTCCGAGTATGTTTTGATTCCGGAGCGTGCTGAGGAAAACGATGAAGAGGAAATTATTAAAAAGATTATGTCAAAGCGTCGTATCGGAAAGAAACATCATATTATTGTAAATGCAGAAGGTGTTGGTCATTCTCATGAAATGGCAAAACGAATTGAAGCTGCAACCGGCATTGAGACGCGTGCAACGGTGATTGGGCATATCCAGCGTGGCGGAAATCCTTCTTGTCGTGACCGTGTATACGCATCAGCAATGGGAGCAAGAGCTGTTGATCTTTTATTGAAAGGTCAAACAAATCGTGTAGTTGCATATAAAAATGGCGAATTTACTGATTTTGATATTGACTATGCATTGCAGATGACAAAAGATATTGACGAGCACTTGTATAGTATGACAAAACGCCTTTCACGATAATTGGTATGGTATAGAAAAAGAACTCATAGACCATCTGGTTTATGAGTTCTTTGTGTTATGATGAATTTTTATTCTTCTTCCATGTCATCCGGAACTAATGTATCGTCTGCTTCTTCTGATTCTTCATCCGGTGAGAGTGTCACGTAGTCGCGGTCGTCATCGTCCTCATCATAAAGGTCATTGTCAAAATCGTCGTCATCGTAATCATCCAGATAATCTTTCATCAGAACATTTTTCAAGAAATACAATATACCACCTACTGCTGCTGCAACTGCAGTCAGACCAAGGAGGAATTTTACAAATTTTTTCATTTTAATATCCTTCCTTTCTTACGCATTTATTATATCCATTGCGCTAGTATTTATCCTTATTTTACGTGATAGAAGAAAAAAAGTAAAGAGTTTTTGGTGAAAGTGTATGTATTTATTTGACAAACGGCTATTTTTTGGTCATAATAGCAATTGTAAAGAATTAATAAAACATGTATAATATTTTACATATTATGATACAATGTTTTATCAGAAGTAATGGAGGGATTCAGATGACTACGAACAAGGCAAACAAAGTATCAAAAACAACAACAGCAAAAACTGCAGCAAAGCCAGCTGTAAAACCGGTCGCTAAACCGGCAGTAAAAACAACAGCAGCTCCTGCAAAAGAAGAGCCGAAAAAAGAAGCAGTAAAGCCGGTTGCTGAGGAAGAAAAACCAGTAGCAAAAACAACGGCTGCAAAGACGGCCAGAAAGACAACAAGAAAACCGAGAAAAACAAGTAAAGCTACGATTCGCAAGACAGCAGCTACTGTTGACTCAGAAGTTTTTGTTCAGATTTACGGACAGGAATTTTCCCAGCAGGAAATTATGGAAAAAGTTGTGGCAGCATGGGAAGCAGAAGGAAAGAAAATTACATCTATTAAAAGAGCAAAATTGTATGTAAAACCGGAAGAAGGAAAAGCTTATTATGTAGTAAATGAAGGCTTGAAAAACGGTTCTACAGGTGCTGTAGATTTATAAAGATTACAAAAAGGAATCCAACGGGTTACGAGACGGGATAACGCTTCGCGTTATAGTCTCATACCCCGTTGGATTTTTTTGTTTCATAGTGGCAATAGGGGGGAGAAATATTTGTGATGATAGTTAGGCGGTAACTTTATATAAATGTGAATGGAACGGTTGCGACCAATTAAGAGCAGAAAATATAAGTTTGTATCAATGTGTATTGCCAATTTATTTGGATTGAGTGGGCACTTTCGTTTGTAGAGTTGGCAAATATTCACACGTGTTTTCGAGTTTAGTAATTTAGCATGAAAAGATTTGTATCAAATGTGTATTGCAAATTTATTTGGATTCCAGTAATTTAGAAGAAATGCTTAGTGGATTGTGGGTTTTGAGTACGTCAGTAGGCGGCACTGGTAGTTTCAGTGCCCCTACTGTTACGCACTCAATGAGCGAAAGCGCCCACAAGACGCAAACTTTTCTTGCTAAATTATATAAAATTGAAAAAAGTCTGTGTGAATATTTGACCCAACTTACTTTTTCGTGTAAAATGTCAATGACATAACTACAGACAGGAGGCATAAAAATGTTTAAAGTAAATGATAACTATTTAAAGCTACCGGGCAGTTATCTTTTTTCTACGATTGGAAAAAAAGTAGCCGCTTACAAGGAAGCGAATCCCGACAAAGAAGTCATTAGTTTAGGAATCGGCGATGTAACACAGCCTTTGGCACCAGCGGTAATCGATGCTCTTCATAGTGCGGTAGATGAGATGAGCAAAGCAGAAACATTCCACGGCTATGCACCGGATCTTGGATATGAATTTCTGCGCCGTGCAATTGCTGATAACGATTACAAATCCCGCGGTGTTGACATTGCACTTGATGAGATTTTTGTCAGCGATGGTGCAAAAAGTGATTCCGGAAACATTGTTGATATATTTTCTCAGGACAATGTAATTGCCGTTACAGACCCGGTTTACCCGGTTTATGTTGACAGTAATGCAATGTCCGGAAAGACCGGAGAATATCTGAAAGATAAAGAGTGCTGGTCAAATGTAATTTATATGCCATGTACGGCAGAAAATAATTTTGTGCCGGAACTTCCGGAGAAGACACCGGATATTATTTATATCTGCTGCCCAAACAACCCAACCGGTACGACGCTGACAAAAGAGCAGCTTCAGAAGTGGGTTGATTATGCAAACGAAAAGAAAGCAGTTATCATTTATGACGCTGCCTATGAAGCATACATTTCTGAAACGGATGTGCCACACAGCATTTATGAGTGTGACGGCGCAAAAACCTGTGCGATTGAGATGAGAAGTTTCTCAAAAAATGCCGGATTTACCGGAACCCGTCTTGGATTTACAATTGTGCCAAAACAGCTTGTTGACAGCAATGGAACGATGCTTAACAGCCTTTGGGCAAGACGCCATGGAACAAAATTCAATGGTGCACCATACATCATTCAGCGTGCCGGTGAAGCAGTGTACAGCGAAGCAGGCAAAGCACAGACAAAAGAGCAGATTGCTTATTATATGAACAATGCCAAAGAAATCAGAAACGCACTTTCCGGTATGGGATATACTGTATTTGGCGGTGTAAATGCCCCATATATCTGGCTTCAGACACCAGATGGCATGAAATCATGGGATTTCTTTGATATGCTGTTGGAGAAAGCAAATGTAGTAGGAACACCTGGTTCCGGATTCGGACCAAGTGGAGAAGGATATTTCAGACTGACTGCTTTTGGTTCAGCTGAAAATACGAAAAAGGCATTGGAGCGAATAAAAGCTTTGTAAAAAGCAGACCGGGGAAAGGAAGATAGGTGATACGATGAAACAATCCATTCGTTTGGCACTGATTAGTGCCCTTACATTAGTTTTGTGCTTTGTGCCGGGAAAATATACGTTTGCCGATTCGGTGTCGGTAAAACCATTTCTCGCATTTGGTGCAGATTTATCAACGAAAGAAAAAGCGCAGGTAATGAAGCAGTTTGGAATTACAAATGAAGAACTCGCAGATTATCAGACAATCACAGTGACAAACAAGGAAGAGCATCAGTATCTGGATGAATATCTTGCTTCCAAAGTAATTGGAACGAGAGCGTTATCGTCGGTTATGATTGAAGAGGCAGATGCCGGCAGCGGAATCGAGGTAGAGACACATAATATTTCTTTCTGCAGCAAGGAAATGTATACGAATGCCCTTGTGACCGCCGGAATTTCGGATGCCAAAGTGACGGTTGCCGGACCATTTCCGATTTCCGGTACAGCTGCTTTGGTTGGTGCGATGAAAGCTTACGGTGAAATGACCGGCGAAGGAGTCGATGAGGCGAGTTCCGATGCAGCGACCAATGAGCTGGTAGCAACGAGTGAGCTGGCAAACGACATCGGTAAGGAAAAGGCTGCTCAGTTTGTGGCACTTTTGAAAGACAAAGTAGTCAGCGGCGATTTGACATCGGAAGATGAAATAAAAGACGCAATTAATGAAGCAGAAAAAGAATTGAATGTTTCCATTGATGATGAGATGAAAACCAAGATGGTTTCGTTGATGAAAAAGATTGGCGGACTGGATTTAGACCTTGGTAAAATTCAAAATCAAGCGCAGAATGTCTATGATAAAATTAAAGACATGGGAATTGATTTGGATGATGCCAAAGGAATCTGGGCGAAAATCTGTGATTTCTTTGTCATGATAGGAAAGGCAATTGCTGACTTCTTCTCGAATTTGTTCTAAGTAAAATCAGGAAAAATTTAAAACTGTAATATGAAAAACTGCTGTCTTAGAAAAAAAATACTATGGCAGCAGTTTTTTTGCCGTCAGGAATAGAAACATTAGTAATTTGGGTATGCTAACAAGAAAACAAGTACTGGAGGCATAGCTTTGGAAAAGGAAAAAGAAGAGTTTAAGCCCTTTGTTCCGGCGGAAAAAGAGATGAAAGAATTTAGCATAACCGCTGTGATTGTTGGTGTTTTGTTAGCCGTTGTTTTTGGTGCGGCAAATGCATACCTTGGACTTCGTGTGGGAATGACGGTGTCAGCGTCAATTCCGGCGGCGGTTGTATCAATGGGGATTCTGCGCGGTTTGCTGCGCCGCAATTCTATCTTAGAAAGTAATCTGGTGCAGACAATTGGCTCGGCAGGAGAGTCATTAGCGGCAGGTGCCATTTTTACGCTGCCTGCGTTATTTTTGTGGGCAGAAGAAGGGAAGGCGGAGACGCCGGATTTGTTTACCATCACAGCACTTGCTTTGTGTGGAGGCGCTCTTGGTGTGTTTTTTATGGTTCCGCTGCGCAAAGCATTAATTGTAAAAGAACATGGGGTGCTTCCATATCCGGAAGGAACGGCGTGTGCGGATGTGCTGCTAGCCGGTGAAGAGGGTGGAAGCGGCGCAAAAACTGTTTTCTTTGGCATGGGTATTGCTGCTCTGGTTAAGTATATTGTCGATGGGATGAAGGTAATTCCGGGAGCGGTTATGGTGCCCGTTAATTCCTTAAAAACATTGTTTTCCGTACAGGTATATCCCGCACTTATGGGAGTGGGATATATTTGTGGAATCCGAATTGCCTCGTATATGTTTGCGGGAGCGGTTCTTGGCTGGTTTGTTTTGATTCCGGCAATTGTGTCTTTTGGCGGTGAAAGTATTTTGTATCCCGGTACGGTGCCAATCACAACTCTTTATAACGAGGGCGGGGCAAGTGCTATCTGGAGTTCTTATATCCGATATATTGGAGCGGGAGCTGTGGCGGCAGGAGGCATTATCAGCCTAGTGAAAACTCTGCCGCTTTTATTTTCTACATTTTATGAAGCGGTGAAGGCGGCACGAAGTGGAAAAGAAAAAAGCGAAAAGCGAACGGAAAGGGATTTAGATATTCGGTTTGTCATTGGAGGAATTATTCTATTTGCCTTACTCATCTGGCTTGTTCCAGCACTTCCGATTTCGTTTTCCGGGGCATGGCTTGTCATTTTATTTGGCTTTTTCTTTGCAACCGTATCTTCGCGCATGGTCGGACTGGTGGGCAGCAGCAACAATCCGGTTTCCGGTATGACGATTGCGACTTTGTTACTCGTGACGGCTTGGTTAAAGGCGACAAATACCATCGGCATGCCGGGGATGATAGCGGCGATTTCAATTGCTTCCGTAATCTGTATTGTGGCGGCACTTGCCGGTGATACTTCGCAGGATTTAAAAACAGGTTTTTTACTGGGGGCAACGCCGAGACGCCAGCAGATTGGCGAGTTGATTGGTGTGGTTGTGTCGGCAGTTACGATTGGCGGCGTGATGATGCTTTTAAATCAGGCGTGGCAGTTTGGCAGTGAGGCGTTAGCGGCACCGCAGGCAACTCTTATGAAAATGATTACCGAGGGTGTCATGGAGGGAAATCTTCCGTGGACGTTGATTTTTATTGGTGTTTTTATCGGTGTGGCGGTTGAAATTATGGGTGTTCCGGTTCTTCCGGTGGCAATTGGACTGTATCTGCCGTTTGAATTATCGGCTTCGATTTTGGTGGGAGGAATTTTGCGTTATGTTTCATCACGGAAAAAGAAAGATGCCGAAGGAGGAATTTTATTCTGCTCCGGTCTGATTGCAGGAGAGGGGTTGATGGGAATTGTTCTTGCACTTTTGGCGGTCTTTGGAAAAAGTGATAAAATTGATTTGTCGCATTGGATGGATACCGGAATTTTCGGTGCCGCAGCACTTGTGTTTGTGATTGCTGCCTGTATCCTGATTTCTGCAAGAGAAAAGAAAAAGCCTGCGGACTGATTACGCCCGCAGGTCAAAATTGTATCGTTTCATATCACCGATTGGGGCCTTGTTTGTTGCCAGAAAATCGTTGACAATATCGACTTCCTTTTCTTTGAGCGAAAGTTCAGAGGTGCAGGCGTAACCCTGTGCGTTAATGGCATCCTGCAAAAGTTCTACATTGCGCTCGAATAAATGAAGCGTATCTTTTTCAGAAACAAAAAAGTTTAACGAAACCGCAGTGTTTTCTTTGGCAATCCGGATATCTAAGGTGCCAAGATGTTCCATGTCAAGGTGGAGCAGGACCTTTAAGTTATCCGGGTTCTTTTTCAAGGCTTCCTTGCGTGTCATCACATACAAATCCGCATGTGCATTTTGGTTTTGCAGTTTAATCGGAAGCTGAATATAAGGAAATGTCTCGTTTAGCGTTTTCATAAAGTTTAGGTTTTCTGTCATGTCGGAGGCAGAAGATGAAAGTTTGCTAAAGACATCTTTGCCTAACACGGTTTCACTGAAATGAGAGAGCGTTTCCCACTCTTTTGCCATTTTCGCATATGTTTCCGTGAGCGTACCGGGCTCTTTTAACTGTTTTGGTGAAATCGTCCAGTTGGAAAGAAACTGCCCCTTAACAAGCTTTCGAAAGACATCCGAGGATATAAGTTTTCCTGCCTGCTCATCGGTGAGGTTAGGAAGCATTTGTTTTACCTCGGTTAGAAAACGGCTGACTGAAAGTGTGCCATCGGCAAGCTGTTTTTTTGCAGCTTCGGAAAAAGGAAGCTCACGTAACTGCTCGTGGACTGCCGCGCGTTCTTCCTCCGGGAGATAGGCACCTACTTCTTCTTTGGAAAAAGCGAGAGTTTCCGGTTCCGGTGTGCTTTTTGTTCCCACGGATTCGGTCAAATTGTTAATCAAATTCTTTACCCGCGAAAACGGGGTGGAAGTTTCTGCGTCCGCTGTGCCATTGATGCCATCTTGAACAGGATTTCCCGTGGTATTTGCAGCTTCTTCACCGGTTTCCGGGATAGGTGCTTCTGAATTTTCCTCTGCGGATACGGCAGCGGCTTCGTTTGGCTGTTCAGTCATTTCCGGCACGGTCACACCCTCTAACGCTAAGTCTAAGAGAGCGGAAGCGGTTTCTTTTGCCAACGCAGGAACCTGACTGCCGATTGCGTGAAGCATATCACCAATCGAATCGGTGAGCGTATCCATTTTATATAATAACTGGTGCGTCTGGTTCTGGTAGTTCTCAAACTGGAGAACGGACTCGTTTGTCATCGGCAGTCCCAGACATTTCATAGTGATGACGGAGTGAACGTCGGCTTCCGGGTACTGGGCACACAACTGAATCGATGCCATAATGTTTTCACGGCTGATGGACTGGCTATTGCTAAGAAGGCTGCGCACCACATCCAGATTACGCGGAGAGCGTGGGAGTAAAGCTTCCTCAAGTGCCTGGGCAATGGTATCTTCCATATTTAACAAATAAGCGCCTGTAGTCGCTTTCATGTAAATGGTGTTATTTTCAAGACCGGTAATCAGAAAAGCAGCCTTTTGCCCGATGGAATACTGGTTAGCATCGGGAAGCTGACCGGTAAAGGATGACCCATCTTCCATGGAAAGGGTAATGTCTTTTCCGTGGATATCACTAATGACACCCCGCAGTGTCTGTCCCTCACGCAGATGCAGTGTGGAATTTCCGGAGCGGTAGGTCCTTGTCTGGGAACGGATTCCCTGCGAGGAACCACCATTGTTCTGAATGGAATTACTGATAATTGGCATAGCGCTCTCCTTTCTTTTTATGAAAACATTTTACCTTTTGACCCTAATACGATTATATGCTAAAATAAAAATGAACGCAATATTTAGGAGGAAAGACCATGAAACCATTTATGGATAGCGATTTTTTACTACAAACCGATACAGCAAAAAAACTGTATCATGATTATGCAAAACAGGTGCCGGTGTTAGATTATCATTGTCATCTCGTCCCAAAGGAAATTGCAGAGGATATACATTTTAAAAATATGACGGAGCTGTGGTTAGGAGCTGACCATTATAAGTGGCGTGTCATGCGCTCAAATGGTGTCGATGAATATTTCATCACAGGGGATGCCCCGGACGAAGAAAAGTTTCACGCTTTTGCCAAAGCCCTGCCAAACTGCATTGGTAATCCGATGTATCATTGGTGTCACTTGGAACTACAAAGATATTTCGGCATAAATGAGACTTTATCTGAGAAGAATTGGAAAGAAATTTATGATAAATGCAATGAAATTTTGCAAAAACCGGAAATGTCTGCGAAAAATCTGATTCGTATGTCCGGTGTTACGCTCGTTTGTACGACAGATGACCCAATTGATGATTTACATTATCACGAGCAGATTGCAGCCGATTCTGATTTTGATGTGCAGGTTCTTCCGGCATGGCGTCCGGACCTTGCGATGAGTCCGGAAAAAGAAGGATTTGTTTCTTACATTCAGAAACTTGGTGAAGTAAGCGGCATTACCATTACGGATTTTACAACGCTCAAAGAAGCACTTGTTAAACGTTTGGATTATTTCGCAGAGAGAGGCTGTGTAGTTTCTGACCACGGTTTGGATTATGCAGAGTTTTGTCCGCTTAGTGAGGAAGAAGAAAATGCACTGGTAAAGAAAAGTCTTGCCGGTGAGACTTTGACCGAAGAGGAATTAAAACAGTACCGCACAATGTGCATGCTGTTTTTAGGTGCTGAGTACAAAAAGAGAAACTGGGTTATGCAGCTTCACTATGGTGCAAAGCGCGAGAATAATGAACTGGTATTTAAGAGCGCCGGTGCCAACGCCGGAATCGACTGCATTAATCCAAAAGGATTTGTTGCTGAAGTTGCAGATTTTATGAATGCCTTAAACCGCGAGGGAAATCTTCCAAAAACGATTATTTACTCCTTAAATCCAACCGACAATGCATTGATTGGAACGATGATTGGATGTTTCCAGGGAGATGGCGTGCGCGGCAAAATCCAGCAGGGTGCTGCCTGGTGGTTCAATGACCACAAATACGGTATGGAAGAGCATATGAAATCACTGGCTTCTTTAAGCCTTCTTGGCAATTTTGTTGGTATGCTGACGGATTCGAGAAGTTTTATTTCTTATCCGCGTCATGAGTATTTCCGCCGTATTTTATGCAATTATATCGGAAATCTTGTGGAAAATGGAGAGTACCCGGAGGATTATGACCTCTTAGGAGAAATCGTGAAAAATATTTCATATTACAATGCAGTAAATTATTTTGGCTTTGACCTAAAATAAGAAAGGAAACAGTTTTATGTTTGAATTGGTAAAAGGAACACAGGCTGCGAGCCTTTACATTGCAAAAGAGGCGGATGATTTTGCGGGACTTTCCCACGTGGCAGAAAAAATTCAGAAAGATATTGAACTTGTCACGGGTGTGGCGCCAAAAATTTGTGATGCGATGCCGGAGGGATATTCGATAATTCCGGGTACCATTGGAAAAAATCCGGTGATTGATGAAATGATTGCAAATGGGAAACTAAATGTTTCTCAATTAGACGGAAAACGAGAGAGTTATACTATTTGTCTTGTGGACGGCGATAAACTGGTGATTGCCGGAACAGAGACTGTGGCAACTTTGCATGGTATGTATCACATTTCCGAAAAAATCGGTGTGTCACCATGGGTGTACTGGGGAGATGCTATTCCGCGCAAACAGGCAGAGATTGTCTGGGATGAGAGCATCGAATTTACCTCAAAAGAGCCTTCGGTTAAATTCCGTGGATTCTTTATGAATGATGAGTGGCCGTCTCTTGGTAACTTTGTCATGAATACGTTTGGTGATTTTAATGTGAAATTTTATGACCAGGTATTTGACCTTTTGCTCCGTTTAAAGGGCAATTATTTCTGGCCGGCGATGTGGTCTGCTTCTTTGTGTCTGGATGGAAGCAAAGAGGATCCACTGGCAAATGTAAAATTAGCGACAGACCTTGGTATCACGATTGGAAATTCTCATCATGAACCTTTGATGCGTTCCAGTGAGGAATGGGATAAAGTAAAGACCGATACGAACAATGTCGGTTATGGAAAAGACTGGAATTATTATACCAATGGCGAAGGCTTGTACCGCTACTGGGAAGATGGCGTAGAGAGAAACAAAGACTTTAAACATATGATTACGATTGGTATGCGTGGTGAGCGTGATACGACAATGCTTCCGGAAGGTTCCTCAATTCAGGAAAATGTGGAACTGCTTCGCAAGATTATTGCAGACCAGTTAGAGATTATTAAGGCAAAAGGCTGTGATGACATGCCAAAGATGCTTGCCCTTTACAAAGAGGTAGAAGATTATTATTACGGCGGCGATGGCGTAGAAGGTTTAAAAGACTGGGCTGCGCTTGATGACACCATTCTTCTTTTGTCGGACGATAACTTTGGAAATGTGCGTACACTGCCGACAAAGGAAAACCGTGACAGAAAAGCCGGTTTTGGTCTGTATTATCATTTTGATTATCATGGTTCGCCGGTTTCCTATGAATGGGTTAATTCGACACCACTTCCAAAAGTATGGGAGCAGCTTACCATGGCATATGAGTACGGCATCAAAGATTTGTGGATTGTCAATGTCGGAGATATCCGTCCGCAGGAACTTCCTCTTTCCTACTACATGGCACTTGCTTATGATTATGAGGGAATGGGAATCAATCATCCAAATGAAACCGATGATTTCATCCGCGGCTGGGTAGAAGAGCAGTTTGGCGGCGTTGTAGAAGATGACGATGTCAAAGAAGAAATTGTTTCTGTTTTGAAAGCATATACAAGAATGCATGGTAACCGCCGTCCGGAAGTAACATATCCGGATACCTATCATGTGACACACTACGGTGAAAGCAGTAAAATGATTCATCTCTGCCACCGCATTAAGAAGATGGCAGATGACATTGATGGCAAACTTCCGGAAGAAGCAAAGGCAAGCTATTATGGACTTGTTTATTATCCGGCAGTTGCAGGGGCAAATGTTCAGTTGATGAATCTGTATGCGGCGAAGAATCAATTTTATGCGAAGTATGGTGTGGCAGCAGCAAATGATTATGCAGAAAAAGTAAAACAATGCATTACATATGATGAAGAACTGACAAATTATTATAATAAAGAAATGGCAGATGGCAAATGGGATGGCATGATGCTTTCGGCGCACATCGGTTTTACGCATTGGAATGATGAGGACTGGAAGTACCCGGAGACCGTTCAGGGAGCTGTATCGGATGAGAATAAGCTGCTTGTTCATGCAGCCGATTCCGATTGCTTTGTATCGGAAGGGGAGGTTTCTCTTCCTGAGTTTACTTCTGTTGGTGAAGAAACATATCTGCTTCAGGCTGCGAATGCCAAAGATGCTTTACTTGATGTGACACTTACATGCGAAGATGATTTTGTTTCGATTCGTGAATTATCCTGTGGTCCACAGTCTGTCCGTAATTTTGAGGTGTCCGTTGACTTTTCAAAACTTACCGGAACAAAAGAGTCTGAAATCCTTGTTCAGGCAGCAGGCTGTGAAGTGAAAGTAAAAGTAAAAGCAGTTGTAGTAACGGAGAAGCTGCCACCGATGACATTTGTAGAGCGCGATGGTATTGTCTCGATGGAGGCAGAACATTTTGCAGCGAATGAATCAAAAGATGGTAAGGAATGGAAATGCCTGAAAGAATATGGTAAAACCCTTTCTTCTATGAAAGTGTACCCGATGGGAACAAACTTTGACAAACCGGGCGAGGGACCAAGTCTTTCTTATTCCGTTTTGATTCGTGAGGGCGGTGAGTACACACTGCGTGTGATTACAGCACCGACGAACAGTTTGGAAGATGCACGCAATATGCGGTATGCCGTTTCTTTTGATGACGGCAGTGCGAGTGAAGTTAAGACTGTTCTTGATGAGCATTATAACATTGGTGGCGGCCACAGCCGTGCCAGAGACTGGGCAGAGGGTGTTTTAAATAACTGCCACTATGGAGAAACGAAGGTAACATTGGATAAGGGCGTACATACGATTCATATCTATGGTATGGAATCCGGTTTGGTTTTGCAGAAGCTTGTGCTTAGTCATGAGGGAGATGCCAAAGAATCTTACTTTGGACCAACCGAGAGTGGGGTTGTGAGATAGGATTTTGATTTGTTGTAGAGTGCCAATTTTCTCTTTATGGGATTAATTGGCACTTTTTTACCATTCATGTGCAAAAAACAACCGTTCATAAATAAAATCGTTGAAATAGAATGAATTTGTTATAATGATATTGAACCCGAAAATATAAGACATAAGAAAGGATATTATATTATGTTATTGCGTATTGCGTATTGTGATGATGAGATTGAGAATGGTAAAAAGATAAAGGATTATATTAATCAGTTAATGATTCAGATAGAAGTAGAATTTGAATTGGATTTTTATGTATCTGGAACTGTATTACTGGAAAATGTAAAAAAACAAAATGATTATTATGATATGGTACTTCTCGATATGGAAATGCCTGATATGAATGGAATTGAGATTGCGGAAAAAATTCGAGAACTGGTATCAAGAGAGGTACTTATTACTTTTCTTACCAGTTATCCGGAGTATATGCAGAAAAGTTTTGGTGTTCAGGCATTTCAATATTTATTAAAGCCGATTACTTATGATGTTTTTAAAAAGGAAATAATCCGAACAATACAGTATATTGAAAAAGATAATGAAAGTATACTTGTTACTGACGGTGATACCGGTTATGAAACGGCTGTGCGTCTGAAAAATATTGTTGCTATTGAGAAACAAAAGGGAAATGCGGTAATGGAAATTACTTTAGAGAAATCGAAAATGAATGCGAAAGGTAATATTTCGGATTATGAGGATAAGCTTGTTCAAAATCATTTCATACGAATCAGCAGAAATTGCATTGTTAATATGAAATTTATTCATTCTTTTTTTGAACGGGAAATTCGGATGACAACTGGTAAACGAGTCGAGATGAGTAGGAGAAAAATTACCGAGGTTAAAGAAGTATTTACAAAGTATTTGGTGTTAGGAGGAAATCACAAATGACAGCATTGTATATCGTTTCTTGTGTATTTGATGCTTTTGTAATTTATCTTTTGTTTGAAGATATTTTTGGGAAAAGAAAATCAAGCGTGAATAAATGGATTTTGATGCTAGCTTTGCTTGCACAGCAATTTATTTCATCATTGATATTAAATAAGACGCAGTCTGTTTATGCACGATTGATAGTTATGATTGTGGGGACTTTTTTTCTTACGCTTTTTTATGAAACCGATTTAGTGAAACGTTTTTTTGCAATGGCAGTATTTATTGGTTTTTCTATAATTGCGGAGGGAATTGCCGAGGTTGTAATGGTGTTATTGGGAATAACCAAAGGTGAAGAGGAAGAAATAATAGCGTTGTTTTTAGTTGAAATATTTCTTCTTTTGCTTGTATTGTTTAAAAAGATATTTACGAAAAGAGAGGGAAATATTCCGATTAGATACCAGGTTGGTTTTTTGATTGTACCTGTGCTAAGTGTTGTAGTGATAAATGGTATGGTATCCGGTCAGCCAACAATTTCATGGTTGTTTGGTGTGATAAGTCTCCTTATATTGAATATGGTTTCTTATTATCTTTTGAATACGTTGACCGGGTATATTACCGAGCAGAGCAATAAAGAACAAATGGAGAGACAGATTAAAACGCAAAAGGAAAAATATGAACAGTTAGCAAGTTCTTTTATTCAAGGAAATCGACTGATTCATGATGTGAATAAGCATAATCAAATGATTAAAAAGTATCTGGAAGAATCTGATTATGAGGAAGCAATCAATTATATCGAGAAAATAGATGATTCGTTTGCGGAGTTATATTCTTCAGTTAATACGGGAAATTTGGTTGTGGATTCAATTATTGGCAGGTTTAAGGAACGGTTGGAACAGATTGGGTGTGCTGTTGAGTTATCTGTTAAGATAAATAAAAATCGAAAAATCATGGATGATTATGATTTGGTAGTTGTACTTGGAAATGTAACTGATAACATTATAGAGGCAGTGACATGTGGCGAAAAGAAGCGTTCATACGTTGAAATGAAATTAGAGATGACACATACATCGTTTGTTTTTTATGCTAAAAATAGTGTTTCGTCTGAAAAGAAAAAAGAAAAGAATAAGTGGTTTCATGGGTTGGGATTAAGCAATGTTAAGGATACCGTGGAAAATTATGGAGGAACTATGCTTGTCAGCCACACAAAAGAATCTTACGAGACGATGATTCAGGTGCCGATTCGGGAGGAATAAAGATGGTGAGCAGTATGATTACAAATCATTTGATAAAAGCATCGATTATAGAGGAAAAACAACGCGAGCTATATGAGTATTCAATAAAATCCTTGTTTGGAAATGTTTTGAATATTGTTTCGTGTCTTGCGATTGGCGTGTTATGTGGAGAGTGCGTTCGTGCAATTATTTTTCTACTTGTCATGGCTCCGCTTAGAAGTTCGATTGGAGGATGTCATCTAAAAAGCTCCCTTTTATGTTTTTTTACTTCTTGCGCAATTGTGTTAGTTTGTATTTTTTTACCCGATTATTTGATTTTTCTGCCTGACTGGTTTTATTTGCTAATGGCGGGAATTGGCATGGGGCTAATTTCTATTATTGCGCCAGTTGACTGTATTGAGAAACCTATGGATATGGAAGATAAAAAGAAAATGCATATTCGGGTAAGATATTTAATTTGTTTATTGTTTGTATTGTATTTTGTTTTGTATATATTCGGGAAAAAGCAACTATGTGTCGAACTAGTATTAGTTGTAGAGTGCGCGTTAGCTACATTAATTATAGAATTAATACGAAAATATTTTAGAAAAAACACGGGTGAGTGAGAAATTAATTGTATTTTTTACCGTTCATGTTCGAAAAACGACCGTTCATAAAAAAAACGGTTACAAATATTATGTTGTGTTAAAATGAGTAACGTAAAAAATATACCAGGGAGGATAAAAAGATGTTAAAAAAAATGGTTAGAAAATTTGGAAAGAATTTTGCTGCGTTGGCACTTGCTGTTGGGGTTATTTCAACCTCTCAAGTATGTCATTTCTTTTTGAATCAACCAGAGGTTCCCGACCAAATGAAAAAATTGGTAGACAAACGGAAAAAGTAGAGGGCTAAAGGTTGTTAGTGTAAGGGAGGTGACAGAATGTATTCAGATATGATTTACAGAGTAATGATTGAAAAAAGCGTTCTTTTCATATGGTAGTGGAATACCGAAAAGAACGCATACATAAAGTAACAAATTAATTATATGATACAGCTAGAAAGCTGTAAAGTAAAAAAGAAGGAGAGATAAAAATGTTCAGAAAAATTAAAAAGGTATTTTGTTGTTCGATGATATTGTCATTAGTAGTGTCGAGTCTTGCTTTTGCTGCATCGCTGCCTAATTATTATGGAAAGAATTACACATACACAAAATCAAAAACTATTGCGAAAATGGAAGCAGAAGGAAATGGTAATACAGCAAGTACTACCGTTACAAATATTGCAAAAAGCAAGCGTTATTATTCTGCTTATGTTAATAGACGGTATGCTGACAGCAATAGTGTAATTGAAAAATCAGCAAAGGAAACAACTGTTGCTGCAGGGAACAAAATATCAGTTGCAGTTGCAAGATACCGCAGCACGGACAATCGCGAGCATTATCATAAAGCCATGTCATGGAACTGTTCTATGCAGCCAAGCGGTAACGGCTATACTGCATTTTTGGCTGACACGATTAGTTACACGATAAAGCAAAGTAAGTAAATTTTAGTAAATATGTTTTGGAATAAAGGATTTTATCAATTTAAAATCCCTTTATTCTGAAACATATTTTATAGGGAGGAATTATATATGGCTAGAAGTTCACGAATCATAATAATCTTTGTTGTTATCACGTTGATACTGGGAATTGGCTGCCTGTTTCTTATTGATTTTTCAGGTGATGCTCAGAACTTGCAGAACGCTCAAAAGAATACTGTGACAGAAGTGGAGAATGATGCGCCTGGAAACAAAAAAGTTGAGGCAGACAGATGGTCCGTTATTGAAGGGCGTTTAAGTATTTTCTCGGATACGGAATTAAAGAAAAAGAGTAAACTGGTTGTTCCGGCTGTCTATGAAGGAGAGAAAGTTCGGTCGTTGGATGTTACATGCAGTGAGGGGACATTTTCCAATTATCTTACATATGTAGAAATCGAAGAGGGGCTGGAAATGATTGAAGATGCTTTTGTGTCATGTCCGAATTTAAAGACGGTTATAATTCCTGACAGTGTAAAGAAAATATACAAGTACGAATTCATGGATTGCAAAGATAAAGTTACTCTTTATGTAAAAAAACACTCTTACGCAGAAAAATGGGCAAAAAAGCATAAAATTAAGTATGCGTATGGAAAACCAAAGGAGGGAGCATAAATGGTTTTTAAGAATGTAACGGATTTGATGAAAAGGCATACAGCGCTTTTTGTTATTTTGCTGATTTCACAGATTTTTGCGCTGCTTAGCATCTTTTTTGTTTTTGGAGTTTTTCAAAATAATTTGTATGAGTTATGTGATAACCATGACTCGAAGTCTTTAGAGGCGACAATTGATAATCAAAAAATAACGAGTGATGATATAAATAAGATTTTTATGACCATGGTAGAAGAAGAAATACCGATTGATTATTTTTATGTGGAAGCGGAAAGCAAAGATGGGAAAAAGTCATTTTTAGATCGTGCTCAATATAAAAATGGTAAATATGGTTATAGTGATTCGGTCTATGAAAATATGAAGTACGGATTACAGGGAAGCTATTATGAAGATAAAGACTACAGAAATAAAAATAAAGTTGTTGTAATCAATGGAGAAGATAAAAAAGATGTAGGAGATACGATTGTTTTAGGAGAGGAAACATTTGATATTATTGGCAAAGATGATATAAATGATCCGGGCGAGTATGAAATTCCATTTACTGCGTTTCCTAAGAATTGTGTATGGATACGATTAAACTTTGGGTTGACTCAATTGCCGACACGAGCGCAGTATGAAACATTCCGTGATTTGCTTTTATCGTATGGCTGCAAACCGGCAGAATTTTATGTCTCGAATAATGCGGATTTAAGACAAGAGTATTCGATGCTTGTGGTTAGTGCGTTACTCGCAATTTTAGCAGGCGTTAATATGTATATGATTTATCGTTTTATTTTTAAGAAAAGACGAAAGAAACTTGCTGTTTTTTTGTTATGTGGCTGCAGCAAGAAACGTGCCCGGATGTTATTTTTTACTGAAATTTTATGTAATATGTTATGCGTTGTAATTGTGGCAACAGGCTTGTTTCGGTTTGTGGTTTTCCCACAAATGCTTACTTGGTTTAAGTATGTGGACCGAATATACGGCATAAAAGAATACGGCACGATTATAGGAATTTTTCTTTTTGTCGTATTGCTTATTGGGTATGCTTTGTCATTTTCTATTACCAGAAAAAGTATCCTGGATTTTAAAAGGGGGGAATTATAATGGGAATATTAGCAATTGGTGAATATATCAAGCATTGGAAAAGAAATGTTTTTGTTGTTATACAGATTTCCGTGCTGCTGCTTGTATTGTGTGTGTCAGTTACCATGTTGGCGACAATATTCAGGGCATATAAACCGGTACAGCACATGGCGGATAAAAAAGGAATTTATGTAACATCTTTTGGTTATCATGGAGTAAATGCAAAGGATATAGCAAACGGCATGAAAAAGGTTGAATCCGTTTATTCGTGGGGGAGTACCACGCTGAGTAATCAAGATGAAAATGCGGATATGATTACGGCTGTTTATCCGGAAGATGTTTTAAATGATTATGCACCCGATTTATCAGAGGGAAAGTGGCTGACAGATGCGGACGATAAAAAAGGTGTTCTGCCGGTCGTGATTTCGGAAAATTCATATGGGTGGAGAACAGGGAGTATGTTGAATTTTCAACAAATCGATGAAAGCGGAAAAACAAAGAATATAAAAGCGGAAGTTGTTGGCGTCATGGAAGAAGGAACAAATGTAATTGGACATGATTTTGGTCAGGGTCAAATTTTGCAGAACGATTACAGAGATATTTATTCCACATACCGCTATGAGCAGGAGAAGAGTGTTCTGATTTTGATCGGGGAACAAAAGGCAAAAGAAAATGGTGTTACCTATACATTTAATCAGGATCATTTTATCGTGTATCAGGATGATATAACAAAATACGAAATGAGTTCCAATAGTCATGCTTTGAAAAGAACTCTGGGGACGGGAAATGATGGAACTACGATTGACAGCTCGTTACAAGAGTTTATGAAAAATACAAAACATCATTTGCAAAAGGAATCGATGATGTATTTGCCGGTGTTGATATGTGTGCTGATTATCACGATTATTAGTATTGTTAATGTATGCGCCCTAAATATGTCAGATGATTTATATCACAATGCGATATTTAGTCTGCTTGGGCTTCCGTGGAGACGATGTGTATCTTTCTCGGTAATACAAAGTTTTTTTACCGCATTTTTCTCTGTGGTAATGTTTTTTGCTTTATTTGCGACGGTTCAAAAATTAAATTTGACAGAATATTTACTGATTAAGTTAGACTGGGTAACGGTCGTTTCTATGGTGGTTATGCTGGTGGTGTTATGTTTTGTGCATTGGATTGTTCCATATATTATTTTATGCAGAAAGCAGCCGGTTGAAGTTTTTCGGGATAGGAAAGGAGAATAAAATGATTTCGATTAAGAATTTAGTGAAAATATATAATAAAGGAAAAGGAAATGAATATAAGGCCTTAAAAGGAATTGATTTTCAGGTTCAGGATGGAGAACTGGTAGCGGTTATTGGAAAATCCGGTGCCGGTAAATCCACGTTGCTGCATGTTTTGGCAGGAATTGATAGCTTTGAGAGCGGCAGTTACCACGTTGGAAACCAAGATGTGGGACAGATGTCGGAAAAACAATTGGCGGAGTTTCGAAACAAAAGTATTGGAATGGTTATGCAGGATTTTGCTTTGATAGAAGAATATACCGTGCAGGAAAATCTTCTGGTTCCGCTTATTTTCGGTAAGGTGAAAAAAAGAGAGCAAAGTAAAAAGATTATGGATGTTTTGGAAAAGGTAAACATCGCGGAATTGAAAGATAAACGGGTCAATCAATTGTCCGGCGGGCAGAAACAAAGAGTGGCGATTGCCAGAGCCCTTATTAATTCTCCGGAGTATATTTTGGCAGATGAGCCTACAGGGGCACTCGACAGCAATACATCGGATGACATCATGGATGTGTTTGAGGAGTTAAATAAAAACGGGCATACGGTTATCATAGTTACGCATGATAATGGTGTGGCTGCCAGATGTCAGAGGGTGATTGAGATAAAAGACGGAGAAGTGTTGTCTGAATAATAAAAAAATGCAACTTATTTGCTGCCTCAATCGTATTGTTTACATAGAGGCAGCGAATTAATTACAAGTAGGAGGTTTGTTAGTATGAAAAAAACAATATTATTAACGGCATTAGGAATTTGCTGCATGGTTGCAGCAACATCAAGAACAAAGGCCGCAGAAAAGGTGTCGGGGAAATATCATTATGAAATCATAAATAGTACCCAAAAGACAGCAGCGCTTACCAAAGTGGAGCAACCGGGGACACAAGTGATTCTTCCATCAAGTATTGATGGTTATACAATTGTTCAATTGGGAACTATGAAGGAAAACAATTACCATTTTGCCAGTGCGTCTACTCTTCGATTGGAAGGAAAGGCAGAGTTGTTTTCTGCCGCAGATGCAGAAAAAGTGACAGAGTTGACGATACCATCCAAAGTAGAAAAAATCGGTGTGATGTCATTTCAAGGTTGTAAAAAAATCAAGAAGGTTACTCTGCCGAAGGCATTAACACATATTGGTTCCAATGCATTTAACGGATGTGAGTCCTTGCAGAACATTACGATTCCGAAAAAAGTAAAGGGGATTGGGAGTGGTGCATTTATGAAATGTGCCGCACTAAAAAAAGTTACGCTAAAGATGAGTAAAGCAACGATTGGCTCAGAAGCATTTTCTACGGATGTTACGGATGGTTATGATGCAAATGGTAACCCCAAAATCATAAAAAAAAGTCACCTCGCCAAGATTGTTATGCCGTATAAGTATAAGGGGCTTTTAAAAGAAAGAGCTTTCTGTGGTTATGTTGGAACTTCTTTTACATGGCGTGATTTTAATACCTATAACGAGGGCTTTTTGCGTGGATGCAAAAACTTAAAAAATATTGTATTTCCAAAGAATCTGAAAACAATTGATATTCCAAAACATTGTCTAGACGATTCTCTTTCTACATTAAAACCATTGGTGGTTCCGGAGGGCGTTAAGGCGGTATATGTCGGTCAGCATTGCAGAAATATAAAATGCATTACGGTAAAGGGGAAAAAGACGGTATTATACGGTGATAGTGGCATGGGAGCAAAAATGATTTCTGTAGAAAAAGTAAATTGTAAAAAAGGTTCAAAAACATGGAAGAAGATGAAAAAGTTTGTATGTCCGAATTTTGCTAAGAAGTTCAAAAAGGATACAGAAAATATTGATACGGATGATTATTACACAAGAGAAATAGTGCATACGAAGAAAGTTAAGGTGGCGAAAACAAAATAATAAACATTGATAAAATTTGTTATGCAACTTATTCGCTGTCTTAATCGTATTATTTACAAAGAGGCAGCGAATTTACTGTGAGGGGGACTATAACTATGAAAAAAAGAATAATTAGAACATTAGTAACTATGGGTTTGGCAGTGTCGGTTATCATGCCGGGAGCGCAAGTATTTGCGCAGGATAATACTACTGCTGAATTTACATATACCGGAAGTAACAACAGCGATTATAAAGGGCAGAGCACGGTTGTTATTGAGGGAAAAGCAAATTCAGGCAATACAGAGGAATTACAGTGTGTTACAGTAGATATGCGAAAACTCGCGCAGTTTAAAAATGCAAAGGTTTTGAAATTTGCAAAGGGAGTCAAGTATGTTGCATTTAAGACAAAACCAGATACAGGAGACAAACTGGATGATAAAATTACAGGTCAGGATTATTTGAAATCAGCAGATAAAACGGGTATTGAAAAAATTGAGTTTTCTTCCGATTTTGTAAAACCATATTCACATGATTGGGGCAATTGCATTGAAGAAAAATTAAATCAGTGTTTTCCTAAATTAAAGAAGGTTTCCATTTCGAAAAATAACAAGTATTACAAGGTTTCAAATGATGTTATTTTTTCAAAAGATGGAAAGAAATTAGTTATGTACCTGGCAAACAGACCGGGGAAAAACTATAAAATTCCGGCAAAATGCAGAAAGATTGGATATTACGCCTTTGAGAATGTTCACAATCTTAAATCTGTGACTATTTCAAAAAACGTAAAATCAAAGAATGTAAGTTTTGCAAATGCCGAAAAACTTGAGAAAATAAGTGTTTCTAAAAAGAATAAGGTGCTTGCCTCAAAGAATGGAGTTTTATACAATAAGAAAATGACTACATTGCTTGAGTATCCAATGGGTAAAAAGAACACAAGTTTTAGAATCCCAAAGACTGTGCAAACAATGGATTATGTGCCGGATAACATTTTTATGAAAAAACTTTATGTGCCAAAGAAATTTACATCTGTGTACTATATGAAAAATTGGAAGTCGCTGACAGAGATAAAACTTGAAAAGGGCAACAAAAAACTGGCGGTAAAAGGCGGAGTGATTTACAATAAAAAGCATCCAGAATGGAAATATGATTTCGGAAAAAATAAATAGGGATAACGCAAGGGAGTAGAAAAGGTATATAAAAAGGGCGTATATATGTATGGTGATGATTTCACACCGGGAGAAAAAAGTAAGATAATTAATTAAAAAAATGCAACTAATTCGCTGCCTCAATCGTATTGTTTACAGAGAGGCAGCGAATTAAGGCGTGAATAGGAGGAAAATATGAAAGTAAAGCAATCCGCATTTATAATGTTACTATTTAGCATATTGATTTTTGCTTGCGCTTGTTCAAAGAAGCAAACGAGAATACAGTCAAATGCAAATGTAAATATTGAAAAATTAACGTGGAATGACAATGTGGAAAAGTATGAGATGGATACAATTAAGTATTTATATAAGAAGTCATCTGACGGAAAATATGTATGGATTACTAAGGTAGAAGTTTCTGATAAACACACGTCAAATCAGTTGAAATTTCCTGAGAAAATAAATGAAAGTATTTTGGTTTGCGTTGGATTTGATTCAGATAATAGGGGTGAAAACACATCAGATGTTGCATACAATGTGTTTGGAGATTCGATTATGGATGGCGATGATTTTCAATATTCGAAAACAGTGAATAAAATACACAGCGTTGTGCTTCCGGACAGTGTCTGTTCAATCGAAGATAATGCATTTGCAGGCTTATATTCGCTGAGAAAAATAAACTGCCCAAGAGAATTGAAAAAAATTGGTGCTGGTGCCTTTGAACTGTGTTCAGGACTTACAAAGTTTAATATAGAAAAAAATGTTTCGGAGATTGGTTTGGGGGCTTTTGGTAATTGCGAAAAACTTAGTAAAATTCATGTGTCTGCTGACAATGATAAATATTGTGAGCAGGGTGGACTTGTTATTGATAAAAAACAAAAACAGGCAGTTTTTGCTATTCCCGGAAGAGAAAGGATTATGATTTTGAATGGTTTCGAATCGTTTCGGAAGGGGTGTTTTGCCACTTGCAGAGTTAAGGAGATTGATTTGAAAAGCGATAATGTGGTGTTTTCTAAAAAGGGAAATTATATTTATCGAAAAGATAAAAAGGCATTGGCTGTAGGAGTAGTAAATGGAAATACGGCTGTGATACCAGAGGGGATTGAGGAACTAAATCAGGATTCTGTATTGATAGGGCAGAATATTAGCAAGGTTACGTTGCCATCTAGTTTGAAATGCCTGCGGGGAGCTTGGCTTGATATGGGAAACATGGATGATTGTGTTTTTGAATTTAAAAGCACAAATCCACCTAAGATAGCTGCTCCGTCAAAGAATACTTCAATGGTGCCTGTTGGGCAGAAGATTTATGTTCCAAGGCAGTCAATTAAATTGTATAAGAAATGGCTGAAACAGAATGGAGAAAAAAGTGGTGTAATTAATTACAAATAGGAGGATTTTAGTATGAAAAAAACAATTAGAATAACAGTACTTACAGCATTATTATTAACGCTGTCCCTTGCATCTGCCGGCACAATGGCAGGTGCAAAGACAAAAAATGGTTTTACCTACAAGATAACGAAAAATCAGGTGAAAATCGTTTCATGCAGTAAGAATCAGAAACGAATTGTGATTCCGAACAAGATTGCAGGGAAAAAGGTGACATCACTCGGTGCCAATGTATGGAAGAAATCATCGAAGGTTCAAACAATTGTATTGCCAAAGTACTTGAAAACAATCGAAAAAAAACAGGCAGATTATGGTTGGGGGAATATTGCCAAGAAAAAGAATGTATTTTCTACGCCATTTACCGGATGCAGTAAGTTAAAAAATATCAAAGTGGCAAAGGGAAATAAATATTTTTGCTCTGCTAAAGGTGTTTTGTATACAAAAAACAAGAAGACGCTTTTGATTTATCCGGCAGGGCGAACTCAGAAGTCTTATACGATTCAGGGAAAGACAACGCAGATTGGCGAGGCGGCTTTTGAGTATGCTAAATATTTGCAGAAGATTTCATACGGTAAAAAATTATTTTATATTTCAGACGGTGCATTTTTTGCCTCTGGTTTAAGAAGCGTGGAGCTTGCAAAGAATATTTCTAATGTTGGCTTGTATGCATTTGCTCACAGTACGAAACTTCAAAAGGTGACACTTGGAGATAAGGTGGAACAAATTAACACTCCTTTTATCGGCTGTACAAATTTGAAACAGTTTCAGGCAGATAAAAAGGAAATCGGATATTATGCAGTAAATGATGTTCTTTATTATAAAGATAAAGAAAAAACATATATGAAATGCTATCCGGCAGCGAAGCAGGAGGATTCTTACGAATTTCCGGCTGGTGTAAATGGCGGCGGCTTGTGTTTTGCTAATTGTCGTTACCTGAAAAAGGTTGTGTATGCAAAAGATAGTATAATGGGGCAGGATTTTTATGAGTGCCACAATTTGACTGTGGTATTACCTGATGTTGTGGTGAATCCGGCAATAGGAAGTGAAAATGATTCTTATGATGGTAAGTGGGAGCCGTTTAAGAATTGTACAAATTTTATTTTGCAGGGAAAAAAGAATCCATTTATGCAGTCGTATGCGGTAAGTAAAGGTTTTACTTATAGTATTGTTTGATGAATTTTAGTAAATGTGTTATGCAACTTATTCGCTGTCTCAATCGTATTATTTACGAAGAGGCAGCGAATTTACTGTAAGGGGGACTATAACTATGAAAAAAAGAATAATTAGAACATTAGCAACTATGGTTTTGGCGGTGTCGGTTATCATGCCGGGAGTGCAGGGTCTTGCGCAGGAGATGCAGTCCGTTGAAATGAGGTCTTTAGGTGAATTGACTGATGCAGGAGACAAACTGAAAAAAGAAGAATGGGACAAAATAAAAACATTTCGAGGATGGGGTCGTGAAGTTTGGAAATGCGGAGATTATACAGGTTTTTTATCAAATGATAAAAAGGCATTTTGGATTAACGGAATAAAAATTTCGGCAGATACGGTAGAGGTGAAAATCCCATCTGAAATAAATGGTATTAAAGTTACAAAGATAGGTGCATATGATTTTAACGCGGATTATTGCAGTATTTTTGAGAGATTTCCTTATGAAGAAGATAAAATGAGTGCGCCGGCTTATCGTGATGGTAGAAATATTACAAAAATTGTTGTACCTGAGGGAGTGAAAGTTATTGGTCAAAATACATTTGCGCACATGAAAAATCTTAAGCGTGTAAGTTTGCCACAGTCTGTAACAACATTGGAGCATAATGTGTTTTACAAAGACAATCAGTTACAAAAAGTAAATATTGCTGCCGGGAATAAAACATTTAAAGCTAAAAAGAATGTAATTTATTCTAAAAATGGTAAAAGTCTTTATTTGATTTATGGTAAAGTAAAATCAATAACTATAGATGCAAAAGTGAGACAAATTGTCGATTCGGAGAGCCATAAAGTTACAAATAACATCGGTGCGCTGGCTCGTGGCATAAAAGTGTTTATCCACAAAAAGAATAAAGTATTTGGGGCAGAGAATGGATTCGTTTATTTGAAAAAAACAGGCGAATTACTGTATTACGCAAATAAATCAAAAGACCCGGTATTACCAAAAAGTATTAAGAAGATTACGAAAAAGACATACTGGTGTACTTCCTATATTAACAAATTTACGTTATCTAAAAATGTGAAGTATGTAAATGGAAATTATCTGCCGGTGAGGGAAGGGTACCTGAGGAAATTTTATATACCGGGGAAAAATAAAGTTAAATTTGTGAATTGTGACGCCATTGATTTACAGTCTAAAGTCACTGTTTATGTAAATAGGCACCTAAAATCATATTATAAAAAGGTGTTTCGGAAATGTAAAAATGTAAAAGTGAGAATAGGATGAAAAATAAAATATTTGTTGACAAAGTAAGAAAAAATGATACAATTAAATCAAGTTTTTAAAATGTGTAAAAGGAGGAGGAAGCGATTAAGGTTTGGGGAGATTCAAAAGACAGGGAAGCCGCATTGCTGGACGATTCCATGCGGCGGGTTACATATGGGGAACTAAAGCAAAGAATAATCGACGTGGGTAGACATTTGAGCGTTAGACAGCTAGTCGTAATAGAGATGGGAAACAACATAGAATCTGTTGTCTTTTATCTTGGGTGTTTGTTTAAAGGAACTGTAGCTATTCTTGTACATGAGAATCTTTCAGAGTTTGAATTATCCGAGTATATTGAAAAATTTCAGCCAGAATATTTATTTTTGTTAATCTGACAAGTCGTTTTCAATTATGTATGACCAGACTGAAGCAACGGCAAGGATGACCGTGTTGCCATGGACAGAGATGCAGCGAAAAAAGGGTAGTGTCGGCAGGTTGCTCTTTAATGTGAGATTATGGTTATCTAGATGAAGAAGGGTGTTAATTATGAAAAAGGTTTTCTTTTTGCTTATTATGTTTACTTTTTTTATTGAAGCATCTTCTTGTAATAATTCACAGGGGGAGAAACATAATGAAATGAAAGTATCATCAATTGCTGAAACAAAGATACAAACAAAGGATTCTCCTTTTGATGTTGAAAATGGTGTATTAAAAAAATATCATTGGCAGAAATGTGAGGAAACGGAAAACGAAAAAGCGTTTATAACAAGAAATATGATTTGGGTGAACTTGGAACAGGAGAGGAATTATAACGATTTGGTTTTGGTCAAAATTGAAAGGAGATAAAACTTAATGAAAAAGTTAGAAAGTAAATGGACATATGCCGTATTATTACTACCCATGATTTTTTGTGTTTTTTATAGTAAGCTATGTGATGTTAACGCCATGATGAAAGAAAGCAGGTTGATTTTTGACCCATATGGTTCGGCGGGTATTACATGGGCATATTGGAATAGTATTAGTAAGATTACATGGATGCTTTTTCTTGCTTTAAGTTTAGTTTCTATTTTAACGGTAGTGGGGGCTTTTTGTAATTATAAAAGCGCAAAAAAAGCAGCCTATATCACGATTATTTTAAATACATGTGGTGTTCTGTGGCTGTTTATCTTAACACTTGCAGAGAAAAATACTGCTTTGATGCAGCAACTGGCAAAAATATTTGCCTTGCTTAGTGGTGTTAAATATTCGAAACAGGCTAACATTGTGTCAAATACGTATTTTACTGACAGAGCAATGGTATTAGGGATATTGTTTGCGAGTTTGATTATTTGCTGCATTATAATTGCAAGAACAAAAATCAAGGAAAACAACAACTTAAACCTCTGTAAAATTGTAGGATTTGGTTTGATTGTCAGTTTTGTTCGCTCTTTACTGCAACAGTATTGGCAGTCTAATACAATGATTAAGGTTTTAGGAGTTGGAAATAAGGAAAATCAAGAACTTTTTTCGCAGATGTTTCAGCTAAAAGGTGAGTATTCATGGTATTTTGATTTTCCAATTTTGGAATTGATTATAATGGCAGTCTTGTTGTGTACATTTGATAGAAAATCAAAAACCAAAAATATCATAACAGGTGGTGCGGTGGCTCTATTGATTCAGTCGAGTGTTATCTTGGGAACGATGTTGCATAGAATAAATAATTTACAACAAGTGTATCAAAAGGAACAGGAATTATTCTATTCAAAAACATTAAAAGCAGATGCTGTGTCACAGTGTATTGGTTTATTTGTGTTTGATTTTATTTCAATTTTTATGTTATTGCTTTTCCTGAAAAAAGAAACAACATTTTTGAAGATAGGTATTGCTCAAATTTGTGTATTGCTGATAAGTGTTTTGTGCATGAAATTGATTGGCACGATACAAAATTACGGAATTGTAGTGGGTATTGTTAGTGCAGTAGTATTTATTTGCTTGTATGTTATGAATACAAAACTACAAAAATGTAAAAGTGAGAATTGGATGGAAAAATAAAGATTGAAACCTATCTTCTAACTGGTGAATTATAAAAAGGCAGGAGGTACTATAAATGATTGGTGAAGGCAGAGAACCGAAAAAAGATAATGACCTTTTTTATACATGTAGTTTGATTGATTATATTGCTCGTAAAACAAAGAATAAACGTGTGGATGTTGTGAACCAATTAGGCAAAGAGAGAATTCAAAAAATTTACGACTTAGCGGATGTATATCGCTGTGACAATATTTCCAGAGTAGCAGATGATTTTATTAAAGAAGCCAAAATTGAGCAGGGTGATTTTGACAACGTAGGTGAGTGCCAATATTCAATTCCCACATATTGGGATATTGGAAAAGTGTACAAGCGCTTAATCAAACAAGTGGCGGAAGATGAAAAAATCAATGTTGTAGATGCATTGTTTCAGGTTTATCGTTCGTTTTTAAGTAATAAAATTGACGATTATAATAGCAGCGTTTATTATGAAAATCCATCCTATTTATTTGAATGTTATAAGCAAAATAAAATGCTGTAGAAGAAGGGGACTGTCCAACTGAGACAGCCCCCCTTTTTTATCCTTCCATCAATTGCTTTTTAATCCAGGCAATTTCTTCTTTATAAGGTGGTGTTGATTTCTTTGGATTTTCCGGGTCTTTGATATACGGAGTCTCCAGAATTTTCGGAATCGTTTCAAAGCGCGAATCTCGAATAACCTGCATCAGGGCGTCGCTTCCTAAATAACCTTTTCCAAAATTCTCGTGGCGGTCTTTTGCTGCACCGAGCGGATTTTTACTGTCGTTAATATGGAAAGCAGCAATCTGGTCAAGACCAATTATTTTATCAAATTCCTTCATAACATTTTCGTAGTCGTTCACTAAATCGTAGCCGGCATCATTTACATGGCAGGTGTCAAAGCAGACACGAAGTTTATCCGGATGATTGCAGCCGTCATAAATAGCCTTCAATTCTTCAAAACTGCGTCCGATTTCTGTGCCTTTTCCAGCCATTGTTTCCAGTGCGATAAACACGGGAGTATCTTCGTTTAAAACTTCATTAAGTCCTTTGCAGATTTGTGCAATACCGGCTTCTGCTCCGGCACCAACATGTGCACCCGGATGTAAAACTAAAACGGTTGCACCCATAGCCGCTGTGCGTTCAATCTCTTTTGCCAGAAAAGTGACCGCCAGTTCATAGGTCTCCGGTTTTACCGTGTTGGCAAGATTAATAATGTAAGGTGCATGAACAATAAAGTTTGCCATGTCATGTTCTTCCATTAACTTTCTTGCCTGTGGAATGCATAATTCCGAAATATCTTTACGTCTCGTATTCTGGGGAGCACCGGTGTATACCATAAAAGTATTGGCATCATAAGAAAGTGCCTCTTTTACGGAATTCACAAGCATATCTTTGCCGCTCATTCCCACGTGAGAGCCGAGTAATAACATAAGAAATCCTCCTTTGGCACGCTGGGGCGTGTTTGTGATGTTCTTAGTATACACGTTTGGGGGTAATGTGTAAACAATAGATAAATTGTTTGTGCCAAGTGTTCATTCACTCTTTTTTTGTTTCCGTAATTCAAAGAAACTGGCGGTGAACATTTGCCACAAGCTAGAACTTTTGTGACTCAATCGTTCATTGTTTTACAAATACATTATGAAATGTTTTCTGAATGCAGTTATAAGATGATAAAGAAAAACTTAGTTTGGGATGATGGGGCTGTCAAAAATGTTCGTTACTAGTTCCTTTGCCTTCCAATAATTCCGTAGGAAAACTTTGTGACGAGTGGGTTTTGAGTGCGTCGGTATGTGTTGCAAGAAGTCC